>Ga0335078_10000991_pt1 | contig 43198 bp, 43 predicted proteins | sample Lox_Sample_32_FD_206711 | JGI IMG/M metagenome (GOLD analysis project Ga0335078, IMG submission 206711) | Soil microbial communities from Loxahatchee National Wildlife Refuge, Florida, United States - Lox_Sample_3.2 | ecosystem: Environmental > Terrestrial > Soil > Wetlands | place: USA...
TCAGTGCGACGTTCGCCACGGTGCGCGAGATCACCTACGCGATCAGGCGTCGGATCCCGCCATTTCACGATGTCAAGCTGGGCGACACGCATTTGCACCACTACCTGTGGGGCATCGGGTTGCCCTCCGGCGCCGGCGGCATCGCGGTCTACGGTGACAGCGACCTGCGCAGGCACCCGGTGGTCGGCGCGATATATGGCACCGGCCTGGCACTTGTCGTAGACGAACTGGCGCTGCTACTCGAACTGCGCGACGTTTACTGGCAGCGGCAAGGCCGATGGTCCATCGATACCGGCATCAGCATAATCGGCGCTGCCGGGGGGTATTTCGTGGCGATGCCGTTCTGGCACCATCTGTTCCGCAGCGAATAGAAAATGTAATCCTGAACGCCTGCCGCGGTGCGCACACCCCATTGGCCGGGCGGGGTATCGGCGGGTTCGCCCCCGGCCGACGCACGGCTGCCGGGCTCCATGGGGCCGGCGGCGGTTCCCGGCTATCAATCGCGGGCGCGTGCTGCCGCCGCGGCGTGGATCAACGGAGCAGCAGCGCGCTGAGGCGGCGGGCCGCTACGGCGCGGCCCGCGAGGCCCATCGCGGCGAGGTAGCCGGCGTGCCCGAGCAGGCCGGGGCCGATGGCGCCAAGGATCAGCCCGCGCAGCAATGCGACACCCTGGTACAGCGGCGTGCATTCGACGACGATCCGCAGCGTCGGCGGGTAGACGGTGAGCGGGTAGAAGGTGCCTGAGAACAGGAACATCGGCACCATCGCCATCGTGACGAAGTCGAAGTCTTGCCAGGTCCGCATGTAACAGGTGGCGGCCATGCCGGTCGCGGCGAACGCCCAGCCGATGAGCAGCGCACCCGGAAGGGCCAGCACCGCCCAGGGTGATTCGACCAGACCCATGATCGTCATCACGATCAGGAAGATCGTCGCGTAGAAGGCGCCGCGAAGGAGCGCCCAGGTGATCTCGCCAAGCGCGATGTTGCCGACGGTCATCGGCGTGGCGAGGATGGAATCGTAAAGCTTCTGGTACTTGAGCTTGAAGAAAACGTTGAAAGTGGAGTCGAAGATTGCGCCGTTCATCGAGGCCGACGCGAGCATGGCGGGCGCGACAAACTCCACGTAGCCGATCGGGCGGCCCGCCGGCCCTGGCACCTTCCCGACCAGTGCGCCCAGTCCGAGTCCGATGGACAGCAGGTAGAAAAGGGGTTCGAAGAAGCCCGAGATCAGAACCGGCCACGCGCGCCGGGAGGTCATAATGCTCCGCTCGACCATCAGCAGGCTGCGCGGGGCCAGTGGCATGACTCGCGCGGCATAACGGGCAGGCGCCCACACGGCCAGGCTCATCGGGTCATCCATGGAGCCGCCGCCGGTAGGTCCGCTGGCCGACGAGTACGCCGGCAACTGCCAGCGCCGCCAGGTAGCCGACGTGGGCGATCAGGCCCGGCGCGCTGACGTCGCCAAGGCTCAGCGCGCGGCACGCGGCCACGCCGTGCCACAGTGGGGTAACGTACGCCACCGGCCGTAGCCACGCGGGAAGCTGGCTGAGCGGGAAAAACGTCGCGGAGAACAGGAACATGGGGATCATGCCGAGCCGGAACAGCAGGGCGAAACCCATATCACCGTCGCGCGTCGCCGCCCAGGCCGCGACGGGGGCGGCAAAGGCGAGCCCGGTGAGCACGGCCACCGGCATCGCGGCGGCGGCGAGCGGCGTTCTGACGGCACCGAACACGGACATCACCGCGAGGAAGGCGGTCGCCGCGATGGTGAGCCGGATGGTAATGAACAGCAGGAAGCCGTGAAAGATATCGGCGGGGCGCATCGGCGTCGCGACCGCCGCGAAATAGGTCTTCTGCCACTTCACTCCGCCGAGCACCGGATAAGTGGCGGCGCCGAGCGCGATCTGCATGGCGGAGGCAGCGAGCAGGCCAGGCGCGATGAACATCAGGTAGCTGACGCCGCCGAGGCGGCTCGCCGCGTGATGATTCACCATCGAACCGAGGCCCGCGCCCAGGGCCGCCAGGTAAAGCAGTGGATTCACCACGCTGGAGAAGAGCGTGCCCCGCCACGTGCGCCTGTACAGCGTCATCTGGTGGCGAAGCTCCCGCAAAGCGAACGTGGCCGTGCTCATCTCAATCCCCCAGGCTCCGGCCCGTGAGCCGGAGGAACACGTCCTCCATCGTGCTCCGCCTGGTCAGCGTCGTCACTGGCGCGAGGCCGCTCGCGCGGATCGCGGCGAGCGCCGCCACGCCGTCCGACGTGTAGAGCAGCACCCGGTCAGGCAGCACCTCGACCTGCTTCGCGATCCCGCGGCCGCTATCGCGGACGAGACTGCCAATCCGCTCCCCCGCCTGCGCATGCTCGTCCAGGCTGAACCTCAGCTCAAGCACTTCGGGCGTGGCGTACCTGACGATGAGTTCGCGGGGTGATCCCGCTGCGGCGATCCGGCCCGCGTCCATCACGACGAGGCGATCACACAATTGCTCGGCCTCATCCATGTAGTGCGTGGTGAGAATCAGCGTCACGCCCTGCTGCTTGAGCCTGAAGAGGCGGTCCCACAACGCATGCCTGGCCTGCGGGTCCAGCCCGGTCGTCGGTTCGTCGAGCAGCAGGATGTCCGGCTCATTGATCAATGAACGTGCGATGGTCAGCCGCCGTTTCATACCGCCGGAAAGGGACTCCACCTTGTCGCCCGCGCGCTCGGAAAGCTGGACGAACTCAAGCAGGCCACGTGCGCGCTCGCGGATCACGTGACGCCGCAGGCCGAAGTACCTGCCGTAGATGACCAGGTTCTCGCCGACGGTGAGCTCGACATCCAGCGTGTCCTCTTGCGGCACCACGCCAAGGCGCGCCCGGATGGCAGGACCGTTCGCGACCGGATCGAGCCCGAGGATGCGCAGCGTGCCCGAGGTCGGCGGCGAAACGCAGCCGATCATGCGCATGGTGGAGGACTTGCCCGCGCCGTTGGGGCCGAGGAAACCGAATGCCTCGCCCCTGACAAGGTCGAAGTCGATCCGGTCGACCGCGGTGAAGTCACCGTAGCGCTTGGTGAGGCCGCGCGCGTGTACGAGGGTTGCGGGCGACTTCCCGGTATTCCTGGCCGCAGCATCCGGCGATGCCGCAGTATCCAGCGACCCGAGTGGAGCTCCCAGCGAGTCGGCAGGTGGGCCGCCAGCACCGCTTTCCCCGGGTCCGGCCTGGACAGTGTCGGAGTCGCCCACGTCTGCGGACACTACCCTCGGGGTCCGACAGGGCCGAACGAGTTTCGGCGCGGGATGGCGTGTTACGGGCAGGACGCAACCTTCATGCGGGTAGTGTCGTCACATTCATTAGGGACCAGGGTGAGGGAACCGACCGGGAAACCCCGGGAAGGATGATCGTTCCCGTGAAAATTACGATCGCGCTCTACGATCGATTCAGGAATCTGATCCACGAGGTCGCCAAGTTCGGCGTCGTCGGGGTCGTGGGTTTCATTGTGACCTGGGGCGGGACTGACCTGCTTCACTTTGGCCTGCACTGGGGACCGCTGACGTCGAACATCGTGGCGACGACGGTGGCGGCGACCCTGGCGTTTGTCGGAAACCGCTACTGGACCTTCCGCCATCGGGCGTCGAGCGGGCTCAGCCGCGAGTACTTTCTTTTCTTCGTGCTCAACGGCGTCGGGCTGCTCATCCAGTTGCTGTGCATCGGCTTCACCCATTACACGCTCAAGCTGGAGGATCGCTTCTCCTACAACGTGGCATTGCTCGTCGGCATCGCGCTTGGCACGCTCTTCAGGTACTGGTCGTACAAGAAGTGGGTTTTCCTGCCGCCGCAGCTTCCCGGCATCGACGCGCGGACGGGCCTGCCATCGCCCGACGATGTCACCGCCCCTGATTCGTTGCGTGGGACATTCGCGGACAGCCTGCGGGGAGCGCGCATCAACGGCCTGTCGGTGCCCACGCGCAAGCGCCACGTCCAGCGGCCGCCATGCAGCAGTGATCGCGTGAGCGACTCCGGTCTCAGCCGCGATGATCTCAGCCGCGATTCCGATTCCGGCCGCGATTCCGATCTCGGCCGCGACAAGGACGCCAACCCCAGGCGTTAGCCCGCGCTTCAGGCCTACACCAGCCATGGCTGGTAAGGTCCGCCTTCCGGCACGACGCGCATGCAACCCTCGTCCCGTCAATCACACTCACCGCTCTGGCAGTATCAGCCTCAGATGCCGCCCAGCCCGGCCCCAGTCGTGGGATCGGCGAGGCCATGATCCGTCGGCGGGTGAACTTTCCGGCCGATAGCGCAGGCAAGGTGACACGTAAAGGGATCATGAACGCGGTGGCGGCAACAAAGCCTCGGCTGGATCGCCCGCGCCCGGCCGGGCGGTCGGACCGGCGCACCGTTCACGCGGCTGTTCACCCGATATGAGCACAGGAGATCAATTAACGCCACCGGATCGACGGCGGTGATCAGAGCAGTCAGATCAGGCGGATAAGGTTTTCGCCACGCGGCACGAGGTGGCCGATAACGTGCGCGCCGGGAATCTCGCCGGCGAGAAGCAGCCCACCAGACGTCTGCGCGTCCGCAAGCAGCAGGCATTCCTCCTCGCTCGTGCTGCCACGGTCCAGATGCGGTGAGACCCAGCCAAGGTTGCGGCGCGTGCCGCCGCTCACATAGCCCGCGGCGACAGCGGCGCGCGCGCCTTCCAGGTATGGCACCGTGGCGGTGTCGATGACCGCGCTGACCCCGCTTGCCCTGGCCAGCTTGTAGAGGTGGCCAAGCAAGCCGAAGCCGGTCACGTCGGTGGCGCAGCACACGCCCGCACGAAGCGCGGCGCGGGACGCGTCCGCGTTGAGCCTGGTCATCATGTCGACGGCCTGGGGGAAGACCTGCCCGGTGGCCTTGTGCCTGTTGTTCAGGACGCCGCTTCCGAGCGGCTTGCTGAGCGAAAGCGGCAGGCCAGGCAGGCCCGCGCCGATGCGCAGCAGGCGCGCGGGATCGGCGATTCCTGTCACGGCCATCCCGTATTTCGGCTCGGGGTCATCGATGCTATGCCCGCCCGCCACGTGACAGCCGGCCGAGCCCGCAATCTCAAGGCCGCCCCGAAGCACCTCGGCAGCGAGTTCGAAGGGGAGCCGGTCACGCGGCCAGCCGAGCAGGTTCAGCGCGACGACAGGTTCACCGCCCACGGCGTACACGTCGGAGAGCGCGTTCGCCGCCGCGATCCGGCCCCAGTCGTAGGCGTCGTCGACCACCGGCGTGAAAAAGTCCGTCGTCGCCACGATGGCGAAGCTCCCGTCAGGACCGGCCGGCGAACCAGCGCCGCCCGCGGCCAAGGCACCAACCGCACCAGACCCACTCGCAACGCCAGCCGCACCCACAGAGCCGAGGCTGCCCGCGGTGCCGAGGCTGCCCGCGGCGCCGACCGGCGCCACAGTGCCGGCCGCACCAACGGAGCCGGCCCCACCCGCGGTGCCGAAACTGCCCGCGGCGCCGGCCCCCTCGACGAGAGCCCCACCAACGGCGTTGGCCCCGCCGACAGCACCGAGGCTGTCCGCCATGAGCACCACCGCGGCGTCGTCGCCGTCGTCGAGGCCCACCAGCAGTTCGCCATGGGTTCCCGCGGCCGCGCGGCCGGTCAGCGCCGCGACGATCTGTTCAAGCTCGCCCGGCGGTATCTTGCAGGCACAACCGCCGCCTGCAGCGTATTGGGTCAGCCGAACGTTACCGCGGTCCACCGCACCCACCAGACCTCCACGCGCCGCTTACGATAAGGCGAATCATGCACGTGATAGCCACCGCCGGTCATGTTGATCATGGTAAGTCGGCGCTTGTGCGGGCACTCACAGGGATGGAGCCCGACCGATGGGCGGAGGAGATCCGCCGCGGAATGACCATCGACCTGGGTTTCTGCTGGACCTCCCTTGGCGCGCCTGCGGCGGACCCGGCAGGCCCAGACGCGGCAGGCCCAGACGCGGCACGCCCAGACGCGGCACGCCCAGACGCGGCACGCCCTGACCCGGCAGGCCCAGACGCGGCACGCCCTGACCCGGCAGGCCCAGACGCGGCACGCCCAGACAGGGCACGCTCAGGCAGAGCGGCCCGAGGCAAGGCGGGCCCAGCCAGGGCGGGCGCCGAGGTGGCCTTCGTCGATGTGCCGGGGCACGAGCGTTATGTGGCGAACATGCTCGCCGGAGTGGGGCCCGCGCCCGCGGTCCTTTTCGTGGTCGCGGCAGATGAGGGCTGGCGCGCCCAGTCCGAGGAACATCTCGCGGCCATCGACGCCCTCGGCGTGCGCCACGGCGTGCTCGCTGTCACGAGGTCCGACCTCGCCGATCCCAGGCCAGCGATCGACGAGGCCCGCGCCAGGATCGCCAGGTCCGCACTGGGCCAGGTGGAAGCGGTCGCGGTCAGTTCGGTCACCGGCGCAGGCCTGGACCAGCTCAGGAGCGCGATCGGCCGCCTGATCGGCAGGCTCCCGGCGCCGGACCCCGCCGCCGACGTCCGGCTCTGGATCGACAGATCCTTCACGATCGCGGGACGCGGCACCGTGGTCACGGGAACGCTGACCGCAGGCACCATCCGGGTCGGCGACGAACTGCTCGCCCTGCCGGGCCAGCGCGTGCTTCGCGTCCGCGGGCTACAGGCGCTGCGGATCCAGCGGAACGAGGTGACAGCTGCTGCGCGGATCGCGGTCAACCTTCGCGGCGCGGACCCGGCCGAGGTGCGCAGGGGCAGTGCGCTCGTCTCGCCGGGAAAGTGGCTCGCCGCCCGGCAGGCGGATGTCAGGCTCGGCTGGCTCGACGGTGTGCTGTCAGCGACTCCCGCGGTGGTCCCCGCCCTCGCCGCGGCGATCCCTCAGGCTCCCAAGATCCCCACGATGGCCATGCTGCACATCGGCACCGCCGCGGTCGGCGTCCGAGTCCGCAGGCTGGGCAGCGACACGGCGCGGATCACCCTCGGCTCGCCCCTGCCACTGCGGATCGGCGACACCGCGGCGCTCCGCGACCCTGGCAGGCAGCTGATCGTGGCCGGCGTCACCTTCCTCGACGTACGGCCGCCTTCGCTGTGCGGGCGGGGCGCGGCGCGGGACCGGGCCGCGGCGCTCGACCAGCTGACGGGGGGTGCCGACGTGGTAAGCGAACTGCGGCGCCGCAAGCTTGTCCGTGCGGCCGACCTCGCCGCCATGGGTGCTGCGTCGACGGTGACGCCGGTCGCAGGCGACTGGCTGGCCGATCCGAGCTGGTGGCGCGGGCTTGGTGCCGCGCTCCGCGGATTGGTGGCGACGCATGCCGCGACGCACCCGCTCGATCCCGGGCTTGCGGTCGAGACCGCCAGGCAGCGGCTCAACCTGCCCGACCGCAGGCTGGTCGGGGCGCTCGTGCGAGCACCGCTGAGCTATCGGGGCGGCAAGATCTACGGTGCGCAAGCCGCCCCTGAGCTTCCCAACCACGTACGCGCCGCGGTCGAGATCATCCGTTCCGGGCTGCGGCGTGATCCTTTCCTGGCGCCTGATGCGGACATGCTGCGTGGGCTGCAGCTCGATCGGCGACAGCTCGCGGCAGCCGTTCGGGCCGGGTATTTGCTTCGCGTGTCGCAGGACGTGTACCTGCTGCCAGGCGCAGACCATGACGCCGCGCGGATTCTCTCCAGCCTGCCGCAGCCGTTCACGCTGAGCCAGGCCAGGCAGGCACTGGGGACGACCCGCCGAGTGGCGGTGCCGCTGCTCGAGATGCTGGACAGGCTTGGCCACACCGAGCGGGTGGACGAAACGCGGCGATGCGCCAGATGATGAGCCCGTGAGGCTGCCATGGCTGTCGTAGACGATGTGCTCACCGACGTGACCGCCGAGGGTGATGATCTCGATCACCTGGTGGCCAACCTTATCGAGGCACAATGGGTGCTGCCGACGCCCGCGCCAGGCTGGGCGGTCGCGCATCAGATCGCTCATCTGGCGGCCACCGACGGAATGGTCGCACTTGCGGCGGCGGATCCGGCCGAGTTCGAACGGCGCCTGGTGCACGATGACGACGCCTTCGAGGCGGTGATCGCGGCAAGCCTTGCCGAGCAGCTGTCAGGTTCGCCCCAGGAACTGCTCACCCGCTGGCGAACGCAGCGTGCCGCCGCCCATGACGCGCTCGCCGCGGTGCCGCTCGGCCAGAAGGTGCCGTGGCTGTTCACGCCTATGTCGGCGGCGAGCCTTGCGACGACCCGCCTGATGGAGCTTTTCGCACATGGTCAGGACGTCGCGGACGCGCTCGGTGAGAAGCGGGAGCGGACCGACAGGATCCGCCACCTGGTGCGGTTCGGCGTGCGGACAAGGGACTTCGCGTTCGTGGCGCGCGGCCTCACCCCACCTGCCGGAGAATTCAGGGTCTCGCTGACCGCGCCGTCTGGCGGGCTGTGGGAGTTCGGTCCTGACGACGCCACCCAAGTGGTCAGCGGGCCTGCGGTGGACTTCTGCCTGCTGGTGACCAGGCGCCGGCACCGCGACGACCTCGCGCTCAAGGCCACGGGTCCCGATGCGGATCGCTGGCTTGACATCGCGCAGGCTTACGGCGGCCCGCCTGGGCCCGGCCGCGAACCTGGGCAGTTCCCCCGAGCTCGGTGACACTGCCAGGTCAGAGCATCAGGATGGGGGAAATGTAAAGAACCGGACCGGGCGGGCCTGCCCGGCAGGTTGTGCGACAGCACCCGACCAGCCGGCGGCGCCCGCCTCGTTACGGGCAGGCACCTGCGCCGCGCCGCAGACCTGGATCCGCTCCGGGCCCTGCGCCGCGCCTATGCCCTGGACCTGCTGCGAGCCCTGCGCGGCGGCTGAGCCCTGGGCCGGCCACGGGCGCTGGGTCACGTCCCGCACCTGCCAGGTGTCCGGGCAGCTCCCCGAGGCGTGATGCACCTCGACTGGCCCGGACTGCTCGGGATGCACCTCCAGGCCGCCCAGCTTGGTCGCCAGACCGATGCCGCAGGCCTTGAGCACGGCTTCCTTGCGCGTCCAGCAGCGGAAGAACACCCATTGGCGGCGCTCATCAGGCTGGTCCCGCAGGTACAGGCTTTCGGCGGCGGTGAGGGTGGCGTCGGCCATCCGGCCTATGTCGATGCTGCGATGGCATTCGATATCCGCGCCCACCCGGCCGGCGGCTGCGACTGCGAGCAGCCAGTGCTGGCCAGAACGGGACAGGTTGTGCTCCAGCGCGGCAGGGGGCCACTCGATGCTTGGCCGACCGTGTTCTGTGCTGCCGCACCGGCAGCATGCGGACCGGCCGAACCGTATGGCGGCGGGATCGGTACCCAGGTAGCGGGCGAGCAGCCGGCGCTGCGCGGCGTGCGCGGCCACGAACCTGGCGCTGTCGCCCGGCCGGATGAAGCGGGCGGCCCGCGCTCGTTCCGCGCCGGAAAGCACGGCGGTATCTTCGGCTGACGGCGGGGCGGTGACCAGCCCGTGCCAGACGTGTACCTCGCCGCCGTGTCCCCCGCCGCCGTGCAGCAGCCGAGCGGCATCGCTGATCAGCATCGGCTCGCCCCCATCCGATTCTGCCCACGCATTCTCCCGCGCCGGCGCCGGCTGTCCGCTTGTGTCCCGCCGCATGCTACTGTCCGCTGATCACAGCGCGCTGAAGGCGACTGTCCGCAAGCTGGACCGCCGGGTGCCGCCGCGATAGATACCGCACCACAGTGCCATTCCGGTACGTGCCAGACAACTCGCACCAGCCTGGGTGCCCGCCGCAGTGTGTGAGCAGCCCACGACCACGTACGGTGGCCATATAGACGGACACGTCGGCGCATTTGACTGGGCCCGCCTTGCAGCATGGTCGGCAGCCGTGCGAGACGCGGAGCAGACATGCGAGGCACCGAGCAAGGAAGGAAGCTGAGCCACGATGACAGCACCCAGCGAGGGCACGCTTCAGATCACCGACTCGCGGACCGGCCGGAGCTACGATGTCCCGATCAACGACGGCACCATTCGAGCTACCGACCTGCGCCAGATCAAGGTAGGTGACGACGACGCCGGGCTGCTGGCCTACGATCCGGCGTTCGGGAATACCGCCAACTGCCGCAGCGCCATCACGTACATCGACGGTGACGAGGGGATCCTGCGCTATCGCGGTTACCCGATCGAGGAACTCGCCGAGCACTGCTCGTTCCTCCAGGTCGCCTACCTGCTGCTGTACGGTGAACTGCCGAGCGCGGCCGAGGCGGACGCGTGGATCGACGAGATCACGCACCATACGTTCGTGCACGAGAACATCAAGCTGTTCATCGACGGGTTCCATCACGACGCGCATCCGATGGGAATCCTGGTGAGCACCGTGGCCGGCCTGTCCACCTTCTACCCGGAGGCGAAGGCGATCTTCGATACGGAGGCGCGGTGCAAGCAGATCGTCCGGCTGATCGCGAAGATGCCCACGCTGGCGGCGTTCGCCCACCGGCACGCGGTCGGCATGCCGTATGCGTACCCGGACAACGAACTGTCGTATGCGGGCAACTTCCTCAACATGATGTGGAAGACCACCGAGCTGAGCTACCGCCCGGATCCGATTCTCGAGCACGCCATCGACGTCTTGTTCATGCTTCATGCCGACCACGAGCAGAACTGCTCCACCACCACGATGCGGACGGTTGGCAGTGCGCACTCCGACCCCTACTCGTCGGCCGCCGCGGCTGCCGCGGCGCTGTACGGCCCGCTGCACGGCGGCGCCAACGAGCAGGTGCTCAGGATGCTCACCGAGATCGGGTCGGTGGACCACATACCCGCCTATATCGAGCGGGTGAAGAGCGGCGAGGTCCGGCTGATGGGATTCGGCCACCGCGTCTACCGGAACTTCGACCCGCGCGCCATCCTCATCAAGGACGTCGCCGAACAGGTGTTCAAGGTCACCGGCCGCAACCGCCTGCTGGACATCGCCCTCGAGCTCGAGAGGATCGCGCTGGGGGACGAGTACTTCGTGAACCACAAGCTCTACCCGAACGTCGACTTCTACTCCGGCATCATTTACCAGGCGATGGGCTTCCCTGTCGAGATGTTCCCGGTGCTGTTCGCGATCGGCCGCACGCCGGGCTGGCTGGCCCAGTGGGAGGAGGGGATCCTCGACCACGAACAGCGAATCGCACGCCCCCGCCAGATCTATGTGGGCCCCGCGGAGCGCCACCTGCAGCCGCAGGCCGACGGATAGCGCGCCAGCCGGGCGAGCGCCCACACTAAACTCGCCACGTGATCGACCTCAAGGCCGCCCGGCAGGAACCGGACCGCTTCCGCGCCGCGCTCGCCCGCCGTGGCGCCGCGATGGACTTTGACGCGCTGCTCACCGCCGATAGCCGCTGGCGTGAACTCACCGAACATACCGAACGGCTCCGCGCGCTGCAGAAACGGTCTTCCAAGGGTGCCCCGAGCGCGGACGAGCTTGCCGAGCTGCGCAGGCTCAAGGAGGAACTCGCCGCCGCGGAATCCGAGCTTGGCAGCGCGAGGAGTGACCGGCAGGTCCTGCTCGACCGTATCCCGAACCTGCCCGACCCCACGGCGGCCGACGGCATGGCAGAAGAGGACGCCGTGGTGATCCGCACCTGGGGGGAGCCGCCGAAGTTCGGCTTCACCCCGGGCGATCACCTGGCGCTCGGTACGCCGTCGGGCTGGGTGGACATGGCGCGCGGTGCCCGGCTGTCCGGATCTCGCTTCGCCTACCGATTCGGCACAGTGGCACTGACCGAGCTGGCTCTCTACCGGTACGTGCTCGACTACCTGACCGGGCGCGGCTTCATGCCGGTCCTGCCGCCCGTGCTCGTGGGCGAGCAACCAATGTACGGGACAGGCTTCCTGCCGACCGACGAGGTAAATCTCTACCACCTGGAGCGCGATGACCTGTATTTGACGGGGACCTCCGAGGTCGCGATGGCGGGCATCCACATGGACGAACGGCTGGAGGAGAATGACCTTCCCGCGTGCTACGTGGCGATGTCCACCTGCTTCAGGCGCGAGGCGGGCGCCGCGGGCAAGGACACCCGTGGGATGTTCCGGGTGCACCAGTTCGACAAGGTGGAAATGTTTGTCTACTGCGCACCCGAGGAGTCCCCGATGGTGCACGAGCAGTTGCTCGGCTACGAGGAGGAGATCATCCAGAGCCTCGGGCTGCCGTACCGCGTGCTGAACATCTCCGTTGGTGATCTGGGAGCGCCGGCCGCCAAGAAGTACGACGTCGAGGGCTGGTTCCCCGCCCAGGAGCGGTACCGCGAGCTGACCTCTTGCTCCAACACGACCGACTACCAGGCCCGCAGGCTCGACATCCGGTTTCGCCGCGGCGGCAAGTCCGATTTCGTCCACACGTTGAACGGCACCGGCGTGACGGCACGCACACTGCTGTCGATCATGGAGAACTTTCAGGACGAGGGCGGTAAGGTGGCGGTACCCGAGGTCCTTTGGCACTACGGCGCGCCGAAAACGCTCGGCGGGGGCTGATCGGCGGGGGCTGATCGGCGGGGGCTGATCGGCGGGGGCTGAATAGGTGCCCAGCCGCGCCCGCGGTCCCGCCCTCAGTCCATGATTTGTCGTCGCGTTAGCATACCGGCGCTATCCGCAGATTAGTTAGCATAAGAACGGATCTCGGTCTGACGCAGGCGGGTCAGCCGCGGTAGCCAAGGCGGGCCAGACGCGCGGCGGCCTCGGTGAGCACCTCGTCGCGTTTGCAGAACGCGAACCTCACCTGGCTGCGGCCGGCCTGCGGGTCGTCGTAGAAGACAGCGTTCGGGACGGCGACAACGCCGCAGCGGCCCGGCAGCGAGCGGCAGAACTCCACCCCGTCCTTCTCGCCGAGCGGCCTGGCATCCGTGGTGATGAAGTAGGTGCCCGCCGGTTCGTATACATCGAAGCCGGCGCCCCGCAGGCCAGCGCAGAGCAAGTCGCGCTTGCGCCGCAGGCCGTCGCGCAGCCCCAGGTAGTAATCGTCGGGCAGGCGGAGCGCCTCGGCAATCGCGTACTGGAACGGGCCGCCGCTGACATAGGTGAGGAACTGCTTTGCTGTGCGGACGGCGGAGACAAGGTCGGGCATCCCCGTCACCCAGCCGATCTTCCAGCCAGTGAACGAGAATGTCTTACCACCCGAACTTATAGAGACCGTACGCTCGCGCATGCCCGGCATTGTGACGATCGGCACATGCTCGCCGTCGAACGCGACATGCTCGTAGACCTCATCAGCAACGACAAGCAGATCATGCTCGCACGCCAGGGCGGCGATGGTGGCAAGCTCCGCGCGATCAAGGACGCAGCCGGTCGGGTTGTGCGGCGAGTTGAGCAGGATGAGCCTCGTGCGCGGGGTGATGGCCGCGCGCAGCGCGTCGAGGTCGGGCCTGAATGCCGGCGGGCGCAGCGTGACCGGTACGCGCACGCCCCCTGCCATCGCGATACAGGCAGCGTAGGAGTCGTAGTAGGGCTCGAACGCGATAACCTCGTCGCCCGGCCCGACAAGGGCGAGCACCGCGGCCGCAATCGCCTCTGTCGCCCCCGCTGTCACGAGAACCTCCTCGTCCGGGTCGAACTCCAGCTCGTAGAACCGCCACTGGTGATCAGCGATGGCTGACCGCAGTTCGGGGATGCCCGGCCCGGGTGGGTACTGGTTGCCGTGGCCCGCCATGATCGCGTCGGCCGCCGCCTTGGCGATCTCGGGCGGCCCGTCGGTGTCGGGGAAGCCCTGCCCGAGATTGATCGACGCAGTCGTCAACGCGAGCGCGGACATCTCGGCGAAGATCGTCGTGCCCATTCCGGCGAGCCTGCGGGTCAGCAACGGCCGCCTCATCGTGTGCCACCCATGATCGGTCGAATCCGGTCCTCATGTCAGCTCTGCAACGTGGGTGCCCAGTATGGCAGCCTGCCGGCTGGTCACCCCCCGGGTGAGCTGTCTGCGAGCACGCAGACCTTGTTGCGCCCGGTGTTCTTCGCCTTGTAGAGCGCAGCGTCGGCCGCCGCCAGCATGTCATCGAGGTCGCGCCGCGAGCCATCAAGGGTAGCGATGCCGATCGAGACCGTCACCTGAAGCAGTGACTGCGCCGACACTCCCGCGCTGATCGGGACGATGATCTCAGCAAGCTTCTCACGGAGCCGTTCGGCGATACCTTTGACCTCATCCGCGCTGGTCTGTGGCAACAGGATGACGAATTCCTCACCGCCGAACCGGCCCACGATGTCGTAATCGCGCAACAGCGCGGTCATCGCGCGGGCGATCCCCGCAAGCACCTCGTCCCCGACGAGGTGACCGTAGGTGTCGTTGACCAACTTGAAGTGGTCGATGTCAGCGATCGCCACGGCGAGCGGCGTGTGCGTGCGAATCGCACGAGTGATCTCGACCTGGGCCTCGCGCTGCCAGGTGGCGGCGTTAAGCAGGCCCGTTTTCCCGTCGACGCGGGACTCATTCACTAGCTGCCGGTGGCGTAGCGACCGTTGGAGCAAGATCACAAGCGGCAGTGCGTAGAGGACAAGGAGGGCGTCGTGCGCCGCGGCGAAGGTCACCAGCACGCCCATGCACAGCTCGGCCAGGTCGTTGTACAGCGTCTCTCGGCCGGCGATCAGAGGCCGGAGCTTGGTCGCGGGATCAGCGCCCTTGACCGCCGCAAGCACCAGGAATCTATTGATGGCCAGCCTGAGCAGCCCGCAGCAGGCCACGAGCAACGTCCACACCACAGCGTGATCACCAGAGCCCGGCGCGACCCCCACGAAATTCGCGCCGGCGTGGAAGGCCACCGAGGCACCCGCATAGGCCAGGCCAACTGCGGCGGCGCTGAAGATTCGCCGGTAGACAAGAGTCTGGCGAGTCCGCCACTGCGTCAGTGCCAAACGTGGGATCGGGACAAGGAGGACATAGAGCGGCGGCAGCAGGATCGCGATCGGCAGATCCCAGACCGCGTAGACGTCCTTGATAAGACCACCGGGTTCACCAGCCCGGCGGGTTAGTTCGACCGTTACAGCGCTGCAGACCAGGAGAATGCCGAACAGTGCGACATCACTAACGCGGAAGGGCGCGAAGGCGGTTGCGATGCCGATCATCAGCGCGTACGCCGTGATCACCGTCACGACGTAGCAGGACAGCCAGCGAGGCAGTTCCCATACGGCCCAATCGCGGAACGAAGCCCACGCGCGCAGGGGGCTCCGCGCTCCGGCTCTCGGCATGCGACCTCCTCATCAACGCAGCCGGTCCCGTATAGATCAATTCATAGCATGGCGTAAGTGGGCAAATTCATATTGTGACAGCTTCGGAGGGCAAGGTGTCAAGTCCCACGCGACACGTCGTGTTTCTGATCGGTAACCCTCGCAACTGGAACATTTCCGGCATTGGGTATACCTGCCTGTAAACACGATGTGAGCGTGCGTGTTCGGCCAGTTTCTGTCCAGAACGTGGCGGTGCAAGGCGAAGAGAGAAGAGAGGAGCGCAGCTATGAGCAACGAAACCTGGGGATGACATGACACCCACACCACCCCCACCCGGCCCGGCCGGACCCGGCCGGACCCGGCCGGACTCGACCGGACCCGGCCCGACCCAATCCGGCCCGACCGGACCCGGCCCGAGCCAATCCGGCCCGACCGGACCCGGCCCGACCGGACCCGGCCCGAGCCAATCCGGCCCGACCGGACCCGGCCCGAGCCAATCCGGCCCGACCGGACCCGGCCCGACCGGACCCGGCCCGAGCCAACCCGGCCCGACCCGACCCGGCCCGAGCCAACCCGGCCCGGCCCGGCCCGGCCCGACCCGGCCCGACCCGGCCCGACCCGCAAGGAGATTAGCCATGAGCAACGAAACCTGGGGATGACACGACAGCCCACCCACCCGCGAGCAAGGGAGATTAGCCATGAGCAACGAAACCTGGGGATGACTGATTAGCGGGCACGGCGAGACCAGCTAGCGATAAGGCAGATGGCGGCGACGGCGCCTACGGCACCGCTAAGAGCGATCACCACGGCAGGGGCGATATACCCGGCGGCAGCGCCCGCGAGGATCATCGCGGCACCCTGACCAAGGCTCATGCCTGCGACGGCGAGACCGAATGCTTGGCTGCGCTGTTGCTGCGGTGCGGCACTCACGAAGGCCGCATTGGCGGCTAGCTGGAACGATGCACACAGGCCTGAGACGGTCAGGATGAGCAAAGAGCCGGCCAGGCCAGGCCGGAAGGCCATCGCGACGAGGATCCCGCTCGCGCCGATGGCGAGCGGCCCCATCAGTCGTTGCCTGCGGCTTGGGTCGACCAGGCGGCTGAAGGTGACCAATCCAGCCGACGCACCAAATGCCTGTGCGCCAAGGATCAGGCCGACCGTGGCCGGCCCGCCGTGCAATGTTTTCGCGAAGGGCGCCGCCAGACCCTCGGGAACGTTGTAGAAAGCCGACAGCCACCCGAACAGCATCGGCATCAGCAGCGCGGCGTTGCCGAACACCAGGCGCGCCCCGGCGATCGCGTCGCTGAGCGGCGAGGCCCTCCGGGTCGCAGGGCCGCCGGGCGCCGGGCGGGCCCGCACACCAAGGCGGACTAGCAGGGCCGAGCAAAGAAACGTCGCAGCATCGATCAGCAATGAGTTCCTGATACCGAAGAAACCGACGACCGCGCCACCGGTGACGAAACCGAGCACCTGCGCAAACTGGTACGTGGTCAGGGTGATCGCCGTGCCGAGCACGTATCTGTCCCCTGAAAGGAAGTCCGGGTAGATCGCCGAGCGAGCGGAATTGAACGGCGCGCTGGCCAGCGTTGTCACGAATAGCAGCCCGATGATGGCGGCGATCGGGATGCCTGGTATCGCCATCAGGGCCACAAGCAGAGCCCGTGCGACATCGCAGACGATCATCACGGTGCGGCGCGGGAACCTGTCCGCCAGCCCAGAAAGCAAGATTCCGCCAAGGAATGCGGGAATGATGCTTGCCGCGTAAGTGATCGCTGCGAGCAGCGCTGACTGCGTTCGGTCGTAAACGAGCACAGTGAGGGCGACGCGCGCAAGCTGGTCCCCCGCCACCGAGAACACCTGGGCCAGCCAGAGCGCGCGATACTCGGAGACGGCGAAGACCTCACGGAAAGTAGCCCGCTCCCTCGCGCGCTGCACTGCGGTGACCCCCGGCTCGACGTGACCTCAGGTCATGCTCTGCCGATGCCGGGTCATGTCGCTAGGTTGCTTAGAAGTAGCCTGCCGCCTGATGTCGCCAGGATTTTCCCTCTATGCTCTGTGGCCTCCAATTATTCCCCTGGGCACGGTTGTCACACGCCCACCGTCACCCGACCACGCAGGGCCAGGGCGCGTCAGCCGCATTAGAGCCCCAAGGCGTCACCGTTAGCTGGCTGAGCATTGCGGCCAGCCGACCATGGCGTAAAGATCGTGCCATGACCCAGGATGACCTGACAGACACCGAGCCGACGCCGGACTGGGCCAAGGGCGTGCGTGCCGTCACCGCGCTCACAGGCGCGGGCATCTCCACCGATTCTGGCATTCCCGACTTCCGCGGCCGGAAGTCTTCTGTGTACGCCACCCTCCCGACGCCCAGCTTTCACGAGTACATTAGCGACCCGGGCGTTCGGCGCCAGTCCTGGCAGCGCAGGCGGGACCACCCAGCCTGGCGCGCCGAGCCTAACCCGGCACATCATGCGCTTACCGAGCTTGCCCGGTCTGACATCGACACCTGGGTAATCAGCCAGAACATCGATGGGTTGCACGCGAAGAGCGGAACGCCGCCCGATCGCCTGCTCGAACTGCACGGCAACATGTTCGGAGCCATGTGCGTCAGTTGCGGAGACCGGACGGCCATGACGGACGCGCTGGCGCGGGTCGAGGCGGGTGATGAGGACCCGGCGTGCAGGCGGTGCGGCGGGATCCTCAAGTCGACCACTGTGATGTTCGGTGAGAATCTCCACCCTGAGACCTTCCAGCGCGCCGTGCAGGTCGCCGGGGATTGCGATCTCTTCCTCGCGATCGGCAGCACTTTGGTGGTCGAACCTGCGGCGTCCCTATGCGGCATCGCCGCCCATGTGGGGGCTGCCCTCGTCATCGTCAACCGTGACCCGACGCCTTACGACCACATGGCAAAAGCGGTGATCCACGAACCGATCGGCATCGCGGTCCCCCGGCTAATTACTCAAATCATTCAAGCCAATAAGCGTCATTAAGGCGTCCCGTGGATCTTGGCGCATGCGGGCGGTGATCCAGGGCGCGCGACACCCACCGTCCTAGAGGCACTAGTCAGGCAGCGCGAGCACCGCGGCGCCGTTCACCCGATCGGCGGCGAGATCGGCGAGAGCGCGGTCGGCCTCCTCGAAGGCATACGGCGTGGCGGAAACCTTGATCTGCAAGCGCTCGGCCAACCGCAGGAACTCCTCCCCGTCGCCACGGGTGTTAGACGTGACGCTGCGCAGCTGGCGTTCCTGGAACAGGTGGGCGTCGTAGTTCAGTGGCGGGATGTCGGTCAGGTAGATCCCTGCGATCGCCAGCGTCCCGGCGCGGTCGAGCGCGGCGAGCGCGGCGGGCACCAGATCACCAACCGGAGCGAACAGGATGGCCGAGTCAAGCGGCTCGGGGGTCGGGTCAAACGAATCCTGCGCCGAGGTGGCGCCAAGTCCAAGCGCCAGTTCGCGGGCCGGCTCGGCGCGGGTAAACACGTGGACCGCTGCGCCCTCGGCCAGGGCGATCTGCGCGGCGAGGTGCGCGGAGCCGCCGAAACCCCAGATCCCGAGCCGGCCGGCGGGCGGCAGCTCCGCGCGGCGCAGCGCGCGGTAGCCGATGATCCCCGCACACAGCAGCGGCGCGAGCTCGATCTCGCTGAACCCACCGGGCAGCCGGTACACGTAGGCGTCCGCGACGGCCACATACTCGGCGTATCCGCCGTTGATGTCCCAGCCGGTATACGTCGAGCCCGGGCACAGGTTCTCGCGGCACCTGCGACAGTAGGCGCATGAACCGTCGGTTCCGGCCAACCAGGCACCGCCCACCCGGTCGCCCACGCCAAACCTCGTGACGCCCGTGCCCGCCGCCACCACCTCGCCGACAATCTCGTGACCAGGAGTGACATCGGTGCCGTGCGGCGGTAGATCACCTTCGGCCAGGTGTAGGTCCGTCCGGCAAACACCGCACGCGAGGACCTTCAGCAGCAACTGCCCTGGACCGGGTTCGGGCACCGGCCGCTCGATCAGCCGCAGCGGCCCGGCCGTGATCGGCCCGGGTTGACGGACCACCCATGAGCGCACATTCCAACGTTACGCCTGGCGACCCGCCGGATCCCGGCCGCCCGGGATTTCTCCGCGTGCTCGTCGGCGGGCGCACGCGGCAGCCTGTTATGGCAGTGCCGGCCCGGGGGACGACCCCCGGAACCCCCGTCCCACATGACGGCCCGCAGGGCCGGCCCGCGCAGCCGTTATGCAGTGCCGGCCCGGGGGACGACCCCCGGAACCCCCGTCCCACATGACGGCCCGCAGGGCCGGCCCGCGCAGCCGTTATGCAGTGCCGGCCCGGGGGACGACCCCCGGAACCCCCGTCCCACATGACGGCCCGCAGGGCCGGCCCGCGCAGCCGTTGTAATAAATGCCGGCCGCCGGTCCGGTGGCGCGGCAAGCAGGCACGCGCGCAGGAACGCCCGTACGCTGGCTGGCATGGGCGAGCCTTGGGCCTGGAACGGGACGGCGGTGCGAGCCGGTGTCGGGCGGATCAGGAAGGGCCGGTCGCTGGCGCGGCAGTCCTGGCCGGGCGGCCCGCGGGCCGCCGTCGCCCTGTCGTTCAATTCCGATCATGAGACGATCTGGCTGCGGGACGGGATAACCCACCCAGGCAAGCTGTCGCGGGGCGAGTACGGCGCACCCACGGTAGTTCCGCGTGCCCTCGTAACCGCGTGGGCGGCTGCACCAGCGCGGGCGGCTGTACGGCGGCGCGGGAGGGGCGGGCGCTGAAGCTGGATGACGCCGAGGCACGGCGGCGGCTTGGCGCCGTGCCCGTCGCGCGGCTCGCGACGGTCACCGCCGCGGGCCGGCCGCACATCGTGCCCTTCACCTTCGCCATCGATGGCAACCGCATCGTCAGCGCGGTGGACGCCAAGCCGAAGACGACCAACCAGCTAAAGCGGCTGCGTAACATCTCGGCCAACCCTTGGGTGGCGGTGCTCGCTGATCAGTATGCGGCGGACTGGGCTCAGCTGTGGTGGGTACGCGCCGATGGCCGGGCGGTGATCCTCGATGGTCCCGCCGAAATGGCCGAGCCGCTGCGGTCGCTCGCCCGCCGCTATCCCCAGTACCGCAGCAATCCGCCCGCAGGTCCGGTGATCTCGATCGTGGTCGATCGGTGGACCGGCTGGGCCGCCACGCCAGGCAGCTAAACCGGGCTTACCCGCCTTTCTGCCCGCTCATGGCGGCTCCGCCCACCAGCACCAGGCGCGCCCGCCCTGCCGAGCCCCCAACGTTGCCGTGATCGTGGTACCTGACCCGCGAATATGATGGGTCAGGTACCACGATCACGGAGTTCCCCGGCTGGAAGCGGGCACTGCACGCGATCAGAGGCTCGCGACCGCGGGAATCACCTCGCTGCCGATGATCTCGAGCGGCGTCACGCGCCAGACGTCGGCCACCGCGCCGATCGCGACATCGAATCCCAGCTGCGCAAGCCTGCCAAGCTGATCGACGATCTCGTCGGCCTTCTCGCCCTTCTCACCTACGTCGAAGATGAAGTAGCAGGTCTTCTCGATCTCGTCATAATCGCGGCCCTCGGCGGCACAGTGCTCGCGCAGCACGTCAAGCTTGTGCGCCAGATCCGGTCCGGGGAACAGGTTGCACGCCTGGCCGTAGCGAGCGACGAACCTGAGCGTCTTCCGCTCCCCCGATCCGCCGATCATGATCGGCGGATGCGGCTTGGAAAGTGCCTGCGGCGAGTTGAGCGGCCGGTCGAGCTGGTAGTGCGCACCCTGGTAAGGCGTCTCGTCTCCGCGCCACATCTGCAGGCAGATCTGGAGCGTTTCCTCGAGACGTTCGAACCGCTCGGCGACCGGCGGGAAAGGGATCCCGAGCCCGCGCGACTCCTCCTCGTTCCATGCGGCACCGACGCCCAGCCATGCCCGGCCGCCGGAGAGCACGTCAAGGGTGGTCACGATCTTCGCCAGGATCCCCGGGTTCCTGTACACGACGCCAGTAACAAGTGTGACCAGCCTGGCCCGTGACGTGCATGCCGCCAGATACCCAAGCGTGGTATAGGACTCCAGCATCGCGTGCTCGGGCGGCCCGATGCCACGGATCTGGAAGAAATGATCCATCACGCTGATGAACTCGAAACCCGCGTCGTCCGCGGTGCGCGCGACAGTCGCCAAGTCCTTGCCGAGACTCGGCGCACCTCCCGGCGACGTGAAGTCAGGAATCTGCAGTCCGATCTTCACACGAACACCTCCATCAGCGAGCCTCTCACACAACGGATCGGCGGGACTGTGTCCATACCACTGTCCGTGCTGCTCTCCGTGCCGCGCGAAGGGCCGAATGGCAGATCCCAGAATTTGCGCTCCGCCTTGGCCGCAGCGAATTTCGCGATCTGCTCGGCTCGCGCGGTGAGCTTTCGGCCGACACCGTCGTGCGGACCGTGGTCCCTGTGTCTCTCCGTTCACCCGCTGAGCATGGCGTGGTGACCAACCGGCCCTCCGCGATGCTCGTCAACCTGACCTGCGGCGAACCCGATCCGGTGCGCCGTCTGCGCCCAGCACGCGCAGATGGAGTTCCTTAAGGACAGTCACCAGGCGATCGGGCCTGATGCTCTGCAGCGCGGCGATCCAGGTGCGCGGTGCGGCTCCTTCGCGATCCACGCCGTTGGCGGCGCGGTGCAGCTAACGCATGCTGGTCAGGCCCGAGCATACGGCGTTGCCGTGCCCGGCCCGCCGGTCACCGAAGCAAGACAGTCCACGGCGGTGGGCGATATGCGGGACCCGCGCCGGCCGTTAGGACTGTGTTGCCGCCCCGGGGGGACGATCCCCCCGGGACCCCCGCAGAGGGGCGACCCCCGAGATGCCCCGCAGAGGGGCGACCCCCCGAGATGCCCCGCAACAGCCGATGCCGCACCCGCGGCAGCCGTTACTGATCACGGTCGATCGCAGCGGCCGCGCTCGAGTATGCGTCGAAGACCACGTCCCAGAAGGCAGGCACGTCGATCTCCATGGCGACAAGCGCATTGCATTCCTGCGGCGCTGCGCGGAAATCGGTGACCGTCATCCCCGCCGTCCAGCGGCCAACAGTCTCCACTTGCACCCCAGCGGGAACACAGCCGAACAGCCCCCGGGCTGCCACGTGCGCGACCGCGCACACATCATGGACGGCCGGGCTATTGAGTTCTGGCATGGTCGCGTACTCGGTAAGGCACGGGAGCAGGAGATCGTCGGCGAGCCGGCCAAGCGCGCCGAGCCGCCGCTTAGTCGCCGGATCAGCGCGCGCTTGAAGGGTGACGTCCAGGCCGATCATGGTCACTGTCCAGCCGGCCCCGAACGCGATCGCGGCGGCTTCAGGATCCACCGCGATGTTGAATTCCGCAGCCGGGGTGACGTTGCCGCGGCCTGCCGAGCCACCCATAATCACGAAGTCTTTGACCTGCGTGACAATGTCAGGCTGGCGCCGCACCGCAAGTGCGACATTGGTCAGCGGCCCGGTCGCCACCAGAGTGATTTCGCCTGGCGCCGCGCCGATCGTCTCGATGAGGAAATCGACGGCGTGGCCACCGCGCGAGCCAGTCGTCGGCGGCGGCAGCCGCGCTCCGCCCAGGCCGGACTCGCCGTGCGGACCGTGGGCAGTCAGCGGCGGCCGGAGCAGCGGGCGCGGGCTGCCCGCCACCACCGGAATGTCGGCCGCACCGAGGAACTCGCATACCCGCAGCGCGTTCGCGGTCGTCCGCTCCAGGCTCACATTGCCGCTGACCGTGGTTATGCCACATGTCTCGAGGTCACCGTTGCCCCAGGCAAAAGCGATCGCGAGCGCGTCGTCGATGCCTGGGTCGCAGTCCAAGATGATCTTGTGCGGCACGGCGCCCGCCTTTCCTTGTCGACTCTCCTATAGTGACCGGTCATGGACGCAGGAAACGGGCCGCGGCAGGCACCCGGGCGGGTGATCGTCGTCGGCTCGATCAACTTCGATCTCGTGCTGCGTCTGCCACGGCTGCCGGTCGCCGGGGAGACAGTCACCGGCGGGTCATTCGAGCGCCATCACGGCGGCAAGGGCGCGAACCAGGCCGTCGCGGCCGCGCGGGCCGGCGCCGAGGTACATCTGATCGGTGCGGTCGGCGAAGACGACGGGCAGGCCGCGCTCGACGCGCTTGCCGCCGAGGGCGTCAACGTATCCGCCATCGCCAGGCTGCCCAGCCAGCACACCGGGCACGCGGTCGTCATGGTGGACGGCAGCTCAGGCGAGAACCAGATCGCGGTCGCGCCAGGCGCGAATGCGGCCGTGACCACCGGGCATGTCAGGCGTTGCATCGACGCGCTTCGGCTCACCAGGCGGGACGTGATCGTGCTGTCATTCGAGTTGATGGACGCACCGTTGCTCGCGGCCGCGGCCGCGGCCCGCGGGGCAGGAGCCACGCTCGTGGTAAACCCGGCGCCCGCGCGCGAGTGCGACTCGGAAGTGCTGCGCGGCGCGGTGCTGACGCCGAACCGGCACGAAGCCATGGTGCTCGGCTCTGGACACCACGGCACCGCTGACGTGGCGAAAGCCGCATCGGTACTTTCTGGACGCGGCGGCGGCCCAGTGATCGCCACGCTCGGCGAGCAAGGCGCGCTGCTCGCCGACGGCACCAGCGTCGAGTACTTCCCAGGGCACCAGGTAACAGCGCGCGACACGACGGGTGCGGGCGACACGCTCACCGGTGTCCTGGCCGCGGGCCTGGCGGAGGGCTGGGACCTGCGTGTTGCCCTGCGCCGCGCGGTAGCGGCAGCGGCGATCGCCGTGACCCGTCCTGGCGCCAGGGAAGGTATGCCAGCCGCCAGCGAGATCGACGCGCTGCTTGCCACAGATCGTTCCCCAGGGGGACGACCCCGGGGCTAGGGTGTCCCGCAGGTCTTTTGGCGTCGCCGATAACTCCACTATCGGCTGCTCCTCCGCCGACTGGCCCATCGCCGCGTGGATCAGCGCATCCACCGAGATCTACGAGACAGGCTCTAGCGCCGCAGACAAACGGAATAGGAAGGCGCGCGGCCCCGCCGGAGCGGGGAGGTGACCTTGGCCGGCCAATTCGGGGATATCTGGCACTTACCTGCCGGCAGCCGGTATGCCGACAGTGATGCCACCAGGAGGGAGGTTCGGCCGTGAAGCTGACATTGAAAGAGGCGGCCGCGACCATTCTCATCGCGGCCATCATGGTGCGCCGCACATCGACTACATTTCCGTGGCAGCATGCCGTTCATTCACGACGCGCGACATAGCCGCAACGCCACCGGTCATCGGGGCGGCGGGATGTTACACGGGCGACCTTCGCGTTTGGCACGCAGATGGACTGTGCTGACTGGCGTGCCGACGGTGCTCGGGACCGCGAAGCTCGGCCCGGGGATCGCGGCGATCGTGACCGGGAGCGGCGGGATCCTCGCGGCATTCACCATCGCCATCGTGGCCATGTGGACCCTTGCCACGGCCCGCACCTTGTCGTCGAGGACACACCAACGGCAGGGAGCGCACCAACGGCCAGGCCTGCGCATCACTGACGCGCTGACGTCACAGGCCTGGCCGCCGCGGCCGCTACGGTGGGCCCGACTGGTCCGGCGCAGGTGAAGGTGTAGTAGGCGTCGCCGACGGATCCGTCGGCGACGGGCTGGCATCTGGGCTGCCTGACATGGTTGGCGTCAGTGTATCGGCCGGTGCGGCCGACGCCGCCGGCGAGGTCGTACCCGAGGCCGTCGGCGAGGCGGCCGGCGAGGCGGCCGGTGACGCGGGCCCGACGAACGTCGCCGTTGTGGCGACGCCATTCGCGTCCTGGGTCAGGTTGATCGGGTTCGTCACGCCGAGATTGGCGCAACCGAGGTTGGTGAAGGAGCCGCTCAGCCTTGCGGCGAGGAACGTGAAGAGGTTGCTGCCCACTGCCGGATCGGGGGCCGGTGCCGGCGTGAACACGTTCTGATCCCGCTGCAAGCTGGCGATTTGAGTCGTCATCATGTCCCTGCAGTAGGTCGTCGCGTTCTGCGTCGTGCTCGTGCCCGCGGGGAGTGCTGGCTGGTCGAAACCGGCCCGATACAGGTTGGTCTTGGCGACGCTGAAAGCGCCATCCACCTCTGTCATCGGGTCGTTCACCGGCACCAAAGCGATAGGCGCCCTTTGGTCGGCGGCCGCCTGGAGTTCGTCGAGCGCCTGCGAGGTCCCGTTCGTGCCCGAATTTGACAGGTCAGGCGCGGTGAACGGGGTACAGCCGAGCGCCGGGTCCATGAAGAAGTCGAGCAGGGCGTTGTCGCTCCCGTTCGTCTGGGGCGTCGCGCCGGTGAGTGCCGACATGTTGGCGGTGTTGTCCTGCGCAGTCTGAACGCCGCCCACCAGCAGGTACTTGCTCGTCACGTTGTCGCTCTGGTCCTGATCGATCATGGTGAAACTGCGCGTCGTCGGGCAGGCCTGCCCGTCGTTGGCGGTGCCGGCTGCCGGGATCTTCAGCGTGCCCGCTGCGATCGCCGCATTCGCTGCCCTGAAGAACGCGGTGGCGTTGCAGTACGAGACCTGCCCGAAGATCGAGCCGGGCAGACCGTTGACGCAAGCTCCTTGGCTCAGCGAGTTGGCCGCGCCAGCGCCTCCGCCCGCACCAGCACCACCGCCGGCACCAGCACCACCGCCGGCACCAGCACCACCGCCGGCACCAGCACCACCGCCGGCACCAGCACCACCGCCACCGCCAGCACGACCACCGCCACCGCGGCCGTGGCCACGGCCGTGGCCACGGCCACCAGGATGGCTTGCAGCGGCAGTTGCCCGCGTGGCGACGGCCGGCTGCACGGCAGTGGGTACCTGCCCATTCGCAAGGCCCGGGCTGGCGCTGGCCGCCGGGCTGGCGCTGGCCGCCGGGCCGGCGCTGGCCGCCGGGCCGACGCTGGCCGCCGGGCCGGCACTGGCCGATGCGCTGGCGCTTGCCGAGGGGCCCGGGGTCGCCTGTCCGCCCGCCGCGGCCTGCCCGGCGGGAACGAGGGTCAGGTTGTCGCCGTTGAAGCCGAAGTCAATGGTGACCACGGCACCCGCTGGCAGCGCGGGCACGACTGGCGCGACGGCGGGCTGGGTCCCCTGGGTGGTGACAAGCGGTTCGTACACCGACAGCTGCCCGGTGGCCGGGTCGATGATCGTGGCCTGAACGAACGCCTGGGTGCCGGCGTTAGCCATGCTGCAGCCGGCTCCGCTCAGCTGATACGGGGTCGCCAATCCCTGCGCGGTCAGCGGATTCGCGGGCACGGCGATGCTGCAGTCAGTATTCGCGGCCGCAGGGGGCGCGGTCGGCATCGGCAAAGGCACGGGACGATGATGACGGAACGCGCTGGCGGCCGCCGTCAGGTTCTGCTTTCCGGTGCCGGTGCTGCCTGCCGCCACAAGCGCCACCGCACCGACAGCGAGCAAAATGGGGATAACGATCGCGAAGCTCATGCGTATCTTACGGGCGGCGCCCAGGCGCTGGCCGTCACCGGACCACTGTCTTACACCGTGGTGACCGGCGGACCAATGCTTCCTCGACATTCAACCCACCTTCCTGTTTCGCAGCTTCCTGTTGGTCACGGCCGCTCCCGGCTGATGACGCTAGACCTCTCCGTGAGGCAAACGTTGCAAGAATGAGATATTCACCGGTTTGTCCGACTCTGGGTGCGCCAGGCCGCGATGGATGGCGCGATGGTAGGTTTCGAGCCAGCACCCGACCAGGAAGGCCCGACGGTGAGCTTGTACGACATCCCGCTGCGCGCCTTGTCCGGTGAGCCCACGTCTGTCGCTTGACTATGACAAGCGGGTCCTGCTCGTGCTGAACGTGGCCTCGAGGTGCGGCCTGACGCCGCAGTACAACGGCCTGGAGCGGTTGCGGGAGCGGTACCGCGGTCGCGGTTTCAGCGTGCTCGGCTTCCCGTGCAACCAGTTCATGGGCCAGGAGCCAGGCACGGCGGAAGAGATCCAGGAATTCTGCTCAACGACCTACGGCGTGACGTTCCCGCTCTTCGAGAAGATCGACGTCAACGGCGAGGCCCGGCACCCCCTGTACGCCGCGCTCACCGCGGCGCCGGACGCCTCGGGTGAGGCCGGCGACATCCAGTGGAACTTCGAGAAGTTCCTGATCTCGCCGGACCGTGCGATGATCGGCAGATTCCGGCCGCGCAGAGAACCGGAGTCGCCCGAGATCGTCTCCGCGATCGAGACCGCCATGCCCGCTGATCCGGGCTGACTGCGCCTCCCAAGGCCCGTTCGGCCTCCCAAGGCCCCGTTCGGCCCGCGGCAGCCGTTAGGTATTTGCTCGATAACGACCTTGCTCCGCAGCGGCTGCGCTGGGTGGCACCCGTCTGCCCGGCCGCGTGCGCGCCCGTGGAGCCGTGCGGCAGGGGCAACGCGGGACGTTCAGCCCTGGCCGCCGGCTCAGGCCGCGGATCGACTTGAGGAATGGCACTTGGCACGCGCGAAGCCCCTGCGCCCTGGACGGGCGAGAGCGGGCAGTCGCGCCGCCGGTGGCTGGCGCTCGCGGTCCTGTGCGTGTCGCTGCTGATCGTCAACCTCGACAACACCGTGCTCAACGTCGCGCTGCCGACCCTGGTGCGGGATCTGAACGCCACCTCCAGCCAGTTGCAATGGATCGTCGACTCCTACGCGCTGGTGTTCGCCGGGCTGCTGCTCGTGGCGGGCAGCCTGGCGGACCGGGTCGGCAGGAAGCGCACGTTCATGGCCGGTCTCATCGCCTTCGCCAGTGCTTCGGCGTGGGCGGCATTCTCCGGTTCCGTGCCCATGCTGATCGCCGCGCGGGCCAGCATGGGCATCGGCGCGGCCCTGATGATGCCGTCGACGTTGGCGATCATCACCGACATGTTCAGGGATCACCACGAACGCCAGCGCGCAATCGGCATATGGTCCGGCACGAGCGGGCTCGGGATCGCGCTCGGCCCGATCGTGGGCGGCCTGCTGCTCGCACACTTCTGGTGGGGATCGGTATTCCTGATCAACGTGCCAATCGCCTTGGCAGGCCTGCTCTGCGCACTCCCGCTGGTGCCGGACTCGCGTAACGATGCCGCGCTGCGGCCTGACCTGGCCGGGGGACTGCTTTCCATCGTGGGCCTTGGCCTGGTGTTGTGGTCGATCATCGAGGCGCCGGTGCATGGCTGGGCATCGGTACAGGTGGTCAGCGCCGGCATCGCCGGGCTGGTGGTACTCGGCGCGTTCGCGGCGTGGGAGCGCGCGACTTCGCACCCCATGCTGAACCTGCGGTTCTTCCTGCGCAAGAGGTTCTCCGCCGCGATCTCGTCGGTGGGCCTGGTCATGTTCGGCCTGCTCGGTTCGCTGTTCATACTCACCCAGTTCCTGCAGTTCGACCTCGGCTATACGGCCCTACAGGCGGGGATCCGCGTGCTTCCTGCGGCAGGCATGATCGCGGTGATCGCCCCGCTGTCGATTGTCTTCGTGCGCGCGGCCGGGACCAAGCTGACCGTGGCGGCGGGCCTGCTGAGCATCGCCGTGGGGCTCTGGCAGATTTCCGGGGCATCGGTCACGTCCACCTACCTCGACACGCTCGCGGGCGTCATCCTGCTCGGCGTCGGCGCGGGGCTGGCCATTCCGGCTGCGACCGAGTCGGTGATGGGCTCGCTGCCCCGCAGCGACACGGGCGTCGGATCCGCGACCAACGGCGTGTTCATGCAAGTCGGCGCCGCCCTCGGCGTTGCCGTCATCGGCAGCCTGCTTGCCACCCGCTACCGGGACGCGATGAAGGCGGGACTGGCCCCCTTCCGCGTGCCCCACGTGACGGACAGCACAATCCTCGGGTCTATCGGCGGCGCCCAGGGCGTGGCCGCTCATCTGGGCGGCGCTGCCGGAGCGCTGCTCGGCCAGCTGGCCCGTGCTGCCTTCATCAGCGGCATGGACCTTGGGCTCCGCACCGGCGCCGCGGCAGCGCTGGCGGGCTGCGCGCTCGCCCTCGCGGCGCTGCCTGCCCGGCCACCCGCTGACCCCGTTCCTGCAGCGCCGCCCGCGGGCGGCGGTACATTGCCTCGTGCGGACGCCCCCGGAGGGCGCCCGGCCCGCGATCACGGCCCCGGAGCGCCCGCCGCCGGCGATCCCGGCCCCGGAGCGCCCGCCGCCGGCGATCCCGGCCCCGGAGCGCCCGCCGCCGGCGATTCCGGCCCTCGGAGCGCGCCGGCTGCCTCTAGCGACACCCGCGGCCGGCCTTGGCGGCAAGCGTGATGGCCTGGCGGTCACCGCCGCATTTGCTGCTGCGCGGTCAGCCTGCCGACGCTGCTGGGGTATCCGGCAAGGCGAGATCGCGCTCGATCTCGCTGGCCGCACACGCCAGACGTTCGTGCATCACACCGTAGGTGAAGGTGTCTTCTCCCGCCGCGCGCGCCTCATCGGCCAGACCGCGCAGCACCGTCCTGGCCACGACACTGTCGTGGTGCTCGCCGAGCGCTCCCTGCAGCTTCTTGGTGCGCTTGGCCTGGCGCCTGGCCCTTCTGCCGAGCGCGGGCATCGCCGCTTCCGCGGCGTAACGCGCACGCTTGGCGGCCTTACGTGCCTCGTGGATCGCCGCATCCTTGTCCTGCGCACCTGGCACAACCGCAAGAGCGCGCCGCAGCCGCCGTTCCGCGCGCCGAACCGGCTTGCCGAGTGCCTTGCCTGCCTTGCGTGCCGCCAACGGCGTCAGCGGCGGATCGGTGATGAGCACGTCCAGATCGTTGAGCAGGGTGAGATACCGCTTTCCATCAAGCGCGCGCGTCGCCGCCGCACGCGCCTGCTCTTGCACCGTGGCGAAGTGCCCAGTGATCCTGGTCTCGACCGGTGCTGTCACCAGTTCCGTCGGAATGGCGGCAAGGTCGCCGGTGAACCTGGCCAGCAATACCTCTGCGTCGCGGGCCTCGCCGAGGACAGTGGCCAGCCACTTCAGCTCGTCACAGAGCGGCCGGGTCCGCGTCTTGTCAACGATCTCACCGAACGCCTGCAGCGCGCTCCTGGCGCGGCGGGTCGCTACCCGCATCTGATGCACGGCGTCAGGCTCGTCCCTGCGTACCAGCGGATCGTAGCGTGTGATGGCTCGCACCTGCTGCCGCAGATATGCGAGCACCACGTCGCCCGCCCGGGACCGTGGCGTCAGCCGCGCCGGTCCGCCAGAGGCGGTGGGACTTGCCGCGTCGCCCGCCGACCGTTGGCCGGCGCGCAGCCGGTCTCCGAGCGCACGCTCCAGTTTGGTCCCGGTAGGCGCATGCCGCGCGCCGGCCGCCCGTAGCCGCGCGTCGATGGCTTGGAGCAGCTGACGGTCACCAGCTCGGAGCTCAACCTCCATCTCGTCCCACGTCGTGGCGGTTGATCCATTCGTCAGCTCGGCCGACACATGGTCGACGGAAATCTCGGTAAGCACCGTTCCCGCGCCGTCAAGCAGCCAAAACACGTCACGGACGGTCAGCATGCGCACGACAGGCATGAGCTCCGCGTCCCGGGTAAGTACCCGGACCAGCGCGGTGAGCTCACCGGGAACCGCATCCGCGGGGCTTGCGTCGCGTCTGCCCACAGCCTTGCCCGCCGGCCCGGCGACCCGGCGGCTGGACGGTTCGGCGCTGGACGGCTCGGCAGTAGACCGCTCGGCAGCGGACGCGGCGGACGGCTTACCCGCGGGCGCGGCGAGGGGCAGACGTATCTCGTCCCTCGTGTCGGAACCAACAGGCAGCTTCAAGTGCCAGCCGGCGTCGTCGCCGCCGGTGCGTCGCCGCAGTGTCACACCGGCCCGGATCAGGCGCAGATCCTCGGTGTCGTAATAGACGGCATCAAGGAATTCTTCGTCCTGCTGCGAAACGGCGGCAACTCCTGCCACAGCCATCATGGTCTTCACGGCGTCCAAGGCTGCCCCCGCCGCTCGCCCGGCGTCATATTTCCGCTCGATCTCACGGAAGATGGTGGCCACGTCCCTTGCTCCTAATGATCGCAGAACCACGGCCCGACGCACGGCAGCACGGCCGCCCAGCGGAGCCTTGTGTCAAACACTGCCCCGGTAAGGGCGAATGCGATAGTGCGCTAAGGCCCGTCCTCGTCGGACAGCAGCCGCCGATCTCCACACTGCCAGGTGGATGACCCTGGAGCAGCCGATGATAGGCCGCGCCGAAGAAGAGATCGAGCACGACCTCCTGGTCGTGCTCGATCTCACCGCGCGCGATGGCCCGCTCGAGCAGTGCTGGTTCCGCAGTGGCCCCACGGCCCGCTCGCGCCAGGCGCTGGCGAGGTCTTGGTCGTGCTGCGCCGCGGCGATGCGGCCGGCGAGATGGGCCCGGCCGTGCGAGTCACCGCGCGGACCCAGGTCCGCTGCGCTGCGACCAGGTCGCTACGAAGGGTTCCCCCAGTAGCGGCCGCATGCCCTGGAGATCGAGGAGAAAGGCATCGAGCGCCAGCGCGCCCGCATCCCCGCAAGCGCGGAAAGCTGCCCTGATACGTTGGCGACCGTGCGAACACCCGCGGCCGCCGGTGACGGCTTGCGTGCCGTTGAGGGGTTCCTTGCCTGTCCCATCTGTGGCGGCACACTGCGAACGGCGGGCCGCTGCCTGCGGTGCGACCTGCGCCATTCCTTCGACCGGGCACGCCAGGGCTATGTGAACCTGATGCCCGGCGACGCCGCCCCTGGCACGGCGGACACGGCGGAAATGGTGCAGGCGCGCGAGGAATTCTTGCGCGCGGGCCACTACGACCCACTAGCCGCGCTGCTCGCCGCCCGCGCGCAACGGCTCTGCGGAGGCGGGTTGGTCGTGGACGCCGGCGCGGGCACCGGGTATTACCTGCGGGCCGTGCTAAACGGTCTGCCCGAGGCGGTCGGGCTGGCCGTGGATCTATCCAGATTCGCGCTCAGGCGGGCCGCGAGAGCACATCCGCGCGCCGGTGCGATTGGCTGGGACATCTGGCGCCCGCTGCCCCTCCGGCAGCAAACGGCCGCACTCGTGCTTAACGTGTTCGCGCCGCACAACGGCGCCCAGTTCAACCGCATCCTGCGCCGCGACGGCGCACTGCTCGTCGCGACCGCCACCAGCAGGCACCTGCGCGAGCTCGTTGCTTTGCTCGGCCTGCTAAGCGTGGATGCGCAGAAGGACGCGCGCCTGGCACGCGCGCTGTCCCCGCATTTCAGGCTCATCGGGCGTGCGGAGCGCACCGCCCAGCTCCAGCTCACGGCGGCCGAGGTCGAACTGCTGGCACGGATGGGGCCGAGCGGACATCACTTGGCACCGGATGAGGTCAGGCGCCGTGTCGTGTCGTTGGGCGAATCCGTCCGGGTGACCGGGTCCTTCGCGCTGCTGACCTATCTGCCACGGTGATGGGCTGTCGGCAGGAGGGGGGTACCGGCGTCGCCAGCCGCGGGGCCGGGACACGCCGCTAGCCCGCGTCGTACTTGAACGAGACCTGGAGCCTGATGCGGTAGCTGAGCACACCACCCTCGTCAACCTGGATGTCCTGCTTGACCACCTCACCGACCCGCAGATCGCGGATCGTCGAGCTCGCCGTCCGCACCGCCTCTGCTGCGGCTTCCTCCCACGACGTGGTGCTTGTGCCGATGATGTCGATCACCTTGTAGACGCTCACACGTACCCCCAAGACATCGCCATAACGCCTGGCGGGCTTCTACCCCATCGCGCACCGGACTATGTTTGCTTTCCGCCAATTGCGACTGGAACAGGTCGTCGATACCTCAGACCGGGCTGTCGGCAAGCCGCCGGGCAACCATCTTCCGGTAGCTGGCTATCTACGAATCGTGATAGAACAAGGACGTGCGGCTCACGGCGTGCGTGACGACCCAGGGTGCGTGCACCATCGTGACCCTGGGCGGTTATATCGACGTGAGCACCCGCAAGCAGTTGCAGGACGTGCTCAACGCGGCATCCAACGGTGCCGGGCACCTTGTTGTGGACATGAGCCGGCTCGGATTCATGGACTCGACGGGGCTGAGTGTGCTCGTCGAAATGTACAAGCGCCTCGCCAAGCGCGGGGGCACGCTCGCGCTCGCCGCGCCGCAACCGATCGTCGCCAAGGTCTTGGCGATCTCTGGCCTGGACCGGGTCCTCACCGTGCATGCGAGCGCGGCACAGGCGGCGGCCCTGACCGTCGGAAACGGTGAGTGCACCGCTGCCACGGACATATAACAGGCAGCCGCGCCGACGGCCACGTTCTCCCTTGTGAACTGCCCGCCCGAGCACCGGCTGCACGAACACCGACTTCTTTGCACTGACCGCATGACCATTAATCCGCACGAGCGCTTACTTGCAGGACAGCCTTCCCGGGCAGGCCGCCGGCCCGCTTGGCGCCGAACGCTTCCCTGCCCGCCTCGAGATCGAATACGCGCCCCACCACCGGGCGGAGCTCGCCGACGTCGAAACGCCTGGCAAGCTCGGTGAGCTGCACGCGATCCGGCTCGACGACGAAGAACACGCCGCGAATCCCGGCGGCGGGTGGTTCGGCGCTCGCGCTCGCGACGCTGGCGTCTACGACGGAGACCACCGTGCCGCCAGGGCGGACGAGCTGCCACGAGCTCTGTAGCGGTTCGCCGCCGACCAGGTCCACGACGAGATCCACCGGATCCGCACGACCGGCCCGCTCTTCCTTACCTAGGTCGGCGAACTCGTCGGCGCCGAGCTCGAGCACCAGGTCGCGGGCCGGGGCCCGCCCGGTGCCGATGACCCGCGCGCCCGCCGCGTGCGCAAGCTGGACAGCGTACGTGCCGACACCGCCCGCAGCGCCGTGGATCATCACGGTCTGGCCTGGCTGAAGTCTCCCGTGCACGAAAAGGGCCTGCCACGCGGTGAGGCCCGCCAGCGTCGCGGCGGCCGCCTCGGCGTGCGACAGGGAGGCCGGCTTAGGCGCGAGGTTCCGCGCCTCGACGGCAACAAATTCGGCCGCCGCACCGTCGCGGTACCAATCGGCCAAGCCGAAGACTTCCGTGCCGACGGCAAAGCCAGCCGCGCCGTAGCCGAGCCCCGCGACGACGCCGGAGACCTCATGGCCGGGTACGACGGGCCGCCGGTCGCTGCCTGCGCGGTCCACCCAGGTGGACGGCCAGTCCAGCTCTGTCGGGGTAAAGCTGGCGGCGCGCACCTCGAGAAGAACGTCGTCAAGGGCCGGGGCGGGGACATCCATCTCCTCGACGCGAAGCCCATCGGGCCCGCCGCGCTGGTGAATTCGCAGGGCACGCATGGTCTTCGGCACCGCCATCGCTAATCTCCTCGCCTATTGTTGTAACGAGTTGTGCGTTACACATTTAGCGGATGACTGTCAGCCGGCCAGCAGCAGGGCCTTCCCCCGTCTGCCTGCCCTCGATCGCCGCGCTCGCCTGCGCGGCTTTACCTAACGCGGATTTCCGTCCAGGAGGAGGCGAACGCCTGGCCGATCAAGGGGCGTAGCCGACCCGCGGCGCCGCTTTGGCGAGCGCCACCCGCGTCAGATCGCCCATATCGGCCTGCGTGCCCTGCGCACCACGGATCACGGTGATCCGCCGTCGTGCCGCCGCACCGTCGATCGGCGCGAAAGCCCACTTGCCATGCCGAACGCGCAGAACCGGTCACCCGCGCGCACCAGTCGGAAGGCCGCTTTCCGCGACTGCGTCCCGCCGTCGAAGACGACATCCGCTCCGCCGACCCCGTCGGCACAGCCAGCCCCGGTGTAGTCAACCGCGAGGATCGCGCCGAGTTCGGCGGCGACGACGACCTTGCGCTGTCACGACCAAGCGGTCTGGCCGCGCGGCCAGCCGAGGCCGGGCGCGCGGCCAGATCCGCTCAGAGCGGGCGGACCTGCTCGGCCTGGGGGCCCTTGGCGCCCTGGCCGGCGGTGAACTCGACCCGCTGGTTCTCTTGGAGGCTACGGAATCCTTCAGCCTGGATGGCAGAGTGGTGCACGAAGACGTCGGCAGTGCCGTCGTCGGGCGCGATGAAGCCATAACCCTTATCGGCGTTGAACCACTTCACGGTGCCCTGAGCCATATCTTCTCCTGTTGGGACCATCTTCGGGGTCCACGGATGTGTGCCCCGGGTTGCTGCGACCGTCGGTCCTTCCGAGGCGGGGCTCTGGGTATCAGGACGCCCGCTGTCAGAACTTCGCAGGCGCTGTCACACGTACACGAACTTCGACTACAACCGAGACCATCTAACACCATCGCGGGACCGCCTGTTCCAACTCCCCCAGGTTGGTGCGCACTTTTCGGCTGTGGCCCGACGGATATCGCGGTGCCAATCATCACACTCCGGACCATCCGGTGGCAGCTCCGCGCGCCCGGGCTGGCTAGTTCGCCCGCTGCGGGCGGGGCGCCGCAGGCTGGCACTTGGTTGGACTCGTACCACTGACAAGGCACGTGCGCGGCGGTCGCTAGATTCACGGGCAACTGGCGGCTACTGGCCGTCGTTACCAGAGCTGCGCCGCGCGCCCGTTACCCACGCCGGGCGGCTGATGCGGGACATGAAACTCGCCCGCCTGCAGAACGTGCTGGATGAACCACCTGGCCGGCGCGGGCAGCTGTCCCTGGCGGGAGACGAGGCACCAGTCACGCCGCAGCGGCGTCGCCGGCGTGGGCAGTTCCACCAGCGCGCCGCGGCCGAGTTCGCGGGCCACGGCGTCGCGCGAGATCAGGGTGACGCCGAGGCCGGCGGCGACCGACTCGCAGACGGCGACGTTCGAGCCGACAGTCAGCGTGCTCGGTGTCAGCTCAAGCTCATCAAGGAAGCTCTCCGTGGTCGCGCGGGTACCAGAGCCGTGCTCACGAAGCAGCCACGTCTGGCGCGCGAGCCACGGCAGGAGCTGTCCGGCTTCCCCCGCGGAATCATCTGAGTCAGAGTAATCGGGCAGATACTTAACGGCTGCCGGAGGGCACACCACGATGAGCGGGTTGGGCCGTAGCGCGTGCGCGACAAGCACCGGGCGTCCTGGACCCTGCGGTGGCCTGCCGCCGATCACGAGGTCGACCTCGTGATCGGCCACCAGGCTCCACACCCTCTCCCTGTTGCCCACCTCGAGTAGGAGCCCGATTCCTGGCCGACTGCGCCTGAAGGTGGCAAGCAGCCGTGGCAACAACTGCTCGCCTGCGGTGGTGACGGCCGCGACGCGCAGCCTGCCGCCCTCCGCCTCCCCCACCGCCGTGGTATGGGCCTCGTCGAGCAGGCCGAGCACCCCCCGGACATAACCGACGTAGATCTTGCCTGCGTCGGTGAGCCGGAGGCCCCGGCCATCCTTGCTTACCAGGGTCAGCTTGAGATCCTTCTGCAGAGCCGCAAGACAGGACGACACTGCCGCCTGGGTGACGACAAGGCGCTCGGCGGCCGCCCTCACCGACCCGGTTTCCGCTACCGCGAGGAAGGTACGCAGCTGTGTCAGCGTCATGATCAGAAACCGTACCTTTGCCTGGCGCACGCGCATAAGCTGGCGCCCCGCGATGCCACCCCCGCGATGGACCATGGCTGAAGCACCACCGCTGGCCATCGCGGGGCTAAAAGGAGCCGAGTCCGCGTGCCCAGAGCGGCCCGCCGCAGCGAATCTGAGGACCTCTGCGTAGAAAGTTACCCGCCAGTCACTTCGGGTGCTTCCCCCGAGCAGGGTAGGCTCCCGGGGGATCGTACGCTTGGGTGCAGATGAACAGGTCACCGTCAAGGCTCGTGATCGTCGATGACCATCAAATGGTGCTCGACGGGCTTCGCTCGATGCTCGCCGCGTACCGGGAACGGGTGGAGATCGTCGGCGAGGCCGGTGAGCCGGGTGAGGCGATCGCGCTCGTCGACGCGGCGAAGCCCGATCTGGTGCTCCTCGACATACGGCTGCGCGGCGCGAGCGGGCTCGACCTGTGTGCGGACATCCTGCGCAGGCGGCCGGAGTGCAAAGTGGTGTTCCTGACCGTTTACGACGACGAGCAGTACCTGTACCAAGCGATGCGTATCGGCGCCTCGGGGTTCCTGCTCAAGCGCGTGCGCGGCGCGGAACTTGTCGACTATCTCACCCGCATCCACGAGGGCGAGACGCTGATCGATCCGGCCCTCGCGGCGCGAGTGGCACAGTCGGCGGCTCGGCTGCAGAGCGGTGAGTTCTGGCCGGGCGCGCACTTGGGCTTGACTCAGCGGGAAAGCGAGGTGCTCGCGCTGATGGTGTCCGGCCGCTCGAACCGCGCCATCGCGGCCAGGCTCACGGTGAGCGAGGAGACGGTCAAGACCCACATCCGCGGTATCTACCGCAAGCTCGACGTGAGCGACAGGGCCGGCGCGGTCGCCGCAGCCCTGCGCGAAGGGATCTTCCATTGACCCGCCTCGGCCTCGCAGATCCCGAACGGGAGGCGCGGCTGCTAACCCGGATCATCGAGACGATCTCGGCTGGGCTCGACCTGGACGAGATTCTGCACGGTGTCGCGTCGCTCGTCACCGAGACCACCGATACCGACGTGTGCTTCGTGCACCTGCTCGACGATAGTGGCCGGCGGCTCGTGCTGCGTGGCGCTACGCCGCCGTTCGACCGCCTCGCCGGGCAGGTCGAGCTGAAGGTCGGCGAAGGCGTGTCCGGCTGGGTGGCGGCACAGCGCCAGCCGGCCGTCATCGTGACGGACAAGCTCGCCGACGACAGGTACAAGTACATACCCGCGCTGCGCGGGGAAGACTTCACCTCCATGGTGTCGGTGCCGATACTGAGCAAGCCGCGCCATCTCGTCGGCGTGCTCAACGTGCACACACGCGACCGCCGCGAGTTCACCGACGCCGACGTGGAGTTGCTGCGCTCGGTCGCCGGCCTGATGGCGGGAGCCATCGAGAACGCGCGGCTGCACCGCAGGCTCGCGGAACGCGAGGAGGCCCTGGAGCGGTTCACCGAGCGGATCGTGCGGGCACAGGAAGCCGAACGGCGGCGGCTGGCTGGCGAGATCCATGATGGCATCAGCCAGCGCGTGGTGAGCCTGTCGTTCCACCTGTCGGCCGCCGCGGACGCGGTGGCAGCGGCACCCGGCGTGGCCGCGCGGGAAATCACCGAGGCGCAGCTTCTTGCTGAGGCCGCGCTCGAGGAGACCCGTTTCGCGATCGCCGGGCTGCATCCGCCGGTGCTCGATGACCTCGGCCTCGCGGCAAGCCTGGCGAGCCTCGCCAGGTCCTTTCCGCAGCTCGACATCGAAACCGGCGCCGAGCCGTGCCGCCTGCCCGCGCATGTGGAGACCGCGGTGTACAGGATCGCGCAGGAGGCACTGCAGAACGTCGCCAAGCATGCGGCGGCCCGGTCAGTCCAGGTGCGGCTGATGACGCGCGGAGACGCGATCATTCTCGAGGTGCAGGACGACGGCAAGGGTTTCGCCCCCGTCGAACTCGACGGCCACACCGGGCCTGGCGGCTATGGCCTGCAGGGCATGCGCGAACGCGCGGAACTGCTCGGCGGGACGCTCGAGCTTCGCAGCAGCCCGGGGGACGGCACCATGCTGCGCCTCCGCTTCCCCGCGAGTGCGCCCTAGGCATGTCCGCAGTGGCTACCGTCACGTGCGCCGGAAGGCGGCCGCATTATGGCCAGAGCAGGTGACGTCTCCAGGCGGGACCGGCGCGTTCGTAGCGCAGTCGGGTGTGCCGGCGGTGCTCGTCGGCCTGCCAGAACTCGGCGTCAGCAGCGGTGAGGGCGTAAAGGGTCCAGTCGGGCGCGACCAGGCCGGGATCGGCGGCCAGTGCGGCGGTGGCTGCCTGGAGCGCCGCCGCTGCCTCGGCTGGGTCGTCGAGGATGTCGGACTGGCGGCCGGTGAGGGACTCCGCGCGAGAAGCGGGCGAGCGTGCGAGAAAGTCGGCGGCGCTGCGTTCGGCGCCAGTGGGCGCGACTGTTCCGCGGATGCGGATCTGGCGGCCCTGCTTCGGCCAGTAGAAGGTCAGCGCGGCGTGCGGATTAGCGCCGAGCTCACGCCCCTTGCGGCTGGTCGCGCTCGACGCGAAGTACCAGCGTCCAGTGCCGTCAACCGCCCTGCAGATCAGTACGCGCGCGGACGGCTGGCCGTGCCCGTCGACCGTGGACAAGGTCATGGCGTGCGGCTCAGGCACCTCACCGTCGATAGCCGAGGCCAGCCACGCCGCGAACAGGGAAACTGGATCAGCCGGAGTGGCCGCGGCGTCAAAGGCCGGAAGTTCGCCGGTGAACACGGGCAGCGAGCGCAACAGCGCACGGATCGAGACCTCATTCGCCTGGTGGTCCTCGGCCATGTGATCGTTCCCTCCAGCGGCGGCTCGATGGCTCGCAACCCCCGTCAAGCGCGACGGCCCGCACGGCCCGCCCTGGCGACCCCCGCCACCCCCTGCCACCCGCTGCCATGACCGCGGCGCTGGCCCGGGGCGACCCCGGGAACCCTGCCAGACATGACGGCCCGCAGGGCCGGCCCGCGCAGCCGTTATGGGGTAGTTCTTAAGGGTTTACTTAACAAAAGCTACGACATTCTCAATAGAAAACTTGCCTGTTGTGGGGCCATGGTTCAAGCGCGGGGCCAATTAATCTAACAGCCCGCGCAGGAGGAACGATGGCGGGCGACCGGTGGAACGCCGGGGTCATCCCCTACGCAGAGATGGGCTTCTGGAAGCCCGAGTACGAACCGAAGGACACCGACGTGCTCTGCGCGTTCCGGGTGACGCCGCAGCCAGGGGTTGCGCCCGAGGAGGCGGGCGCCGCCGTGGCCGGTGAGTCTTCGACCGCCACCTGGACCGTCGTATGGACCGACCGGCTCCGCGCGTACGACCACTACCAGGCCAAGTGCTACCGGGTCGGCCCGGTGCCCGGCCGGGAAAACGAGTACATCGTCTATATCGCTTATGACATCGACCCCTTCGAGGAGGGATTGATCGCGACCTGACGTCGTCGATCATCGGCAACGTGTTCGGGTTCAAGGCACTGCGCGCGCTGCGTCTCGAGGACATGCGGATCCCGCTGCACTACGTGAAGACCTTTACCGGCCCGCCGCACGGCATCGTCATGGAGCGCGAGTACCTGGACAAGTACGGCCGGCCCCTGCTCGGCGCCACGACCAAGCCGAAGCTCGGGCTCTCCGCAAAGAACTACGGCCGGGTGGTCTACGAGGCGCTGCGCGGCGGTCTTGACTTCACCAAGGACGACGAAAATCAACTCCCAGCCATTCATGCGCTGGCGCGACCGATATCTGTTCGTCATGGAGGCCGTGCAGCGGGCAGTCGAGCAGACCGGCGAGGTCAAGGGGCCACTACCTCAACGTGACCGGCGCCACGATGGAGGGCGCGTGACGCGACGGGCGGCGCGTCAGCGGGCGGCGCATGACGCGACGGGGCGGCGCATGACGGGCGATCCGCGACAGGCGGCAGGCACGGGTCATGTCCAGGGCAGCGCCGCCCGCTCGGCCCAGTAACGCTCGGGCGCGGTGGCCATGCTCTCGAGTCCGGCCAGGTCCTGATCGTCAAGCCGCAACCTGGTGGCCGCGAGGTTGGCGCGCAGCTGGGGAACGCTCACCGCACCGATAAGGACCGTGTCCGCCCAGGGCTGGCTGAGCGCGGCAGCAAGCGCGATCGCGTCGGGCCCGGCGGCGTGCCGCGCCGCCATCCGGGCCAGGACCTCCGGTGGCGCCGCGGCAAGCCTGCCGTTGGCCAGCGCCTCCTTGATGAGCACATGCGCGCCCTCGTTGTGGGCCTGGCGCAGGGCGGCTCCGGCAGAAGGCTCGAGCGGATTCCAGGTCGCTTGGACGGCGGTGAAGATCCGCTGCCCCTGCACCTCAAGCTGGAGCGCACGCCGTATGGTGTCGGCCTGGTCAACGCCGGACGCGGAGAACCCGATCCGCAGCCCTGCCGCGCTGGTCTCCGCGAGCGCTTCCTGCAAGGCCACATCGTGCAGCAAAGGGCTGTCGCCCGTCAGCGAGTGCACCTGGTAGAGGGAAAGCCGGTCACCGAGCAGGGCGCGGGTCTGGCCAAGCTGAGTGCGGAATTGGCTCAACGTGTGCTGCTTGGTCTCATGCACGGCCGCGTCGATGCGCCACTTCCCCACATACGCGTAGCCCCATTTACTCGACACGGTGACGTCGCGGTGACCGGTCCGGTTCAGCCAGCCAGCCAGGAAATCCTCGGCGAGTCCGTACGAGCGTGCGACGTCGAACCAGCGGATTCCCGCGGCATAGGCCTGGTCGAGAACCTGCCAGCTTGCCTCGCGCATCGCGCCGACGGTGCGGCGGGCTGGCAGCGCTGGGCCGCGGCCCAGGTTAATGTACGCGGGCCGGCCAAGGGCGGCGAGCCCGAGCCCGAACCGTTGCACCCCGGTCACGCCGCCACGCCTTCGCGCCGCACACTGATCAGATCGGACACACTAATCACGTCCGACTTGATGGTCACATCCGGTATGATCACCATGTCCGGCACTTTGGTAACATTCGGAACACTGGCAACATCCGACACCTGGTACATCCGACACCTGGTACATCCGACACACTGATCATCCAGCACAACGGTTATCCAGCACAACGGTTACATCTGTCACACAGGTTACGCCGACCATCTTTGCCACCTCTGCCACGTCGCCCGCCGAGACTCAGAACCTGCCGCCCTGGATGCGGCGGCTACGCTGGCTTTGGCCGGGCTCGCCGTACGGGTAGTCGGGCGTGGGAGGCTCGCTTACCTGATCGAGCAGCCGCATCTCCTCCTGGCTCAACCGGACGTCGGCGCCGGCCATGTTCTCCTCGAGCTGCCACAGGGTCCGCGCGCCGAGGATCACAGAGGTGACCGCCGGCCGGCCAAGCAGCCATGCGATCCCCACCTGCGACATCGTCACGCCACGATCGTCTGCGACCTTCCGCACCACGTCAAGCACCTGCCACGTCTGCTCCAAATGGCCGCGCTGGTTCCATGTCCTCATGCCGAGATCCTTGTTATCCGCGGCCCTGGTGCCCGCCGACGGCGGCTGGTCACGCTGGTACTTACCGGTGAGCCAGCCGCTCGCCAACGGCGACCAGGGCAGGAGCCCAAGGCCGGCTGCCTGGCAGGCAGGGACGATCTCGGGCGGCGGCCAGGTGGCGCCGGGACAGGCCGTGCCCGTTCGGGGTCTCGTCGGTGGGGAAGCGGGCTTTTGTCGCAAGGACAACCGTCTCGCGTGCCCCATGCCTGCTGGCCAGCCAGCGGCCGATGATCTCCTCCGACCGGGTGTCCGCATACACGTCGGCGGTATCCACCAGCGTGCCGCCCGCCTCGACGAAGCGGTCAAGCTGGGCGGAAGAGCCGGCCTCACTGGTCTCATTGCCAAAGGTCAGCGCTCCGAGCGCGAGTGCGGACACCGCGCATCCGCTGCCGCCGAGCAGGCGATATTCCATGAGCCCTCCGTTTGGCCTGGCCTGATCTCGCCTGTCACCCTATTTCGCCGCGCGACGCGCCGTCCCCCTGGGCGCACGATGCCGGTGAGGCATGAGGGAGCGCAGACAACAGCCCTTGCCGGGGATAGTGCAGCGGCAGGAGGTGTTCTCGTCAGGCGATGGCCCATTGGCGGGGCCCGGTCCGCCGGGTGGACGCCCGGATCGGGCGGGTGGGGGCGGCCTGGCGGGTGGGGGCGGCCTGGCGGGTGGGGGCGGCCTGGCGGGTCGGGGCGGCCTGGCGGGTCGGGGCGGCCTGGCGGGTCGGGGCGGCCTGGCGGGTCGGGGCGGCCTGGCGGGTCGGGGCGGCCACTACGATGGGCGCGACCGTCCGGCGGGCGCGGCCCGGCCGAAACCGTGTTAACTTGCCTCCGCTATTAGCGGATAAGTTGATCACGGATCATGGTCCGGCTGCGGCGATCCTAACCCAACCCGGTGCGGAACGACCCGGTACGGAACTTGGTTACGACGCAACAGGCGGCTCACCCGGCGGCGTCTGGCGATAGAGGGCCAGCGCGACCGTAATGCCGGCACCTGCTGCAAGCATCAGCGTGTTGCGCGCCTCACCAAGCCGACCTGACTTGATCGCGGCCTCGACGGCAGCAAGAGGCGCAACGGTGAAGGCACTGACGAGGCTTTCTTCGACATAGGCGACCCGGTCGCCTGGCACACCGAGTCTCACCCTCAAGCGGTCAAGGAAGTCCGCCGACGAAGGGGCAGGGATCAGCAGATCCACTTCGTCGATCCGCATTCCAACTCGGCCAAGGAATCTCCGGGTCGCCT
>Ga0335078_10000993_pt1 | contig 43184 bp, 36 predicted proteins | sample Lox_Sample_32_FD_206711 | JGI IMG/M metagenome (GOLD analysis project Ga0335078, IMG submission 206711) | Soil microbial communities from Loxahatchee National Wildlife Refuge, Florida, United States - Lox_Sample_3.2 | ecosystem: Environmental > Terrestrial > Soil > Wetlands | place: USA...
TACCACGCGCTGGTCCAGGGCCACCCCGACCCGCTGCGCGGCACGATCGATGCCCCCATCGCGCGGCATCCGTCGGGGGATGGGCGCTTCGCCGTGGTGGCCGGGGGCCGTCCGGCGGTGACGCATTATGACACGCTGGAAGCCTTCCGCGGCGCCAGCCTGACGGAGGTCGCCCTGGAGACCGGGCGCACTCACCAGATCCGGGTGCACATGGCCGCGCTGCACCACCCGTGCGCCGGGGACCGGCTGTACGGGGCCGACCCGGTGTTCGCCAGCCACCTGGGCCTGGCCCGGCAGTGGCTGCACGCGGTCCGGCTCGGCTTCGCCCACCCAGGCGATGGCCACCGGGTCGAGTTCAGCAGCGAGTACCCGGCCGACCTCCAGCATGCCCTGGACGTCCTGCGCGCGGAAAGCTAGACCTGCTGGGCGGCGGCCAGCAGGCCGTCGCGCAGCACCGCCTGGCGCTCCGCGCGGCGGGCCACCACGCTGTCGTGGGTGACCATCACCATGGTCAGACCCTGCTCCCGCCACAGCCGGGCGAGCAGGGCGATGATCTCGTCCCGGGTGCCCTCGTCCAGGTTGCCGGTGGGCTCGTCGGCCAGCAGCACGGCGGGCTCCTTGACCACCGCCCTCGCGATCGCCACCCGCTGCTGCTGGCCGCCGGATAGCTCCGCGGGCAGGTGCCGCCCACGGTCACTCAGCCCGACCTGGTCCAGGGCGGCCGCCGCGCGCCGCCGCCGGGCGGCGGCCGGGAGGCCCAGCGGGACCAGCGCAGTCTCGACGTTCTCCTGGGCGGACAGAGTGGGCATCAGGTTGAAGGTCTGGAAGACGAAGCCGATCGAACGGGCGCGCACCCCGGTCAGCCGGTCCTCGCGGAGCACCGCGAGATCGCGGCCGGCGAACTCGATACGCCCCGAAGTCGGCCGGTCCAGCCCGCCCAGCAGCTGCAGCAGGGTGGACTTGCCGTGCCCGGTCGGTCCCTGGATGGCGAGCCACGCGCCGTCGTCGATCACCGCGTCCACGCCGCGCAGGGCGTGCACCAGCGCGTGGCGCTTGCCATAGGTCTTGGTGACATCGGTCAGCCGGTACATAAGGGATCTCCTCTTCAGCCGCTGGGTTTCCGGCCGGCCTGGTCAGCCCACCCGGGCCAGCGCCGCGGCGGGCCGCAGCCGGGCCGCGCGCCAGCCGCCGAAGGCCCCGGCCAGCAGCCCGCCCGCCACCGCCAGCAGCACCGCGGTCAGCAGCACGCTGATCGTGACCGGCGCGGTGAGGTGCACCGAGACGGTGTGCGCGCCGGTGTGGGCCAGGCTCTGCAGGATCCTGGACCGGGCGCCGAGGCCGGCACCGGTCCGCGAAAGGCCCTGGTCGACGGTTGCCGATAGGGGCGGCGCGAGCCTGGTCACCAGGGCGGCGCCGGCGAAGCCCAGCGCCACCCCGATCGCCGCGCCGGCGATCCCGACGGCCACCGACTCACCCATCACCTGGCCGACGATCCGGCGGCTCCGCCAGCCCAGCGCCTTGAGCGTGCCGAACTCCCGCACCCGCCGGGACACCGCGGCCAGGGTGAGCAGGCTGGCCAGCAGGAACGCGGCGATGAGCACCGCGGCCGCGAGCCATTTGCCGAGGTTGTCGGCCAGGCTGGCGGTGCTGGCCAGCGACCCGGTCACCTGGCTGGCCAGGTCGCCCGACGTAGTCAGCGTCGCCGTGGGCAGCAGCGTGCTTATCTCGTGCTGGACGGCGCCGATGTCGGCCGCGCTGCTGGCGGCCACGTAGACCGTATTGACCTTGTGCTTCAGATTGCCGCCGCCGCGGGCGGCGGCACCGAGCGCCTCGGCCCGGGCCAGCGGGAGGTACACGTCGGCGGGGGTGGCACCGGGCGGGGCCCGGAGCACCCCGATGACCCGGAAACTGGTACCGGTGCCATCGTCACTGCCGATGGTGACCGAGGAGCCGGGCCTGAGCTTGTGCTGGGCCGCATAGTCCGCGTCCACCAGGGCCACGTCGGATCTGGCGTCGCTGGACGTGAAGGCCCGGCCCGCGGTCAGCCGGGATGAGCTGAGCGGCCCGGCCCGGGCCGCGGCCAGGTCCACCCCGAGCACGCTGAACGAGCTCGTGTTGATCGAGGTGTCCGGCCGCCGCAGCGCGTTGCGCCTGATGGACGGCATGGTCCCGGAGACGTCCAGGTTGGTGAGCACGAGCGTGCCTGCCGCGGCCGAGACGTGCGGCAGCCGCCGGATGCGGGGGACGGCGCCGGCGTCCATCGGGCCCAGGCCGGTGGACGCCAACAGCAGCAGGTCCTTGCTGAAGCTCGAGCCGGCCGTCGGCAGGCCGCCCCCGACCGAGAAGCGGGACGGCCCGCCGCTGCCCGGGGCGGCCGGCGCGTCGACCGTGATGTCGGTGCCGATGCCGTACAGCGAGTGCAGGACCGTGCCCTGCGCGTTCTTGACGCCGCTGGACGCGGCGGTCACGGTGATGACCAGGCCGACGCCGAGCGCGAGGCCGAGCGCGATGAACACGGCCTGCCGCGCGCGCCGCCGCAGCTCGCGCCACAGGTAGGTGAGGAACATGATGCCTCCGATGGGGATGGCGGGTGCTCGTGGGAAGAGATGCTGCCCGGCGGGCGGTTACGCCACCGGAACGAAGACTGTTACCGCGCTGTAACCTCCGCACGGGCAGGCTGGACGTGAACCCCGGAGCTGAGCCGGGCTCGGCTCTCCGGGTGCCGGGACAGAGGGAGAAGCGACGTGAGGGTGCTGCTAGCCGAAGATCACGCGGAGCTGGCCGAAACCGTCGCCCTGGGCCTGCGCCGGGAGGGGCTGGCGGTGGACATCGCTGCGGACGGCGCCCAGGCCCTGGAGCGCGCGTCGGTGACCAGCTATGACGTGGTCGTGCTGGACCGGGACCTGCCCGAGGTGCACGGCGACCAGGTATGCCGGGCCCTGGTGGCCAGCGGCTCAGCGGCCCGGGTGCTGATGCTGACCGCGTCCGCCTCCATCGAGGACCGGGTCGCCGGCCTCGGCATCGGCGCGGACGACTACCTGCCCAAGCCGTTTGCATTCGCCGAACTGGTCGCCCGCGTCCGGGCTCTGGGCCGGCGGCCGGCCACCACGCTGCCGCCGGTGCTGGCGCGGGGTGACCTGAAGCTGGACCCGGCCAACCGGGTCGCCACCCGGGCTGGGCAGCGGCTGTGGCTCACCCCCAAGGAGTTCGCGGTGCTGGAACGGCTGCTCGCGGCGGGCGGGACCCTGGTGTCCGCCGAGGAGCTGCTGGAGGGGGTCTGGGACGAGGCCGCCGACCCGTTCACCAACACGGTCAAGGTCACCATCAGCCGCCTGCGGCGCAAGCTCGGCGACCCGCCGGTGATCGAGACCGTCGCCCAGGCCGGCTACCGGATCCTGCCATGTCCCGCCGCGCGCTGACCCGGGCCCGGCACACCCTGCGGCTGCGGATGGCTGCGCTGTACGGTGCGCTGTTCCTGGCCTCCGGCACCGCGCTGCTCGCGGTCACCTACGCCTTTGTCGTGGCCCGGCCCACCGTGCGGCTGGCCGACGTGCTGACCTCCCAGCAGCTGGCTCAGACCAAGGCCGCCGTGCAGCGGATCCTGGGCGGCCCGCGCGGCGCGGCCGCGGCCCGCGCCCTGGCCGAAGCGCAGCGCGCGGACACCCTGCATACGTTCCTGCTGGCGGCCGGCATCGCGCTGGCCGGCATGACGCTGGTCTCCGCCTGGCTGGGCTGGCTGGTGGCCGGCCGGGCGCTGCGCCCGCTGCGGGTGATGACGGCCGCGGCGCAGCGGATCTCCGGGCAGAACCTGCACGAGCGGCTGGCCCTGCCCGGGCCCCGCGATGAGCTGACCGAGCTGGCCGACACGATCGACGGCCTGCTCGACCGGCTGGAAACGGCGTTCAGCGCGCAGCGCCAGTTCGTCGCCAACGCCTCCCACGAGCTGCGCACCCCGCTCACCCTGGAACGGGCCATGGTGGAGGTGGCGCTGGCCGACCCGGACGCACCCGCTGAGGTGCTCCGGGCCACCTGCCAGCGGGTGCTGACGGCGGGCGAGCAGCAGGAGCGGATCATCGATGCGCTGCTGATCCTGGCGCGGGGGCAGCGGGGCCTGGATCAGCGGGCAGCGTTCGATCTCGGCGCGCTGACGGGCGGCGTGCTGGCTGAGCGCGAGCCCGACGCGCGGCGGCTCGGGATCCGGGTCACCCGCACGCTGGATCCCGCCCCCACGTCCGGTGATCCCCGGCTGGCCGAGCGGCTGGTGGCCAATCTGGTGGACAACGCGCTCGGGCACAACCACGCGGCCGGCTGGGTCAGCGTGCACACCGGGCAGCGGGCCGGGCGGGCCGTGTTCCTCGTCGCCAACAGCGGTCCGGTCATCGACCCGGCCGACATAAGCCGGCTGCTGCGCCCGTTCGAGCGGCTCGGTCCCGACCGCACCGGGCAGCGGGCCGGGCTGGGCCTGGCCATCGTGGCGGCCATCGCCGAGGCGCACGCGGCCACGGTCACGGTAGGGGCGCGCGCCGCGGGTGGCCTCGAGGTGACGGTCAGCTTCCCGGTACCCGCCGGGACGGAGCAGCCGGCCGGCCTGCTGACCGCGGCCGGCCGGCCGCCGGGCCGCTGACCACGGCCGGACTGCTGACCATGGCCGGCCGTCGGCCACCGTGGGCCCGGCTGCGCCGGATTGTCGGTGGCGGCCAGTAGCGTGCCGGGCATGAACCGCACGGACCGGCTCTACGCGCTGGTCGAAGAGCTGCGGGCGGTGGCTCCCCGGCCGCGCTCCGCCCGCCAGCTCGCAGCCCGCTACGAGGTCAGCACCCGCACCATCGAGCGGGACATCCTGGCCCTGCAGGAGTCCGGGGTGCCGATCTACGCCGAGCCCGGGCGACGCGGTGGCTACGTCATCGACGCGGCCCGGACCCTTCCGCCGGTCAATTTCACCGCCGCCGAGCTGGTCGCGGTGGCCGTGATGCTGGCCCGCGCCGGGACGTCGCCGTTCGCCGCGGCTACCCGGAGCGCGCTGCGCAAGGTGCTCGCGGCCGCTCCAGCCGGGCAGACCGCGGCAGCTGCCGAGCTGCTGGACCGGGTCAGGCTGATCGAGTCGCCCCACCCCGGCGCGCGTCCCGCGCCGGAAGGGGGCGACCGCCTGCCCCCCGGGGAGGCCAGCCAACGGGCCCAGCCCGGACCGCCCGCCCGGGGCGTGCCGCTGGCCATCCAGGATGCCATCACCGCTGGGCACGTGCTCCGCATCGACTACCAGGACCGGAAAGACCAGGTGACGGTCCGCGAGGTCGAGCCGGTGGCCTTCGCCGCGACCCGCGCCCAGTGGTATTTGATGGGCTGGTGCCGGCTGCGCGACGCCGGGCGGGCCTTCCGGCTGGACCGGATCCTGGCCGCGGCCGACACCGGCGAGCCCGCGCCGCACCGTTCGTACGCCGACCTCCACGTGGACATCCCGGACGTGCTCGTCCGCCAGCCCCAGCTCAGCGGCTGACGCCGCCGGAAACGGCCGGAATCACCGACAGGGGGCTGTCGCCCAGCACCGGCAGAGTGTCAGCACTGCACTCATCAGCACTGCACCTCATCAGCTATGGAGGAATCCATGTCCACTCCTGCCGCCAACACTCCCGCCGGCAACACTCCCACCGTCAACACGGTGTCCTGGTTCGAGATCGGGACGCCGGACGTCACGGCGGCCAGGGCGTTCTACGGCGCGCTGTTCGGCTGGTCGTTCGCGCCTGACGGCGAGTACACGCTGATCACAGCGCCGGGCGCGGCGGGTCCGTCCGGCGGCATCTTCAATACCGGCGGCAACATCCCCCCGTACGCGGTGTTCGTCGTCCAGGTGGCGGACGTCGCGGCCACGGCCCGGCGCACCGAGGAACTGGGCGGCAAGGTCGTCGTCGCGCCGATGACCATGGAGGATGGCATGGTCATCGCCTACCTCACCGACCCGGACGGCAGCATGTTCGCCCTGTTCAGTCCCAGGCCGGCGAACTGAGCGAAGCCGCGCCGGCCGCCGGCCTGGCGTCCCGGCCGGGAGCCGGCCCCGGCGTCCTGGCCGGGAGCTGGCCCCGGCGTCCCCGCGCCGCCTTGACTTGAAGCCTGCTTCAGGTCATAGCGTCCGGTACCGGGTGGCCGCACCAGGCGGCCGGCGGCGCTGGGAGTGGCCGTGATCGTAGTACTGGGCGCGACGGGCCGGGTCGGCCGGCAGGTGGTCAGCCAGCTCAGCGAGCGGGACCTGCCAGTCCGGGCGGTCAGCCGCAGCGCCCCGACGGCCACCTGGCCCGCCGGGGTGGACCCGGCGCAGGCGGACCTGGCTGACCCGGCGTCGCTGGAGCCGGTCCTGCGCGGCGCGGACGCGCTGTTCCTGATCTGGCCGTTCACCTCGGCCGAACAGACCCAGGGCCTGGCGCCGAAGGTCGCCGAGGTGGTTTCGCGCCAGGTCAGCCGCGTCGTGTACCTGTCGGCCCAGCCCGCCGCCGACCGGCCGGGCTCGTTCTGGGCGCTGGTCGAGCGGGCCATCGAGGGCTCGGGCACGGGCTGGACGTTCCTGCGGCCCACTGGCTTCGCGGCCAACACGCTGATGTGGGCCGGGCAGATCCGCGCCGGTGACACCGTCCGCTGGCCGTTCGGGGCCGCGGCCCGGTCGCTGATCGACGAGCGGGACATCGCGGCCGTCGCGGTGCGGGCGCTCACCGAGGACGGGCACCACGGCGGCCGGTACCTGCTGTCCGGTCCAGGGGTCCTCACCCAGGAAGCACAGCTGGCCGCGATCGGCCGCGCGCTCGGCCGCGACCTGCACTGGGCCGAGCTGCCCCGGGCGGAAGCGCTGGAGATGCTGACCGCGGCCTGGGGCGACCCGGCCTTCGCCACGGGTGCGCTGGACACCTGGGCCAGGTTCGCCGACCATCCCGAGACGGTCACCGCGACGGTGGAGAAGATCACCGGCGCGCCCGCGCACAGCTTCGCCGACTGGGCCGCGCGCAACGCGGCGGCGTTCCGCTGACCCGCCGAGAACGGAGCAGACATGACATCCGCTGACGCGGACGCCCGCGGCCGGCCCCCTCACCCAGGCTGAGATCGGGTATCTGGGCCGCCAGCCACTCGGGCGGCTGGCGGCCATCCAGCCCGACGGCAGCCCTCAGGTCAAGCCGGCTGGCTTCCGCTAAAACCTGCGGCTGGGCAGGATAGTTAGCCGGTGAAGGTGGACGCTGACCGCTACGGCAGCAGCGGTTTTCGTCCACATTTGGCGAGATGGCTCGAGCCGGCCTGTGTGTCGGCGCGTCTGCTCAGCCGTGGTGGTTTAGGCTCGGGTAGCCGGGCTGGTGCATCGCCTAGAATGCCCAGAGCCCCGTGCCAGCCGGGGCGCCCACAGCCGGGCGGAATATGGGCATCAGGCCGCACCGGCCACTTCCCCCGGCTCCGGCAGAAACACGCCCGCGAGCGTGTTCCACAGGCGTGCCCGAAGGAGGCAGTACGTTCATGACGGCAGCCGCTACGGAACGCAGCGGGGACGGTTTTGTCCACCTGCACGTCCACACCGAGTACTCGATGCTGGACGGGGCCGCGCGGCTGAGGGACATGTTCGACCGGTGCGTGCAGACGGGCATGCCGGCCGTGGCCATGACCGACCACGGCAACCTGTACGGCGCTTACGACTTCTGGTCCAAGGCGACCACGGCCGGCGTCAAGCCGATCATCGGCATCGAGGCCTACGTCGCGCCCGAGCACCGGCGGCACCGCCAGCCGGTGCGCTGGGGCACCCCGGCCCAGAAGGACGACGACGTGTCCGGGGCGGGCGCCTACACCCACCTGACCATGCTCGCCGAGACCACCGAGGGCCTGCACAACCTGTTCCGGCTGTCCTCCCTGGCCTCGCTGGAGGGGTACTTCCGCAAGCCCCGGATGGACCGGGAACTGCTCGCCGCGCACGCGGGGGGGATCATCGCCACCACCGGCTGCCCGGGCGGCGAGGTGCAGACCCGGCTGCGGCTCGGCCAGTACCCGCAGGCCCTGGAGGCGGCCGCCGCCTACCGGGACATCTTCGGCCCGGGCAGCTTCTTCGTCGAGATCATGGACCACGGGCTGCCCATCGAGCAGCGGGTCCGGGACGGGCTGCGGCGCATCGCGAAAGAACTCAGCCTGCCGTTCGTGGTCACCAACGACTCGCACTACACGGTGGAGGCCGACGCCCAGGCCCACGAGGTGCTGCTCTGCGTGCAGACCGGGTCCAACATGGCCGACCCGGGCCGGTTCAGGTTCGACGGCAGCGGCTACTACCTGAAGACCCCGCGGGAGATGCGGGCCGCGTTCACCGACGAGGAGTGGCAGTCCGGCTGCGACTCCACGCTGCTCATCGCCGAGCGGGCCGACGTGGCGTTCCAGCCGAGGAACCTGATGCCGCTGTTCGACGTGCCCGACGGGGAGACCGAAGAGGGCTGGCTGCGCGCCGAGGTCTGGCGGGGCATGGACCGCCGCTACCCCGGCGGCCACGACGAGCAGCGCCGGCAGCAGGCCGAGTACGAGCTCGGCGTGATCACCCAGATGGGGTTCTGCTCCTACTTCCTGGTCGTGGCCGACTTCATCATGTGGGCCAAGAACAACGGGATCCGGGTCGGCCCGGGCCGCGGCTCGGCCGCGGGGAGCATCGTGGCCTACGCGCTCGGCATCACTGACCTCGACCCGATCAGCCACGGGCTGATCTTCGAGCGGTTCCTCAACCCCGAGCGCGTGTCCATGCCCGACATCGACATCGACTTCGACGAGCGCCGGCGGGGTGACGTGATCCGCTACGTCACCGAGAAGTGGGGCGAGGACAAGGTCGCCCAGATCATCACGTACGGCACGATCAAGGCCAAGGCCGCGGTCAAGGACTCGGCCCGGGTGCTCGGCTTCCCCTACGCGCTCGGCGACCGGATCACCAAGGCGTTCCCGCCCGCGGTGATGGGCAAGGACATCCCGCTGTCCGGGATCTTCGAGGAGAGCCACCCCCGGTACGGTGAGGCCGGCGAGATCCGCGCTCTGTACGAGGCCGAAGCCGAGGTCAAGCAGGTCATCGACACGGCCCGCGGGCTGGAGGGGCTGATCCGCCAGGCGGGTGTGCACGCGGCCGGCGTGATCATGAGCAGCGAGCCGATCGTGGACCACGTGCCGGTGTGGAAGCGCGAGGCCGACGGCGCGGTCATCACCCAGTTCGACTACCCGGCCTGCGAGTCGCTGGGCCTGCTCAAGATGGACTTTCTCGGCCTGCGCAACCTCACCGTGCTGGACGACGCGGTGCACGGGATCAAGGCTAACCGGGGCACCGACGTCGACCTGGAGACCATCCCGCTCGACGACAAGCCCACCTACGAGCTGCTGGCCCGCGGCGACACGCTCGGCATCTTCCAGTTCGACGGCGGCCCCATGCGCGCGCTGCTGCGCAGCATGCGGCCGGACAACTTCGAGGACATCTCGGCGGTCGGCGCGCTGTACCGGCCCGGCCCGATGGGCGCCAACGCGCACAACGAGTACGCCGACCGGAAGAACAACCGCAAGCCGGTGGTCCCGCTGCACCCCGAGCTGGCCGACGCGCTGGCCGACGTCCTGGGCGACACCTACGGGCTGATCGTCTACCAGGAGCAGGTCATGGCCATCGCGCAGAAGCTGGCCGGCTACACGCTCGGCAACGCGGACCTGCTGCGCCGGGCCATGGGCAAGAAGAAGAAGGAGATCCTGGACAAGGAGTACCCGGCGTTCGAGGCGGGCATGAAGGCGCACGGTTACTCCGCCTCGGCCGTCAAGACGCTGTGGGACATCCTGGTCCCGTTCTCCGACTACGCGTTCAACAAGGCGCACAGCGCCGCCTACGGCCTGGTCTCCTACTGGACCGCCTACCTCAAGGCCAACTACCCGGCTGAGTACATGGCCGGGCTGCTCACCTCGGTGTCCGGCGACAAGGACAAGAGCGCGCTGTACCTGAACGAGTGCCGCCGGATGGGCATCACCGTGCTGCCGCCGGACGTCAACGCGTCGGCGGCCACGTTCACCCCGGTCGGCAGCGACATCCGGTTCGGCCTGGCGGCGGTCCGCAACGTCGGCACGAACGTGGTGGACGCCATCGTGGAGGCCCGCACCAGCCAGGGCGCGTTCACCAGCTTCGCGGACTTCCTGCGCAAGGTGCCGGTCAACGTGTGCAACAAGCGGGTGATCGAGTCGCTGGTCAAGGCGGGCGCGTTCGACTCGCTCAGCCACCCGCGCAAGGGCCTGGCCATCATCCACGAGCAGGCCATCGACACCGTGATCGACGTGAAGCGCAACGAGGCCATCGGCCAGGACTCGCTGTTCGGCGGGGACGCCGAGACCGAGGCCAGCTTCGAGGTGCCGGTGCCGGACGGCGAATGGGACAAGACCACCCTGCTGGCCTTCGAGCGGGAAATGCTTGGCCTGTACGTCTCGGATCACCCGCTGCTGGGCGTGGAGCACATCCTGGGCGCCGACACCGATTGCAGCGTGGCCGAATTGCTCAGCTCGGCGCCAGAAGATACCGAACGGTCTGTTCGCGGCGGCCGGCCCGACGGACAGCTGGTCACCGTGGGCGGAATCCTGTCCGGCGTGCAGCGGAAGGTCACCCGGCAGGGCAACCCGTGGGCCACCGCCACCCTGGAGGACCTGGAGGGCGCGATCGAGGTGCTCTTCTTCCCGGCGGCGTACCAGCAGTGCTCGCTGCTGCTGGCCGAGGACGCGATCCTGCTGGTCAAGGGTCGGCTGGACCGGCGAGAGGAAGCGCCCAAGCTGATCGCGCAGGAGGTGACGGCGCCGGACCTGTCGGCCGGCGAGCGCGGCCCTTTCGTCGTGTCGATCCCGGTGCAGCGGTGCGTCGCGCCCGTGGTGGACAGGCTGCGCGACGTGCTGCGCACCCACCCGGGGCTGGCCGAGGTACACCTGAAGCTCTGCAATGGCCCGCGGGCGACGGTCGTGAGACTGGATGACAAGCTCCGGGTCAAGCCCTCGCCCGCGCTGGCCGCCGACCTGAAACAGCTCCTCGGCCCCACCTGCGTCGGCTAGCCCGCGGCGCGCCCGCCACCCCGTCATATGACGAGGCGATTGGCGCGGCGGCTGCCGTTTTCTGCGCCCATCGCGCCTTTACCCGGCGTTGACGCATTCTGTCTGCCCCGGTGATGATATTGACACACCTGAGGGGGTCGGATGCATGGGCGCTGGTTGACGCTGCCGCTCGCGGTGGCGGCTGCCCTGGTGGCGCTCACCGTCTTCGCCCAGAGTTCAGCGGCGAGCGTCGGGGTGGGGGTACAGGTTGGTCCTGTGCGCCTCGGCGGCGCGGCGCACCGCGGCGGGAGTTACCCGCTTCCGCCGGTGTATGTCGTCAATACGGGGACCCAGGCCGAAACCATCAGCGTGCGGGTGGAACGGCTCTCGCACGGCACCCGCCTAACTGTCCCGCCGTCCTGGGTCAGCGTCACCGGGTCGGCCGTGCAGCTCGCGGCGGGTGCTTCTGCCCGGCTTCCCCTTCAGCTGGCCGTGCCGGGCCAGGCCCGGCCGGGCGCCTATCTGAGCGACATCGTCGTGACCGGCTCGCCGGTTGGCGCCGCCCAGGGGGCTCATATCGGGGTGGCCGCCGCGACCAAGCTCGAGTTCAGCGTGAGTTCGGCGCCGGCGCCGGGCCACCCGGCGCTGTTCCCGCCCTGGCTGTGGGTCCTGATCGGGCTGCTCGTGGCGGCCGCCGTGATCCTGGGCGCCCGCCGGATGGGTCTGCGGATCCGGGTCGACTGGAAGTCTCCCCGCGGCGGCACGGCCGGTCAGGGAGAATCAAGTGGCTGACGAAGGTAGGTGATAACGGTGGCCAGAAGCTGGTGGATTTTCTTCGTCGTCGCGATCGCCGTCATTCTGGTATTCCTCCTGTTCACGAACCGGCCAGCCCCGGCGGCCAGCAACGGCTCCAGCATTGCCATCTCGCTGAAGACGGTTCCGACCATCCGGTCGGTCACCGTGTCGCCGGACACCGCCGCCTTCAGCAACTGCACGGGCGGAAGCCCGGACCTTGACACCAAATCGACCTCGAACCAGCTCGGCTACCCGAACGGTCACTGCTGGGCCGGAAACCCCACCGGCAGCTTCCCCATCAAGATCAAGTACAAGGGCCCGCCGGGACAGGTGTTCGTGTCCGGCTCGAACGCTGTCCCCACGGCGGGCGGTTCGCAATGGAGCCTGTGCAGCTCGGGCTGCGGCGGCTCGGACAACCTGCCGGGTTCGGATCAGTACATGGTGAAGAACTTCGGCGCAGGCCAGAACAACTCGACGGGGCTCACCGGCAGCCTGACGTGTGATCGCGAGTTCGGCCCGCAGGGCTGCTCGGCCACGTCCGGGCAGTCCCAGACCGAGGGCGTCGAGCTGATCGGGCCGGAAACCACCGCGAACACGTCGTCGACGTCCTGGACCGTGACGATCACCTGGGCCGCGGCCCCCCCGCCGTCATCCTGACCGCATCCCGGTCCGCCTGCGGGGGCGCCCGGGTCGTCCCGGCCGCGCCTGGGTAGGGATCAGCTGTGCGGCGCGTGCATGTATCCGGTCACCACAAGGAACTGCTGCGCACCAACCTGTGGCTGGTCCCGGCGATCGAAGTGCTGGCCGCGATCGGCCTGTTCGCGGTCACCAACGCGGCCGACCGGGCCGCCTACCACGGCTCGTTCACGGTGCCGTCCTGGGTGATCAGTGGCTCGGCGGATGCCGCCCGGCAGATCCTCACCGCGATCGCGGCCGCCATCATCACCGTGGTGGGCGTGGTGTTCTCCATCGTCATCGTGGCCCTGACCCTGGTGTCCACCCAGTTCGGGCCCCGGATGCTGCGCACCTTCATCCGGGACAGGGGCACCCAGCTGACCCTGGGCACGTTCGTCGGCACGTTCGTCTACGCGGTGCTCACCCTGGTGTCTATCGGGGGCGGCGGCCCGGGCGGCCCGTACGTGCCGCACATCGGGATCACCGTGACCCTCGCGCTGACCGTGGCCGACCTGGCCGTGCTGATCTTCTTCATCCACCACATCGCCACGCAGATCCAGCTGCCCGAGGTGATCGCCGGGATCTCCGCCGACCTGTCCGGGGCCATCGGCGAGCAGGTGGACGACGGGGCGGCCCGTCCGGGGGACCCGCCGGTGGCCACCCTCCTGGCCACCATGCCAGGCCCCGGCGGCATGGTCCACGTCACCGCCAGCGGCTATCTGCAGTACATCCACCGGCGTACGCTGCTGCGCATCGCCACCCAGGCCGGGGCCGTGATCTACCTGCGCTTCCGGCCCGGTCACTTCATGATCCAGGGCAGCCCGCTGGCCACGGTCTGGCCGGCCAGCGCCGCGGGGCAGGTCGCCGACGAGCTGGCCCGGGCGCACGTCACCGGGCCGTACCGGACGCTGGCCCAGGACGTCTCGTTCGGCATCGACCAGCTGGTGGAGATCGCGATCCGCTCGCTGTCGGCCGCGGTCAACGACACGTTCACGGCGATGACCTGCATCGACTGGCTGTCTGACAGCCTGTGCAAGGTGGCCGGGCGGTGGCGGCCGGCCCGGGTGCACCGGGACCGGGCCGGCGCCGTGCGGGTGATCACCACCGAGCCGACCTACGACCGGCTGGTGTCACGCTCGTTCGAGAAGATCCGGCAGAGTTCCCGCGGGCTGCCCGCGGTGCTGATCCGGCTGCTGGACGGGCTGACCCGGATCATGGAGCGGACCACGGCCGAGGATCAGCGCCAGGTGCTCCTCGACCAGGCCGCCATGATCATGCAGGCCAGCGAGGAGTCTGTGCCCGACGGGCCGGACCGCGCCGACGTACGGCGCCGCTACCAGGCGCTGCTCGCGGTGCACGGCCGGCTCACGAATACCCCGATTCCCGCGCCAGGAAGCTGACCCGCCGGCCCAACTGCATGGCTGCGACAACCACGCACTAACAGCCAGACCGGCCAAGTACATGGCTGTGGCATTCACGCAGTCTGGATTGCGTGGCTGTGGCAACCATGTAGTTGGCCGGAGGGGAGGGGGGAGGGGAGGGGAGGGGAGGGGAGGGGAGGGGAGGGGGGTTAGGCGTCGCGGATTTTCAGTAGGTAGCCGGCGATGACCAGCAGGACGGCCGTCCACAGGCAGAACACGCCGAACCCCTGCCAGGGCGAGAGCACCTGATTGGCCTGCTCGTGGGCCTGGCCGATCAGCTGGCCCGCCTCGGTGGGCAGGTAGGCATGCACATATTTGCCGATTTTGCCCGGTATCAGCTGGGTCAGCGGCGCGAGCACCAGCACAAACGCGATGACGCCGGTGATGGCGCCCGCGGTGTGCCGGATGATCCCGCCGATGGCCAGCGCGAACAGGCCGAGCACGGCGAGGTACAGGCCAGCCCCGAACACGGCCCGGGCCACCCCGGGATCGCCGAGCGACACTGGCGCGTGCTCGTGCAGGATGGCCGCGCCCAGGAAGAACGAGGGGAACGTGACGATCTCGCCGACTACCAGCACCAGCGCGGCGAAGACGACGCACTTGGCGGCCAGCATCGGGATCCGGCGCGGCACCGCCAGCAGCGACGCCCGGATGACGCCGGTGGAATATTCGCTCGACATCACCAGCACGCCGAGCACGCAAATGGTCAGCTGGCCAAACTCGAGGCCGGAGCCGAGGATCGTGCTCACCGGGTCGGCCATGATCTGCGCCCGCTGCGCCGGGTCGCTCTTGTCCCACTGCAGGATGGTCAGCCAGGTGAACAGGGCGGTAAAGCCCAGGGTGACAATGACCAGGAAAATCAGCGACCAGACCGTGGACCGCACCGAGCGGATCTTCGTCCATTCGGACACCAGCAGCCGGCTGAACCCGGTCAGCGGCGACGGGGCCGGGATCTCGCTGACGCTGGCCCCGTGGACCGGCGGGGCGGCGGAAGTCATTCGGTCCTCCCCGGGATGCTCGCGGGCGCCGGCTGCGCGGTACCTGGCTCACCGGCCGGCTCAGCCAGCTGCCCCGGGCCGTGCTTGCCGTATTCGAGGTGGCCCGCGGTCAGTTCCATGTACGCCTCTTCCAGCGAGGCGAGCCGTGGGGTCAGCTCATGCAGCACGATCCGGTCGGCGGCGGCGATCTCGCCGATGCGCGGCGCGTCCAGGTTGGTGACCCGGAGGGCCGCCGCCCGGCCCGCCCCGTTCCCGTTGCCCTCGGCCTCGGTCTGCGGCTCGGCCTTACCGCCGGCCGCGGCGATCAGGTCGGCCAGCCGGGCCGCGTCCGGCGAGCGGACCAGCACGTACTTGTCCGAGCTGCGCTCGATGAACTCCTCGGTGCTGCAGTCGGCGATGAGCTTGCCGCGCCCGATCACGATCAGGTGGTCGGCGGTGACCGCCATCTCGTTCATCAGGTGGCTGGACACGAAGATCGTGCGGCCCTCGCTGGCCAGCTGCTTCATCAGGTTCCTGATCCACAGGATGCCCTCGGGGTCGAGCCCGTTGACCGGCTCGTCGAGGATCAGCACCTGCGGGTCGCCCAGCAGCGCCGCCGCGATGCCGACGCGCTGGCTCATGCCGAGCGAGAAGCCGCCGGTCCGCTTGCGGGCGACCTCGGTGAGCCCGACCAGGCCCAGCACCTGGTCCACCCGCGACCTGGGCAGGCCCTGGGTCTGGGCCAGGAACAGCAGGTGGTTGTAGGCGCTGCGGCCGGTGTGCATGGCCCGGGCCTCCAGCAGGGCACCGACGGTGCGCAGCGGGGTGGGCAGGTCGGCGTAGCGGTGGCCATTGATCGTGGCCGTCCCGGACCGCGGACGATCCAGCCCGAGGATGAGCCGCATCGTGGTCGACTTGCCCGCGCCATTTGGCCCCAGGAATCCGGTCACCCGGCCTGGTTCCACGCTAAAAGACAAATGGTCAACGGCGGTTTTATCCCCGTAACGCTTGGTGAGCTCCCGTGCCTCAATCATCAATGTCCCCTCGGGACGGCGTGGCCGACATGGGTGCGCCGCGTGCTCGCAACCTAAGGTAGCAAGGAACTGCCTGTCACCCGATTTCTGGCCGGCCAGGCTACCGGGTGGCGCGTCGCTGGCCCTGGCCCGGGCGCCGCCGGATGCTGCCGGTCACGTACCCTGCTGCGCAGGATGACGCCACCGATACAGCTTCCCGGCCCGTCAGTCCCAGATCCGGGACACACCGCTGGCCTGCGTGGCCGGGCCGCGGGCCCAGCGGGCCGCGCCACTGCCGCCTGCCTGGCCGTGGTCCTCGGGACGCTGGTGCTCGCGGTGGCGGCCGGCTTCCTGTGGCACGCGGTGGCTCCCCGCCCGCTGCTGGTGATGACCGGCCGGGGTGCGGCCGAGGTGGTCAACGCGGAAACCAACGCGTTCATCGCGGCCGACGGCTGGTACTCCTTCATCTGCCTGGCCTGCGGCGTGCTCACCGGGCTGGCGGGCTACCTGGTCACGGTCCGCCGGCACGGGCCGGTGGCCATGCTCGCCGTGCTGGCCAGCGCGCTGGCCGCGGCCTGGGTCGCGGCGTGGGTGGGCGAGCATGTGGGCCTGGCCAGCTACCACCACCTGCTGGCCACGCTGCCGGTGGGCGCGCAGCTGCACGCCGCGCTGACGCTCGGTGCCCGGACCGCGATCGTGTTCTGGCCGCTGGGCACGGGGCTGATGGCGGGCGGCCTGGTGCTGGCGGCCAGGGTGCACGACCGGCAGATGTCGGCCGCCGCGTCCTCGCTGGCCGCCGACTAGGGGCGACGGGCAGCAGGCCGGAGTACCGCGAGGCCGGCCCGGGGGACAGCGCTGGGGAACCCGGCCCGGCGCCTGGCCGGCCGGAATGTCCAGCTTGCGGATGGGCCGCCCGTGGCGCCCGGCGCGCTCCGTACACTGGGCGGGTGCTTTCCAGGATCGATCTGCGTGGGTCCCCGGCGGCCGAGCTGAGCAGGGAAAAGCTGGCTCCGGTGCTGCCGCGGGCCGAGCTTGACGTCGAGGCGGCGATCGAGCAGATCCGGCCGGTCTGCGACGACGTCCGGCGGCGCGGGACGGCGGCGGTTCGCGAGTACACCGCGCGGTTCGACGGCGTGGACCTGGCCACCAGCCGGGTCCCGGCCAGCGCCCTGGCCGCCGCGGCTGGCGCGCTCGGCCCGGAGCTGCGCGCCGCGCTGGAGGAGACCATCCGCCGGCTTCGCCTGGTGTGCCGGGCGCAGATGCCCGCCGACGTGGTCACCGCGGTGGCCGACGGCGCCACCGTCACCGAGCGCTATGTGGCGGTCGGCCGGGCCGGCGTGTACGTGCCCGGCGGGCTGGTCAGCTACCCGTCCTCGGTGCTGATGAATGTGGTCCCGGCCCAGGTGGCCGGCGTGCCGCAGATCGCCGTCGCGTCACCCCCGCAGCCCGACGGCCTGCCCAGCCCGGCCGTGCTGGCCGCGTGCGCCCTGCTCGGCGTCGAGGAGGTGCACGCGGTGGGCGGCGCGCAGGCCATCGCCATGCTCGGCTACGGCACGGCCGACTGCGCGGCCGCGGACACGGTCACCGGCCCGGGCAACGTGTACGTGGCCGCGGCCAAGCGGCTGCTGCTCGGCCGGGTCGGCACCGACGCCGAGGCCGGCCCGACCGAGATCGCGATCATCGCCGACGACACCGCCGACCCCGAGTGCGTCGCCGCCGACCTGGTAGCCCAGGCCGAGCACGACCCGCTGGCCGCCTGCCTGCTGATCAGCACCGACGCGGGCGTCGCCGACCGGGTGGACAAGGCGCTGGCCCCGCAGGTGGCCGCGGCCCGGCACCGGGGGCGGGTGCAGGCCGCGCTGGCCGGCCAGTCCGCGTGTGTGCTGGTGGCCGACACCGAGGCGGCGCTGGCCGTGTCCGACGCATGGGCCCCGGAGCACCTGGAGATCCAGGCCGAGCACGCGCCCAGCCTGGCCCGCCGGGTGCGCAACGCGGGCGCCGTGTTCGTCGGCCGGTACGCGCCGGTGTCGCTGGGGGATTACCTGGCCGGGTCGAACCACGTGCTGCCGACCGGCGGCACCGCCCGGCACACCTCCGGGCTGTCCGTGCTGTCCTTCCTGCGCGGCATCCACCTGGTCGAGTATGACCAGGCGGCGCTGGCCGAGGTCGCCCCGCACATCGACGCGCTCGGCGGCGCGGAGGACCTGGCGGCGCACGTCGCCGCCGTCCGGGTGCGGGTGCCCCGCGAGACCGAGGCGCCATGAGCCTGCCGGACTGGCTGCCACTACGGCCCGACCTGGCTGGGCGCGAGCCGTACGGGGCGCCGCAGATCGACGTGCCGGTCCGGCTCAACACCAACGAGAACCCATACCCGCCGTCGCCCGCGCTGGCGGGCGCGATCGCGTCCGCGGTCGGCGAGGTGGCGGGCACGCTGAACCGCTACCCGGACCGGGACGCGGTCGCGCTGCGGGCCGGCCTGGCCGGCTACCTCGGGCACGGGCTGACCGGCCATCAGGTGTGGGCCGCGAACGGGTCCAATGAGATCATCCAGCAGCTGCTGCAGGCGTTCGGCGGCGCGGGCCGGCGGGCGCTGGGGTTCGAGCCGTCGTACTCGATGCACCCGCTGATCGCGCTGGCCACCGGCACCGACTGGATCAGCGGGACCCGGGACGACGGTTTCGGCGTCGACCCGGACGGCGCGGCCGGCCTGATCAAATCCGAGCAGCCGGATCTGGTGTTCCTCACCTCGCCGAACAACCCGACCGGCACCGCGCTGGCGCCGGAGGTGATCGAGGCCATCTGCGCGGCCGCGCCGGGGATGGTCATCGTGGACGAGGCGTACGCCGAGTTCGCCCGGGACCCGGCGGCGACCACGCTGACGCTGCTGCCCCGCTTTCCCCGGCTGGTCGTCACGCGCACCATGTCAAAGGCGTTCGCGCTGGCCGGGGCCCGGGTCGGCTACCTGGCCGCCGACCCCGCGGTGATCCGCGCGCTGCTCCTGGTCCGGCTGCCCTATCACCTGTCCGCGGTCACCCAGGCGGTGGCCCGGGCCGCGCTGGCCCACGCCGGCGAGCCGCTGGCCACCGTCGCGGCGCTGCGGGCCGAGCGCGACGACATCGTGACCTGGCTGCGCGGGCGCGGGCTGCGGGTGGCCGACTCCGACGCGAACTTCGTGTTGTTCGGCCGGTTCGCCGACCGGCACGCGGTGTGGCGGGACCTGCTCGGTCAGGGGGTGCTGATCCGGGAGACCGGCCCGGCCGGGTGGCTGCGGGTCAGCGTCGGCACCCCCGCCGAGATGATGGCGTTCCGCGCGGCGATGGAGGCGGTCGCGCCGATCCGGACGGAAGAGGTACCGCAGTGAACCGCACGGCCCGGGTGGAACGGATCACCAAGGAGACCAGCGTGCTGGTCGAGCTGGACCTGGACGGCACCGGCACGGCCCAGGTCAGCACCGGGGTGCCGTTCTTCGACCACATGCTGGCCCAGCTGGCCAGGCACGGGCTGCTCACGCTGAGCGTCCAGGCCACCGGCGACATCGAGATCGACGCGCATCACACGGTGGAGGACACCGCGCTGGCCCTGGGCCAGGCGCTGCGCGAGGCGCTGGGCGACAAGTCGGGCATCTGCCGGTTCGGTGACGCGGCCGTCCCGCTGGACGAGACGCTGGCCCGGGCCGCGGTCGATCTGTCCGGGCGGCCCTACCTGGTGCATACCGAGCCCGCCGGCCTGGCCCCGCTGATCGGCAGCTATGACACGACGCTGACCCGGCATTTCTTCGAGTCGGTGACCGCCACGGCCGGGATCTGCCTGCACCTCGAGGTCACCGGGCGCAACCCGCACCACATCGTCGAAGCCCAGTTCAAGGCCGTGGCCCGGGCGCTGCGCGCGGCGGTGGCCGCCGATCCCCGGGCGACCGGCGTGCCGAGCACCAAGGGCGTCCTTTGACCGGGCGCAGACCACACATTGCGGTGCTCGACTACGGTTCGGGGAACATTCGTTCCGTAGAGAAGGCGCTGCAGCGGGCCGGGGCGGACACGGTGGTGACCGCGGATCCGGAAACGGCGCTGAGCGCGCCCGGCCTGGTGGTGCCCGGCGTGGGGGCGTTCGCCGCGTGCATGGCCGGGCTGCGCGCGGTGCGCGGCGACCAGGTCATCGACCGGCGGCTGGCCGGCTCGCGCCCGGTGCTCGGCATCTGCGTGGGCATGCAGGTGATGTTCGCCGAGGGGGTTGAGCACGGATTGCGCAGCGAGGGCTGCGGCCAGTGGCCGGGTACGGTGGGGCGGCTGGCCGCGCCCGTGCTGCCGCACATGGGCTGGAACACGCTGGACGCGCCGGCCGGCTCGCGGCTGCTGGCCGGGATCGGCCCTGGCACCCGCTTCTACTTCGTGCACTCCTACGCCGCGCATGACCTGCCCATGCCGCCGTCGGAGCGGATGACCCCGCCGCTGATCAGCTGGGCCACGCACGGCGAGCGCTTCATCGCCGCGGTGGAGAACGGCCCGCTGTGCGCGACCCAGTTCCACCCCGAGAAATCCGGCGACGCGGGGGCCGCGCTGCTGGCCAACTGGCTGGAGATGGTGTGATGAGCGCGCCCACGCTGACCCTGCTGCCCGCGGTGGACGTGGCGGGCGGCCAGGCGGTCCGGCTGGTGCAGGGGGCGGCCGGCACCGAGACGGGCTACGGCGACCCGCTGGCCGCGGCGCTGGCCTGGCAGGCGGCCGGGGCCGACTGGATCCACCTGGTCGATCTGGACGCCGCGTTCGGCCGGGGGACCAACGCGGACCTGCTCGCCGGCCTGGTGGGCCGGCTGGACGTCGCGGTCGAGCTGTCCGGCGGTATCCGGGACGACGCCTCGCTGGCCGCGGCGCTGGCCACCGGGTGCGCGCGGGTCAACATCGGCACCGCCGCCCTGGAGCAGCCGGACTGGGTGCGCGCGGCCATCACCACGCACGGCGACCGGATCGCGGTCGGGCTGGACGTGCGCGGCAGCACGCTGGCCGCACGGGGCTGGACCCGGGACGGCGGTGAGCTGGACGACGCGCTGGCCCGGCTGGACGCCGCGGGCTGCGCCCGGTACGTGGTCACCGACATCAGGCGGGACGGCATGCTGCGCGGGCCCAACCTGGACCTGCTGCGGCACGTGTGCGCCCGGACCAGCCGCCCGGTGATCGCCAGCGGCGGCGTCTCCAGCCTGGCCGACCTGGCCGCGATCGCCTCGCTGGTGCCGCTGGGCGTGGAGGGCGCGATCGTCGGCAAGGCGCTGTACGCGGGGGCATTCACCCTGGCCGAGGCGCTGGGGGCGGTGGCCGCATGACCCGCAAGGTCTCCTCCGGCACGCGCTGGGAGCCGGTCGTCGGCTACAGCCGCGCGGTGGCGGCCGGGGACTTCGCGTTCGTGTCCGGCTGCACTTCGGTAGAGGGCGCCGGGTTCGTGCACGAAGGTGACGCGTACGCGCAGACCGCGCAGGCGCTGCGGAACGTGGCCAGCGCGCTCGGCCAGCTCGGGCTGGGGCTGGCCGACGTGGTGCGCACCCGTATCTACGTGACCGACATGTCCCGCTGGCAGGAGTACGGGCGGGCCCACGGCGCGGCCTTCGGCGACGTGATGCCGGCCACTTCGATGGTCGAGGTGTCCGGGCTGGTCGACCCGAGGATGCTGGTCGAGGTCGAGGCGGTCGCCTACCGGGCTGGGCTCGGCGCCTGATGCCGGTCGCGGTCCGGGTCATCCCGTGCCTGGATGTGGATGCCGGACGGGTGGTCAAGGGGATCAACTTCCGCGACCTGCGGGACGCGGGTGACCCGGTAGAGCTGGCCGCCGCGTACGACGCGGAGGGCGCCGACGAACTGGTGTTCCTCGACATCACCGCGTCCAGCGGGGGCCGGGAAACCATGGTCGACGTGGTCCGCCGCACCGCCGACGGGGTGTTCATCCCGCTGACCGTGGGCGGCGGGGTGCGCAGCGTGGCCGACGTGGACCGGCTGCTGCGGGCGGGCGCGGACAAGGTATCGCTGAACACCGCGGCGATCGGCCGCCCGGAACTGCTGGGCGAGGCCGCGCAGCGCTTCGGCTCGCAGTGCGTCGTGCTGTCGGTGGACGCCCGCCGGGTCCCGGATGGCGGGTCCTTCGAGGTCACCACGCACGGGGGGCGGCGGCGGACTGGAATCGACGCCGTGGCGTGGGCGGCCCGCGGCGCCGAGCTGGGGGTGGGCGAGATCCTGCTGAACTCGATGGACGCGGACGGGACCAAGGCCGGCTTCGACCTCGAGCTGATCAAGGCGGTCCGCGCGGTGGTGGACGTGCCCATCATCGCCAGCGGCGGGGCTGGTGAGCTGGCGCACTTCGGGCCGGCCGTAGCGGCCGGCGCCGACGCGGTGCTGGCCGCCAGCGTGTTCCACTTCGGGCAGCTGCGGATCGGCGCGGTGAAGGACCGGCTGCGCGCGGCCGGCTGCCCCGTGCGCTAGCCGGTGTCCCGCAGATCTTCGGCCGGCGGCCGGGGGCCCTCAGGTGGCGCTGGTGCCCAGGCCGGCGCCGAGGGCCGCGCCGACGATGCCAGCGTCGTTGTGCAGTGCGGCCGGTACCACCGTGGCCCGCAGCGAGGTCAGCAGGGGCAGGAACTTGTCCGCCTTCCGGCTGATGCCGCCGCCGATGATGAACAGGTCCGGTGCAGTCATCGCCTCCAGCCGGCCCAGGTACTCATCCACCCGCTCGGCCCACTTGGCCCAGCTCAGGTCGTGGCGTTCCTTGGCCCGTTCGGAGGCGCGTTCCTCGGCGTCGCGGCCGCGGATCTCGATGTGCCCGAACTCGGTGTTCGGCACCAGGATCCCGGCGCGGAACAGGGCGCTGCCGATCCCGGTGCCCAGGGTGATCAGCATGACCGTGCCCTGGTGCCCGGCGCCCGCGCCGAACCGCATCTCGGCCAGGCCGGCCGCGTCCGCGTCGTTGACCAGCGAAGTGGACAGGCCGGTCGTGCTGTCGAACAGGGCCCGCGTGTCCAGCCCGATCCAGGCTGGGTCGAGATTGGCCGCGGTCAGCGTGACCCCGTTGACCACCACACCGGGGAACGTGATCCCAATCGGCCCGGTCCAGCTGAAGTCCTGGACCAGCCCCTGGATCACCTTGGCGATGCTGTCCGGCAGCGCGGGGCGGGGAGTCTCCACCTTGATCCGCTCGGTGATGAACTCGCCCTTGGCCGTGTCGACCGGCGCCGCTTTCACCCCGGAACCGCCGATGTCGATGCCGAGTACCTGCACTGGGCTGCCTCCCCTGGGTGTTCCGCTCGCGGCGCGGCCGGACCGTGGCGGCGGGCCACTCCCCGCGGTGCGCCATTCCCATGGTGCGCTACTCCCGCCCGGTACTGCCCCTGGGGGGCGCGAATATTCGCCGGCCAGGTGAAGTTTTCGCCTGCTGGGCGGGCCGGTGCCAGTTGTTCAGCGGTGGGTCATCGGGCCCGCGGCGGCTCGCTCAGCGCCGGCGCCAGCGCCGGTCGGACAGCTGCCGCACGGCAGCCGCCGCGCCGTCCAGCCGGACCTGGGCGGCGCCGGTCCGGCCGAGCGCCCACAGCGTGAGTTCCGCGGGGCTGCCGATGACGGTGACGACTGGCGTGCGCTGTTTGACGGTGATGCGCACCCGTTCCACCCCGGGATCGGCATCCACGTCGTCGCGGGCGAACTCCACCCCGACCGGCGCCCGGTGCAGGAAGAACCGGGCGTTGCCGAGGTGGTGCCACAGGGCCTCGGACAGCGCCGGGGTGAGCTTACGCTCGGCCCAGCCCGGTGCGCCGCGCCGGATGTCCTCGTGATGCACGAAGAACTCGACGAGGTTGGTCCGCTCGTCCAGCGCCGCGACCCGCAGCGGGGACAGCTTCGGCGGGCCGTTGCGGATAGCCGTGACGAGGTCGCCGAACGGGGTCCGCTGCGCCAGCATGTGCTGCACCCGCCTGGTGTACGGGGCGAGCGGGCCGATCATTATGCCGGCCGCGGCGTCCGGCCGGCGTTCGCGGAGCACCAGGTGGGCCGCCAGGTCCAGGGTGGCCCAGCCCTCGCATAGCGTGGGCGCTTGCGGGCCGGTCTCTTCGAGCAGCGCGCACAGGGCCAGGCGCTCATCGCGGGCGAGGGTCATCCCGCGATGGTAGCTAGCTGGCCCCGGCAGCGGAATGGCCGGCCGCAGACCGGGTGCACCGGCCGGGCATGGGCCGGGCGCACCGGCCGGTCAGGGGCGGGCGCACCGGCCGGCCCCGGCTGAGAGGATCTGGCTATGAACATTCAAGCGAGTGGGCCGCAGCGGCCTTCCGATCTCGATCCGGCGATCGCCGCGCGGCTCAAGCGTGACGCGGCCGGGCTCATCGCGGCGGTGGCGCAGCAGTACGACACCGGCGAGGTGCTGATGGTCGGCTGGATGGATGACGAGGCGCTGCACCGCACGCTGACCACCGGGCGCTGCACCTACTGGTCGCGCAGCCGCCAGGAGTACTGGGTCAAGGGAGACACCTCCGGCCACGTGCAGCACGTCAAGTCGGTGGCGCTGGATTGTGACGGGGACACGGTGCTGGTCAAGGTGGACCAGACCGGCGGGGCTTGCCACACCGGCGACCGCACATGCTTCGACGCGGCCCCGCTGCCCGCGATGGCGGCGGCCGGGTGACCGAGCCGGCCCACCCGCAGCCGTCCACCGCGGACCAGCCGCCCGCCCGCCGGGGGGCCGGCCGGCCCGCGCGGCGGGAGTACCTGGTGGCGCTGCTGCTCGGCGCGGCCGGCGCGGCGCTGGTGCTGATCGCGGTCCGCCAGGACTGGGCCCGGGTGGTGACCATCGAGCCGCGCCCGCTGCCCGCTACGTCGGTGGCCGTGCGCGGCCAGGATCTGGTGCCCGCGGCCGGCGCGCTCGGCGTGGCCGCGCTGGCCGGCCTGGCCGCGGTGATCGCCACGCGGCGGCTGGCCCGGCGGGTGGTGGGCGGCCTGCTCGCGCTGTTCGGCGTGGGGATCGTCCTGGCGGCCAGCCTGCCGGTGACCACGGCGCAGGTCCGGGCGGCCGCGGCCAGCGCGGTGCCCGCGGGCACGGGTGGGGCGGCGAGCACGGTGGACGGCGGGACCAGCTCGGGCGGTACCGGGGTAGCCGGGATCAGCCTGGCCAGTCACGTGATGCTGGCTGGCGCGCCGTGGCGCTGGGTGGTGCTGCTGGGCGGGCTGGCGGTGCTCGCGGCCGGCCTGCTGGCGGCGTGGCGCGGAGCCAGCTGGCCGGTCATGTCCAGCCGGTATGACCGCCCGAGCCGGCCGGCCCCGGGCGGGGCTGCGGCCCGCGCCACCGACGACACGGCGGCGCTGTGGGAGTCCCTGAGCCAGGGCATCGACCCCACCGAGCCCGGCCCGGCCGGGACCGGGTCTGGCCAGCAACGGGACTGAGGCGCCAGCGGCTCTGCGAGACGGCAGGCTGAACGGCGGGTTAAGCTGACGCGACTGTCAGCCGCGGCCCCCGGGCCAGCGGGCCAGGGCGGGCCCGCAGATCCGGGCGACGCGCAGCGGGCCGAAGTTCTGCGGGACAGGCCTAACCCGGAGGTGAGGGTGACGGAACAGGACGTGACTACTGAACCACCGGGCGGCCATCAGCGCGCGCTGGTCCGGCTCGTCACCCGGCTGCTCGTGACGCAGGCCGCGCTGGCCAGCGCCATCGGCCTGGTCTTCAGCCGGCGTCACCTGCCCTCGGTGCTCGTCACGGTGCTCGTGGTCGCGGTCTTGTGCGGGCTGGCGGTGGCCGCGCGTACCGGCACGCACGCCGCCTGGGTCGCCATCCTCAGCGTCGAGGGTGCCTACATACTGGCCGGCCTGCTCAGCTTCGTCACCGCCCACTTCGTCGGCGGCACCCTGCTGGCGATCATCACGGTCGGCGTGCTGGCCCACCCGGCGGTGGCCCGGGCCTTCGGCTCCGGCCCGCGGCGGGCCAGCGCGGGAAGCGCCCATGGCCTGGGGGAGCCCGACCCCGCCGACGGGGAGCTGGGACGGGCCTGACCGATCCGGGCGATGGAGGGCCGGGCGGCCCTGCCCCCCGGCCAGGCGCCGAGGGCGCCCGCCGGCCGCGCGAGACTGCCTCGCTACGATCGGGCGCAAGGAATACAACCCGAGGGGACAGCGAATCCGCGTGAGCGTGCTCAACGAGATTCTTGATGGGGTGCGTGCCGATCTCGCTGCCCGGCAGCGGGACGTCACGCTCGACCAGCTCAAGGAGATGGCGGGGCGGGCACCATCGCCCAAGGACCCCATGGCCGCGCTCAAGGGCGAAGACGTCGTGGTCATCGCGGAGGTGAAGCGGGCCAGCCCGTCCAAGGGCGCGATGGCGGCGATCGCCGACCCCGCCGCGCTGGCCATGGATTATGAGGCGGGCGGCGCGAGTGTGATCAGCGTGCTGACCGAAGGGCGCCGGTTCGCCGGCAGCCTCGCCGATCTGGCCGCGGTCCGGGCCGTCGTCCAGGTGCCGGTGCTGCGCAAGGACTTCGTGGTCAGCTCCTACCAGCTCTGGGAGGCCCGGGCGCACGGAGCGGACATGATCCTGCTCATCGTGGCCGCGCTGGAGCAGAACGCCCTGGTTTCGCTGGTGGAGCGGGCCGCCTCGATCGGGCTCACGCCGCTGGTCGAGGTGCACACCGGAGACGAAGTGGACCGGGCCCTGGAGGCCGGGGCCCGGGTCATCGGGGTCAATGCCCGCGACCTGGTCACCCTGGAAGTGGACCGCGGGGTGTTCGCCCGGCTCGCGCCGCGTATCCCGGACGGCGTGGTCAAGATCGCTGAGTCGGGTATCCGCGGCCCGCACGACCTGCTCGCCTACGCCGGCGCGGGCGCGGACGCGGTCCTGGTGGGGGAGAGCCTGGTCACCGGGAAGGACCCGCGGTCGGCCGTGGCCGACCTGGTCACCGCCGGCTCGCACCCGGCGCTGCGGGACCGCGGGTGACCGGGCGGGCCGCCGCGGCCCGGAATAGCGCCGGGCCGGGGAATATCAGTCCGGCTCAGGCGGACGGCGTGCCCTCCGGCGGCCACTTCGGCCCCTACGGCGGCCGGTTCGCCCCGGAAGCGCTGATGTCCGCGCTGGCGGAGCTCGCCCGCGAGTACGCCGCGGCCCAGGCCGACCCGGCCTTCACCGCGGAACTCGACGCGCTGCTGCGCGGCTACGCGGGACGGCCGACGCTGGTCACCGAGGTGCCCCAGTTCGCCGCCCGGGCCGGTGACTGCCGGATCCTGCTCAAGCGGGAGGACATGGCGCACACCGGCTCGCACAAGATCAACAACGTGCTGGGCCAGGCGCTGCTGACCAGGCGGATGGGCAAGAAGCGGGTCATCGCCGAGACCGGGGCGGGACAGCACGGGGTGGCCACCGCGACCGCGTGCGCGCTGCTCGGCCTCGAGTGCGTGGTCTACATGGGCGAGGAAGACACCCAGCGGCAGGCGCTGAACGTGGCCCGGATGCGGCTGCTCGGTGCCGAGGTGGTCCCGGTCGCCACCGGTAGCCGGACGCTCAAGGACGCCATCAACGAGGCGTTCCGTGACTGGGTGACGACGGTGGAGACCAGCCACTACTGCATCGGCTCGGTGATGGGCCCGGATCCCTTCCCGACCATGGTGCGCGACTTCCAGCGGATCATCGGGATCGAGGCCCGGGAGCAGGTGCTGGCCATGACGGGCCGGCTGCCGGACGCGGTCATCGCCTGCGTGGGCGGCGGGTCCAACGCGATCGGCGCGTTCCACGCGTTCATCCCGGACTCCGCCGTGCGGCTGATCGGCTGCGAGGCGGGCGGCGAGGGCAGCGAACCGGGCCGCAACGCGGCCACGCTGGTGGCCGGCTCGGCCGGGGTGATCCACGGCATGCGTACCTACCTGCTGCAGGACCCCGACGGGCAGACGCTGCCCACCCACTCGGTATCGGCTGGCCTCGACTACCCCGGCGTGGGGCCGGAGCATTCCTGGCTGCGGGACACCGGCCGGGCGAGCTACCGCGCGATCTCCGATCAGCAGGCCATGGACGGGTTCTCGCTGCTGTGCCGGACCGAGGGCATCATCCCGGCCATCGAGTCGGCGCACGCGCTGGCGGGCGCGCTGCAGGTCGCGGGCGAACTGGGGGCGGGCGCGCTGCTGCTGGTCAACCTGTCCGGCCGGGGTGACAAAGACGTGGGTATCGCCGGCCGCTGGTACGGCCACCTGGGCGTGGAGGGCACCGGATGAGCACGGTCAGCGCGGCGTTCGACCAGGCGGCCGCCGAGGGCCGGGCCGCACTCGTCGGCTACCTGCCCGCGGGCTTCCCGACGGTGGACGGGGCGATCGAGGCGGCGGTCGCGATGGCCGGGTCCGGTGCTGACGTGGTGGAGATCGGGCTGCCGTACTCCGACCCGCTGATGGACGGGCCGGTGATCCAGGAGGCCACCCACCGGGCGCTGGCAGGCGGCACCAAGGTGGCCGATGTACTGCGGACCGTCGAGGCGGTGGCCACCGCGGGCGTGCCCGTCCTGATCATGACCTACTGGAACCCGGTGGATCACCACGGGGTGGACCGGTTCGCCCGCGAGCTGGCTGAGGCGGGCGGGGCCGGGCTGATCACGCCCGACCTGCCACCCGAGGAGGCGGGGGACTGGCTGGCGGCCTCGGACGCTTACGGGCTGGACCGCGTGTTCCTCGTCGCGCCCAGTTCGTCGGACGAGCGCATCGCCCTGATCAGCGGGGCCTGCCGTGGGTTCGTGTACGCCGCCTCGCTGATGGGCACGACCGGCGCCCGGGCCAGCGTGGGCGCGGCTGCCGCCGGGCTCGTCACCCGGGTCCGCGAGGTCACCAGCCTGCCGGTGGCCGTCGGGCTCGGCGTGCGCGACGGCGGGCAGGCGGCCGAGGTGGCTGGCTTCGCGGACGGGGTGATCGTCGGGTCAGCCTTCGTCCAGCGGCTGCTGGCCGCGGCGGATGCCGCCGCCGGCCTGGCCGCCGTGCGGACGCTGGCCGCCGAGCTGGCCGCTGGCGTCCGCTCGCGCACCCCCGCCGTGAGCTAGCCCCGTCCACCGGCCAGTTCAGGCCGCCGGGGCGGCCGGAAACAGCCGGGCACGTTGCCCGAAGGGATGTTTCCAGGGAGCCGGGTGTTTCGCTGAGCGCACTTAGCGGGGATCATTGCGTTGGAGGCGTAATCTCCGGGTAACCTACGAGCACCGCTCGAGGAGCCAGCGATACCGCGATTCGCGGGGTTTACGGCAGGGCCAACGTCGTCCCGACCGCATGCGAGAACGCACGTACGGACGAGACGACGGGAGTGCGGATGGCAGCTGCCGTTTCTGCGGGCACGGGGGGACTTTACGACAGCAGCTTCGAGCACGACGCGTGCGGCGTCGGGTTCGTGGCTGACCTGTCCGGACTGCCCAGTCACGACACCGTGGCCAAGGCCCTGAACGTCCTGCGCAACCTGGAGCACCGCGGCGCCAAGGGCAGCGACCCGGACACCGGTGACGGGGCCGGCATCATCACCCAGATCCCCGATGCGTTCTTCCGCGACGTGTGCCCGTTCGAGCTGCCCCCCGCGGGCTGCTACGCGGCTGGCCTGGTGTTCCTGCCCGCGGACGGCCAGCGCGCCGCGGGTGCCCGCAGCGACGAGGCGGCCGCCGAGGTGGCGCGGCTGGCGGCCGAGGAGGGCCTGACCATCCTGGGCTGGCGGGACGTGCCCTACGACCCAGAGCACTGCGGCCGGGGCTCGCTCGACATGCTGCCCACGCTGCGCCAGCTGTTCGTCACCGCGCCCGGGGAAAGCGGCATCGCCCTGGACCGCCGGGCCTTCTGCCTGCGCAAGCGGGCCGAGCACGAGGCCGGCTGCTACTTCGTCAGCCTGTCCGCCCGGACCATCGGCTACAAGGGGATGCTGACCGCACCCCAGCTCGAGCCGTTCTACCCGGACCTGTCCGACCCGCGGTACACATCGGCGCTGGCCCTGGTCCACTCGCGCTTCTCGACCAACACGTTCCCGTCCTGGCCGCTGGCCCACCCGTACCGCTACATCGCGCACAACGGCGAGATCAACACGATCCGCGGCAACCGGAACTGGATGCGCGCCCGGGAGGCCATGCTCGACAGCGGCCTGTTCCCCCGGGCCGCGGACGGCCGGGGCATGGACCGCCTGCGGCCCATGCTGGATGAATCCGGCAGCGACTCGGCCAGCTTCGACGAGTGCCTGGAGCTGCTGCACCTGGGCGGCCGCTCGCTGCCGCACGCGATGTTGATGATGATTCCCGAGCCGTGGGAGAACCACGACGAGATGGACCCGGCCCGGCGGGCCTTCTACCGGTTCCATTCCACGCTGATGGAGCCGTGGGACGGGCCGGCCTGCGTGGCGTTCACCGACGGCACGGTGATCGGCGCGGTGCTGGACCGCAACGGGCTGCGTCCCGGCCGGTACTGGGTGACCCGGGACGGCCTGGTCGTGCTGGCCAGCGAGGTCGGCGTGCTGGACATCGACCCGGCCGACGTGGTCCGCAAGGGCCGGCTCCAGCCCGGCCGGGTGTTCCTGGCCGATACCGGCCGCCGCCGCATCGCCGAAGACGAGGACGTCAAATCCGCGCTGGCCAGCGAGCATCCGTACGAGGACTGGCTGCACGCCGGGCTGCTGCACCTCGATGACCTGCCGGACCGGGTCCGGGCGCTGCCCGCCGCCCAGGAACTGCTCACCCAGCAGCAGTTGTTCGGCTACACCGAGGAAGAGCTGCGGCTGCTGCTGGCCCCGATGGCCAGGGCCGGGGCCGAGCCGATCGGGTCGATGGGCACCGACACGCCGGTCGCCGTGCTGTCCGACCGCCCCCGGCTGCTGTTCGACTACTTCTCCCAGCTGTTCGCGCAGGTCACCAACCCGCCGCTGGACGCCATCCGGGAAGAACTGGTCACCTCGCTGGAGTCCTCGACCGGCCCGGAGGGCAACCTGTTCGAGCCGGGACCCGCGTCCTGCCGGCAGATCGTGCTGCCCTACCCGGTGATCAGCGACAACGACCTGAACAAGATCATCCATATCAACGACGACGGCGACCTGCCCGGGTTCGCGTCCTACGTGGTGGACGGCCGGTTCGACGCCGCCGGCGGCGGCGCGGCGCTGCGGCAGCGGCTGGCCGAGATCTGCGCCGAGGCGTCGGCGGCCATCGCCAGCGGCACCCGCATCCTGGTGCTGTCCGACCGGGGTGGGACCCGGACCGAGGCCGACCGCCGGCTCGCCCCCATCCCGTCGCTGCTGCTCACCGGCGCGGTGCACCATCACCTGATCCGGGAACGGACCCGGACCCGGGTCGGCCTCATCGTGGAGGCCGGGGACGCCCGCGAGTGCCACCACGTCGCGCTGCTGGTCGGCTACGGCGCGGCCGCGGTCAACCCGTACCTGGCCCTGGAGTCGGTGCAGGACATGGTGCGCCGCGGCGTGCTGGACGGCGTCACCGCGAAGAAGGCCGGCGAGAACCTGATCAAGGCGCTCGGCAAGGGGCTGCTGAAGATCATGTCCAAGATGGGCGTGTCCACCGTGGCCTCCTACACCGGCGCGCAGATCTTCGAGGCCATCGGCCTCGGCGACGAGGTGGTCGGCGCCTGCTTCACCGGCACCACGTCGCGGCTGGGCGGGGTCGGCTTCGACGTGCTGGCCGCCGAGGCGGCCGCGCGGCATGCCCGGGCGGTCCCGCCGCGCGGCGCCGGCCCGGCCCACCGGCGGCTGGACACCGGCGGCGACTACCAGTGGCGCCGGGAGGGCGAGCCGCACCTGTTCAACCCGGAGACCGTGTTCAAGCTGCAGCACGCCACGCGCAGCCGCCGGTATGAGATCTTCAAGGAGTACACCCGCCTGGTGGACGAGCGGTCCGCCCGGCTGATGACGCTGCGCGGCCTGATGCGCATCCGCGGCGTCGACGAACCCACCGACCCGCGTGGGCTGGGCGCAGCGTCGCTCCCGGCCCGCGCGCCCCAGCCAGCGGAGCTGCCGGGGAACTCCGGGGAGGCGTCCCCCCGGGCCGCGCAGCGCCCGCCGGTCCCCATCGGCGAGGTCGAGCCCGTCGCGGAGATCGTCCGCCGCTTCTCCACCGGCGCGATGTCCTACGGCTCCATCTCGGCCGAGGCGCACGAAACCCTGGCCATCGCCATGAACCGGCTCGGCGCCCGGTCCAACACCGGCGAGGGCGGCGAGGACGCCCGCCGGTTCGTCCCCGACGCCAGCGGCGACCTGCGCCGGTCCGCGGTCAAGCAGGTGGCCAGCGGCCGGTTCGGGGTGACCAGCGAGTACCTGGTCAACGCGGACGACCTGCAGATCAAGATGGCCCAGGGGGCCAAGCCCGGCGAGGGCGGCCAGCTGCCCGGGCACAAGGTCTACCCGTGGATCGCCCGGACCCGGCACTCCACCCCCGGCGTGGGGCTGATCTCGCCGCCACCGCACCACGACATCTACTCGATCGAGGACCTGGCCCAGCTGATCCACGACCTGAAGAACGCCAACCCGCGGGCCCGGGTGCACGTCAAGCTCGTCGCCGAGGTGGGCGTGGGCACGGTGGCCGCCGGGGTGTCCAAGGCGCACGCCGACGTGGTGCTGATCTCCGGGCACGACGGCGGCACCGGCGCCGCCCCGCTGACCAGCATCAAGCACGCCGGTGCGCCGTGGGAGCTGGGGCTGGCCGAGACCCAGCAGACGCTGCTGCGCAACCAGCTGCGGGACCGCATCGTCGTGCAGACCGACGGCCAGCTGAAGACCGGCCGCGACGTGGTCATCGCCGCGCTGCTCGGCGCCGAGGAGTTCGGCTTCGCCACCGCGCCGCTGGTCGTGTCCGGCTGCGTCATGATGCGCGTCTGCCACCTGGATACCTGCCCGGTCGGGGTGGCCACCCAGAACCCGGAGCTGCGCCAGCGGTTCTCCGGCCAGCCGGAGTTCGTGGTCAACTTCTTCGAGTTCATCGCCGAGGAGGTCCGCGAGTACCTGGCCGCGCTCGGCTTCCGCACCCTGGCCGAGGCGGTCGGCCGGGCCGACCTGCTGGAGGTGGCCGACGCCGTGGGCCACTGGAAGGCCGCCGGGCTGGACATCAGCCCGATCCTGCACGTGCCCGCGCTGCCGGACGGCGCCGCCCGGCATAACACGGCCACCCAGGACCACGGTATCGACCGGGCCCTGGACAACACCCTGATCCAGCTGGCCGAGGGCGCCCTGCAGGACGCGAAGCCAGTCACCCTGGATCTTCCCGTTAGGAATGTAAACCGGACCGTCGGAACCATGCTCGGTTACGAGGTGACGCGGCGCTGGGGTGGCGCGGGGCTCCCCGACAACACCATCCTGGTCCGCTTCAGCGGCTCGGCCGGGCAGTCCTTCGGCGCGTTCCTGCCCCGCGGGATCACCCTGCGGCTGGCCGGCGACGCCAACGACTACCTGGGCAAGGGGCTGTCCGGCGGCCGGATCGTGGTGGCCCCCGACCCAGCCGCGCCGTTTGCCGCGGAGACACAGATCATCGCGGGCAACGTGATCGGCTACGGCGCCACCGGCGGCGAGATGTTCCTGCGCGGCGTGGTCGGCGAGCGGTTCTGCGTGCGGAACTCCGGCGCGACCGCGGTGGCCGAGGGCACCGGCGATCACGGCTGTGAGTACATGACCGGGGGAGTGGTGGCCGTGCTCGGCCCGGTCGGCCGCAACTTCGCCGCGGGCATGTCGGGTGGCCTCGCCTACCTGCTCGACCCCGACCCGGCCCGGGTGAACACCGACATGGCCGACCTGGAACGGCTGGACGCGGCCGACGCCGCGCAGCTGCAGGACCTGCTGACCCGCCACCACGCGGAGACCGGCTCGGTGGTGGCGGCGCGGCTGCTGGCCGACTGGGACGACAGCGTGACCCGGTTCGGCAAGGTGATGCCCAAGGACTACAAGCGGGTGCTGCGCGCCGCCCGGCTGGCCGAGCGCGAAGGCCGCGACGTCAACCAGGCCGTGATGGCCGCGGCGCACGGCTGACCGGGAGGGTTGCTGCCATGGCTGACCCGAAGGGCTTCCTGACCACGCCGCGCGAGACGCCCGCCCGCCGGCCGGTGGACGTGCGCATCCAGGACTGGCGCGAGGTGTACACGCAGTTCCCGCCGGCCTCGCTGGAGCGCCAGGCCGGGCGCTGCATGGACTGCGGGATCCCGTTCTGCCATCAGGGCTGCCCGCTGGGCAACCTGATCCCGGAGTGGAACGATCTGGTCTGGCGGGAGGACTGGCGGGCGGCCGCCGAGCGGCTGCACGCCACCAACAACTTCCCGGAGTTCACCGGCCGGCTGTGCCCGGCGCCCTGTGAGAGCGCGTGCGTGCTGGGCATCGACGCCGACCCGGTGACGATCAAGCAGGTCGAGGTGGAGATCATCGACCGGGCCTGGGCCGAGGGCTGGGTCACGCCGCTGCCGCCGCCGGCGGCGGCCCGGGCCGCTGGGCGGCGGGTGGCGGTGGTCGGCTCCGGGCCGTCCGGGCTGGCCGCGGCGCAGCAGCTGACCCGGGCCGGGCACGCGGTCACCGTGTTCGAGCGGGCCGACGCGCCCGGCGGGCTGCTGCGCTACGGCATCCCCGAGTTCAAGATGGAAAAACGGCACCTGGACCGGCGGCTGTGGCAGATGCGCGCCGAGGGCACCGAGTTCCGCTGCGGGACGACCGCCGGGCGGGACGTGCCGGCCGCTGTCTTGCGGGCCGAGTTCGACGCGCTCGTGCTGTGCGGGGGCGCGAGCGTGGCCCGCGGGCTGCCGGTGCCCGGGGCCGACCTGCCCGGGGTGCACCAGGCCATGGAGTACCTGCCGCTGGCCAACCGGGCGGTAACGGCCTCGCTGAACTCTGGCGGCGGCCCGCTCCGGCCGGCCCCGGTGGCCGACCCGCCGATCAGCGCGCGGGGCAGGCAGGTGGTCATCATCGGCGGCGGGGACACCGGCGCCGACTGCCTGGGCACCGCGCACCGGCAGGGGGCCTTGTCGGTGACTCAGCTCGAGATCATGCCCCGCCCGTCCACGGCTCGCCCGGTGGCGCAGCCCTGGCCCACGTACCCGATGATCTACCGGGTGTCCAGCGCCCACGAGGAGGGCGGGGAGCGGGTCTACGCCGTGTCCACCAAGGAGTTCCTGGCCGGCCCGGACGGCCGGGTGCAGGCGCTGCGGCTGGCTGAGGTGGAATTCACCGATGGCCGTTTTACCGAGGTCCCCAGCACCGAACGGCTCGTTCCGTGTGATCTCGTCCTGCTGGCCATGGGGTTCACCGGGGCAGACCGCGACGGGCTGCTGACCGACCTCGGCGTGCAGTTCGACCCGCGTGGCAACGTGGCCCGGGACGCGTCGTTCGCCACCTCGGTGCCCGGGGTCTTCGTGGCCGGTGACATGGGCCGGGGGCAGTCACTGATCGTCTGGGCCATCGCCGAGGGCCGGTCCGCCGCCGCGGCCGTGGACGAGTACCTGACCGGCCCGGGGGTCCTGGCCGCGTGCATCGCGCCCACGACCCGGTCGATGACCTGACCCCAGCTCCGGCGCTGCCCCCAGTCCTGAGCTGACCCGCTGGCACGGGACCACCCACCCAGACAGGATCACCCACCCGGATGGGGCCACCCCACGCCGGCCGTTCCTCATCCGTCACACAAGCCACACAAGTCTCACGCCTCCCGGCGGACACTGCCCCCGGCCGAGTGTGGACGCAAACCGCTGGTGGCGCAGCTGGTGGCGCAGCGGTAAGCGTCCACACTTGCCGCGGCAGCCGGTTCTCGCGACGTGCGGGCGGCGGAGTATGGCGGGACGGTCCGTCATTTGCGGGCGTGTCATCCACAGCGGGGCGCCGGTGCCAGGGGCTGTGCACAGTTCCGGTGCTCGGCTGCCGCGCTGGGCAGACCGTGCCGACGATGAGGGGATGACGCTCACTGGCCAGCGCGATGGCAGCCGCGAGACGTTGCCTGCCGTACTGACCACCGCGGCCGCCATCCGCCTGCTGGGTGAACCAGCGGTGCGCTGGCGAGTGCGCAGCGGCCGCTGGCAGCAGGCGTGCCGGGGTGTGCTCGTCACCCATTCCGGGCCATTAAGTGATGACGAGGCCCGGTGGATCGCGGTGCTGGCCGCGGGACCCCAGGCCACGCTGGGCGGCTTGACCACGGCCTGCCTCGACGGGCTGATCGGTCTCGAGACGCAGGCCATCCATCTCGTGGTGCCGGCCTGCCGCCGGGTGCGGACCCAGCTCCCCGGTGCGGTCGTGCACCGGTCCCGGGTGTTAGGCGTGGATGACGTCCATCCGCTGCGGCAGCCGCCGCGGACCCGGATCGCCCGGTCCCTGCTGGACGCGGCGGCGTGGTCTCGCTCGGACGATGCCGCCCGGGCGGTCCTGGCGGCGGGCGTACAGCAGCGGCTGACCCGGGCTGATCATCTCCTGACGGCACTCGGCCGGTTCCCGACGATCCGCCGTCATGCGCTGATGACGAGCACGCTGGCGGACATCGCCGGTGGGGCCGAGGCCCTGTCCGAGCTGGACTTCGCCCGGCTGGCCCGCCGGTACCGGCTGCCGCAGCCGGACCGGCAGGTGCTGCGGGTCGATGGCAGCGGCCGGCGCCGCTGGCTGGACGCGTTCTGGGACTGGGCGCGCCTGGTGGCCGAGGTCGATGGGTTGTGGCACATGGAGGCGGCGGCGTGGTGGGCGGACATGCGCCGGGACAATGACCTGACGATCAGCGGGCTGCGGGTGCTGCGCTTCCCGGCGTTCGCGCTCCGGGACAGTCCCGCCGTCGTGGCCGCCCAGATCCGGACGGCGCTTGGCTGACGGCGTCGGCCTGATGGGGCCGGCCTGATGGGGCCGGCCTGATGGGGCCGGTGGCGTAGACCAACCGGTGGAGAGCCGGGCCGCGGTTGGCAGACCTGGGTGCCCCGGGTGGGATTCGAACCCACACTGCATGGTTTTTGAGACCATGGACTCTGCCTGTTGGTCTACCGGGGCGCGGCCTGCGGGCCGGGCAGCGCTGGCTCGGCCGAACGTCAATCTACCTGCTGCCGGTACGCTCATGAGCGTGAGTCAGCACCCATTGCGCGTTTTGATCGCCGAGGACGAGGCCCTGATCAGGCTCGACCTCAAGGAGATGCTAGAGGAGGAGGGCTACGCGGTGGTCGGTGAGGCCGCCGACGGCCAGGCCGCTATTGATCTTGCGCTCAAGGAGCGCCCGGACCTGGTGATCCTCGATGTGAAGATGCCGGTCCTGGATGGCATCTCCGCTGCCGAGCAGATCGTGGCCGACAACATCGCGGCGGTCGTCATCCTGACCGCGTTCTCCCAGCGGGAACTGGTCGAGCGGGCCCGCGACGCGGGGGCAATGGCGTATCTGGTCAAGCCATTCACCAAGGCGGATCTGGTGCCCGCGATCGAGATCGCGGTCAGCCGTTTCCAGGAGGTGTCGGCGCTCGAGGGCGAGGTCGGCACCCTGAAGGAGCGGCTCGAGGTGCGCAAACTCCTGGACCGTGCCAAGGGGAAGCTGCAGGCCGAGCACGGGCTGTCCGAGCCGGACGCGTTCCGGTGGATCCAGAAGACCTCGATGGATCAGCGGGTGGCGATGCAGGCGGTGGCCGAGTGGGTGCTGGACGGGACCATGTCACCCGGCGCTCCCGGCGGGACCGGAACGTCACAGTGAGCCCGGGGAACCTTTGGTGCCGTGTCGGCCTTCCCCGGGCCGACACGTTCTCTACTCAGCCCCCCGGGCTCTCGGCACCACGGTAGCGAGGTCGCCCCGCAGTACGCAAAGGGCCTGTCATTCCCTGGCCGGTTTGTGATTGACATCTGGTCACGTGGGGTTTCCCCCTTAACACGGGCACTAATGCTGCCCGGGCCGCGGCCGGCCCATGTCGGCCCGCCGGTCAGCCCGGTGTGCGGGCCGCCGCCGGGTCGTGCCCGCCGGCCGGTACCCGGTCCCGGATCAGGCAGGTCAGCCGGGACGTGCACACCCGCCGCCCCTGCTCGTCGCTGATCACGATCTCGTACGTGGTGATGGTCCGCCCGCCGTGCAGCCGGGTGGCCACCCCGGTGACCTCGCCGTGCGCGGCCGCGCGGTGGTGGGTGGCGCTGATTTCCAGGCCGACCGTGATCCGGCCCGGGCCAGCGTGCAGCGCGGCGCCGAGGGAGCCGAGCGTCTCGGCCAGCACGCAGGAAGCACCGCCGTGCAGCAGCCCGTAGGGCTGGGTGTTGCCCTCCACCGGCATGGACCCGGTGACCCGCTCCGCGCTGGCGTCGGTGATCGTGATGCCCATGCGGCCGACCAGCGATTCCTGGCTGCCCTTCTCGAAAGCGGCAATGATCTGCTGCGTGCTTTCCTGGTCCACCAAGCCCCTCCGGATCACTGACTGCGCGCCGCCGCGCTGTAGGCAGCCTAGATACGCCCGCACCCGGCCCTGCAGCCGGGCTCGGGCCGCCCGGCCCACCGGGTGGCGATCGCCGGGTTTCATCCTGATAACAGATCGCCACTTCTGTCCCGAAAAGCTGCGCTGTCAGGACGTGAGCGTTAACAATGCCCCTCGGGGCCGTCTGTGCCGGCCCGGGAAACCCAACGGAGGGAGTGTCCATGCGTCCGGTATTAAGAGGGATGCTCGGTTCATCAGCGGTGCGTGTCGGCGCGGTGGGCGCCCTCGCGCTCGCCATGGTGACCTCGCTTGCCGCCATGCGCGCCGCACCGGCTGTGAAGGCGGGCGGGAGTTGCTCACCCACAGTCTCTAAGCAGTTCTTTGGCAAGACCGTCGAGCCCTACACCGGCAAGCTCACCCCGGTGTTCCGCTACACCCTGACCAACTGCACCGGCACCAGGGTCAGGATCCTGACCTACGGCGGCATCGTCCAGTCGATCACCACCCCGTCGCGGCATGGCCGCGAGGCCGACGTGGTGCTGGGCTTCCGGACGCTCAAGGACTACGTGCAGTTCGACAGCCCGCCGGTGACCGCGAACGGCGGCCCGTACTTCGGCGAGACCATCGGCCGCTACGGCAACCGGATCGCCAAGGGCACGTTCAAGCTGAACGGCAAGACCTACACGCTGCCGATCAACAACGGGGTCAACAGCCTGCACGGTGGCCTGGTCGGCTTCGGCAACCACATCTGGGCCTCGCGCGGCTTCCAGAACCACGTGTTCTCGGGCGTGGCGCTCAAGCTGGTGAGCCCGAACGGCGACGCCAGCGGCAAGCCCGGGTCCCCCGGCTGCCCGAACGGCTGCACCGGCTACCCGGCCAGGATCACCGTCTTCGTGACCTACACCCTGGACAACGCGGGCCAGCTCGGCATCCACTACCTGGTGCACAACGACTCGCGCCACCTGTCCACGGTGACCAACCTGACCAACCACAGCTACTTCAACCTGGCGGGCGAGGCCGCGCCGGCCGGCTCGGCGTACAGCCAGTTCGTCCAGATGAACTCGGACAACTACTCGCCGACCGACACCACGCAGATCCCGCTGCCGCTGGCGCACGGTGTCCCGGTCGCGGGCACGCCGTTCGACTTCCGCAGGCCGCACACGATCGGCTCGCGGATCGACGACGTGAGCGCGCCGGACAACGTCCCGGCCAGCTTCGCGTCGGCCACCGGCGGCAAGAGCCAGCTGCTCATCGCGCAGGGCTATGACCACAACTGGATCCTGAACCCGCAGACGGCCAGCACCACCGGGCCGCTCGGGCTCAACCTCGCCGCGCACGCGTTTGACCCGCGCAGCGGGCGCCTGCTGACCGTCTGGACCGACCAGCCGGGCGTGCAGTTCTACAGCGGTAACTTCCTCAACGGCACGCTGGTGGGCATCAGCGGCCACACCTACCGGCAGGGCGCGGGCTACACGTTCGAGACGCAGCACTTCCCGAACTCGCCCAACGAGCCTGCCTTCCCGTCCACCACCCTCGGCCCGGGGAAGACGCTCAAGTCGACCACGATTTTCGCGTTCTCCTCCTGACCCCAGCCGGGCCGGCCGGGATGCGCTAACCCGCGCCCGGTAACGCAATGGCCCGCTGCGGCCCGGTGGCCACCGCCTGCTGGTGGCCACCGGGCCGTGGCATGTCTGCTGCCGCCGACCGCCCCTGTGTCGGCGCTGGCTACTAGACTTCCGGCGTGGCGACGAAGGCGACCCAGGCACCCGCAGCAGCATCCGCAGCCTCGGAGCACCGGGACCGGTTGCTGCTGCTGGATGGCCACTCGCTGGCCTATCGCGCCTTCTTCGCGCTGCCGCCGGAGAACTTCTCCACCACGACCGGGCAGCCGACCAACGCGGTCTACGGCTTTACCGCCATGCTCATCAACGTGCTGCGCGACGAGCAGCCGACGCACGTCGCGGTGGCCTTCGACCGCAGCGAGCCGACCTTCCGGCACGAGCAGTTCGTCGACTACAAGGCCAACCGGCGGGAGACCCCGGCTGACTTCCGCAGCCAGCTCAGCCTGATCTTCGAGGTGCTCGACGCGCTCGGCATCTCCCGGCTGTCGGTGGCCGGCTACGAGGCCGACGACATCATCGCCACGCTGGCCGACCAGGCGGCCGGCGAAGGCCAGGACGTGCTCATCGTCAGCGGTGACCGCGATGTGCTCCAGCTGGTGAACGACCACGTCACGGTGCTGATGACCCGGCGCGGCATCAGCGAGATGACCCGGTTCACCCCGGAGGAGGTCTACGCCCGCTACGGCCTCACCCCGGCCCAGTACCCGGACTACGCCGCGATCCGCGGTGACCCCAGCGACAACCTGCCCAACATCCCCGGCGTCGGCGAGAAGACCGCGGCGCGGTGGATCGCGGACTTCGGCTCGCTGACCCAGCTCGTCGACCGGGTCGGCGAGGTCAAGGGCAAGGCCGGGGATAAGCTGCGCGACCACCTCGGTGACGTGCTGCGCAACCGGCAGCTGACCGAGCTGGCCAAGGACGTGCCGCTGGGCGTCGGCCCGCGCGACCTGCGTCCCGTCCCCTGGCAGCGGGAGCAGATCCACCAGCTGTTCGACACGCTGCAGTTCCGCGTGCTGCGCGACCGGCTGTACACAACGTTGCCCAACGGAATCACCGGGGGAGCTGCCACCGCCGAGGCGGCCGCGGCCGAGCCGGGGGGCGGCTTCGAGGTGGACGTGTCCCGCCCCGGCCCCGATGAACTCGCTTCGTGGCTGACCGAGCACGCCAGCACCGAGGGCCGGACCGGGCTGGCCGCCAGCGGCGTCTGGGGCCGCGGCACCGGCCGGCTGGATGGGCTGGCGCTGGCCACCCCGGACGGGGCCGGGGCGTTCATCGACCCGACGGAGCTCACCGAGCAGGATGAGCAGGCGCTGGCCGGCTGGCTGGCTGACCCGGCATACGCCAAGGCGCTGAACGACGCCAAGGGCCCGCTGCACGCGCTGGCCGCGCACGGCTGGCGGCTGGCCGGCCTGACCACCGACACCGCCCTGGCCGCCTACCTGGCCCTGCCTGGCCAGCGCACGTTCGACCTGGCCGATCTCGCGCTGCGGTATCTGGGCAAGGAACTGGGCGCGGCCGAGGGCACGGCCACCGGCCAGCTCGCCCTGGACCTGTCTGGTGACGAGGACGGCGAGGACGGCGCGGCCGAGGCCGCGATGGCGCTGGTGCTGCGGGCCAAGGCCACCGCCGAGCTGGGCGACGCGCTCGACGCCGACCTGGACCGGCGCGGTGCCACCGACCTGCTGCGGGACGTCGAGCTGCCACTGGTCAGCGTGCTCGCCGCGATGGAGCAGGCGGGCATCGCCGCGGACACCGACCACTTCGCGGCCATGTCCGCGGAGCTGGGCGGGGAGGTGAAGGCGGCCGAGCAGGCCGCGTTCGCGATCACCGGGCACGAGTTCAACCTGGGCTCGCCCAAGCAGCTGCAGGAAGTCCTGTTCAACGAGCTGGGCCTGCCCAAGACCAAGCGGATCAAGACCGGCTACACGACCGATTCCGAGGCGCTGACCAGCCTGCTGGCCCAGACCGAGCACCCGGTCCTGGCCCACCTGCTGCGGCACCGCGACGTGGCCAAGCTGAAGAGCATCGTGGACTCGCTGGTGCCGATGGCGGGTGCGGATGGCCGCATCCACACCACCTACAACCAGATGATCGCGGCCACCGGGCGCCTCTCCTCCACCGACCCCAACCTGCAGAACATCCCGATCCGCACCGAGGAAGGCCGGCGGATCCGCCAGGGGTTCGTGGTCGGCGGCGGCTACCAGACCCTGCTCACCGCCGACTACAGCCAGATCGAGCTGCGCATCATGGCCGACCTGTCCGGGGACACCGCGCTGGAGGAGGCCTTCACCTCCGGCCGCGACTTCCACGCCGAGACCGCGGCCCGGGTGTTCAAGGTGCCCGCGGGTGAGGTCACCGTCGAGATGCGCAGCCGGATCAAGGCGATGAACTACGGGCTGGCCTACGGGCTGTCCGCGTACGGCCTGTCCCAGCAGCTGCGCATCACCCCGGACGAGGCCCGCGGCCTGATGGAGGAGTACTTCCAGCAGTTCGGCGGGATCCGGGACTACCTGCATGAGATCGTCGACCGGGCCCGGATGGAGGGTTACACGCAGACCGTGCTGGGGCGCCGCCGCTACCTGCCCGACCTGACCTCGGACAACCGCCAGCGCCGGGAAATGGCCGAGCGGATGGCGCTGAACGCGCCGATCCAGGGGTCAGCCGCGGACATCATCAAGGTCGCCATGCTGCACGTGGACCAGGCGCTGCGGGATCAGGGGCTGCGCTCGCGGATGCTGCTGCAGGTACACGACGAGCTGCTGTTCGAGGTGGCCGACGGCGAGCTGGACGGCGTGCGTGACCTGGCCAGCCGGACCATGTGCGGGGCCTTCGCGCTGCGGGTCCCGCTCGAGGTGTCGATCGGCACCGGGCGCAGCTGGGCCGAGGCTGGTCACTGAGCGGATTTCCGGCGGGCTCGGTGGCTCGTCCCCGCGGGCCAGCCACAGTAACGATCACGTGGCGATCCTGGGCTCCGATTGACCCACTGGCTGAGCTCTCATATCCTGAGCGCTGCGCCGTGTTCTGGTGCAGTCCGCTATGGCCAGGCACAGTCGCGGGGGCCGGCAAGGCCATCCGTGACTCGCCGGGTCGGCCAGGCAAATCCAGTGCACCCTGTACGCCCACATGACGGGCTATCGGTATAGCGCGTCTCAAACTACTCAATGTCCGCCGGAGCCAACCCACACATGACGAGCAGCACAGAGGCCAGCCCGACCCCCCAGGTGGCGGTCAACGACATCGGGTCGCAGGAGGCCTTCCTCGCCGCGATCGACGAGACCATCAAGTACTTCAACGACGGTGACATTGTTGAGGGCACCGTCGTCAAGGTCGACCGAGACGAGGTCTT
>Ga0335078_10000994_pt1 | contig 43139 bp, 38 predicted proteins | sample Lox_Sample_32_FD_206711 | JGI IMG/M metagenome (GOLD analysis project Ga0335078, IMG submission 206711) | Soil microbial communities from Loxahatchee National Wildlife Refuge, Florida, United States - Lox_Sample_3.2 | ecosystem: Environmental > Terrestrial > Soil > Wetlands | place: USA...
GCTCCGTTACATCGACCAGGCGGTCACAGCCGATCCCGTCGGGTCTACCCAGGTGCGCCGCCGGATCAAAATGTACAAGGCGCTTATGGGTCCGTATGCAGCGGTTTACGGTGACCACGTCGAGCTCACTCGCATCGTCAACCCTGACAAGAACGAGCAAGATATCGGGGAGGATTTTGCATCGACTCTGGGCACAGGCGGAGTTGTCGGAACAAAATTCGCGTGGCCGGACTATGGCCCGAAACTCAAAGATGTTTACCTCACGCCACAAAAAGAAGCGCACTGGAAAAAATGGATATCGCTTTACAACCGGAAGATGCTCTCCCGCGGCAAATTCGAAGACCTGTATGTCTACGGTTACGATGTGCCCGAAGGTTATGCAATCGAAAAAGATGGCGCTATGTACTACGCCTTCTTTGCGCCCGGTGCCTGGTCAGGGGAAATTGAATTGCGCGGCCTTGCTCCCGGCAAGTATCACGTGCAGGACTACGTCAATAACACGGATCTGGGATCGGTGAACGCTGCTGACGCCCGGATCAAAGCGGGGTTCAAGGCACATTTGTTGCTGGAGGTAACAAGAGAGCCGTAGTTTGTGAACTCAAGAGAGGTGCAGGCCGCTCTTTCGCAGGAACGCTCTCATTCGTTCACCGTCGCGAAACGCCTCGCTTCCGCCCTCCTGCGTTGTGGAATACGCCCCAACCGCATTCCCAGATTTCAAGCATTCCTGTGGTTCCGCGCCTTGCAAGAATCTATGAATGTATCCGGCGTCAAAGCTGTCGCCGGCGCCCACTGTATCAACCACATCCACTTTCAGTGCGTCGCTTCGCCATGTTTCGGATTTCCTCTTCGCAATCACACCTTTCGCCCCCAGCTTTATCACCAACGTACCGCACAAATCCGAAAGTTGCACTAGCGCATCATTGACATCATCGTTTCGCGTAATCTTTTTCGCTTCTCGTTCATTCACAAACAGCAAGTCCACAAAACCAAGCGCCTGTATAAGCTCACTTTTTTCCCATTTATCGTCCGGGTCATCGTTGGTATCCAAAGATGTCGTCAACCCTTTGTTTTTCGCCGCACAAAATATCTCAGCAACCTGCGGGCGCAAGCCTTGCTGCAGAAAGTACGACGCAATATGCAAGTGCCTTGCCGATAAGATGTAGTCAAAATCCAAATCGTCGTAACGTAATTCAAAGATCGTCCCTGGATACGTCAGGATGTATCGCGATGTCGGTTGCGCCAGGATAATCGTTAAGCCTGTCGGCGTCTCTAGATCTTTGCTAACGTGCGATACATCCACGCCGCCTTCAATCAGCCGATCGAGTGCCACTTTCCCAAATGAATCAGATCCCACTTTCGAGATCATTCCTACTCGCGTCCCGAGTGCCGACAGGTTATGAGCAAAGATCGCCGACGAACTGCCGAGTGTCAGGCGAAGTCCACTGGCTAGAATTTCTTTTTCCGGCTCCAGGCGCCGCGGGAGCCCATACAAAATAAGGTCCGGATTAATCTCACCTACAACGCATACATCAGGAGCCACTGCCTGCCCCTCCGCCATCCGTCCCCTGCAACATCACCACCCGCGTCAGGTGCCGCGGATGATCCGGATCAAATCCCTTACGCAATCCTGTGTAATAGCCCAGCAACTGGGCGGGAATCACCGCCGCGGCTGCCCGGAACGGCTCCGGCACATCCAGTTCCAGAGAAATAACCTGATCGGCCGCGCCAGCCATACGCGAACTCGCTAAATTCGTAATCGCCAGGACCTGTCCGCCCAGACTCTTGACCTCTTCCAGTACGGCCAGCTCCTGCTCCATTCCTTTTTCGCTCAAGAAAAAAGTAACCAGAGTCCTCGGGCTGACGATCGCTTTCGGCCCGTGGCGAAATTCAAGCGTGTGAAAGCTCTGAGCGTAGGAGCAAGACATCTCCTTCACCTTCAGCATCGCTTCCTGTGCCACGCCAAAAAATGGGCCCTGCCCCAGGAAGACATAATCCTCAGAATTACCCGCTCGAACCAGCGAATCAATCGTGGTCTGCATCGACGGGAGAAGCTTCTCCGTCTCGGCGCGTAATGCGTGCACTACGCGCTCAACATTCACCCGCCCGGCTCTTTTCGCAGCCAGACATTGCAACGCGAGCAGCATCGAGGTAAATGACCGGCTCATCACTGTGCTTCTTTCATCGGCCGGCGAAAGCCGGATAATGTAATCACAAAATTTCTCCAGGCGGGTTGCCTGCGCACATGTGATCCCCAGAATCTGTGAGGAATGGTTCTGTCGAAACCATGCCGCTGCTTCGACTACTTCCGACGTTTCCCCAGAGCGCGAGATTAGGACCGGCTGGCTCGGTTGCGGAAACAGGGAAGGAAAAAGCAGGATCTCTGACGCCGGCAGGGCTCGCGCCCTCTCGCCAGTCTCCATCGACCATGTAGCGGCTGCGATCTCTGCGAGAAAGAAACTCGAACCGCACCCAACAAAGACCCATTCCACATTGCCGGGCAGCGCGGTACTCGCCTGGCTGAGCTCGCCGCTGTTCTCCAGCAGGGTGCAACAACGCGCCCAGGTGTCCGGCTGCGAAAGAATTTCCCCGATTGTATGGACTCCCACCCTTGTATCTACACTCATTGATCTGTCCTTGGTTCGTTACACCACAGTGACCTTTACGCCTGCGTTGCGCAGCTCGCGCAGGTCCTTTGTTGAAACTCCGGAATCCGTAATCACCTGGTTCACAGCGCTTGCGACCGTTATTTGCGACAAACTTCGCCGCCCGAACTTGCTCGAATCGCACACCACAACGCTTCGTTTTGCGCTCTCCACCATCATGCGGTTTACTTTAGCTTCCTGCAGATTGGGTGTCGTCAGCCCATATTCAACGTCGAAGCCATCAACCGCGAGAAAGAGCAGATCAGCTGTGATCTGTTGGATCGTCTCCTCCGCCAGCGGCCCCACCAGTGAAAACGAATTCTTCCTCAACATCCCGCCCGTCAGCATCACCTCCACGCCCGTTCCGGCTAGATCAGCAGCAATGTTGACCGCATTGGTGACCACAGTTAGATTGCGAACATCTTTTACTGCGCGTGCCACTGCCGTAGTGGTAGTTCCAGAATCCAGAATAATCACTTGCCCGGGCCGCACCAGCTTGGCGGCAGCGGCCGCAATCCTGAGTTTCTCTTTGCGGTGCAGTTGTTCTTTCTCATGCAGCGTTGGGTCGCGCAACGCTATTGAATCGACCGGCAGCGCGCCCCCGTGTGCCCGCTTAATGCGTCCATCCCGCTGAAGCTGCTCCAGGTCCTTGCGTACGGTAATCAACGACGTCGCGAACCGGCGTGCCAGATCGCTGACCAGCACGCGGCCATCATGCTCCAGAAGTTCCAGTATCTTGCGTCGGCGCTCCTCGCTTAACATTGCTTACGATAGCACTTTCGTTTTGTTTCTTTTCCTTATCATTTTATCTGGCGCTGTGGTAGCTTGACACAAAGAATCGATCTCGACAATAACCTGTGAGTCCTTCCTCTATCATCTGCATCAGCGTCAACCCTGCGCTCGATCGCCGGGTTAGGTTGCCTAAACTTGCCGTCGGCAGTGTCAATCGCGCCACTCATGCCGAGGCTGTTCCGGGAGGCAAAGCAGCGCACGTCGCCATGGGACTCACTTCCTTGGGCGCTCGCGCTCTTTGGTTGGGCTTCCTCGGAGGTGCTGTCGGTGGCTATTGCGCCGAACAGTTGCGAAAGGCAGTTACCGAGGTCATTGCCGTCCGCACCACGGCTACGCGAGTCAACGTGGAGCTGATCGAGGCATGCGGCACGGTCACCGAGATTCTCGATCCCGGCGTTCCTCCTGGTGAAGTGGCACAGCAGGAATTGATCAGGACTCTCGAGGCCGCGCTTAACTCAGAATGGAACGGTGCACTTACCGTGATTTCCGGCAGCCTTCCCACCGGTGTGGCCCCGGAATACTACGCGACCATGATCAACATTGCGCACCACTGCGGATCCAAGGTTCTTTTTGACAGCAGTGGCTCAGCTCTCGAGGCCGGTCTTTCCGCACGGCCAGAGTTCGTAAAGATAAATCGCCACGAAGCCGAGGCCGTTTTCGGCGAACCAATTCACGATCGCGCTTCGGCCCTTCGTGCAGCATCCCGCCTCATAAATCAGGGAGCCGCCAGTGCTGCTCTTACGCTTGGCGCAGAAGGGCTGGTGTGGCTTGAAAGCGAGCGCGGTCCCGCGTGGATCGCCAACGTTCCGCCGATGCGCTGCCCCTCGCCTGTCGGCTGCGGCGATGCGACTCTGGCGGGATTCGCCTATGCGTTCTCACAAAAGATGAGCGGAGTAGAGGCGATCAGGTTGGCCGCCGCCTGTGGTGCGGCCAACTGCCTGGCAGAAATACCGGGCAAAATCCTATTTGAAAACGTAGAGGCGCTCACCCCCGGAATTCAAGTCGAGCAGCCAGACTCAAATGCATGATGTCGCGAGCTCCCCCAGAAACTTACCGGCTCAGAAACGCATCCACCAGGTCCGAAGCGCGTCCTTCAGCCGCTTGAGCAAGCCGTTCGCTGACTCGGCCGATCATGTCAATATAGCGGGTTCCGTGTTCCACATAATCCGGCAGCCGTTCGCGGAAGGCTTCGAACTCGTCCGGGTATTCCATCGCCAGAGTCACCAGCGCTACTCCGCCCAGCACCATTCCAGCGGCGCTTTTTCCTTTCAGAAACATGACGATGCTGGCTCCGGCTGAGCCCGCCAGCAGAGCGCGCTTCCAGTTCTCCATAAGAACCCTCCATGTAATATCAAGCGTACTACTTTACTCGAACTCTTGTCGGAGGTCTTGGATGCTGAAACTTTGCCGCACGGCAAAACCCATGGTCGCGGTCATACTGAGCGTGGTCGCGTTCGGGCAGACAAAACCCCGCGCCCGCGACTTAGGAGTCCCGTTTGATGGAACCCCCGGACCGCTGAACGCAATTACAGATGTTCGCGGTGTCGAGGTCGGCTACACCACGCTGATCTCCGGCGGCCCGTCGTCCAAACCCGGTCAAGGCCCAGTGCGGACCGGTGTTACCGCGATCCTGCCACGGGGAAAAGAATCCAGCGACTCCGTTTTTGCCGGCTGGTTCACGCTGAATGGCAATGGAGAAATGACCGGAACCACTTGGGTAGAAGACTCGGGGTTTCTCGATGGCCCCGTAATGATCACCAATACTCATAGCGTAGGAGTTGTCCGCGACGCCGTCATTCAATGGCGCGTCAAGCATGGCAGGCGCGACTCCGAAGGGTATTGGTGGTCGCTCCCGGTTGTCGCCGAGACCTGGGATGGATGGCTGAACGACATTAACGGTTTCCATGTCGAACCGGAGGACGCTTGGCACGCCATCGATACCGCTCAAAGCGGCCCCGTGCAGGAAGGGAATGTCGGCGGAGGCACGGGAATGATCTGTCACGAATTCAAAGGGGGAACCGGCACTTCCTCTCGCGTTGTTGACACAAAAGCCGGCGCCTACACCGTCGGCGTGTTGGTGCAATGCAATTACGGAATACGTTCGCAATTGCGCATCGCAGGAGCGCCCGTCGGCCAGGAGATTCCGGGCAAGGTGTACGACGATGATACAGGGTCAATCATCGTCGTCGTTGCCACCGACGCGCCCCTTATCCCAACTCAACTGAAGCGTGTGGCGCGAAGAGTCTCGCTCGGTTTGGGGAGAATGGGTTCCTACTCCGGCGACGGTTCCGGCGACATCTTCATTGCCTTCTCCACGGCAAATCCCGGAGCTGCCACTGCGAGAGGCCTCCCCCGCATTACTTTGCTCCCAAATGAACAGCTCGATCCCATCTTTCTCGCGACTGTTCAAGCCACAGAAGAAGCCGTAACCAACGCACTGGTCGCCGCCGAAACCATGACCGGCAGGAACGAGCACACGGTTGAAGCGTTGCCCCACGACAAGCTGCGGGAAATTCTGAAAAAGTACAATCGGCTGAAAGACTGATGCGGCGGAGTCGCTGCACCTAATTATTACATCTGCAGTTTGACGGCGATGGACGGTCGCTCTCTGCCGCTTCGCAGGCGCAGTTCGGGATGACACCGGGGAAAGGTATATACCGTCCCAAAGCAATCAGTTATATGCCTTATCCAGTGTCATCCCGATCGGGGCCCGCGAGCGGACGCGAGAAAGAGCCAATCGACGCCTACTGATGCACTGCTATCCCTGCACCAGATATGTGCTGGTTGGCCGTAGGGTTATAGAGCAAGACTGTGTTGCTGGTTCCGGTGTTGTCTGTTGCCGCCAACTGGAAATTTACCGGCGTTGATTGGCCAGGTACTGTGAGAGATCCCACTCCATCGGATTGAACTGTGTATGTTCCGGTATCCGACTCCTGCGTCGGCGCAGCATAAACGATGTATCCGTTATTCACTCTTGTGACATTGCAGGAACTATTCCACTGAACATTCAAGGTGTTCGCGCTGGCAGTCGGGTTATATTCGCCGATCAGCGTCAAGCTCGCACTGTAGTTTCCGTTCCCGTCGAAATTTACGGTGCCGTACGACACTTCCTGCGCCGTCGTTGAACCCGAGGCAGTGTAGGCGGTCTTCGAGTTATAGGGGCACGTAAACGTCTTTGACCACACGTCGTAGGATGGCTGGGTGGTCTGGACCGAGTAGGTCCCATTCAGGTTCGAGTTCGAGTAGGTCGCTGCGAATGCGGCGACGGAGATCAGCAGGACCGGGATCATCAGTCTTAGGGTCTTCACAGAATTCTCCTTAGGGCATGGCTGGAGCATGTCATTAGGAGGGCTCGTTTATGGTCAGCGGGGATTGGGGGCTAGCTGGAGGGAGATTGTGCGATGCTGACAGAGGGGCCGTCGCTTGTAAATGGCCTATTCGGGGGATGTCGATTCCCACGTGGGACAGACCTTACCGCGCCTCCAAGTCCTCGGGCGGATCGAGGATCAACCTACGCCGCATGTTTCCCCTGCCTGTACTCATCAAACGCTGTGAGGAACCTGTCAATCTCCGCCTTCTGCAAATAATAAGGAGTAGACAGCCTTAGCTTTGACGGCTCTCCTCCGCGAATTCTGATCTTATGCGTCTTCCACATCCAGTTCTCAAGATCCATGCGCTGAATCGGCGGAACATTCACCGTCGCAATGGCGCATCTTAATGCCGGATCGGGAGACGTCCATGACTGCGCCCCTCGCTTCATCATCTCCGCGTGAATGTAATCGCAAAGTTGTCGGTGCCGGCGTTCGATCCGTTCCATCCCGATGTCATTCGCGAGTTTGATTGCTGCCCGCAGGCCGCAAAGCGCCGGCACATTTGACGATCCAATTCTCTGAAACCGTTCCGCGCGAATGCTCTTCTCATCCCATCCTTCGGTTACGATGGTGTTCCACATTCTGTCGATCACCTCCTCGCGCACGTAAAGGAAGCCCGAGCCTTTCGTCGCCATCAGCCATTTATGAGGACTGGATGAATACATATCGCATCCCATTTCCGCCAGGTTGAGCCGCATCATCCCGGGCACGTGCGCTCCATCCACCGCAGAGAGAATGTTCTTGGATCGCGCCAGCGCGCACAACTCTTTCGCCGGAAGCACAACCCCGCTGAAGGTCGTGATGTGGCTGAAGAACATCACGCGGGTGTGCGCGGTAATGGCGTCATTAAATAAATTCAGCACCTGCGCAGCATTTTGCACCGGGCGCGGAAGTGCTACCTTCTTCACGATAATCCCGTATCGTTTTGCCTTCAGGTTCCACGGGTGCTCGCCTCCGGGATGCTCCTGGTCCGTCATGAGCACCTCGTCTCCCGGCTTCATATCCAGCCCGTTTGCGATGTAGCTGTTGCCCTCTGTCGCGTTCCTCAGCAGGGCAATCTCGTCCCGCCTGCAACCCATGAACTCGGAGAGCGGGTCGCGAAATTCGTTCCACGGGCCGTAACCCCAGATCGGGTAGTCTTCCGGGTCCGCATCGGCCAGCTTTTCTGTGCTCGTGTATGCATCGAAAATCGCACGCAGAACCGGCGCAGGACTTGAACCCACTGTTCCGTTATTGAGATAAATCTCGTCAGCTGGAATCAAGAACTGCTTGCGCAGGTCAGCCCAGTAAGCGTCCTCATTGGTTGCGAACCCTGTCCGATCCGGGAGAGTTTGAGGCAGGCTCTGAAGTTGAGCTAAGAGTTCATGTGGGAGGGCCAAACTAGCGGCCAGTCCTGCCGCCCCAGACAGAAAGCCACGGCGATTCAGCATCTTGCACCCCTAAAGTGCGCCATCTTACTCGCTGTAAGGGGTCGTCGCAAGCTCTACCATGTTCAATGTTGCCGAAACCGGCGACCCCTCATTTCTTCGGGGTAACTTTCCTTCATCTGGCCGCGTCCAAACAATAGGAATCCGTGACATTGCTGTGTAACCCGCGGCGTATAATCGGGTCACGGCCCACTCGGGTGAAACTCTCTGGAGTTGTCCTATGAAATTCAGGTTCCTGGCACTTACAGCGGCGCTGGCGGCATTCAGCTTTGTCGCCCCGTGCGCATGGTCACAAAAGCAAAGCAGCTCCAGCACGAACCAGCAGCCCGCCTCAGCGCAAACAAACCCCGGGAGCTCGACCCAGCCGTCAGACCAGACCTCTGACGTATCGGCCCAGAGTCCGCCTGCTCCCAACGCACCGGCTCAGGACGGAAAAGATAAAGACAAAGACAAAGATGATAAAGCCGCAACAACGTCGGCAAAGACCGTGGAGACTCCCCCTGTTCAGGAAGCCGATCCGTCTAAAGTCAAGCACGACGGCGGCCTCGATGACGTCGACGCCATTGGCAATCGTAAGATCGGCACCCGCGGTTTAGGCGACTGGTACTCACTCGAGAGTGAAATTCGCATGGGCAAGCAGTATGCCCAGATGGTTGAGTCCAGCTCGAAGCTGATCACCGATCCGGTTGTCACCGAGTATGTAAACCGCGTTGGCCAGAACATCGTACGCAACTCCGACGCTCAGGTTCCCTTCACGATTAAAGTCATCGATGCGGATGAGATCAACGCCTTCGCTCTTCCCGGCGGCTTTTTTTACGTGAACAGCGGATTGATCCTCGCCGCCGACAATGAAGCCGAACTCGCCGGCGTTATGGCTCACGAGATCGCCCACGTTTGCGCCCGCCATGCCACTCGTCAGATGACTCGCGCGCAGTTGGCCAACATCGGCACCATTCCTCTTATTTTTCTCGGTGGCGGCATCGGTTACGCGGTGCGCTCGGCCGCTGGTATCGGTCTACCGATGACCTTCCTCACCTTCCAGCGTGGATTCGAGGCAGAGGCTGACTATCTCGGGCTGCAATACATGTACAAGGCCGGCTACGATCCGAACGCGTTCATTGAGTTCTTTGAAAAGATCCAGGCGCAGGAGAAAAGAAAGCCGGGCACGCTGGCGAAGGCCTTCTCAACTCATCCTCAGACCCCCGATCGCATCGAGGCGTCACAGAAAGAGATCGAGACCATCCTTCCCGCCAAGGCCGAATACATCGAGACAACTTCAGAGTTCGACGACGTCAAATCCCGGCTCGCCTCCATTGAAAACCGTCACAAGGTATTCGATCAGAGGGACGCCGGCAAACCCAGTCTGCGCCGCGCCTCCAGCAGCAGCTCGAACGGCAAAGATTCGAAGGACAGCGACGACGATCGTCCCACGCTCAAGCGTCGCGACGACAGCGACAGCAATTAATCCCAGGAAAGAAAATCCCCACTCAAATGAGTGGGGATTTTTATATCCCGGACGAGGGGAACGGGGTTAGGCCGCTTCTTTCGTCACCAGCGATTGCGTATACCGCCGCGCTTCTGAAGATGAATTGATCACCTTCATGCTTTCCCAGTCATAGGGCAACTCGCGTCCGCAATCGAGGCATACGACATACGTCCCGGTAAGAGAAGCAGCCGCATTGCGCCGCGCGCCTGCATGCACTGTTCGTGGAAAGCTGTACCGCTCATGTGAGCAACCGAAAACTGCATCCAGCAATTTTGTGAACATTTGCCCTCCCACGAACTGAGAAGAAAATTGGCCTGCTTATCAGTCTTTTCTAATCCTCACTTACTTAGATTCAGCTCTGGTTTAAAAGGTTCGACAATGGCACGTTCGGGGTAATGCACATGGATTACTACCAACTAAGTCTATGAAAGCAACCCTCAAGCCAGATACAGGATTAAAGAATAAAAGACGCAGATCACTACCGCGTAGGACGTACGTCACACCATAGCCCAAAACGCTTTGTGGAATTCGCGGACGAAATTGAAATCAGGCGTGCTCGGGCCCGGCCTTCTTCTTGCCCTGACACTTGGAGACAATCGCCGTACGCAACCGCGTGCGGAGGTCCTCAGGAAGTTCGTAAAGTTGGGAATCGCGATAAATTTCGATGGTTTTTTTTGTGGTATCGCAAACCACGTAGCAGTTATGGCACCAGGAAAGATGATCTTCCAGTTCGGCCTTTGTTCTTGCGTCCAGGACGCCGTCGAGGTAATTGGTCAGCTCTTGCAGAAATTCAGAGCACTTCACTGGTTGCCATCTCCACTGCCCGTTTTGGATTTGTTATTGCCATTGTGTCGCTGAAAATAACGGCTGAGCCTGTCGCGCAGTTGCAAGCGCGCCCGTAGCAGCCTCGATTTCACTGCCGGTATGCTCAACTCGAGCGCCTCTGCGGTCTCCTCCGTTGACAAGCCTTCTACGTCGCGCAGCACAAACACAGTGCGAAAACTCGGCGGTAAGCCCTGGATCGTCCGCGTCAGTATGTCGCGCAACTCCGCCTGAGAATACTGCTGCTCAGGGTTCGGGCTCCAGTCCGCTACCTCGCGGGGCAGCGAATCCTCTTCCGTCTTGACGTCCTCGTCAAGAGAAATCATGCGCTCCGGGCGGCGGCGGCGCAGCTTCATCAGCGCCTCGTTCACCGCAATGCGCACCAGCCAGGTGTAAAACTTACTCTGACCCTGGAACTGTTTCAGGTTGCCATAGGCCTTGAGAAACGCGTCCTGAACTACGTCTTCCGCGTCCTCGCGGTTCTGCGTGATGTGCTGCGCAATGCGGAAGACGTTGCGGTCATAGCGCTTGACCAGTTGTTCAAACGCCCCAACGTCGCCTTCCTTGGCCGCATTGACCAGTTGCAGCTCTTCACTGACAGGCGGCTCACCTATTTTTGGTTGGATGGTACCCATTCTTCATCCGATGCAGAAAATTGGCACCCAGCAGCGAAAACTAAAGGTTATTGTACTAGGGATTTTGGAGTGCCGGGACTCGGATCGGAAGGCGGGGGTGTGAGGGATCCTGTCCGCAATGAGATCGCAGAGCGCCTGATCACCGCCCTGCCCTCCGAATCCAGAGCTGACGGCGAAGCATCTCTCTTGAGTTATGAAAACTGCCGGAATGATCGGTGGCCTCGGCCCCGAATCCACCATTGACTACTACCGCTCTATAATCTCACTTTTTCGCGCGAAGAGACCGGCCGCCGGCTATGCCCAGATAATCATTAACAGCCTGGATGTTGATAAGGGCATCGGCATGCTCGACGCCGGCCGCCTCGACGATCTCGCTGATTATCTTGCCTCCGGCGTGCAGGCGCTCCAACGCGCCGGCGCTGATTTCGCCTTCATCGCGGCGAACACACCACACCTGGTATTCGACGAGCTCCAGCGCCGCTCGTCGATTCCTCTTCTCAGCATCGTGCGCGCCACCGTTGCGCGCGCACAATCCGTCGGCCTGAAAAAGGTCGGTTTGTTCGGCACCGGATTCACCATGAACGCAACTTTCTATCCGGAAGAATTTCAGCGGGCAGGGATCGCCATGGCCCGGCCAACAGAGCCAGAGCGGGAATTCATCCACGCGAAGTACATCGGTGAACTGCTGAACAATCAATTTTTGCCGGAAACCAAGGTCCAAATGCTAGACATTGCGCATCGCATGAAAGTGGATGATGGCGTCGAAGCGCTCGTCCTCGCGGGCACCGAGCTTCCGCTGCTGCTGCGCGACTCCGGCCCCAGTGACATGACTTTCCTCGATACGACAGTGATTCACGTGGAAGCGATCGTTGATGAGCTGGCCGCCGCATGCTAGCGAGCACTCTTGGCGAGATAGCATGTAAATGTTCCCGGATCCAACCCGCCATGCTTCCTTTCCTTACTCATTCCGAGCAACCGTAGCGAGGAGGAACCTGCTTTTTGCCCCTCCACCAAAGAACACCCGCTATACTCACTTCGTCACCAGCAAGGAGCAACCATGATCCGCGTCCTACGTCTTTTGATCGTCACTGCCCTCATCAGCCCAACGTTGTTTGCCGCAGACCGCTCCGCCGATGAGCAGAAAATCTGGTCTCTCGAACACGATTATTGGCACTTTGTGCAGGCGAACGATCTCGAGCACTATCGCGGATTGTGGCACGCGCAGTTCCTCGGCTGGCCCTACGTCAGCCCTGAGCCGGTGCGCAAAGACCACATCACTGACTGGATGACCGACCGCACAGGCAGAGGAGAATCGCTCAAGTCATACTACCTCGAACGCCTTCCCATACAGCTAGTGGATAACGTCGCCACTACTACCTATCGCATCAAAATGATTTGGTCGGATAAGCGAGGCGTCGAGCAACCTGCAACCGTTCGCGTCATCCACACGTGGTTGTGCAGCCCGAGCGGCGCCTGGCAAATCGTCTCCGGCATGTCTGCCCCTGTCGATGCTGAAGGCCATTGAAAGATTCGAGCCAGGGTAGCGGGGCGAGGAACTCGGCCCTAGTTGTGGCTAACGGTTCCTTTGATCGTCCCTACCTGTTGCGCCTGCAACTGGGCAAAGGTCATGGTCACGTTCGACTGGTCCGATTCGCAGCTCAAATCCAGCGTAGCCGTATTAGACAACTGTGCCACGCCCGCCACAAACGACGCCTCACCCAGCCCGGTGAAATCGAACATGTGGTAGGGCCCGTTCACCACGTTGCAATTTACTGTGGCGCCGTCCGTTCCGCCCAGTATGCCCCAGACCAGGTAATTACCCTTGGGCAGCGTCAAGGTGACAACGTTCGCGTAGCTTCCCGATGAAACCGCAACCTCGTTGGCGGTTGCGCTCGCCACGGTGGGCAACGTAGTGGTCGCAGGCTGCGTAGCTTGTGCCGGAGCCAGCAACATCATGCCTGCAAGCACCGAAATGACAGCCGTGCTGAACCCAAAATTCTGTTTGCCCATAAGATTTCTCCTGGTTTTTTGCTATTTCGGCTTTTGGATTTCAGGGAGTTTCCGCGCGCCGTGCGCAGGGGACGAGGACTTGAGTCTATTTCCCGTCCCGCCGCCCCATCAATGGCACAAAGGTGGCACCAACCTCAGCTGCAAACGCAGTCTTTACGAAATGCTCCCTGTATTCCAGCCGCACCACAAGAACAGGTACTTAGGTTCCTAAGGTTACCTGAGAACCAGCCTTATAATCAGGGCTTTACAGGCTTCGCGATAGAGTAGGAAGAGCCTGGGAAGAGTCTCGGAAAACACAGTGGAAAAGGACCTGAAACAGGTAATAGACGCCGCGGTTTCGCGGGCGCTGGAAAGCCAGCTTCCGCCGCTGCGGGAAGAACTTGTTAAGCGAGTACTGGAAGACATTGGCCCGGCGCTGGCGGCGGGGATACCTGCGGCGGCCTCGGCAAATGGAACCGGGCAACTGCTTGAGGCGGTCACTTCCATTCAGCTGGGTGGGACACAGAAGGAGATTCTGCGGGCGCTGCTCGATGCCAGCATTGGCTACTGCGGGCGGGCGGCGCTGTTTGTGATCAAGTCTGGCACAGCAACCGGGTGGCAGGGACGCGGGTTCAATAATGACGAAGAGATAAAAGATTTTTCGCTGGATGTGGTCAGCGGTGCGGCGGAGAAAGTGCTGGAGTCGCGCGAGGTGGTTGGGTGCAGGCCGGAAGAGATTGACCCGGAATTTATTTCGACTTTTGGCGTGCCTGCCGAGAGCAGAGTTTTGCTGCTGCCTTTGAGAGTGAAGGATAAAGTTGCAGCGCTGGTTTATGGAGACAGCGGTGCTGATGCGCGGATGGACGAGGCATCGCTGCAGTTGCTGGTGGCAAGTGCGGGGGCGTGGCTGGAAGTGATTTCGCTGCGCAAGCAAGCGCATAAAGATGGCTTTGGCGAAGCAGAGCCGCGCGAAGCTTCGGTTGCGGCGCAGACGGTGATGTCATTCTCGGATCCATTTGCCGGACATGCTCCGGCATTTGCGGGCGCGAAGGCCACGGCTCCGGTGATGGAAACGGCGGCAGTGGCGACGGCCACAGGAGCGGGAGCGGCGGTGGCTCCGGCGCTTGATCCTGCGGCGCAAATGTCACCGGAAGATGCGGATGTGCATCGCAAGGCGCAGCGGTTTGCGCGGCTGCTAATCGATGAAATCAAGTTGTACAACCAGGCCAAGGTTGCCGAGGGCCGCAAGAAAAAAGACTTGTACGACCGCTTGAAAGAGGACATCGAAAAGAGCCGCGCGGCCTATCAGAAGCGGTATGGGAATACGGCGGCAGCGAGCGCCGATTATGTGACCCAGGAAATTTTGCGCAGCCTTGCCGAAGATGATGCCTCGGTGATGGGCGGCAACTTTCACAGGTAAGCTGCAGACTATAATCTGAACAGTGGTTGTGCTTCGTTCTCTCCTGGTTTCCGTTCTGGCCTTAGGCAGCGCGCTTTCTTTGGCGCGTGCACAAACGCCTCCGCAGTCTGAGCAGGCAGCTTCGACGAGTTCCGGGTCCGCTCCCAAGAAAACCAAGAAAAAACCCTCCAGTCGAAGTTCCGCGACGAAAGTTTCGCTGAAGAAGAGAAAGCGCCGTTCATCGCCCCGGTTTCGGCGCATGCATCAGGCATTTGTGGCTTCGGCAAGCCTGAAGCCGATGGCGCGACAATTGTTGCAGGACCGGACTCCGGCAGCGTACGCAGGAGTGCAGAGCTACGCAGTGCGCCACGCGAGAGAAGATGCCGGCGCGCTGGCGTGGCTTGCGACTGGCTATGCGCGCGTGCTCGATCGCGATTACGCGAAGGCGATAGATCCGCTGAACCGGGCAAAGCCGCAGGCGGGCGATATTGGCGATTACGTCGTTTACTATCTCGGGCTCTCGTATTTTCAGAGTGGCAGGACGGCAGAAGCGCTCGCGACGCTAAGCGGGTTTGAGCGGCAGTATCCGGAGTCGCTGTTGATCCGCGATGCGCATGTGCTTTGGGCGAATGCGCTGCTGACGGAAAACCGCGGGCAGGAAGTGGTTCCGATCCTGGAGCACGAACGCGAGCCGCAACGGGCTGATCTGGAGCTGGCGCTGGGGCGTGCTTACGAACTTGCAGGCCAAGAGGCGAAGGCGGCGGCAATCTTTCGGAATTTGTATTTGACAATGCCGTTGAGTGGGGAAGCCAATCAATCCGAAGTTGAGCTAAATAGAATTGCGGCGACGATGGCGCTGCCGGCGCTGGATTTCGAGCAGCGGAAGCTGCGGGCCGATCTTCTTTTCAGAGGTAAGCGGTACGAAGATGCGGCGGGTGAGTACCGTGCGCTGGTTGGCGAGGCGAGTGCGAGCGAGCGGGCGGAGGTTGAACTGGCGATGGCGGCGTCGCTGCGGCATTCGGGACAAAATAAGGAAGCGAAGAAGATTCTGGATTCAATCTCCAATGTCACTCCGCAGCAGAATGCGGAACGACTGTTCAATCTCGCGGAGATCTCTCGCGCCGCCGATGACGACGACAGCTTCTTGAATTATCTGTCGCAGATTCGCGCGCAGGACCCAACCAGTCCGGATCTTGAACAGGCGCTGCTTTCGGCGGGCAACATTTATCTGCTGCGCCGAGATTACGATCACGCTATCGATTGCTATCGCGAGTTGCAGCAACGTTTTCCCAACGCCGCGCGGGCGTCTTACGCGCACTGGAAGACAGCATGGCTGAGTCTGCGCCAGGGGCGCACGGCGGAGGCCAAGCAGGGATTTGAAAACCAAATCGCGCTCTATCCGAACTCGGCCGAGGCTCCGGCAGCGCTTTATTGGCGCGGGCGGCTGGCGGAGGAAGACGGTGATCTGGCGATGGCGAGGGCGTTTTATGAGAAAATTTCAGAGCGCTATCGCAATTATTACTACGGCGCGTTGGCGCGCGATCGAGTTTCGAAGCTGAAGGATGATGGCGCCCGCGTGCATTATGCGCTGCTTGATCATGTTCCGCCGATCCAGGGCGATGTGAGCGCCGAGGCGGATGACGTTCCGACCGACAACCTGCGGGTACAGAAAGCGCACCTGCTGGAAAATGGCGGGTTGCTCGATTTTGCCGCACGTGAGTTGCGCGGCGCCGCCGAAGAGGATAAAGGCAACTGGCTTGCGCCGGAGATCGCTCGCATGTACGAAGATGCGGGGCGATACGACCTGGCAATTGAAGCGTTGAAGAAAGCCGCGCCAAACTATTTTGCAATTGACCTGCCCAGATTGCCGCGTTCGTACTGGGAAGCGCTCTTTCCAAAAGCTTATTGGAATGACCTGAAGCGGTTCGCGACGAGCAACTCGCTCGATCCTTATCTGGTGGCGTCGCTGATCCGGCAGGAATCAGAGTTCAATCCCGCGGCGGTTTCGCACAAAGATGCGCTTGGGCTGATGCAGTTGCTGCCGAAGGTTGGGAAGAACGTTGCGAAAGAAGAAAAGCTGAGGCATTTTTCGGCGACCCAGTTGCTCACGCCCAGCGTGAATCTGCAGCTGGGCACAAAGTATTTTCGAAGCATGGTCGATAAGTTCGGGTCATTCGAGTACGCGCTTGCCGCCTACAACGCCGGCTCAGACCGCGTGCAGGACTGGCTGGGAGCAGGGAAGTACCGCGACCCGCAGGAGTTTGTCGAATCCATTCCGTTTACCGAGACCCGCGAATACGTAGAAGCCATTCTGCGCAACGCGAATGTGTACCGGCAGTTGTACGGGACGCCGTAAGAAGACGTATCGCTGCCTTTTACAATTTTTAACGCATGCGCTTCTCGCGAAACGAATAGAATAACTTACGTATTCAAGAAATCCAATTCACCAGCCGCGGAGGAAATTATGCCGGTAAAGCCTGTTCCAGAGGGGTATCACACAGTAACGCCATCGTTGATTTTGGATAACGCCGCCGAGGCGATTGAGTTCTACAAAAAAGCCCTGGGCGCAACCGAGATCATGCGCATGCCTGCTCCGGGGGGAAAGATCGGCCACGCCGAAATCAAGATTGGCGATTCGACGATTTTTATTTCTGATGAGTGGCCGAATATGGGCGGGAAAGCACCGAAGTCGGTGGGCGCATACACCGGCGGCCTGTACCTCTATGTGCCGGACGTTGATCGCGCGTTTGATCGGGCGATCAAGGCCGGCGGAAAGTCGGGAATGCCGGTGCAGGACATGTTCTGGGGAGATCGCATGGGCTCGTTCACCGATCCCTACGGTCATCAATGGACTCTGGCCACACACGTGAAAGACTTGTCGCCTGAGCAAATTGAAGAGGGATCGAAGGCATTTCAGAAGCAGATGCAGGAGCAGGCGCAGAAGCGTACCGCGTAATAGTTCGCCACAGAGGACACGGAGGGGCACGGAGGATGTGCCCCTTTAGATTTGTGCTGGGAGATGCCCCGTGCGGAGGGTCTCACAAATGCGGTGAGATCCTTCGATTTCGCTCAGGCCAGGCTCCGCTTCCCCAAAGGAATTGTCTAGCTGGAGTGCCCGGCGACGGAAGTCTTGCCGAACAGTATCTCAATTACCAGCAAGCCTGCTCCGATCACGATGGCGCTATCGGCGATATTAAAAGCCGGCCACTGATAGCGACCTATATAGAACAGAAGGAAATCCACGACTCGACCGCTGAGCAGGCGGTCCCACAGATTGCCGATTGCGCCTCCGAGAATCAGCGCCAGCCCGATTCCGGTTGTCATCATAGTATGCTGGCCCCGCCACAACAGCGCAAGGACGACGATGAGGGCTACGACCGAGAAGAGGACCAGCATGACAACTTTCCAGGTGCCGGGTGAGTCGGCGAAGAGGCCGAAGGCGGCGCCAGTGTTCTCGACGTGAGTGATGCGAAAAAAGCCGGGGATTACCTGAATGCCGCCGTGGAAGGAAATGTTCTTCGCGACAATTATCTTCGTGGCGCGGTCGAGCGCGACCACCAGAAATGCAATCAGGAACTGGAGTTTTCGCATGGAGTGCTACTTCGATTTTAGACTATGCGGCAGCTTCGATTTCTTTGAGCACGGCGCTGCAACGCTCGCAGACGTTGGGGTACTTGTGATCTTCGCCCACGTGAATGGAATAGTTCCAGCAGCGTTCGCACTTTTTTCCGTCAGCCCTGCTGACCTGAACTGTTACTCCTCCCTTGCCGTTGCCGGAACTCTGTTCCACCCTGACTGCCGAAACGATGAACAGGTAACGAAGCTGAGCGGCGTGCCTCTGCAGAACTGAATACACGGGATCAGTAGTGGAGATCGTTACCTGGGCTTCGAGGCCGGTGCCGATAATCTTCGCATCGCGGGCCTCTTCCAGAGCTTTCAACACATCTTCGCGAACGGCCCGGAGGGTTTGCCAATCTTTTTGCTGGTGCTCGTCCTGCTCAGAAATCCCGCTCCCAACGATCTCAGAAGCAACGGGGAACAGAGACAGATGAACGCTGTCGGGTCGATTCTCGGCGGGAAAATGCTGCCAGATTTCTTCCGTGGTGAAGCTCATGATCGGCGCAAGCAGCCTTACGAGCGCGTGGCCGATCCGCCAGATTGCGGCTTGCGCAGAACGACGGGCAGGCGAATTCGGCGCAGAGGTATAGAGCCGGTCTTTCAAGACATCGAAGTAAAACGAGCTCAACTCGACCACGCAGAAATTCGTTACGCGCTGGTAGATGCGATGAAAGGCAAATTCCTCGTACCAGTTCTTTACATCTGCCGCCATTGCCCAGGTCTGGCGCAGCATGTACTGATCGATGGCCTCCATCTGATCGAAAGCAACGCCATCCTTCTGAGGATCGAAGTCAGTTATGTTGCCGAGCACATAGCGAAAAGTATTGCGTATCTTCCTGTAATTTTCCGCAACAGTCTGCATCAAACGCTCGGAGCCGACCACATCTTCGCGAAAATCGACCGACGCGACCCAAAGACGAACGATCTCGCCACCCAGGCGGTTTGCGATATCGACCGGATCAACGTCGTTCCCGCGTGATTTCGACATGGCCTGGCCGGTTTCGTCCAAGGTCCAGCCAGGCGTCAGAATCATTTTGTACGGCGGACTGCCTTTCACCCCCATTCCGCAGAGAAGAGAAGACTGAAACCAGCCGCGATACTGATCGCCGCCTTCGAGATAGAGGTCGGAAGGCCAGGGATACTCAGGTTCGTCATCGCGCAGCGCGAGATAGCTCGCGCCCGATTCGAGCCAGACATCAAAGATGTCGGTCTCACGGTCGAACTCCGATCCGCCGCAACCTGGACAGTTTGTCCCCGATGGAAGAATCGTGTCGGCTTCCGGCGTGTACCAGGAATCGGCGCCGGAGCGGGCGAAAAGTTCAGCAACTTCGCGATTGATCGCAGGATCGTTCAAAGGCTTGCCGCAGCCCTTGCACAAGAATACGGCGATGGGCACGCCCCACACGCGCTGGCGCGAGATGCACCAATCGGGGCGGCCTTCGATCATGTTGCGCATGCGCTCTTCGCCCCATGATGGATCCCACTTCACGCCGGGGATGCTGGCGAGCGTGCCGTCGCGGAGCGTCGCGTCCTTGGAGCCGGGCAGCTTCGCTTCCGGCATTTTCGCTTCCATTGAGATGAACCATTGCTCCGTGGCGCGAAAAATAATGGGGTTGTGGCAGCGCCAGCAGTGCGGATAAGAGTGCTCGATCTTGCCCTGATGGAGCAGTGCGCCGCGTTGCTTTACGAGTTCGATGATCGACGCGTTGGCGTCGAACACCCGCTTGCCGTCGTATTCCGGCAAGCCTTTGCGCATCATGCCGCTCTCGTCGACATTCGTCGTTAGATCGAGTTTGTATTTAAGGCCAGTTGCAAAATCATCGGCGCCGTGCGAAGGAGCCGTATGAACCACGCCCGTTCCCTGGTCCATGGTGACGTAATCAGCGAGCACGCCAATTATAGTGCGATCGAGGAACGGATGCGCGAAGTTCGAGTATTCGAGCTTGCGGCCGGAGAAGCTTGCCAGTTCGCGCGTTTCGCTTAGACCTACATCTTTCTTAAATTGTTCGACCAGCTTCGCCGCAACGATGTAGACGTCACTACCCGCCTCCAGTGCGACGTAATCTTCGCCGGGATGAAAGGCGACCGCCATTGACGCGGGAAGTGTCCAGGGGGTGGTCGTCCAGATCACGGTGAAAATTTTCTTGCCTTTCAACGCTGGATCGAGCTTGGCCGGATCATCTTTCAGGGCGTACTTCACCCAGACGGTTGGGCTGACGTGGTTCTCGTATTCGACTTCTGCTTCTGCAAGAGCCGTCTTGTCGTGAATGCACCAATAGACCGAGCGCAGCCCCTTGTAGACGAAATCGTTCTCGTAAAAGGCAAAAAATGTCTTCAGCACCACCGATTCATACTGCGGGTTCATGGTGGCGTACGGACGATCGAAGCGCCCGAAAACGCCGATCCGCTTGAACTGCTGGCGCTGCAGGTCGAGAAACTTCTGCGCGAACTTGCGGCACTCGGCGCGTACGTCCAGGGGACGCATTTGCAGCTTTTTTCCGCCCAGTTGCTGGTCAACTTTGATCTCGATGGGCAGGCCGTGGCAGTCCCAGCCAGGTACGTAGGGAGCATCAAAGCCGGCCATGGTCTTGGATTTCACGACAAAATCTTTGAGGGACTTGTTCAACGCCGTGCCGAGGTGGATGGGGCCGCTGGTGTAAGGAGGGCCATCGTGCAATACATATTTCGGCGCGTCTTTGCGTGCCTCTCGAATGCGCTCATAAATCTTCATTTCTTCCCATCGGGCCAGCATGCGCGGCTCATTCTGCGGCAGATTGGCCTTCATGGGGAAATCTGTTCTTGGCAGATTGATGGTAGATTTCAGCTCGAGCGGCACTTACACTTTCTCCAGTTCAAGGGGTCACTTCATTATAGGGCAGAAGGAGCGCTGCCCAAGGTTCGGGCTTCTCCCCAAGCGTTACGCCACGGAGGGCACAGGATTACTTCGCCAGCCAGAGCAGGGCGAAGATGTAGATCCAAATGAAAGCCATGAAGTGCCAGTACCAGGCGGTTACGTCCACTACAATACGGCGCTTCTCAATTGGCGTGCGAAAGAATGAAGTAGTGGCAGCTGCGTACAGCAGTACGATCAGTCCCCCTGTGAGATGGGCGGCATGGGTTGCGGTGAGCAGATAAAAGAACGAACTGCTGGCAGTGGTTGAAAGATAGAAGCCACGGTGAGCCAATTCGCGCCAGGCGAGAAGTTGTCCGCATAGAAACGCCACCCCCAACGCGATGCTCAGTGCTAACCAGGAGAAATTCCTCTCTTGATCAACCGCGATACCTGGAATGGAGCGTATCGGGGCGAGCGCTGCTTCTCGCGTAATCTGTCTGCGGGCGAATTCAACACTGAGGCTGCTGGCGAGAATCAGGCCGGTATTGATGAACAAGAGTGTGAGCGGCAAGTCTAGAGGGGTCCAGGTGCGGACGTAGCTTCCGGTAGCTGGATCGAGAGTTGGCGAATGTTGCCGCACCAGATATGCGGTCGTGAAGGAAACGAACAACATCAGGATGGAGCCCATGGCGAGAAACATCGCGAGCCGCGCTCGCCTCAGGCGCTGGCCGTAATTGAAGGCACCGTCTCCGCCTCGTCCCCCGTCATCGCCGCCACGGAATGGCGGGTGAATATCGCCTTCGCCTCCACCGCGGCCGGTTTTGGGGACATCAAGCGAAACTGGTGGAACAACAGCGGACATATTCAAAATCGAGGCAGCACCGCCCCACGCGGCGCTACAACTAGAAGATGGCATAGGTTCCCACGGGGGTTATCCAAAGTCAACTGTGGAAAGGGCAGGTTTAATCTGCCGGGATCTCACAGATGCCGCGAGATCCGGTCTACCCCGATAGCAACAAACAGGTCAGAAGAGGAACTTCGCTCCCAACTGTAGTATGCGTTGAGCGTAGGCCGAACCGACCTGCAGAAAGTTGCCGGCGCCGAAACTTCCAGTGTAAGAGGCGAATCCAGCGCTGCCGGCAGCACCGCCCTGGTCGCCTGCAAGCGGGCCATATTCCACATGATTGAAAATATTGAATGCCTCCGCACGGAACTCGAAAGCCTTTGATTCGGTGACCTTGAAATGCTTGAACAAGGCCATGTCAATATTCCAGTGGCCGGGATTGCGCAAAAAGTTCCTGCCGCTGTCGCCTAGAGTAAGACCCACGGGAAGCACAAAGGCAGCTGGATTGGCGATGAAGGGGCCGAATCCTGATGCCGGCGAGAACTGCGGTATGTTCGCATAGGGGTTGCTGATTACGTCCGCGTAGGACTGTCCAGCGCCGGCGTTCGCGGCGACGCCATTGCCGAGTCCTGCGTTATCAAAGTTCGCTTCGCCGTTATATGCGCTGAACGGAGTTCCCGTCTCCCATGTTCCAATACCTGAAAGTTCCCAGCCGCCGAGCAATTTATTGCCGAGTCCGGTCCCTTTGAAGAAGGGCAGATCATAGATGGCGCTCGACGTGAAAGTGTGCCGCTGATCGAAGTTCGAAGAAGCCCGGAATGCAGGGAAATCGTACGCGTCCAGAATGCCGCCGTCGCCGTAGAGACCGCCGTCAGAGGCGTCATCGATGGAGTGGCTATAAGTGTAGGCGACGTTAATCTGCAATGCCCCGACGCTTCTGCGCAATTGCGCCTGCAGCGCGTTGTAGGAGGAACTCGCCTCGTTATCGAGCCGGCTGATGTCTCCGTAGCCGCGATAGGGGCGGAAAGGATTGGGATCGAAGGCGCAAGCGACCGCCAGGTTGGTTGCGACTTGCCCACCGGTGGTGCCCATGTAAGGTGTGCCGTTCACAGTGGCGCCCGCCACTACCTGGCTGCCGGAAACGCTCTCAGTCACGGTGTTGCAATCATTCTGGCTGATAGGGGCGCCGAGAGCGAGATATGGATTCTGTGAGGCGGGCACGGAGTGTAGCTGATTCAGTTCGTACTTTCGCCCGAGATGTGTGCCCTTGCTGCCGACGTATGCGATGGTGGCGACAGTGTTTCGCGCGATTTCGTGCTGAACATCAAAGTGCCACTGCTCCATGTACGGCCAAGTGGCTTTATCCGGAATGGAAATAACGCCGAGCGGAAAGAAGGGAGTCACTCCTGACGAGCTGCCAATATTCTGATAGCCGCTGATGTTGTACTCGGTGGGAATGTTCACCAGAGGGGGAGAGCTTTCGAGCGCCTCGGTATCCGCTTCGTTGCCGTTGGTGTGGTCGTAAAAGATTCCATAGCCGCCGCGGATGGCCCATTTCCCATCTCCCGTCGGATCGAAAGCGAAGCCAATGCGCGGGGCGGGATTGAACAGATGCCCGGCCATGCAGCCAGCGTAAGGAATGCCTCCTACAGCGGCGGCGGGGAAGCCGGGAGTTGAGACCGGTCCACCCGCAGCTCCACACTGCACCATGCCGTTGTAAGGATTACCAATGCCAGGCACGAGAGCGCCGGCTAAAGTGGGATCGCCATTTAGGTCGCCATTGGCATCATCCACAACCGGCGCGTCCGCCGCTTTCCATGCAGCGGGATCGAAATTGTAGGCCTGATGATAGCGCTCGCGATAAGTGCCAAACATGCTGATTCGCAATCCCAAATTCAGCGTGAGCCGCTGAGTGGCGTGAAAATCATCTTGGAAATAAGGCTCGAGAATTTTGTACCGGTTGTAATACTTGGGTTGGGCGCTGGCCTGCGTGAAACTCGCGATGTTGCCCATGAGCAGATCTGCGAAGGGATTGCCCGCTGAAACGGGCGAAGTGGGATCGAAATTAAGAAATCCATTAGTCGAAGGGGTCGCGCCGTTCAGCTCGTTCTTCTGAGCCAGGACGGCGTAGGCGCCGAACTGTAGATTGTGCCGTCCGATGATTTTGGTTACGTTGTCGCGAAACGTGTAAGTGGGATTGGCGTTGTATGGGCCGTTGTTGACGAAGCCTGCGTCTTCAGCAAAACCGCTGCCATAGGCGCCCCCAAAGCCGCCGGCAACGCCGATACCCGGCAAAGTCGTGGGGTTCGCGGGGAACAAACTGCCGGCGGTATAGCTCGAGGTGCGCTGCCACGCATTGGGATTTGGTGTTCCGGTGTTGAAGACGATGATGTGGTCGGTGGTATAGCTGAAGACAAATTCATTCAGCAGGGTGGGAGAGGCGGTAGCCGTGAGCCGCGCAACCAGCGACGTTGCTGGCCCGATGAAATCCGTCTGGACCGTGGGGAAGCTGTCGCCATCGCTGTACAGCGGAGTGGCGGTGATGGTCTCCCAGGAGTCGTGCGCATATCGGAACATGGCGCGCAGTTTGTCGCTGAAGTTGTGATCGACACGCACCAGCTCTTCGCGCCAATTCGTAGGCTGGGTGGGAGCGGCTGAATAAATATTCACTCCGCTGTTGGGCGCCGGAATGAGCCCGAGCAGGGGTGCCGCATTCGGGTTCACTGGAACCTGATTGCCCGGGAACGGCTGTCCCGCGAGGGGATTGGCAACGCCATTGATGAGCGCCGGCTCAACCGGGCAGTCGGGCCCAGGGCAGAGATCGCTGAAATTTCCCGAGCGCTCGGCCAGGCTCGGCACCAGCTCATAAAAGTTTTCTCCGGGAACGCGGTCGCGACGCCACTCCTGTGAGAAAAAGAAGAATGTTTTCTGCTTGTTCGTGTTGTAAACGCCGGGAATGTAAATCGGGCCGCCAATCGTGTAGCCAAAGTCGTTTTTCTTATAGGAGGGCACACTACTCTGAAATTCTGGGGTGGCGTTGAAATCATCGTTGCGCACAAATTCGTACACATCCCCATGGAATGAACTCGTACCCGATTTTGTTTCGGTCTCAATGGTGCCGGAGGCGTCCCGACCATATTGCGCACCATAGTTCGAGGTAAGCACACGCACCTCGCCGATGGCGTCAATGCTGGGAGTGACATTCAGCGTGCTGTTGCTTCCGTTATCCATGTTGTCGCCGCCGTCAAGCTCCCAGTTGTTGTACTCGAGACGGCCGCCGTTCACGCTGTAGTTGACGCTCGCGGTGATTCCGTATTGACCTTCCGACGTGCCGGTTTGGTTGGTGACGCCGGGAGTGAGTGTAACCAGTTGGGTGAAGACTCTTCCGTTTAATTGCAGTTGGCTGATTTCCTTCCCCGTAATGGTTCCCGCGACTTCGTTGCTCTGGGTTTCGACCTGAGCAACTTGGGTGCCTTGAACTGTGACTTCCGTTCCTGCGGCGCCGACTTGCAGGGTCACATCGGCGCGCGCTTTCTGCGCGACGCGAAGGATGACTCCGGCCGCCTCATACTTTTTGAATCCCGGCGCTTCCACTGCCAGGTTGTAGGTTCCGGGCGGCAGTGCGCTTTCGAGATAGTCGCCTTGCCCATTGGTCTTGGTTACGCGCTGAACACCATGCTCGGGGCTGCTGATGGTTACGTTGGCATTAGGGATGACCGAGCCAGTTGTGTCCGCAACCGTTCCAGTAAGCGACGCGGTATCCTGCGCCATCAGGGAGGCGGCACTAAAGGTGACAAACGCAAAAAGCACGAGTAGAAGACGGGATTTCATGATTGACTCCTTTGCCCCCGCGAGGGAACCGTAAAGAGCAGAAACTCAGCTATTAAAACGTATTAATACTGCGTGAATGGTTGTTTCGCTGTCAAGCAAAAATGTCGCGATAGCACCATAAGCACACCTTTGTCTCGACTCGAAACGAGTTTCTGGTACCTTTTACGCGATCTCATAGCGCCTTTGTGGACTCCCGCGCGATAAGTTCCGGGGCCAGCCTGCGGTGAGCCGCCGGAGACTTCCGGTTGTCGTGCACGGATTTGATCGCTTCGACGACGATGCTTACCGCCATCTGCCCCATTTCCTCCATTGGCTGGCGAACTGTAGAGAGCGAAGGCGTGTACAGGCTGGAGGCGGCTACGTCGTCAAAGCCAATGACCGAGCAGTCTTGCGGTACCCGTAGTCCGGCCTGCGACAAAGCCCGTATCGCTCCGAAGGCGGTCATGTCGTCGAAGGCGAGCAGGGCGGTAAAGCGGGGTTTGTTGCCCAGCAACTGCTTGGTCAGGTTGAATCCAGCTTCGAAGCTTGAGACAGGTTCGCAGGATTCCGGCAGATCGACGATGAGCCCGGGATCGAGGCGCAGCTTGGCGGATTTGGCGAACTCCCGAATTCCTTTCCAGCGCGGGGCGCTATCGCCGAGTGTCTTAGGTCCGCGGATAAAGGCAATCTGGCGGTGGCCGAGGGCATAAAGATGTTCAATTGCCAACCGCGCGCCGGCCTGGTTATCCACAATCACTGAGCTGACCGAATTGTTGCGCAGTTCACGGCCGATCATTACAGTCGGAATCCGGCTCTTCTCAAGATCGCCGAGCACGTCAATATCAACGAACAGCCAGTTCGCCAGCACGATCAGCGACTCCACTCGCCGGTCGAGCAGGCGCTCGAGATGGCGCTCAAAGCGGGCGCGTTCGTTGTGTACATCGGTGAGAATCGGCAAATAGGAAGATTGGTAAAGGGAGTTCTCGATGCCGCGCAGGACAAGGGTGCAGTAGGGGTCGGTGATGTCGAAGACCATCACCCCGACGGTATGGCTGCGCTTGCTGCGCAGCGAGCGGGCGAACAGGTTGGGCCGATAGCCGAGCTTCTTGGCGGCGCGCTCGATTCGTGTTTTGGTGGTTGCAGGGATGTAACGCGCGAGGGGTGCGTTGTTCAGCACAATGGAAACTGTGGTTGAGGAGAAGCCGCTAGCCTTCGCCACCTCGCGAATTGTGACCATTGCGCCCTTTGCGGCTTGAATTCAGCCTACCTGCTGGCCGTCACTACAGCAGAGAGCGCGATTGAATGTCAAGGGTTGGGATCACATCTGCATGCCTTCGACGCTCGAGGCCGTGGCTTCTTCATCGCCACGGATGAGGCCGAATTTCTTCAACTTATAGCGAAGCGCGTCACGGCTGATGTCGAGGAGCTTGGCGGCGTGGGTTTGATTGCCGTTCGCCTGGCGCATGGCAATCTCAACCAGCGTATGTTCGACCTCTTCGAGTGAAGTCCCGCCGTCAGGGATATAGAGGCGAGGCAGCGAGCGGCCATCAGGCAAAGTCAGACCGCCATCGGTTGGAGAGGTGGTGCGCTCAAAGGCCGTGAGCCCTCCGGACTGGCCCACTGAAAACGGCAAGTACACTGGGCGCAGGAGGGCCTCGTCTTCAAGGATCATTGCCCGCTCAATGGCATTGCGTAGCTCGCGGACATTACCCGGCCAGTTATGACCGACGAGCAGGCGCCGCGCTTCATCGGTTAAGCCGCGAACGTTCTTCTTGAAGCGCCGGTTGTACTGCTCGATGAAGAACTCCACCAGGGGCAGAACGTCTTCCTTCCTCTCGCGCAGGGGAGGAATAAAAATGGCGATGATGGCGAGACGATAATAAAGGTCCTGGCGAAATGTCCCTTCGCGGACGGCTTTTTCGAGATCGCGGTTCGAAGCGGCGATGACGCGAACGTCCACCTGCATGTCGCGTGTGCCGCCGACGCGGCGAATCACCTGATCTTCAAGCACTCGCAGCAGCTTGGCCTGAAGTAAGGGAGAAAGTTCGCCGATTTCATCAAGAAAAAGCGAGCCACCGTCGGCCGTTTCGAAGAGCCCCTTCTTCATCTGCTTGGCATCGGTGAAGGCCCCGCGTTCATGGCCGAACAGCTCGGCTTCCATCAGCGTTTCCGGGATGGCCGAGCAATTGATGGCCACAAACGGCTTCTGCTGGCGCACGCTCTCATAATGAATTGCTTTGGCGATCAGGTCTTTACCGGTACCGCTTTCGCCCTGAATGAGAATCGTAGTCGCCGAACTTGCCGCTACCTTCTGCACAAAGCTCATTAGCTCCAGCATTTTCGCGGAGACGGCAACGACATTGTGGTATCCGGTCTTGCGGCGAACCTCGCCACGCAGCGTTTGCACTTCGCTGCGCAGATTAGTGGTCTCGAGGGCATTAGTGATGGCGACGTGAAGCTCGTCAAAGTCGAGCGGCTTCCCGACAAAGTCATACGCGCCCAGTTTGATTGCGGTCTTGATATCGTCGAGCTGCGGATCGGCCGTGATCATGATTACAGCCGGACCGCTATCGGCATTCTTTTTGAGCTCTTCGAGGACCTGGATGCCGGTGATGTCGGGCATGCGCACATCGAGCAACACCAGGTCGGGAGACTCGTTCTGAGCCAGCTTTAAGCCTTGTGTGCCGTTCTCGGCTTCGACGACGTGGTAGCCCCAATCTTCACACTTCTGGCGCAGCGACCAGCGGATAAGCCGTTCGTCATCAACGACGAGAAGTTTCGGAGCAGGCACGGTTTATTAGATTACTACGAAACCGCAAAAGGCGCGGAGAGAGGACGCGGCATTTTTGGCACGGGCGGTGCCACATCTAACTGAAAACGGTGGTGAAAAAGCCCTTAATACGGCCGAAAAAACCGTGCTTTTGACGTGCTTGTGTCGGCGGCAACGCAGCCGGTTGAAACGGCGCCGGGCGCAAGGTGAAAGATGCAGGTAAGGCAGCGATTTCAGGAACCGAAGGTACGGGCTTGCCTGAGGACTTAGCAGGCATATCTGAGGCACGGAATACAAAGGGAGCCTCAACTTGGACATGCACGTCATCCGGCTTGCTGGCCGGAAGGGGGGCAGTTTCAGGGGGAAGAACCGAAATAGCTGACTGTGGTAGGTTAGAGCCGGGATCACTCGATTCCTGCTGCGGAGGGGCTACTGGCTTTTCATCGCCAGGTTGGGCCAGCTTGACTGATTGCGGCAGGTGGGTGTCGGTAACGGTTGTGCCGTTGGTCGCGACAGACACGGGTGCCGACTGCTCCGGACAGCCACAACCGGGAGGGATACTGGAATCGGGCGATGCGACGCGCCCGCTTCGAAAGGTGACCTGCTGGTTGGGCTTGACCTGATAGGTTCCATCACCCAGCAGCTCCGAAACGATCACCGACGCGCTGTTCCCCGGAAGTGAGCGAATACACGTATCACCGCGCGAGTCGGCGCTGATGGCGTAGTGGAACTCGCCGGGGCCGGCCAGAAGGATTCGAAAATCCGGCGTGAGGACGGAATCGGCAGAGGCGCTCAGCATGTAGTCAGCCTCAAGCGCTCCGGTGCTCATCCCCAGCATGAGGTTTTGTCCATTTTTTGACGGGTTCACTGACACTGTGGTGCCCGGACAGACGCGAACCTCGCCTCCCCGCTGCAAGCGCAACACAGCCGCGTCGGAACCCGCGGTGATCGAGGAACCGGCGGAGATTCGGCTACCGGCCAAAACGACTGCTCCTGAAGATCCGGGACTGACGGGAACTGCGGCAGGCTGCGCTCCACCCGACATACTGGGAACGCTCGGCGGCTTAGCTGTCGCGGCGTCTGAGCGTCGCAGGCGAATCATCAGTTGATCTCCGTTGGCATCCCAGGTGTAAGTCACCGGCTGGAGCAGATCGACCACGATGCGCGTGACGGGAGGAGAACTCTGATACTGATCAACCCGCACGCCAAAGACATCGGAGCTGGAGAAATTTATTTTCTTCTTGTTCCACGCCAGAATTGAGTTCGGCAGGTCGATCACCAGGCGCGAGGGATTCTCGACTCTGTTTATATCTGGCGTTAACGGCTGGCTGGACGTGATTTCAAGCACCGGGCCGGAGTCATTCGCCGTGACACGAACCGAGCGGATGTAGGCGTGCGGCTGCGTCTTAACAGACACGGCGGGAGTTTGCGCCGGGGCAGAAGAAGCAATGCTCAAGAAAAACGCCGACGCCAACAGATAAATGACGGTATACCGCAAAGGGATTGTCTCGAAGGAAGTTAAGCTCCTTTAACGATATCACTATGCGGGGTGGGAGAGAAGGGAGGTGCGCGATAGTCCGGGAGAATAAGCCGTCGTCCTTGCTCTACCCCGTCGCCACGTGCCAGTCCGGCTACCTGCTCACCTGCATGGCCAGCTGGAATGCGTCAATATCAAGCAGCTTCATGAAAGAACCCCCGGTCTCGGTATTTACTACCTGAAAAAATGGCTGCATCGCAGCGGTTGGGATAAACCCCGATGATGTAATTACGCTTCCGTTCTGCACGCCATCAATCAGGAAGGTGATGTTGTTTGACCCGTCGTTGCGGATTTCGAAGGTATGAAAACTTGTATCGAGTGCGACAGTGCCGCCCGTGTTGCTGCTGTTAGACCCTACTTTGGTGACTCCATTCCAATTTCCCGCTGACGAACCCGTGATGTTCTGAAAATAGAAGCCGTTGGTTGGAGGATTTGGGCCTGGATTATCGGCAAAACCCATGCGTATTGTAATGTGAGCGTTGGGATCTCCGCTCGAAGGATCTTGCGCAGCGATGAAGATCGCCTTCCATGGGATACCGCTTAGGCTGGAGATTGGCCTCGCCGAAGTCGGGGAGGTTCCCAGATACAATATGCTCACGTTGCCGGCAGTCGTCGTCGTTGAAATCTGCAACAGTCCGGGGTGATTTGCCACTCCCGCGACCTGAACCGGGCTCGTGACGCCGACGCCCGCAGAAGTCCAACCCAGTTCTCCGAGGGAACCGTTAGTTGTCGAAGCTGAAAAGAAATCGTCGGTGAGCGTCACGGAACTTCGCACCTGCGGCGCAGCACCGACCCTGGGCGCCGTATGCAGGCGCAGTAACGTCGATCCACGGGCCGGGGCCTCCGACAATCACGCCCGCAGAAGTACTAATATTCTTTGTCGCATTGTTCTCGGTGACAGAAGAGTTGACGACATTGTCGGTTGAAGTGCCGGGGTTCGTGAAGACGGGCAGCACTCCCACGGTGCATGAGCCGCCAGACGGACATTGTACCGGCGTCCCCTGTGCAAAGGCTGGAACTGAGGACGCGACCGAAAGCACACTGATGAGCAGAACTCGCCGCATAGCGACCCCCCGGGACTAGATTGTCTCAGATGGATTAAAGAACGAACCCTTGCCGCTGCGGAAGTTACTTCTTAGCTACTGAATCTGCTCGACAATAAGCACGAGGGTGTAGGTCATTCCGCCCATTCCTTGTCCCCCGCCATGTGGCGTGGCCGTGTAGGTCAGAGGCTGGCCTCCTACGTCGTTGGCAATTAGCGTGGCGGAATCGAACCCGTTTTGGCCGGACGCGAGGTATTGTGAGATCGAAGAGCCTGATCGAGGGCCGCCACTATCGGTCCAGCCAAGGTCGAGTCTCCAGTAAGCCCGTTGAACTGTTCCCGTCGAGGTGTTGATATAAGCAGAGATGCGGAAGATCCCGGTTGACGCCGGTGTGTAGAAGGGGACGCCCGATGCACCGGCCGATTGATCAGTCAACGTTACGGACGCCACGACGCATGGCAACGTTGCGCACTCCGACCCATCGGCAGCCTTAACCTTGACGTTTTGCCCGTAGCTGGTGAAGCTTAGACCCAGTAAAAACAGGCTGACCAAATGTGACCTCATAGGTGCTCCCTCACAACTCAAAATTAATGGCGCTCCACTCCGTTCACGACTTTAGCAGTCTTCAAGGGGACCCGTGCGCGTCGAGGCGCAGGCGGGTAGCACTTTTCCATAATTCACCGAAGTTGTCAACTGCCCTTTTTCTGGTCCGGCGACCCGGCCCGCCGGTTCTCAGGCGCCCCCCAAGGAATCGCCGGCGCACGTCCAGAGTGCATCGAACCAGCCTATAATCGCTGCTCACGGTTCTCATTCTGAAACGTCCATACTGTGCGGCCCGGAAGGAAGGGCAAAGGCATCCGGCGCGCAGTAGAGGACACGAGATATCATGCCGGCCGAGGCTTGGGCATTACCCTTTGCGGTTGGCGGGCGTTCCCCATCGGAAACGGGACGGGAGCGTACGAATCAAGAGAACGGAACCCAGGACCCCCTGCAGGGCCGAATGGCTGGGCGAAGCATAGGACGCATTGACGACACTTCTCTGGTTCGCGAGGCGCAGCGCGGAAACCGCGCCGCTTTCGAGGAACTGGTGCGGCAGTACGACCAGCAGGTTCTGCGCCTTGCCATGCACCTCACCGGCTCGGAGCACGAGGCGCAGGACATTTATCAGGACGCGTTCCTGAAGGCTTACAAGAACGTCGGCAATTTTCGATTTGAGTGCTCCTTTTACACCTGGATTTATCGGATCGTTACTAATTTGTGCATGGACCATCTGCGGCGAAAGCAGGTGCGGAAAGAAGATGCGCCGGTGGCGACGGACGAAGACGGAACGCAGTACGACCTGCTCGAGCAGGTGCCCGATGCAAGAGCAGGGGCCAATCCGGAGCGGGATTTGATGCGGCGGGAGCTGGGGAAGCGGATCGGAAGCGCGCTGGACAAATTGACGCCGCGCGAACGGATGGTCTTCGAGTTGAAGCACTATCACGGATTGAAGCTGAGAACGGTAGGAGAAGTTTTGAACACAACCGAAGAGACGGCGAAGAATACGCTATTCCGCGCGACGCAAAAGTTACGCGGAGCGCTGGCAGACATGCGATGAGGCAGTCAATGGCGGTGTGGCAATGAAATGTGAATGGGTGAAAGACAACATTGTTTTTTACATTTATGACGAGCTGCCCGATGACTCTCGTTACGAGCTGGAGCAGCATCTCACGCGGTGCGCGACCTGCACGTTCGAGCTGAAAGCCGCGCGCAAGGTGCACACCGCATTATCAGCGTTGCCGGTGCAGGAGCCCTCGCCGAACCTTGTGGCTGCGTCACGCATGCGTCTACAGGAAGCGCTCGAGACCGCGGAACAGGGCAAATGGTGGCACCGGCTCGTGTTTGATCCGGCGGCGTGGCTGCATCAGGTGCGCTTCTCGCCAGCCCTGGCTGCGGTTATTTTCATCGTCGGATTCGCGGGAGGGATCGGCGCGACTTATCAGATCGTCAGGGCAAACGGCGGAGCGGCTGGAGTTGCATCCGCTCCGTCCGTCCGTCCTGCGGAAGCCTCGATTGCGGGCATTCGCTCCATTTCTCAGGAGCCGGGTTCAAACCAGGTCAGCATCAAGTACGACACAGTCTCGACCGAAGAGGCGCAGGGATCATTGAACGATCAACGCATTCAGCAGTTGCTGTTGTTTGCCGCGCGCAGCAATTACAACTCTGGCGTCAGATTGGATTCGGTCGATGTGCTGACGCAGGACTCGAACGATAGCCGGGTGCGCGAGGCGCTGATTTATGCGCTGCGGTACGACTCGAATCCGGGCGTGCGTCTGAAAGCGCTGGATGGGCTGTCCGGATTCGTCAAGAACGATGTGCGGGTGCGCGATGCAGTATTGGAAGCCTTGATGAACGATGCCAATCCGGGCGTGAGAGAAGATGCTTTGCACCTGATCGAGCCGGTGCGCGCCGACAGCAGCGTGCGCTCGGTGCTCGAGAAGCTGGCCGCGAACGACAAGAACGAGTACATCCGTTCACAGTCAAGAAATATTCTGGCCGAGATGCCAGAGTTTGATTGAGCGGAACAGTTGAGGAGGAGAAAAAGTTGAAAACGTTACGCCACTTCGTCTGGTTCGTGCTGCTGATCAGCCCCCTGGCCGGGGCGCAGCAGAGCCGGGTTTATCAGGACGGCGGCGGCTGGGCGCAGGAGATCACCGGCTCACTCGCGGCTGCCAGAAACCTGAAAGTGAAAATCGACTTCGGCTCTATCAAAGTTGCGGGGGGAGCACAGGGCATTAACTACATCATTCGCAATCGCTCTTACAGCGGCTCGGAAGAAAAGGCCCGGCGAGAGTTCGACAACTACAAAATCAACGCATACGTCCGCGGGGACACTGCATGGATCGTTGCTGAATTCGAAGGCAGCAGACCACACAAATTTACCGGCGATTTCACGATCAATGTCCCGCGTGCGATGGACCTGGCTGAAGTAGAAACCGACGGCGGTACAGTTTCGATGACTTCTTTGGCGGGGCAAATCCGCGCGACCAGCGGGGGCGGCAGCATTCACCTGGATGATATCGGCGGGGCGGTTTATGCCGAGACCGGAGGTGGCAGCATTGATGTCGGTAGTACTAACGGGGACCTCAGCCTGCATACCGGTGGCGGAAGCATAAAAATCCAAGCTGCGAAAGGCAAGATCAAGGCAGAAACCGGTGGTGGGAGCGTAGTGCTGACTTCGGGCTCACAGGAGGCAACTCTTGAGACCGGGGGCGGCAGCATTCAGGTCGAAAAATGCTACGGCCGAGTCAGGGCTGAAACCGGTGGAGGCAGCATTGACCTGGGCGATATTGGCGGTCCGGCCGATATCGAAACCGGCGGCGGCAGCATCCGGCTGAGTTCTGCCAAAGGCTATGTGCGGGCCAACACCGGCGGAGGAAGTATCGAATTAGACGGCGTGCCTTCGGCAAAAGCGGAGACGGGAGCAGGTGGAATTACCGCCAAGTTCGTTTCAGCAGGCGGAGAACGAAACGATTCGGTTCTTGAAACCTCGGCGGGTGATATTACCGTGTACCTGCCCTCAGACATTCATATTTCGATCCGCGCTTCGGTAGAAGCTGCGTACGGGCACGGCATCCGTTCGGATTTCCCCGATCTTCACATCAGCAGCGAAGGCGGCGAATACGGTCCGAAGACAGTCACTGCGGAGGGGAGTCTGAACGGCGGCGGGCCAATGCTCAAAGTGCGAACGACAACCGGAGACATTGTTTTTAAGCGGCGGTGAGGCGAAAGGCAGGTTGCTCGATTGCGCCGAATGGTTCGCAGGCAAGCCATTCTTTCCGCCCCGAGCTGCCAGATTTCATGGAGGCAATGATGTTTAGGACCATTATCGTAACCGTACTTTTGCTGCCATTCCTGGCAGTCAGCGGTTTCGCCGGAGAACAGAACGCTTTCTCTAGTCCCCCGGAGCCCGGGGGTTTCTGGAGCGAAGAGTCGACCGGCTCATATCTTGGAGTGGATACGCGTAATGTCACTGCGGAGCATCTTGCTGAGCTTCACTTGAAGGACGAGCGGGGCGTCGAAGTCACCATGGTCGACCAGGATGCTCCGGCAGGCAAGGCGGGCATAAAAGAGCACGACGTGATCCTGACGCTGAACGGCACCGATCTGCAGAGCGTGGAGCAGTTGCGCCGCATGATTCACGAAATTCCGCCGGGGCGAACCGTCACACTGGGCATCAGCCGCAATGGGCAGCCAATGACCATCAAGGTTGAACTTGCGGACCGGAAAGACGCATTTTCATACGCGTACAACGGGAAGGATTTCCATTTCAATATGCCCGACATTCACATTCCGCCGATGGATATTGACATTCCATCGCAGATCGTCGTGGTGCACTCCTCCAGCCGCAGTGGGCTGATGATTGAGAACCTTACGCCGCAACTGGGCGATTACTTCGGCACGAGAAATGGGCAGGGAGTTCTGGTGCGCTCCGTTGAGAAGGGAAGCCGTGCTGAAAAAGCCGGATTCAAAGCAGGGGATGTGATCGTGCGCATCAATGACACTTTCATTCATGACAGCAGCGATTTCAGCCAGGCGTTGCGTTCCCGCACCGGGGGAGAGGCGACCGTAAAGATTCTTCGCGACAAGAGAGAGCAAACGTTGACGCTCACTCTTCCTGAACGCAACCACTCAAATGCAATCGACGAAAGCTTTGCCCTGCCGGACATTCAGGCCAGTGTCGATCTTGAGCGGTTGGCTTCGGAAATTGCAAAAATGAAACCCGAACTGGAAGAAGCAATGCGCATGCAAACCGCCGAGGTCAAGAAAATGAAACCGGAGATTCGGCGCCAGGTGCAAGAATATCGCGGGCAGAGTAATGAAATGAAGAAGCAGTTCGAGGATATGAAGCGGCAGCTACACGATCACCAGCAGGAACTTCAAAAAGAACTGGAACAGATCTGGGAGCAAAGCACCCGGATTTGAGGAAATACACGCTCTTCTATTGACCAACGGTTTGTGCCTTGCCGCGAGAACCGCCTGGGGGCAGGCATACGCGATTTCTTCCCGCCTGTTTGGCAGCATAAAGGCCCGCGTCCGCTGCCTGCACAAGATCATCCCGGGTGATTCCGTTATCCGGAAAACTCGCGCTGCCCGCGCTGATTGTGACTTGCCGTGGAACCCCTGGGAACTGCCAGGTCTCAACCGTTTTGCGCAGCTTTTCTGCGACTCCAAGCGCGTGATCAGGATTCGTCTGTGACAACAGAACCGCAAACTCCTCACCGCCGTAGCGGCAGACAACGTCAATCTTGCGCAACTGCTGATGCAGGATGGAAGAAACCTGGCGCAGCACTTCGTCTCCCAACAGATGGCCGAATTCGTCGTTAAGACGCTTGAAGTGGTCAATGTCAATCATGATGATCGCCATGCCCGCGCCGAAGCGCCGGGCACGCTCGATTTCTTCCGAAATACGCATCTCAAAAAAGCGGCGGTTGAAGATGCCGGTGAGGCCATCCAGATAAGCCAGCTGTTTCACCCGCTCAACATAGTGAGCGTTCTGGATGGCGGTAGCACAGATGTCGGCAACGGATTCCAGCGGTTGGATGTCGTGGGATTTGAAGGTGTGGCGGGCTGCACTGTCGAGCACCAGCACACCCAGAGTTTGACCGAACGAAACCAGCGGAATGCACATGCGCGAGGCGGTTTCAGCGTACAGCTCGACGTAATCAGCCGTGGAAGTGACGTTGTTCTCGATCAGGGTTTTTGCGCTCCCCAGCGCTCGTCCCCATAGTCCGCTCCCAGCGGGCAAGCGTCCGCCATCTGGAATGCGGGGAGTGAGTTTTCCATGCTGAGAGCGCAGGACGAGGTCATCTTCATCCTTCAAAAGCACTGAGACGTGAGAAACCTGGAAGGCCTGCTGGATCAACGAACAGACCTTGCCGAGCAATTCCCCTAGGTCGAGCACCGCAGTTGTCTGCTGCGCGATGGCATTGATGGCTTGCAGTTGCGAGGCTCTGCGTCGTTCCAAGGAATAAAGATGCGCGTTCTGCAAGGCCATGGAGGCCTGAGTGGAAAACAGCGTCAGCAGATCGATGGTTTCAGAATCGAAATGATCGACCTTTTCGCTTTGGCAGGAGAGAACGCCCACCACCTGGTCGCGCACCATGAGGGGAATTGCGACTTCCGAACGGGTCTTCTTGGTGGAAGAGATATAACGGTGATCTCTGGTCACGTCCGGGGCGTAAACCGGGCGTTTTTGTCTCGCCGCGGCGCCGGTAAGGCCAGCTCCGGGAGGCAAGCGCACCTCGAAATCCCTGTCCCACCCGATTTGCCGCCGCACATAAAGTTCCTGCGTGTCTTTGTCAAGCAGGAGGACTGCAACGTTCTGCAAATGAAAGTAATCGTGCGCGATGCTGAGGATTTGCTGCAGTACCTCATCGAGGTCAAAGGTGGATAAGACCGCCTGACCGGCGTCATAAAGGATGGCAATTTTTTGCATGTTAGATGGTATTGGGAAAGATTCTAACGACTTAGATAACGACTTCCGAGGTGCCTAAAGTAACCTCAGTTAACGGACGTTTTTCCTGATTTCCGCCGTCTGGCAATCGTTTTCACCACCCCAAAAACAACCAGGCAAAACCAGAAGTCCACCACCAGGCCAAGGTCGATCCGGAAAGGGACGTGACGGGCGCCCGGCGGAAGATAGCGCATAAGGAGGAAGTACAAGGCGTTTCCGCCAAGCACTCCAATGAGGGCGTGTAGGAAATTGGCAGTGGTCTTCGACATTCTTCGATGCGCCGATGGAATCAGCGCGCCATCGTTTCTCCTGCTAACATCCCTTCAGATGCTGGAACCCGGCACATCCGTTCAATATGTCAAAGGCGTCGGCCCGCGTTTGGCTGAGGTACTTGCGGCAAAGGCCATTTATACGGTGCATGATCTCCTACATTATTTGCCCTTTCGTTACGAAGACCGAATCAATCCCAGAACGATTCCGGAGCTTCGGGCCGGTGAGATGGCCACGGTTATTGCCGAGGTGCGGACCTCAGGCTTGTTCCGCACTCGCCGCATGCCGATCTTTCAGATGACAGCCGGACAGGGCAGAGCGCGGCTGAAGTGCATCTGGTTTAACGCCACCTATCTGAAAGACAAGTTTAAACCGGGGCAACTGGTCGCGCTTTACGGAAAAGTTGAAGAAGATCGCAATGGCGAGCTGCAATTGGTGCAGCCGCAATTCGAATTGCTCGGCAACGAAGCCGCAGAAGCCGCGGATGATAAGGTCGCTGCTTCGCTCGAGATCGGTTGCATCGTGCCGATTTATGAGTCGGCGGGAAACGGCAGGCTGAGCTCGAAGTGGTTTAGGCGAGTCATCCGCAAGATCCTTGAAAGCCTGGCGCCGGATTCTTCTGACGCGGTTCCGAGCGTGGTACGACGAAGGTTGCAGTTGATCCCGCCGGACGAGGCACTGCAAAAAGTTCACTGGCCGGAGTCGGGGTCGAGCCTGCAGGAGTTGCAATCGTTTCGCTCGCCGGCGCACATCCGCCTGATCTTTGAGGAGCTGTTTTTTGTCGAGCTCGGGCTTGAGCTCAAGCGACGTCAGCAGAAGGCGCAGACAGGGATAGCATTCCAGTTGAATGGCCAGGTTCGTGCTGCACTGAAGAAGATTCTGCCGTTCCATCCCACGGCAGCACAGAAACGTGTGCTGAAAGAAATCGCGTCGGACATGGAGAAGCCAGCCCCCATGCGGCGTTTGCTGCAGGGGGACGTGGGATCGGGGAAAACGATTATTGCCTTCGAATCCGCGATTATCGCAATGGAGAATGGCTATCAAGTGGCTTTGATGGCGCCGACAGAGATTCTGGCGCAGCAACACTATTTTTCCGCCAGGCGAATTCTGGAAAATGCCGGCTATCGAATTGTTCTGTTGACAGGCTCGCTCGAGGATGATCGAAAACGCGATATCCGGCGGCACATAGCCCGGGGAGATGCGCAGCTTGTCATCGGCACGCATGCGCTCATCGAAACAGCCGTCGAGTTCTCGAACATCGGCCTGGTGATTGTGGATGAACAGCACCGCTTCGGTGTGCTGCAGAAGTTTAAGCTGATGAAGAAATCGAGTGATGCGGACGTGTCTTTCCAAAACGGTGAGCCGGATGTGCTGGTCATGACCGCTACGCCAATCCCGCGAACGCTGGCTCTGACCTTGTATGGCGATCTTGATGTCAGCGTTCTCGATGAAATGCCGCCGGGAAGAACGCCCATTCTCACGCGCCGCATCTCTGATGAGCGCGCGCCTGAAGTCTGGGATTTTCTGCGAAAGCAGGTCACGGCGGGGCATCAGGCCTATGTGGTTTATCCGGTGATTGAAGAAAGCGAAGAAACCGAGCTCAAGGCTGCAGTCAAGATGTACAAAGAATTGAGCAGCCGGGTTTTCCCTGACCTGAAAATCGGGTTGCTCCATGGCCGCATGGATCCTGACTTGAAGGAGCAGGTCATGCGCATGTTTCAGAAAGGCGAGCTCAGCATTCTGGTTTCGACCACAGTGATCGAAGTCGGCGTGGATGTGGCCAATGCGACGGTCATGGTCATCGAACATGCCGAGCGGTTCGGATTGGCCCAGCTTCATCAGTTGCGCGGGCGCATCGGTCGCGGCGCAGCAAAGTCGTATTGCGTGTTGATGACCGGCGGAAAGGTTTCCGAGGATGGCGAGCGCCGGCTGGATGCCATGGTCCGCACGAATGATGGTTTTCAGATCGCCGAATTAGATCTTGAGCTACGCGGCCCGGGCGAATTCTTTGGCACCAGGCAGGCGGGTATGCCCACGTTTCAGGTCGCAAACCTGGTGCGCGATCGTGATTTGTTGGAGATCGCCAAACGGGAGGCAAGGGCAGCTCTGGCCGGACCGAACGGCGAGATTTCGAAGGCAGAAATCGACACGGCGTTACGCCATATGCGATCTCGTTGGCAAAAGACATATGGGTTGGTAGAAGTCGCGTAGCACGGTTCTGCTGCAATAATTGACCAGGTTGAAATCGACCTCTAAAGCCGGCCTTTACCGCTCGTTACCCTCGGTGGATGAGTTGATGCGTGGAAGTGAGCTGGCACAACTCATCACAGAAGAGGGAATCGTGTGTGTGACCGATGCATGCCGGGCCGTATTGGCGCGATTGCGCGAGGAGATCACAAAGGGAGGGCTGGAAGAAAACGCTCTTGGAATGGCTGTTTCCGGAATTTGCGACGCGGTCGTCGCGCAGGTGCGACGGGATTTGCACTACTCGCTGAAGCCAGTCATCAACGCTGCGGGGGTGATTCTGCATACGAACCTGGGACGCGCGCCATTGGCCCCCACGGCGATTGAGCACATTCAGCAGACAGCAACCTACTACTCCAATCTGGAGTTTGACATCGCAGAGGGGGAGCGGGGCAAGCGTGACGTGCACGTTGACCGGTTTTTTCGAAAGCTGCTGGTTGCGGAGCGGGAGCCCTCGACCATTGTTGTCAACAATAACGCGGCGGCTGTGCTGCTGGCGCTCAATACGCTCGCAGAAGGCGGAGAAGTAATCGTTTCACGCGGCGAGTTGGTAGAAATCGGTGGCTCGTTTCGGATTCCCGACGTCATGACAAAATCCGGTGCGGTCCTCCGCGAAGTTGGAACCACCAATCGTACTCGAATACGCGATTACGAATCAGCAATCAACGAGAAGACACGATTGCTTCTCCGGGTCCATCGCTCGAACTTCGAAATCCATGGCTTTACCGAGCAACCGAAGATAGGCGACCTGGTTGAACTGGGTCGGGCCAGGAACATTCCCGTGATCGAAGATCTGGGCAGCGGGGCTTTGCTGGATCTGCGACAGTTCGGGGTACAAGGTGAGCCGGATGTGCTTGCCAGCCTGCGGGCGGGTGTAGATGTAGTGACTTACAGCGGTGACAAACTCCTCGGCGGACCGCAGGCGGGGATTCTGAGCGGACGTAAAGATCTGATCGCGAGGATGCGGTCGAATTCGCTGTTCCGTGCGTTGCGCGTGGACAAGCTCACGTACGCGGCGCTGGAGGCCACGTTGCTCGCTTTTGTCAAAGGTGATCACGATGCGATTCCTGCGTTGCGGATGATGCGGATTTCAAACGTGGAGATCTCTGCTAGGGCCGAAGCACTGACGAAGGCAGTCGGCACTCGTGAGCTGAAAATTGACTTGGTGGATGGCGAATCGATCATCGGAGGCGGCGCTGCACCTTCCGCAATCCTGCCAACTCGCCTTATCGCTTTAACTCACCAGCGACACAGCGCAGATGAGCTTGCAGGCCATCTGCGGAACTGCGATCCGCCGATTATCGCGCGCGTGGAAGATGGGCGGGTGCTGCTCGATCTGCGGACGGTGTTTCCCGAGCAGGATATGGAAGTCGCGAAGGCGCTGAATTCGTTTGCGCACTGATGGGTAGTAAAGCAGATTCCTACCAGCTGAAGTCCGGTTCAGAATGACAATCAAGGCGTTACGCCTTCGTACCACACGCCAGGACCACCGTTGCCCCGAATTGAATTTCATTTCCTCTGACGTATTGGCCGATGGCGGCAAGCACGTCGCGATTGATCTCGGGCCACCGCTGCCGAGGGACACGGTTGAGCAACTGGCGAAACGGGGCGGCGACTGACTGGGCCTGTTCCCAGACTTCCTCCGCAGTGCCCGGCCAGGTCCACGTGACGGTTCTGGTTTGTTCGTCGATCTCAGCAAAACCAGCGCCGGAAAGTTCCTTTGAAAGGCTCCCGCTTTCGGCAAAGCGAAACGGATCTGCGCCGCCGGGAACGAGAGCTGGACCACCAACGTGCTTCACAACCACACCCATCATGCTCGACCAAAATGGTTGATCGAACGAACCCCAGGCCAAGAAACACGCCCGCGCGCCCGGCTTGAGCACACGGCGGACTTCGCCGAGCGCCTTTACGACGTCAGTGAAGAACATCACGCCGAAGCGGCTGGTGGCGAGATCGAAGGAGTTGTCGGGGAAAGGAAGAGAATGAGCATCGGCCTGGCGAGTTGTAAAGTTCGAAAATCCGCGCTGCCGGGCACGATTTGCGGCAATCTCAAGAAGCTCAGGGCTGAGGTCGAGAGCCGTGACATGGCCGCCTGGCCCGACTCTTTCGGCCAAGCTGATGGCTGGTTCTCCCGTGCCGCTGGCGAGATCGAGTACGTGCATGTCGGGCCGCGGTGCAGCGTATTCAACCAGAGTTTCGGTAGCGTGGCGGCCCATGGCAGCCGATTTGGCCTTCCATTTTTCAGAGGCGATCAGCCGATATTCCGCGCCCCAGTTTGCGGTAGGAGTACCCATCAAGCGCGCTTTCTCGCAGGCGCTCGTCGCGCGCGGCGTGCGGCAAGATCGGATGTTTCCAGGCGTTTCGCCGATTTCCAGAGCCGTTCGAGACCGTAGAACTTGCGGGCCTTCTCGGAGAAAACGTGCACGACAAAATCAACGTAGTCGAGCAGCACCCATTCCGCCTGCTTGTAGCCTTCGACGTGGGCCGGACGCATGCCGGCATCTTTAAGGCGCTTCTCCACTTCGTCGGAAATGGCCTGAATCTGGCGGGGATTGGTCCCGCTGCAAACGATGAAGTAATCGGTGAAGGCGCCAGAATTCTTTTCCAGTTCAAGGATGGTGATTTCCTCCGCCTTCTTTTCGGCACAGGCGGAGACGGCTTCGGAGACTTGCCGCTTCAGATCGTTTTTTTTCATGCAGGGCTGATTTGCAGGTCACCGTTATTTTAATGGAGTCAGCACGCTTCGTGCAGGGGCCCCATGCATCCATTTTTTCCAGCTCGGGGGGGTGGCCCAGCTCATCGTGTTTATCGTTGGGGTTGCCCCACCCTACCCGCGCTTTTGCGGGAGGGTGGGTGAATCGCACAGCGGGCACAACCCGATTGTTGCCTTGGCGAATGCGCCACATTGTCTGCCCACCCTGTCGCCCCAAAAACCGGCGCGACAAGGGTGGGACAAGCACGGTTTCAAAATTGGAAAGGGTGTGTCAGCGCCTGGCGCGGCAGCGAATGACCGGGCACCCCCCTCCCCCTGCCAAATGCAAATTGCTGGAAATAAAGGGGCTGTTCAATTTGTAAGCGATGATTCTGTGCAAAATATTGAGCGCCATGAAC
>Ga0335078_10000995_pt1 | contig 43113 bp, 36 predicted proteins | sample Lox_Sample_32_FD_206711 | JGI IMG/M metagenome (GOLD analysis project Ga0335078, IMG submission 206711) | Soil microbial communities from Loxahatchee National Wildlife Refuge, Florida, United States - Lox_Sample_3.2 | ecosystem: Environmental > Terrestrial > Soil > Wetlands | place: USA...
GGGGCCTACCGGGACGACCCGCTGGGGTCCGGGGCCTACCGGGACGACCCGCTGGGGTCCGGGGCCTACCGGGACGACCCGCTGGGGTCCGGGGCCTACCGGGACGACCCGCTGGGGTCCGGGGCCTACCGGGACGAACCGCTGGGGTCCGGGGCCTACCGGGACGACCCGCTGGGGTCCGGGGCCTACCCGGCCTACGGGGACCGTGGCCAGGACGGCCCCGGTTCGTTCCCCGGCTACGCCGACGACGGCCCGCCGCCCCCGCCGGCGCCCTGCCGGGACGCCAGCCCGCCGTCCTACCGGGACGGCCCGCTCGGCGGCGGCTACCGCGACCACCCCTCCGGCCCCCTCGGCCCGGGCGGCTACCGCGACGACCCGCTGGGATCGGGCGCCTACCCCGCCTACCGGGACGATGACCGCGGCCCGCACCGGCCGTCCTACCGGGACGAGCCGGCGCCGTACCCGGGGGAACACCCGGGCCAGCGGTACGCCGACGGCCCCTTCGAGCCGGCCTACCCGGATGCTTCGCGCGGGCCAGGCGGCCCCGGCTACCCGGAGGACGCCCGGGCCAGCTCGCACCCCTACGGGCCGCCCCCGCAGCAGCGAGCCCCCCGCGGCCGTTCCTAGCGCGGGGAGCGCCCCACCCGCGCCCGCGGGGCCCCGCCCGGCGGTCACAGAGAAATCCGGGAAAAGTCGCCGGGCCGGGAACAGCGGGGGCGGGGGCCGCGTTTTTAACAACTGGTCGGTGCGGCTGAGTGCCCCGGGCCGCATCCAAAATAGCCTTCGCGGAATACCGTCCGGCTGGAGCCGCGTTGTGCCACTCGCCGAGGAGGCGACCTCCGCACCGGCCTTCAGCCGAGGGCCCAGCGTGCTCGTGAAGCTCCGCTTCCGGGCCGCTGGGCCTTTCTGTGCGAGCCCGCCGGGACCTCAGACGTGAGCGCCGGTGCCGGGGGGACGGGTGGCCGGGTTTTCCGCCCCGGGGACGGGCAGCGGTGCGGGCTTGCCGGGTTCGGCCGGGACGGGGCCCACCGCCGCCGCGAGGACCTGGGAGTTCGGCACGGACATCACGGTGTCCCCGGTGTCCAGCCGGATATAGGTGATCCCGATCTCGGTGACCACCCCCTGGAGCTGGCCGCCGAGCGCGCCGGCCCGCAGCTGGATGGCGTCGCCGACCCGGAACGGCCGGGACAGCAGCAGCACCATCCCGGCGAAGATGTTCGACAGCGACTGCTGGGCGGCGATCCCGAGCAGCACGCTGGTCAGCGCCGTGCCGACGAGCAGGTTCTGGACATGCCAGCCGAACAGCTGCAGCGTGATGACCAGGACCACGAAGAGGCCCACGAGCAGCAGGCCGTAGCGGATCACCGCCGCGTGCGCCGATCCGAGGTGCGGCTCGAAAAATTTCCGGATCTTGGCGGAGATGCCGAGCAGGGCGACGACCATCAGCGTGAGGAACACGATGGCCAGCGCGTACTTGACGATCTTGTAGGGATTGCCGATGAGGTCATAGAAGATCGACTGCGACCTGCGCGATACCTGGGCCGCGGCGATCGCCAGCACGAGGGCGATCGTCTCCTTCCACGGCCGCGTTCTTTCCCTCACCCGGGCCACCTGGGCGGTCAGCTCACGGATGTCATGGTTCCGTTGCTCGTCCCGATCCACCCGCTGCGTCCCTCCTTCGCGCCCGTGGGGCAGAAACTGTCCCGCCTACGGTATCCGGGACGGCGGGCGACAGCAGCAGCGAGCCGCGGGGCGGCCGGACGCCGGGATGGCCGGAATGGCCACGAATGAGGGAGCGCGCGGCCTTCCGGGCATCGGGCCCGGGCATGCGACCGGTCCCGGGGAGGCCAGCGCGGGCAGGCTCCCCGGGACCGGGCAGGCGGATTGCGTCAGTCGATGAGGCGCGGGCCGACCGGGAGGCGCAGCCGCCCGGCCTGCCCGTTGGCCACGCCGGCGGCCGACGTGTACCAGGCGACCAGCGCGGTCACGACGCCGCAGTACCCGCCGGCCTTGATCGTTCCCGAGCTGGCCGTGAAGAAGCCGATGAACAGGACGATCTCGGTGACCTCAAGGGTGAGGAACACCCCGAACACGGCCGCGTTGACCTGGCTGCTCATCAGCAGCATGTACGTGTTGAAGATGGCGAACGCGAGCAGGATCCAGCCCAGGTCCTTGACGGTCTGGGCCGCATAGACGGCCCTGAGGATACCGATCGGGGGTGCGGCGCGATCGACAAAAATGACCCACAGCCCGAGGCCGATCCAGAAGCCGCCGTAGGAGCCGAATGCGGTCGCGCCGAAGACATTCTTGTTCCGGAATTCCCACATGCCGGCGAGCAGCTGGGCCAGGCCGCCGTAGGCAATGGCATAACCCAGCCAGGCAGATCCCGTGGCCTTGGTCATCCAGCCCGCGTTAAAGGCGGACAGCAGGAACGTGGTCAGGGCGAACGCGGCCAGGCCGAGCGGGGCCGGGTCGGCGATGGGGGAGACCGCCGGCGCGGCCCCGGCGGCCGCAGGGCGATCGGTTGCAGAGGTGATGCGATCGTCGTTGACGCTCACGGTGATCCTCCCTTACGAAGGAAGCACGTTACGCTCGCGGCTTCCTGCCGTGAGCAGGTGGGTGCCGCGTTTCTCCTGGTCACAACCGGGCCAGGAGAACCAGATGTGCGATCTGCCCTGAGCGTAACGCCGTCCACCTTGATTCGCGATACCTGGCCGCGTGTTTTCCGCCGGATGCGGTCCGTATGCGCCCGGCCCGCGCGGGCCGGGGCGGCGCGTGCGCCGCCTGACGCCGCCGCACCCAGCGAGTATGCTGAACTGTTACCAGGGCTAGGCCACGGGAAGGCCCGGATATGACTGCTGACGACGGGATCCGCGCGTCGGACCACGACCGGGAAAGTGCCGTCGAGGTGCTCCGGGATGCGTACACGGCGGGCCGCCTGAACCTGGACGAGTTCGACGAGCGGACGACGACCGCGTACGACGCGAAGACGTGGGGGGACCTGCGCGCCCTGACGTCCGATCTGCCCGTGGCGCCGAAGCTGGGCGCCGACCTGGCCACCCCGGCGCCGAAGCCGGAGATCATCGACGCGCCGATGCAGTACCGGAGCCGGCGCCCGCCGTTTGTGCCGCTGCTGCCGATCGCGCTGGTCTGGCTCGTCGTGGCGGCCGCGGCGCACGCGCCAGCCATGATCATCCCCATCGTGCTGCTGTGCATCCTGTCGGTGCGCGTGGCCGGCTGGCGCCGGAACCGGCCGCGGCGGGAGGACCAGCCCGGCCCCGCCCCGCGCCCGGACGACGCGGCGTGACGGCTGCCTGCCGCCCGGCGGCAGGCAGGGTGACCGGGGCGTGTGTCCCGGGCCCCATACCAGATTCCGCCACGCCGGCGGGAAAAGCGGCGAAACGGTTACCGTTACGTCGGCGCTGGTAAACGCTCAGATCGGCTGGAAGATGCCGGAGAATCGAACCGGTCTGCGCTGTCCGGCCGTGAGATCTAGTAGCGTCGGTCCGGGAACGGCCATGACCCGGGCGGCTTTGGGTAGGGCAGGCCGGGCCGGGGCCTGCGGGCCCGGCCGGGACAGTGCGTGCCTGACGATGTGACGCGGCACACGGGCGAAGGAACTCGGGAGACCTGTTGGCTGATGTAACCGCTGATGAAGGCCGTGCAAACCGCGCGGGCACGGCAGCGGGCGCGCCTCCCCGGGACGCACCAGAGGCCGCGCCGGAGGCCGGGCGGACCGTGCGGGCACGCGAGCGGGGCCGCAGGCTCGCCGCGGCGCACTGGCAGTTCGGCGTCGTGCTCGCCGCCGCCGCCGCCCTGCGCTGCGTGGTCATGCTCGGCTACCCGCCCATCCTGTGGTACAGCGACTCCTACAACTACATCACGGACGCGGTCACCAAGGCCCCCGATGTGGTCCGCGCCAGCGGCTACCCGCTGTTCCTGTTCTTCCTGCTGCCCTTCCGCAGCCTGACCCTGGTCGCCGTGCTCCAGGCCGTCATGGGCCTGGCCGTCGGGGGCGTCCTCTACGCGGTGCTGCGCCGCCGCGGGCTGCCGTGGTGGGGGGCCACCCTGCTCGCCCTGCCCGTGCTGTTCGGCGCGAACGAGATGCAGATCGAGCACATGGTGATGTCGGACGCGCTGTTCATCTTCCTCATCACCGCGGCCGTCGCCGCGCTGTGCTGGTCGGACCGGCCGCCGGCCGTGCTGTGCGCCGTCGTGGGGCTGATGGTCGGCTACGCCGCCCTCGTCCGGTCGGTGGGGGAGCCGCTGCTGATCGTGCTCGCGGTGGGGCTGCTGCTGCGCCGGGTCAACTGGACCCGCGCGGCCGTGCTGCTGGTGGCGGGCATCCTGCCGATCGCCGGGTACATGACCTGGTATCACGGCTTCCACGGGCAGTACGCCCTGGACAGCTCAAGCGGGGTGTTCCTGTACAGCCGGGTGAGCGCCTTCGCCGAGTGCTCGAAGATGCACCCGGCGCAGAAACTGCTCCCGCTGTGCGACCCGACGCCGCCCGCCCAGCGGCCCAGCTCCCAGGAATACCTGTGGGCCACGTCCACGCCGCTGTTCAAGATCACTAACGGGAACCAGTTCTCCAAGAAAGCCAACAGCCTGGCCGGGGCGTTCGCCAAGGACGCCATCATGGCCCAGCCGCTGGACTACCTCAAGACCGCGGCGGAGGACACCGCGCGCACGTTCACCTGGGACCGCACCCCGTCGGACCTGACCGGCTCCGGGCCGTCATTCCAGTTCCAGCGGAAGGAAACGCCGCTGACCTCCAACCCCAGCCTGTGGTGGGTGCTGTACTACCGGCAGGACAAGGCCTCGCTGCTGCGCTACGCGGGCCCCGGCTACGGGCAGCCCTCGGCCGTGCAGCCGTTCGCGGGTTTCCTGATCGGCTACCAGAAGATCTTTTACCTCCGGGGCGCGATGCTGGGCGTCATCCTGCTGCTCGGCGCGGCGGGCGTCATCGCGCGCTGGCGGCGCTGGGGCGGCCTGGCCCTGCTGCCGTGGGGGGTCGGCGTGCTGCTCGTCGTCCTGCCGCCGATGACGGCCGGCTTCAGCTACCGCTACGTGCTCGCCGCCGTGCCCGTGGCCTGCCTCGGCGCGGGGCTGGCGCTGACCCGTGAGCCGCGCGGCCCGCGGAAGGCCGTCCAGGCCGCCGGCCGGGCCGGGCGTGCGGCGGGCACGCCCGCGCCGTAACCCGGTCAGTGCGCCGCTGCGCGGCCCATCCCGGCCGGGATCTTCCCGGCCGCCTCCGCGTCCAGCAGGAACAGCGTCCGCTGCCGGCCACGCGCGCCCGCGGCCGGGACCTGCTTGGGGCCGGTGCCAGACAGCGCCAGCGCGACCGCGCCGGCCTTCTCCGCGCCGGCCGCCAGAATCCAGATCTCCCGGGCGGCGTTGATTGACGGGAACGTCAGCGACAGCCGCGTCGGCGGCGGTTTCGGGGCGCCCCGGACCGCGACCACCGACCGGTCGTCGTACAGCGCCGGCATGCCCGGGAACAGCGACGCGATGTGCCCTTCCGGGCCGATGCCCAGCAGCAGGATGTCGAACGAGGGCACCGGGCCGTGATCTTCGGGCCGGGCCGCCTCGCGCAGCCAGGCCGCGTAACGGGCGGCCGCCGCCTCCGGGTCGTCGCCGTCCGGGCCGTCCGAGGCCGGCATGGGATGCACCCGGGCCGGGTCGACGTCCACGTGATCGAGCAGCGCGGCCCGCGCCCCCGTCTCGTTGCGCTCCGCGTCCCCCGTGGGCTGGAACCGCTCGTCACCCCACCAGATGTCCACGTGCCGCCAGTCCACGGCGTCCCGGGCCGGGGCGGCCCCAAGCTCGCTGAGCACGGCGGTCCCGATGCCGCCGCCGGTCAGCACGAGCGAGGCGGCGCCGCGCGCCGCGACCGCATCCACCAGGCGGGTGACCAGCCGCGCGGCCACCGCCGTGGCCAGCAGCGATGCGTCCCGGGTGACGATGACCTCCGGTGCGCTCACTGGTTCGCGATCTCCTGCTCGGCCTCCACGCCGGTCTCGCCCTCGTTGGCGTCCATGGCCTTGGTGGCGGCCGCGTCGGCCAGGGCGGGCTCGGGCGCGTTCGCCTCCACCTGTGCCGCGAGGCGCTCCTCCGCGGACGCCTGGCGCCCCGCTGCCGGGCGGCCGCTGAGCGTGAAGGTGTCGGAATCCGGGCCGTCGTCGGCCCGCGCGTCGCTGAACAGCCAGGCCAGGGACTCGCCGTAGACGTCGTCGGGGTCGAGGCGGCGCAGTTCCTCGGCGAGCAGCTCGGCCTGGTCGCGCCGGTGCAGCGCCACCCGCCGGTCCGGCTCGCCGGTCTTGGACAGCGTGGCGGTCCGGCCGTCGTGCCGGGCGATGCTGATCTCGCCGGCCGAGGTCTCGAACCGGACGTCGGTGATGCCCGGGCCCGCCGAATCACCGCGGCGCATCGGGATGCCCAGCCGGACCGACAGCCAGCCCGCGAGCACGTCGCCGCTGGGGTTGTCCTGCTCCGCGAGCACCTCGCCGCGGATGATGTCCGGGTGCGGCACGTCCAGCGTGGCCGCCAGCAGCGTCCGCCACGGGGTCAGCCGGGTCCAGGCGAAGTCGGTGTCGCCGGGCTCGTACGACCCGGCCAGGCTGGCCAGCACCCCGCGCACGGTGTCGCCGGACGCGGAGTCGGTGACCCGGCGCTGGGCCAGCACGCCGAGCGGGCTCTCCGACGGCACCGCGGGCGCCTGCCCGGGCCACCAGGTCACCACGGGCACGTCCGGCACCAGCAGCGGGGCAAGCACGGAGTCGGCGTGCTGGCCGACCGGGCCGTACATCCGCAGCAGGATCGTCTCGCCCGGGCCCGTCTCACCGACCCGGATCTCCGCGTCCAGCCGCGACTCGGCCTTCGGCCGCCGGGTGATCACGCCCAGAACCCGGCACGGATGCTCGCGCCCCGCCTGGTTGGCGGAGCGCATCGCGTCGTACTGCGCGGCCTCGTCGGTCTCCACGATGAGCGTGAGCACCATGCCCAGTGCCGCGCCGCCCATGCGGCGGCGCGCCTCGGTGAGGGCCTCGTAGATCGCGCCCGCGCTGGTATCCGTCAGGTCGATCGTCATCGTCGTCCTTTTCTTGTTGCCCTGCGCGTGCCTGCCCCGGCGGCTACAGCCGCCGCCAGGCGCGGCCGTCGCGGGCCATCATCGCGTCGGCGGAGGCGGCCCCGGAGGAGCCCGCCGGATACGGATCGGGCTTGAGGTACTCGGCCCAGAACTGCTCGATCGGGTCCAGGATGCGCCACGACAGCTCGACCTCCTCCTGCCGCGGGAACAGCGGCGGGTCGCCGATGAGCACGTCCAGCAGCAGCCGCTCATAGGCTTCCGGGCTGGATTCGGTGAACGACTCGCCGTAGGCGAAGTCCATGTTCACGTCGCGGACTTCCATCGCCGAGCCGGGCACCTTGGAACCGAACCGGACGGTCACGCCCTCATCCGGCTGGACCCGTATCACCAGCGCGTTCTGCCCGAGCTCCTTCGTGTCGGTGGCGGAGAACGGCAGGTGCGGCGCACGCTGAAAGATCAGCGCGATCTCCGTCATCCGGCGCGGCAGCCGCTTGCCGGTCCGCAGGTAGAACGGGACGCCGGCCCACCGCCGGGTGCCCACGCCGAGCCGCACCGCGGCGTAGGTCTCGGTCCGCGAGTCCGGGGAGATGCCCTCCTCCTCCAGGTAGCCGCGCACCTCCTCGCCGCCCTGCCAGCCGGCCGCGTACTGGCCGCGCGCGGTGCCGGTAGCCAGGTCGGCGGGCAGCCGGACGGCCGACAGCACCTTTTCCTTCTCCGCGCGCAGCGAGTCGGCGTCGAAGGCCACCGGCTCCTCCATCGCGGTCAGCGCGAGCAACTGGAGCAGGTGGTTCTGGATGACGTCGCGGGCGGCGCCGATGCCGTCGTAATAGCCGGCCCGGCCGCCGATGCCGATGTCCTCGGCCATCGAGATCTGCACGTGGTCGACGAAACCGCGGCTCCAGATCGGCTCGTACATGGTGTTGGCGAAGCGCAGCGCGAGGATGTTCTGGACGGTTTCCTTGCCCAGATAGTGGTCGATACGGAACACCGACTCCGGCGGGAACACCTCGTTGAGCGTGTCGTTCAGCTCCCGTGCGCTCTTCAGGTCGTGGCCGAACGGCTTCTCGATGACCACCCGGCGCCAGGGACGGCGGTCCCCCGCCCAGGGGTGATGGCCCTCCGGCGGGACCCAGGTGTCCGGGTCGGACAGCCCGGACCGCCTGAGCTGCTTGACCACGACCGGGAACGCCTTCGGCGGGATCGACAGGTAGAACGCGTAGTTCCCGCCGGTGCTGCGCTCGGCGTCCAGGCTGCGCACCGTCTCGGCCAGGCTGTCGAACGCGGCGTCGTCGCCGAAGTCCCCCGGCACGAACCGGACACCCTCACTGACCTGCCGCCAGACCGTATCCCGGAACGGGGTCCGGGCGTGCTGCTTGACCGCCTCGTAGGTGAGCTGGGCGAAATCCTCATCCTCCCAGTCCCGCCGGGCGAACCCGACCAGCGAGAAGCCGGGCGGCAGCAGGCCCCGGTTGGCCAGGTCGTAGATGGCCGGCAGCAGCTTCTTGCGGGCCAGGTCGCCGGTTACGCCGAACATGACCAGCACGCAGGGCCCGGCCACCCGCGGGATCCGCCGGTCCCGCGGATCCCGCAGCGGGTTTGTCAGCATCTGCACGTCCGGCGCCGCCGCGGGACTGGCGGGCGCGGGCCCGTGATCGCCCGGGGCTGACGTCAGTGACTCGCTCACCATTCTCCCGTTCCTTCGCTGCCGGCCTGGCGGGCGGACCGCCGGGCGGCGGGCACGGCCCGCCGCCCGGCCGCCGTCAGGCGCCGGTCACCTGGTCGAGCTGGCCCTTGACCGTCTCGATGAGCTCGTTCCAGGACGCGGCGAATTTGGCCACGCCCTCATCCTCCAGCACGGCGACCACGTCGTCGTAGGAGATCCCCAGTTTTTCCAGATCCGCGATGACCGCGCGGGCATCGTCGTAGGTGCCCCGGATCGTGTCGCCGCGCAGCCGGCCGTGGTCGGCCATCGCGTGGATGGTGCCCTCCGGCATCGTGTTCACGGTGTCCGGCGCCACCAGGTCCACCACGTACATGGTGTCCGGGAAGGACGGGTCCTTGGTGCTCGTGGACGCCCACAGCGGCCGCTGCACCCGCGCGCCGTGCGCCTTCAGCGCCTCCCAGCGCGGGGTGGCGATCCGCTTCTCATACAGCTCGTAGGCCAGCCGCGCGTTGGCGATGGCGGCCTTGCCCCGCATCGCCCTGGCCTCGTCCGTGCCGAGCTTGTCGAGCCGCTTGTCCACCTCGGTGTCCACCCGGCTGACGAAGAACGAGGCGACCGAGGCGATGCCGGACAGGTCGCGGCCCGCCTCGGCGGCCTTCTCCAGGCCGGCCATGTAGGCGTCGATGACCGCGTCGTAGCGCTCCAGCGAGAAGATCAACGTCACGTTCACGCTGATGCCCTCGGAGATGGCCTGGGTGATCGCGGGCAGCCCCTCCAGCGTGGCGGGGATCTTGATGAACAGGTTGGGCCGGCCCACCTTCCACCACAGCGCGCGCGCCTCGGCGATGGTCGGCCCGGTGTCCCGGGCCAGCCGCGGGTCCACCTCCAGCGACACCCGGCCGTCCTGCCCGCCGGTCTGGTCGTAGGCGGCCCGCAGCACGTCACACGCCCACCGGATGTCGTACGTGGTGAGGTCGCGGACGGCCTCGTCCACGGAGACCTTGCGGATGGCGAGGTCGTGGCTCTGGGCGTCGTAGGCCGACCCCTTGCTCAGCGCCGCCGCGAAGATCGTCGGGTTCGACGTCACGCCGATGACGTGGTCGTCGCGGATCAGGTCGGCCAGGTTCCCGGTGCGCAGCCGGTCACGGCTGATGTCGTCCAGCCAGACCGCCACGCCTTCCGCGGAAAGCTGGCCCAGAACGTCTTGTGCCTCGGAGGTCATGACCGTGTGTTTCCTTCCCTTAGGCCGTTAGGCCGGTTACCCTTACGGTGCGCTGGTCCGCTCCAGGACCGAGCGCGCCACGGCGGCTACCCGCTCCGACGTGAGCCCGAACTCCGCGTACAGCCGCTGGTACGGAGCCGACGCGCCGAAGTGCTCCACCCCGACCGACTCACCCAGCTCACCGACGTACTCCCGCCAGCCGAGCGTGATGCCTGCTTCCACCGACACCCGTGCCCGGATCCGGGGAGGCAGAACCTCTTCCCGGTAGGACGGCGGCTGCTCGGCGAACCATTCCACGCACGGCATCGACACCACCCGGGCGGGCGTCCCGCCGGCCTGCAGCTCGTCCCGCGCGGCCAGCGCGATCTGCACCTCGCTGCCGGTGGCGATGATGATCACCTTCAGGTCCCCGCCGTCGGCGTCGGCCAGCACGTACCCGCCGCGGGCCGCGCCCTCGGCGCCGGCCAGGCCGGCGCCGAGGGCGCGGTCCAGCACCGGCATGTTCTGCCGGCTCAGGCACAGCGCGGACGGGTGGCTGTTGCGCTCCAGGATCGTCTTCCACGCCACCACCGTCTCGTTCGCGTCGCCGGGCCGGACCACCTCCAGGTTCGGGATCGCGCGCAGCGCCCACAGGTGCTCGATCGGCTGGTGGGTCGGGCCGTCCTCGCCGAGCCCGATCGAGTCGTGCGTCCAGACGTAGGTCACCGGCAGTTTCATCAGCGCCGCCAGCCGGACCGCGCCGCGCATGTAGTCGCTGAAGACCAGGAACGTCCCGCCGTAGGGGCGTGTCCCGCCGTGCAGCGCAATGCCGTTGAGGATCGCGCCCATGCCGTGCTCCCGGATGCCGAAGTGCAGCGTGCGGCCGTACTTGTCGCCGGGGAACATCTTGGTCTGCTTGCTTTCCGGGATGAAGGACGGCTCGCCCTTCATCGTGGTGTTGTTGCTGCCGGCCAGGTCGGCGGACCCGCCCCACAGTTCCGGCAGCACGGGGGCGAGCGCGTTGAGGACCTGGCCGGAGGCGCGCCGGGTGGCCATGCCCTTGGCGTCCGGCGGGAAGGCCGGCAGCGCCTCGTCCCATCCGGCCGGCAGCCGGCGCGCCGCCAGCCGGTCGAACAGGTCCTTGCGGTCGCCGGCGGACTTCGCCCACGCGGCGAACGTCTCGTCCCATTCGGCGTGCGCGGCCTTGCCCCGCTCGATCACCCCGCGCGCGTGCGCCACCAGGTCATCGGCCTCGGGGAAGGAGATGGCCGGGTCGAAGCCGAGGATCTTCTTGGTCTTGGCGACCTCTTCCCCGCCGAGCGCCGCGCCGTGCGCCTCGCCGGTGTTCTGCGCGTCCGGGGCCGGCCAGGCGATGATCGTGCGCAGCGAGATGAACGACGGCCGGCCCGTCTCGTTCTTCGCCGCGAGCAGCGCGTCGTACAGGCCCTGCACGTCCTCGGTGTAGCTGCCGTCGTCGTGCCGCCACGCGATGCGCTGCACGTGCCACCCGTAGGCCTCATAACGCGCCGCGACGTCCTCGGACTTGGCGATCTCGGTGTCGTCTTCGATCGAGATGTGGTTGTCGTCGTAGAGCACGACCAGGTTGCCGAGTTCCTGGTGGGCGGCCAGCGAGGAGGTCTCGTGCGTGATGCCCTCCTCGATGTCGCCGTCAGAGGCGAACACGAAGATGTGGTGGTCGAACGGGCTCTGGCCCGGCGCGGTGCCGGGGTCGAACAGGCCGCGCTCGCGCCGGGCGGCCATCGCCATGCCCACCGCGCTGGACAGGCCCTGCCCGAGCGGGCCGGTCGTCGTTTCCACCCCGGCGGTCAGCCCGTGCTCCGGGTGCCCGGGGGTGATGCTGCCCCACGACCGGTACTGCTTCAGGTCCTCCAGGCTCAGCCCGTAACCTGACAGGTAGAGCTGGATGTACAGGGTCAGGCTGGAGTGACCGCAGGAAAGCACGAAACGGTCCCGGCCGGTCCACCCGGGGTCGGCGGGGTCGTGCCGGAGGATCCGCTGGAACAGCAGGTACGCGGCCGGAGCCAGGCTCATCGCCGTGCCGGGGTGGCCGGACCCCTCGTTCTGCACGGCATCCATGGCCAGAACCCTGATCAGGTTGACGGTGCGCTCGTCGAGGTCGGACCACTCGAGCTTGCGCGTCGGCTGGCTACTCACCGTTTAGTCACGGCTCCTTTCTGCTGGCTGACTGAGCGGGCTGGCCATAACCAGGCTGGCGGCTGGCGGCACCCGCGGGCACTGCCGTGATGCCGGCGGCTCAGCCCCCACCTACCCTCGTCCAGGCAGCCGAAAAGCCCCCGCCAAGCCAGGGGCTCACGTCGTCACCGAGCCTATCCCGATGGGCGCGCCAGCCGGAGGCCGAGGGGCCACGATGGGCTGCCGCGAGAATCTTTTTGGCCGGCCCGGCACCTGCTGTTCACGGCCCGGCCACCCGCGGCCCGGCCCCCGCGGCGCGCCCCTCCGGCTCGCTCACCGGCGGGCCGCTCCGGGCCGCGGGCCAGCGGAAGGGCGGCAGCTCACCGTCCCGATTGCCGCGGGGCGCCGCCGGCGGCGCCCCGCCAGGTTCCCGGTAGGCTCTGCCGCCATGGGGATGCCGGCACCCGTCTTCGACCCCCGGGCGGTCATCGACGGCAGGCCGCCCGGCCGGGCACCGGTCGGGATCATCATCGGGATCGTCGCGGCCGCGCTGTGCGTGATCATCGTGTTCGGCATCGAGCTGGGTGAGAGCGTCGCGGCCGGGCACAGCACCACGCCGTTCTTCATCGCCCTGCCGCTGGCCCTCGCGCCGGTCCCGCTGCTGGCGGCGGCGGTCCTGTTCATTGACCGGCTGGAACCCGAACCCCGGATCAACCTGCTGTTCGGCTTCTTGTGGGGGGCCGGCGTCGCGGCCCTGTTCGCCATCTTGATCAACACGGCCGGGCTGGAGTACATCACCCAGCCCGCGCTCGGCGCCTCCGCCGGGCAGTACATCTCGGCCACCGCGGGCGCCCCGGTGGTGGAGGAGACGCTCAAGGGGCTGTTCCTGGTCTGGCTGGTCCGGTGGCGCCGCCAGGAACTCGACGGGCCCACCGACGGGATCGTCTACGCCGCGATGGTCGGGCTCGGGTTCGCGATGACCGAGAACATCGGCTACTACATCAACGCCCTCGTCAACCCGGTGCACGGCGGGGTTGCGCTGCTGGGTTACACGTTCGTCCTGCGCGGGGTGCTGTCGCCGTTCCTGCACCCGGTCTTCACCTCGCTGACGGGTATCGGCGCCGCCTACGCCGCCTCGCACCGGGACGCCGGCTGGGCGCTGGCGCTGGGCTGGGTTGCCGCGATGTGCCTGCACGCCATGTGGAACGGGCTGAGCATCTTCGGGCTGGCCGGCACGGTCATCGCCTACCTGATCCTGCTGTGCCTGCTTGCCGTGCTGTACGGGGTCATCCGGGCGGACCGGCGCCGGATCGTCGGGCAGATCGAGCACTGCCTGCCCGGGTACGAGCCGACCGGGCTGGTCACCCCGTCCGACATCCGGATGCTCAGCTCGCTGAAGGGCCGCCGCCTCGCCCGCAACTGGGCGCGGGCCAGCGGCGGCCTGCCCGCGGCCAGGGCCATGGGCGACTACCAGCTGGCCGCGACCGAACTGGCGCTGCTGCACCAGAAGGCCAGCCGGGGGGTGCTCAGCCGTGCGGAGGTGGCGCAGCGCCAGCAGGCGCTGCTCGGCCTCATGCAGGTCGCCCGGTCGGCGTTCCTCCGGCGCCGGCCGCAGCCGCCGCCCACCCCGTGGACCGGCGCGGGCGCGTCCGGGTTCACCCGGCCGTCGTCGCATCCGGCGCCGATGCCGCGCCCGGTCATCCCCCCGGGACGCGAGCGCTAGGAGCCTGCGCCGGGATGCCGCTGGCTCCGCTGGCCGGTACGTCGCCGGCGGGCGCGGCCCCGATCGGGGCGCGGTCGCGCAGGGCCAGGAACAGCCGGACGGTGACGATCCAGATCAGCACCGCGTCCGTGACGTGCACCCAGACCAGGCCCGCGGGCAGCCCGCTGAAGTACTGCGCGTAGCCGATCGCCCCCTGCGCCAGGATCAGCCCGCCCAGCAGCCAGCCGCGCCGCACGGCGCGGCGCGGCGCCCCGGACACGGTCAGGCCGAGGATCAGCGAGAACGACAGCCCCGCCAGCAGCCAGCCGATGTCCGCGTGGAACTGGGTCACGCCGATCAGCGGCAGGCGGAACCGTGGCGCCGCGGCGTTGCCGGCCAGCGGCCCGGTGCCGGTGACCACCGTGCCGGCCGCAAGCATCAGCGCGACCGCCGGCACCAGCGCCGCGCCCAGCAGCCGCAGCTCACGGCGCACCACCGGGGTGGCGGGGCCGGTGCCCTCGCCGCAGCGGGTGTGCAGCACGACCGCCGCGCCGGTGATGGCCGAGGACAGCAGGAAGTGCCCGGCCACCCAGCCCGGGTTCAGCTTGGTCAGCACGACGATGGCGCCCACCACGGCCTGCGCGATCACCCCGCCCGGCTGCGCCGCCGCCAGCCAGATCAGGTCCCGGCGGGGCCGGCTCGCGCCCGGCTGGCGGTACCGGCACGCGGCGATGAACACCAGCCCGGCGACCGCCGCCAGCGGGACGTTCAGCAGCCGGTTGCCGAACTCGATCCAGGTGTTCAGCGTCGTCTGCCCGGCGGTGCCCGCCGCGACCAGGCTGCGGGCCGTGCAGTTGGGCCAGTCCGGGCAGCCGAGCCCGGACTGGCTCAGCCGGACCGCGGCGCCGGTCGACATGATCACGGTGTCCGCGATCACGGCGGCCAGCGCGAGCCCGCGCATCGCCCCCGGCGTCGGCCGCCACACCAGCCCCGCGGCGCGCCTCAGCGCGCGCCAGGCCGGCGCGGCATGCGCGGCGGGAGCGGGGGCGGGGGCGGGGGCGGCGGGCACACTACCCATCGTAGGAGACCGGCCCCCGCCCCGCCGCCCGGTCCCCGGGGCACTTCATGATCGGCACTGTTTCCGCGGCATCCGGTGCGGCAGCAGGTCCAGCCCGGCCGGCGTGTCGGTGACCGGCCCCGGATCCCACTAGTTGAGCCGGTAGTAGCGGCCCGGCTACTGGTCGTGCTGCGGCCGCACCTGGTACGGTGGCTCGCGGCCGCGCCGCTGGTCAGACTGCGCCTGCATGCATTTCCTGCGCCCCGGGGGCCGCCCCCGGCGAGAGGCACGCCGGGACCGCAAACGGGGGCCGAAGAGCATCCGGCGGTCGCATTGGTCATCGGCGCGGAGCGGGAAACAGCATCCAGGGCCACCGATGCGCGGCTGCCCGTCGCGCTGGCCCTCGCCCGCTGAATCGGACCGGGAGGGCTCGCACGCGTCTGCCTTAGCCGACAGGAGAAAGGATGGTAACCGAATGAGCCGTCAGCGCATGGCTGCCGGGCCAGGCCCGGCCGAGGCCATCGAGGCGGGCGCCGGGACCGCCGCCAGGCACGTGGTGATTTCGAGCTTCGACGGCCCCGGCAACCGGCATTACGGCGGCGGCGGCGCAGCCGTCGTCGAGATGATCGCCGCGCGGCTCGCCGCGCACTACGAGGTCACGGTCGTCACCGCGGGACGCCGCAGCGAGACAGTGGTGCGTGACGGGGTGCGTTACCGGAAGCTGCCGCTCGAGTGGGCGGGGCCACGCGCCGGGCAATTGATCTACCACGCACTGCTGCCGTTCGCGGCCCGGACGATACCCCACGACCTGTGGATCGAGAGCTTCACCCCGCCGTTTTCCACGAGCTTCCTGCCGCTCTTCTCGCCCGCCAGGGTCGTGGGTTTCGCCCAGAGCCTTCACGCGCGAGAAATGTGGGACCGGTACCGGCTTCCCTTTTTCCTGGTCGAGCGGTTGGGCCTGCGTTTTTACCGCGACGTCGTGGTGCTCAACGCGGCCCACCGCACGCAGGTCCGCCGCTGCAACCCGGACGCCACGGTGCATGTCATCCCGAACGGCATCGAGAGCAGACGGCTTGACGAGCGGCTGATCGGCCACGGTGAGCACATCCTGTATCTCGGCCGGATCGACACCTGGCAGAAGGGACTCGATCTGCTGCTCGCGGCGCACGCACGAAGCGGCCTGGCCATGCCGCTGCTCGTCGCGGGAAAAGGGACCCGGCGCGAGGAGCGCAAGTTCGCGGCCCTGCTGGCCTCCACCGGGGGCGATGTCCGCTGGGTCGGCCACGTCAGCGGCCAGCGCAAGCAGGAACTGCTGGAACGCAGCGCCTTCGTCACGCTGCCGTCGCGGAACGAGACGTTCGGCCTCGCCGCGCTGGAGGCAATGTCGTGCGGCAAGCCAGTGCTCCACTTCGACCTGCCCCCGCTGCGCTGGATGGACGGCGACGTGCGCGTCCCGCCCTTTGACGTCAGCGCCCTCGCCGACGCGATCCGCGACCTGGCCGGTGACCAAACGGCGCGGCGTGAGCTGGGCCGGGCGGCGCATGCGGCCGCTCAGCGGCACGGGTGTGATGACACGGCGGGCCGCTTTCTCGCGCTCGTCCGGGAGCTCCTGGACGCACCGGGCGTCAGCACCGCGGCGGGGGGCGGCCCGCCGTGCCGATGAGCATGCTGACCGAGGCGATCGAGGAAGGCGTGCCCCCCGTGGTGCTGTCGCCGCACCTCGACGACGCGGTGCTCTCCTGCGGAGCGCTGCTGATCCACGCCGCCAGCCGCACCCGGGTGACCGTCGTAACGCTGTTCACCGGGGCCGGCCCGCCGCCGTACACGCTACCGGCGCGACATCATCTCGGGGCGCATCGCACCCGCCGGCGGCGACATGCTCCGCCGTGTACGGGATGTCATCCAGCAGATGGCGTGCCCGGACCCGGTGCTGGTCTTAGCTCCGCTGGGCGTCGGCGGCCATGTCGACCATGTACTGGTGCGCACCGCGGCCGAGCGCAGCGGTGCGCGGGTCGGCTATTACAGCGACTTCCCCTACAACCAGCGGCATCCGGCAGTTCCCGCTTTCGTCCGGCGCAATGGCCTGGTCGAGGCCCGCTGGTCGCTGCTGATCGAGGCTAAGCCCGACCTGATCCGGGCCTACCGGACGCAGGCGCGCGCGCTGTTTGCCGGTGATGTCATTCCCATCGTCCCGGAGGTCTATTACGTCCCGGCCGGCCCCGGCAACCGCCCGGAGAGGATCACATGACAACGACCCGCATCGGCAAGGCCCTGGCGGCGCACGCCGTGTCCCGGGCCGTCGCCACTGCCGCCATCGCCGCGTCCGCCAACCCTGGACAGCGATCGGAGTTTAGCGCAGAGCGGCGTCGATGACCGGAAGTGTTGGGAGAGGTCAGATGCAATTCTCAGTGACACGTCCAGGTGAGCTTGGACCGGATGAAATTCGTGCGTGGCACTCCATGCAGAAGGCGACCGAATCCCTTCGGGATCCGTTCTTGTCCCCGGAATTCGCGGTCGCCGTCGACAGCGTCCGCTCAGACGCCCGCGTCGCCGTGCTCGCCGAGGGGCCGGAAATCGTCGGGTTCTTCCCATTCCAGAGGGGGCGGCTCGGCATCGGCGTGCCGATCGGCGCTGGACTGAGTAACTGCCAGGGCCTTATCCACGCCCCAGCCGTGGAATGGGACCCGCGGGAATTGCTCCGCGCCTGCAAGGTGTCCGTGTGGCAGTTCGACCATCTGGTCGACGGCCAGCGGCCCTTTGAGTGCTACGCGGCCGCATTGGCGCCCTCACCGGTGATCGACCTGACCGACGGGTTCGCCGTCTACCAGCAGCAGCTCCGGCTGAAATCCCCGAGGTTCTACCGGGACCTGAACAGCAACATGCGCAAGCTTGAGCGTGATGCCGGTGAGCTCCGGTCCGTTGCGGACTCACGCGATCTGGCCGGACTGCGCGCGCTCATGGGCTGGAAATCGGATCAGTACCGGCGCAACAGGTGGATCAGTGTCTTCGACCGGCCGTGGGTCGTCGATCTCGTCCATCACCTGTTCGACATCCATGGTGACTGGTTCGGCGGCCAGCTTTCGCTGCTGTACGCCGGGGAAACCCCGGTGGCCGCGACTTTCGACCTCCGGTCCGGCCACGTGGTGGCGGGCTGGTTCGCCGCATACGACACGCGCTTCAGCCGGCGATCTCCCGGGCTGATCCACCTTCTCCTGAAAGCCGAGGCGGTTGCTGCCCTCGGCGTTCGCCTGATCGATATGGGCAAGGGGAACGATCCTTACAAGCAGCGGCTGAAGAGCCACGATCTTTTCGTCGCCGAGGGCATGGCAGCCCGTGGGCCGCTGCTTGCCGGTGCGCACCGGGTTCTCAGCGGTGCAACGAGACGGGCAGGTGCCCAGATCAGAAAGCACCCGCACCTCTTCCGCGCCACTGACCAGGTGCTCCGGCGATGCGGCCGGATCTGATCCGCTGCACGGCAGGACCGGTGCGCCCGCTCTCCGGCTGCGTCCGCCAGCTCGCCGGGCAGGCGGATCGCCAGGGCCGCGCCGAGCTGCACGGACATGATCCCGGTGAGCACCAGCGCGGCCGGCCCGGCCAGGCCCCGCGCCCTGGCCACGCTGGTCCCGGCGGGTCCGTCCCGGGACGCTCACTCCCAGCGGAACGTGCGCGCGGCCAGGCCGATCCCCGCCACCGCCCACACGGCGAGCACGATCAGGTCACGCACCGGGACGCCGGCGGCCTGCGCCAGCACCGCCCGCAGCCCGGTGGCCAGCGCCCCCGTCGGCAGCAGGGTCAGCGCCGGGCGGACGGCGGCGGGGAACTTGGTGAGCGGGAACACCACCCCGCCCAGGCCGAGCAGCACGATGTAAACCAGGTTGGCCAGGGCCAGCGTCGCCTCGGCGCGCAGCGTGCCCGCCATCAGCAGGGCCAGCCCGCTGAACGCCGCGGTGCCCGCCAGCACCAGCAGCGGCACGGTCAGGAAGGCCAGCGCCGAGGCGTGCGGCCGCCAGCCCAGGCCGGCCGCCACGGCGGTGATGACGGCGGCCTGCAGCAGCTCGATGATGATCACGGTGGCGGTCTTGGCCGAGATCAGCCCGGCCCGCGACAGCGGCGTCGCGCCGAGCTGCTTGAGCACGCCGTAGCGCCGCTCGAAGCCGGTGGCGATGGCCTGGCTGGTGAACGCGGTCGACATCACGGCCAGCGCGATGATGCCCGGGGCCAGGAAGTTCACCCGGCTGCCGCCCACGCTGACCAGCGGCTCCAGGCTGAACATGGCCAGCAGCCCGAGCGGGATGACGATCGTGACGACGAGCTGCTCGCCGTTGCGCAGCGTGGCGCGGGTCTCCGCCGCGGCCTGCGCGGCGATCATCCGCGGCAGCGGCGCGGCGCCGGGCGCGGGGGTGAACGGCGGGCGCCCGGCGGGCACCGCCGCCGCGGGGGTGGACGGCCCGGCCGCGGTCATCCGCGCAGCTCCCGCCCGGTCAGCTCCAGGAACACGTCCTCCAGGGTGCGGCTCTCGATCCGCAGGCTGGTCGGCAGCACGCCGTGCTCGGCGCACCACGCGGTGACCGACGCCAGCAGCTGGGGGCTGACCCCGTCCGGGACCTCGATCACGTAATGCCCGGCCGGGGATTCCTTGGCCAGGCTGCCGAGCGGAAGCGCGGCCAGCAGGCCATCGGTGTCCAGCCCGGCCCCGGCGCGGAAGCGCAGCTGGCCCGCCCCGCCGCACAGGTCGGCGGGGGTGCCGCCCGCGACGAGCCGGCCGTGGTCGATGATCGCCACCTGGTCCGACAGCCGCTCGGCCTCCGCCATGAAGTGTGTGGTCAAAATCACCGTCACGCCGGCCGTACGCAGCTCGCCGAGCAGGTCCCAGGTGGCGTGGCGGGCCTGCGGGTCCATCCCGGCGGTGGGCTCATCGAGGAAGACCAGCTCGGGACGGCCAATCACCGCGGCGGCCAGCGCCAGCCGCTGCTGCTGCCCGCCGGACAGCCGCTTGTAGGGGGTGCGCGCCGACCCGGTCAGGCCGACGCGGGCGAGCAGGCCGCCGGGATCGAGCGGATGGGCATGGAAGCGGGACAGCAGCCGCAGGTAGTCCGCGGCGGGGATGGCGGGCGGCACCCCGCCCGCCTGGAGCATCACCCCGACCCGGGGGCGCAGGGCGCGCTCGTCGCGCGCCGGGTCGAGCCCGAGGACCCGGACCGTCCCGCCGTCGGCGTGCCGGTACCCCTCGCAGATCTCGATGGTGGTGGTCTTGCCCGCCCCGTTCGGGCCGAGGATGGCGGTCACCTCGCCGCGCGCGGCGCGCAGCGTCAGCCCGTCCACGGCCACGGTGTGCCGGTACCGCTTCACCAGGCTCACCAGTTCGACGGCGGGGGCGGTGCTCACGTCGCGAGTCTATGGGTGCTTGCCGCCCGGCGGGTGGCCGGCACCGGGGCAGGCCGGGTCTTCCGGCCATATGGCGACCTGCCGGGGGGTGGCCGAGAAGTGGCTGTGGCCGTAGGCCGCGTACCGTTCCAGCCGCGTCGTGCCGGGCAGCCGGATCCGCGCGGCCATCAGGCTGACCTGGCCGGCGGCCAGCTCCACCCAGGTGATCTGCTGCGCCCGCAGGTAGGCGGGCGGCAGGCCCGGCCGGGTGGGGATGGCCTCCACCACGGTGGTGCACGAGCCCGTGTTGGCGTAGAACCCGGCGCTGGCCTCCCGCAGCTCGGGGTGGTGCGTGTGGCCGGACAGGAAGCCGCGGTAGCCGTCGGCGGTCAGGTCGGCGGCGCGCTGCCGGGCGGCCCGGTTCTGCCCGTAGCCCCGTTCGTCCAGCGCCAGCGCGCTGATCGAGGTCCAGGCGCGGCGGGACATGATCACGATGATGACCGCCACCACGATGAGGTCGGCCACGGCGCCGTAGCCGAGGATCTCCGCGCCGTGCACCCACCGGGTCGTGTCCGGGAACCGCGACGAGAGCTCGAACAGCTCCGACACCCGCAGCGCCAGCAGCAGCGCGACCGGCAGCAGGATCAGCCACCAGGCGTGCCGGACCAGCTTGCGGTAGAACAGCCGGGAGCCGACGAAAGCCGGGAAGTCGGCCGGGTCGGCCATCTCGTGCGCGCCGGTGAGCCAGTCGCGGCCCAGCAGTTCGATCCGCGGCAGCACCTGCCGGACGATGTGATGGCCCAGCGGGGTGTCCAGGCTGTTGCGCTGGTCGTGGAAGCGGTTGTACGGGTCAAGCTGGTGGCCGTGCTCGACGCGGACCTTGCCGCCGCCGGGCAGGATCAGGTCGGCCGCCAGGCACAGCCGGGCCCCGGTCATCTCGCGGACCGCGTCGGCCGCCTTGACGTCCCAGGCCAGGTCGCTGTCGTGGTTGCCGATCGTGTAGATGACCTGGCCGCCCCGCTCGGTCACGGCCAGCAGCGCCGCGCCGAGGCTGTCGTGCTCCCGCAGGATCTCCGCCGCGGTGGCCTGCGGGAAGCCGAGCAGTTCGAGGACGTCACCGGCGAGCACCACGGTGACCGGGCCGGTCTCGGCGGCCAGCCGCCCGGCCAGCACCGCGCACGAGCGCCCGGACACCTCGGTGCGCTGCGGCGGCAGGTGCAGGTCGCTGACCGCGAGCACCGTGGCGCCGGGCCCCACCTGCACGTCGAGCAGATCGGCCACGCCGGCCACGCCGGGCTGGCTGGACGCCATCATCTCAGTATTTCCTCTTCGGCCGGCGGTGAAAACGGGCGGCGGCACCTCCCCGCCCGCCGCTCCCCGCCCGCCGCAGCTAGCCATCGGAACGGAACAAGACCGGGAACCTGGCCGGGGGTCTCCTCAATGTACGGCGTTACCGGCCCCGCGATGGCCCGGTCCCGCCGGCCGGCCCCCCATTTACGTCACGTTGGCGTTCGGTAAACTGGGCCGGAGCGGACTTATTTACGGCATACTGACGTTGTGAAAAACATGCGGACTGCGGACACGGAGCGCCCGGCGGCGGCACACGATGCCATGGCCGGCGGTTCCGCGCGCCCGGGCGAGCTGTCCGCGCAGGCCCGGTCCGAGCGGAGCACCCGCGCCCGGGTGGCCCGGCTGATCCTGGAGCTGGGCCCGGCCACGGCGTCGGCCATCGGCGGGCGGCTCGGCCTGACGCCGGCCGCCATCCGCCGCCACCTGGACACGCTGCTGGCCGAGGGCATGATCGAGACGCGCACCGCCCGGACCTACACCAGCCGGGGCCGGGGCCGTCCCGCCCGGCTGTTCGCGATCACCGACGCCGGGCGCAGCGCGTTCGAGCACACCTACGACGATCTGGCCAGCAGCGCGCTCCGCTTCCTGGCCGAGGAGGCGGGCCCGGCCGCGGTTGAGAAGTTCGCCCGCCACCAGGTCGGCGAACTGGAGCGCCGCTACGGGGCGGTGCTGGCCGGCGCCGCCCCCGCGGACCGGGTCCGGGCCCTGGCCGACGCGCTGTCCGCCGACGGGTACGCCGCCTCGGCGTCCGCGGCGCCGCCCGCCGGCGAGCGCACCGGCGGCGGCCGCGAAGGTCCCGTCGCCGGCGGTGAGCAGCTTTGCCAGCATCACTGCCCGGTCGCGCACGTGGCCGCGGAGTTCCCGCAGCTCTGCGAGGCCGAGACGGAGGCCTTCGGCCGGCTGCTGGGCCGGCCGGTGCAGCGGCTGGCTACGATCGCCCATGGCGACGGCATCTGCACCACCCACGTCACCGGCCGCGCCCTGGTAGCGGACCCGGCCGGTGCGCCGGCCGGGGAACAGGCGCAGCCGCGCGGCGAAACCACCACAGATTGACACGGAGTCCGGAGGCTCTTCATATGACGACCACCGCACAGGACAAGCTCGACGGCCTCGGCACGTACAAGTTCGGCTGGGCCGACTCTGACGTGGCCGGTGCCTCGGCGCGCCGCGGCCTGTCCGAGGACGTGGTCCGCGACATCTCGGCCCGCAAGAACGAGCCCGAGTGGATGCTGGACCTCCGTCTCCGGGGGCTGCGCATGTTCGGGCGCAAGCCGCTGCCGACGTGGGGCGCCGACCTGACCGAGATCGACTTCGACAACATCAAGTACTTCGTTCGCTCGACCGAGAAGCAGGCGGCGAGCTGGGACGAGCTGCCCGCCGACATCAGGAACACCTACGACAAGCTGGGCATCCCGGAGGCGGAGAAGCAGCGTCTGATCGCGGGGGTCGCGGCGCAGTACGAAAGCGAAGTCGTCTACCACAAGATCCGTGCGGACCTGGAGGAGAAGGGCGTCATCTTCCTCGACACCGACACGGCGCTGCGCGAGCACCCGGAGCTGTTCCAGGAGTACTTCGGCACGGTGATCCCGCCCGGGGACAACAAGTTCGCCGCGCTCAACACGGCCGTGTGGTCCGGCGGCTCGTTCATCTACGTGCCGAAGGGCGTGCACGTGGACATCCCGCTGCAGGCCTACTTCCGGATCAACACCGAGAACATGGGCCAGTTCGAGCGCACGCTCATCGTCGTGGACGAGGGCGCGTACGTGCACTACGTGGAGGGCTGCACCGCGCCGATCTACAAGTCGGACTCGCTGCACTCCGCGGTGGTCGAGATCATCGTGAAGAAGGACGCGCGCTGCCGCTACACGACGATCCAGAACTGGTCCGGCAACGTCTACAACCTGGTCACCAAGCGCGCGATCGCCGAGCAGGGCGCGACCATGGAGTGGATCGACGGGAACATCGGCTCCAAGGTGACGATGAAGTACCCGGCGGTCTACCTGATGGGCGAGCACGCCAAGGGCGAGACCCTGTCGGTCGCGTTCGCCGGTGAGGGCCAGCACCAGGACGCGGGCGCCAAGATGGTGCACTGCGCGCCGAACACGTCCTCCACGATCGTATCCAAGTCGGTGGCGCGGGCCGGCGGCCGGACCTCCTACCGCGGCCTGGTCAATGTGCAGGAGGGCGCCGAGCACTCCAAGTCCACGGTCAAGTGCGACGCGCTGCTGGTGGACGCGGTAAGCCGGTCGGACACCTACCCGTACGTGGACGTGCGCGAAGACGACGTGGAGATGGGGCACGAGGCCTCGGTCTCCAAGATCTCCGAGGACCAGCTGTTCTACCTGATGAGCCGGGGCATGACCGAAGACGAGGCGATGGCCACCATCGTCCGCGGCTTCGTCGAGCCGATCGCGCGCGAGCTGCCGATGGAATACGCGCTCGAGCTGAACCGCCTGATCGCGCTCCAGATGGAGGGGGCGGTCGGCTGATGGCGGCGCTTCCGGGGGCGCTGGAATCGTCAGCGCCCGTATCCAGGCTGCACGAGAGCGCGTCGTACGACCCGGCGGACTTCCCGGTGCCGACCGGCCGTGAGGAGGAGTGGCGGTTCACCCCGCTGCGCCGCCTGCGCGGACTGCACGCCGGCGGCGCGCTGGCCGGGGGCGCGTGGCACGAGGAGGTCACCGCGGCGCCGGAGGTCAAGCTGGACCGGGCCGAGCGCGGTGACCCGCGGGTGGGCGCCGTCTACGTGCCCTCCGACCGCGTCAGCGCGCGCGCGTTCGCCTCGTTCACCGAGGCCACGGTGCTCACCGTGCCCGCCGAGGCGGTGACCTCCGCGCCCACGGTGGTGACCGGCTACGGCGGCGGCACCGAGGGCGCCTCGGCCGGTCACCTCGTGGTGGACGTGGGGCCGATGGCCCGCGCCACGCTGATCCTCGACCACCGGGGCAGTGCCACCCGCGCCGACAACGTGGAGCTGTCGGTGGCCGACGGGGCCAAGCTGGCCGTCGTCAGCCTGCAGGACTGGGCCGACGACACCGTGCACCTGTCCCACCACCACACCCGGCTGGGCCGGGACGCGGCGATCTCGCACACCGTCGTCACCCTGGGCGGCGACGTGGTGCGGATCGTGCCGTCGGTCTCCTACGCCGGCCGCGGCGGGGACGCCGAGCTGAACGGGCTGTACTTCGCCGACGCCGGCCAGCACATGGAGCACCGGCTGTTCGTCGACCACACCGTCCCGGACTGCCGCAGCCGCGTGCTGTACAAGGGAGCGCTGCAAGGCGAGCGCGCGCACAGCGTCTGGATCGGGGACGTGCTGATCGGCGCGGACGCCACCGGCACCGACACCTACGAGTACAACCGGAACCTGGTGCTCACCGACGGGGCGCGCGCCGACTCGGTGCCGAACCTGGAGATCCTCACCGGTGAGGTGGCCGGCGCGGGGCACGCCAGCGCGACCGGCCGCCTCGAGGACACGCACCTGTTCTATCTGATGGCCCGCGGCATCCCGTACGCCGAGGCGCGGCGGCTGGTCATCCGTGGCTTCTTCGGCGAGCTGCTGGACAGGATCCGGGTGCCGGAGCTGCGCGACCGGGTCGCGGCCGCGGTCGAGGCGGAGCTGGGATGACGCAGCCGGAGGCCGGCGCGGAGCCGAAGTTCGTGTTCGCCTGCGCCCTCGCGGACGTGCCGGAGCACGGCGCGCTCGGCGTCGATGTGGCGGGCACCCCGGTCGCGGTGGTGCGGACCGGCGGAGAGGTCTTCGCGCTGCACGACGTGTGCTCGCACGCCGAGGTCCCGCTGTCCGAGGGCGAGCTGTATGACCACACGCTGGAGTGCTGGCTGCACGGGTCCTGCTTCGACGTGCGGACCGGCACGCCGACCGGCCCCCCGGCGACAGTGCCGGTGCCCGTCTACCCGGTGAAGACCGAGGGCGGCGACGTCTACGTCGCGCTGCCGTGACGCCGGACGGCGGACCACGCTGAACCGAAAAACGTCTGGAGACCTGAGAACATGGCGACCCTTGAGATCCGCGACCTGCACGTCAGCGTGGAGGAGACGGCCGGTACCCACCGTGAGATCCTGCGCGGCGTCGACCTCGACGTCAACGCGGGGGAGACGCACGCGATCATGGGGCCGAACGGCTCCGGCAAGTCGACGCTCGCCTACGCCATCGCCGGGCACCCGAAGTACCTGGTCACCCAGGGCTCGGTGACCCTGGACGGGGAGGACGTGCTGGCTATGAGCGTGGACGCGCGCGCCCGCGCGGGCCTGTTCCTGGCCATGCAGTACCCGGTGGAGGTGCCGGGGGTGTCGGTGTCGAACTTCCTGCGCACGGCGGTCACCGCGGTGCGCGGCGAGGCGCCGAAGCTGCGTGAGTTCATGAAGAGCCTGCGCGCGGCCATGGCCGGCCTGTCCATCGACCCGTCGTTCGCGGAACGGAACCTGAACGAGGGCTTTTCCGGCGGCGAGAAGAAGCGGCACGAGGTGCTGCAGCTGGAGCTGCTGAACCCGACGATCGCGGTGCTCGACGAGACCGACTCCGGCCTGGACATCGACGCGCTGAAGGTGGTCTCCGAGGGCATCAACCGGTTCCGGTCCGACCCGGGTCACGGCGTCCTGCTCATCACGCACTACACCCGCATCCTGCGGTACGTCCGGCCGGACTTCGTGCACGTGTTCGTCGGCGGCCGGATCGTCCGCAACGGCGGCCCGGAGCTGGCTGAGGAGCTGGAGCGCGACGGCTACGAGAGCTTCGTCAAGGAGCAGGCCGCGCTGGCCGGGGGCACGTCATGACCCTCGACGTGGCGCGGGCCCGCAAGGACTTCCCGATCCTGGACCGCCGGGTCCGCGGCGGGAAGCCGCTGATCTACCTGGACAGCGCCAACACCTCGCAGAAGCCGCGCCAGGTCATCGACGCGATCAGCGGCTTCTACGAGCGGCACAACGCCAACATCCACCGGGCCACCCACGAGCTCGGCGAGGAAGCGACCGAGGCCTACGAGGGGGCGCGGATCAAGGTGGCCGGGTTCGTCGGCGCGCGCGACGAATCGGAGATCGTGTTCACCAAGAATGTCTCCGAGGCGATCAACCTGATCGCCTACGCCATGGGCAACGCCTCGGCCGGCGCCCCGGCACCGGACCGGTTCGGGCTCGGACCGGGCGACGAGATCGTCGTCACCGAGATGGAGCACCACTCCGACCTGGTGCCGTGGCAGATGCTGTGCCAGCGCACCGGGGCCACGCTGCGCTGGCTTACCGTCACCCCGGACGGCCGGCTCGACCTGTCCGCCCTGGACACCCTGCTCACCGGGCGGACCAAGCTGGTCGCGCTGGTGCACCAGTCCAACGTGCTCGGCACGGTCAACCCGGTGCGGCTGATCGCCGACCGCGCGCATGCGGCGGGCGCGCTGGTGGTCGCCGACGCGGCCCAGTCCGTCCCGCACATGCCGGTCAGCGTCGGGGACCTGGGCGCCGACTTCGTCGGCTTCACCGGGCACAAGATGTGCGGGCCGACCGGCATCGGCGTGCTGTGGGGCCGCCGGGAGCTGCTGGATCAGATGCCGCCGTTCCTGGGCGGCGGGGAGATGATCGAGACCGTGTGGATGGACCACTCGACGTTCGCCGTGCCGCCGCACAAGTTCGAGGCCGGCACCATGCCGATCGCGGAGGCGGCCGGGCTGAGCGCCGCCATCGACTACCTGACCGAGACCGGCCGCGAGGCCATCCACGCCCACGAGCAGGCCCTGCTCACCGACGCGCTGGCGCAGCTCACCGAGATCAGCGGGCTGCGCATCCTGGGGCCGGCCGAAGCCGCCGACCGCGGCACCGCGATCTCGTTCGAGGTGGCCGGGGTGCACCCGCACGACGTCAGCCAGGTGCTCGACGAGCTGGGCATCGCGGTCCGCGCCGGGCATCACTGCGCCTGGCCGCTGCACCGCGCCCTCGGCGTGCAGGCCAGCACGCGCGCGTCGTTCTACCTGTACAACACGCACGAGGAAGTGACCGCGCTGGCGGACGGCATCCGCCAGGCCCAGAAGTTCTTCGGCGTGAGCTGACCCCGCCCGGGAATAACCCGCTCCAGATCCGGCTAAGGCAACTATGCAGATCCAGTCGCTGTACCAGGAGATCATCCTGGACCACTACCGCAACCCGCACCACAAGGGGCTGCGGGAGCCGTTCGACGCCGAAGTCCATCACGTCAACCCGACGTGCGGGGACGAGGTGACCCTGCGGGTCGCCGTCAAGGACGCCGACGTCGGACCGGTGGTGGCCGACGTGTCCTACGACGCGCTCGGCTGCTCGATCAGCCAGGCCAGCGCGTCGGTCATGTCCGACCTGGTGATCGGCAAGCCGGTCGGCGAGGCGATGCGGATCGCGCAGCAGTTCCTCGATCTGATGCAGGCGAAGGGCGAGGCTGCGCCGGATGAGAACACGCTGGAGGACGCGGTGGCGTTCGCCGGGGTCTCCAAGTACCCGGCGCGGATCAAGTGTGCGCTGCTCGGCTGGATGGCCTGGAAGGACGCCACCGGGCGGGCGCTGGACGAGACGGCGGCCTCCCCCGCGCCGGCCCCGCCGGAAACGGCCGGGGCGAACGGGTGGCCACGGGACGAGACGACAGGACGGGCATCATGACCGAGAACGTGACCAGCCAGCCGGCCGCCGCGGACGGCGCCGACGGCGCGCCGGAGCTGGCGGGCAACCAGCAGACCGAGGACGTGCTGGAGGCGATGCGCGACGTGGTCGACCCCGAGCTGGGGATCAACGTCGTGGACCTCGGCCTGGTCTACGGCGTCACCGTCGACGCGGACCGGATCGCGTCCATCGACATGACGCTGACCAGCGCGGCCTGCCCGCTGACCGACGTGATCGAGGACCAGGCCCGTGAGGCGCTCGAAGGGGTCGTGTCCGACTTCCGGATCAACTGGGTGTGGCTGCCGCCGTGGGGCCCGGAGCACATCACCGAGGACGGCCGCGAGCAGCTGCGCGCGCTCGGCTTCAACATCTGACACCGCCCCCGCCGCCGGAGCCATCCCGGCCCGTCACAGGCGGCGGCACCGCCAGCACTGGGCCACGTACGGCAGGTCGAGCTCGGGCCGCCCGGCCAGCGCCGGATCGGTGTCCGCCAGCCGCCGCACGCGATCCAGCAGGGCCTGGCGCTCCTCCTGCGGCAGCAGGATCACGTAGCTGCGGGACGCCACCATGTCCAGCAGCTCCGGCACGGCCAGCCGGTGGACCCAGCGCACGTCGCGGCGCTCCAGCGCGGTGAACGGCGGCCCCACCCGCGGATGCTCGCGGGTATTGTCCTCGCCGGCGTCATCCGCGCGCGTCTCGCCGATGACCCGGCCCAGCTCGGCCGCCCACCCGGCGCCCTCGTCCCGGACGTTCCAGACCAGGCCCAGTGTGCCGCCGGGGGCCAGCACCCGGGCCACCTCCGGCACCGCCCGCGCCGGGTCGACCCAATGCCAGGCCTGCGCGGCCAGCACGGTATCCACCGCCCCGTCCGCCAGCGGGATCTGCTCGGCCGAGCCGGCCAGCATGCGGGTACCCGGCAGCACCCGGGCCAGCTCCGCCCGCATCGCCTCCAGCGGCTCCACCGCCGCCACTTCCAGGCCGCGCGCCACCAGCTGGCGGGTCAGCTTGCCGGTGCCCGCGCCCAGGTCGAGGACGCGCCGCGCGCCCGCCGGGAGCAGCCAGTCCAGCGCGGCAGGCGGGTAGGGCGGCCGGCCCCGCTCATACAGCGCGGCGGCGGGCCCGAAGGACTCCGCCCGGACGGCGCGCGACGGCTGCTCGGTCATGATCCTCGCTTCCGGTCGGTGGACGGAGGTGCCGGCCGGCGAGCGGGGCCGTTCCGGCCTGGTCGGCCCCGCAGAAACCGGTGATCACCCCGGCAGCGCGCGATCGAGCCGGGCCAGGAGGCGGCCTGCCACCCCGCGACCGGTTCCGGCGACCCCCCCCGAGCTTAACCGCGCACCCGCGCCCCCAGCCCGCCCCAATTTCATCCCGGGCATCGCGCCACGAAGTGGCCCATCTTCTTCTTTGTTAGGAGTTCTAAGCGGACCCGGCACGTCCTGGGAGGAGATCGAGTCCCTGCCACAGCCATTGCGGTGGACGGTGCAGCGCACGATCTTCCACCTGCTTGACGAGCCAGCTCCGACTCTTGCCGACCCGTTCCCGAGTGACGATCCTCAGCCGGGCGCTTACGAGCGGCACCTGCCGCCGATGCCGTGACCATCTGGTATACCGCCACAGTGCATGAAGGCCAGGGGGTCATCAGCGTGCAGCATGCGAGCCTCGACACCTGACCAGGCCTTTCGCGAGGCTCATTGTCAGCACCGGACAGCGATCCCGGCTCAACCTGTGTCGTTATCGTTTGGACGATGGAGCGTGGCTGCGTTTGCAGGTCAGCCCCCTCTCGCCGCCAGCCATAACCCGTCACGTATCTTTTCCGCTGCTACGGTCTCCAATGATCTGGACCGCTGATCTGGACCGGGTTTTCCTGCCTGCTTACTGTCTGGTTTGTTGCTGATTTCCGGATTCTTCCCGCCGGCGGCACTTTCGACAGGACGGTGGCCTCGCACGTGAGATCGGGAGTTGCATGTGCAGACCAACGAACGCACCGGTGCTGAGCCGGCGAACCGGGCGGCCAGGGACCCGGCGCCGGGGCCACTGGGGCCGCCGGGACTCGGTGCGGGCATCGCCCGTGGCGCCGCCGTCATCGCCGGCCTCACGATCCTGTCCCGGCTGCTCGGCCTGGTCCGCACGCTGGTGTTCTCGCAGACCGTCGGCGCGAGCTGCCTGGGCGCGGCGTACGTCACCGCGAACCAGGTCCCCAACCTGCTCTATGAGCTGGTCCTGGGCGGTGCGCTGACCAGCGCGATGATCCCGGTTCTGGCCCGCTCGGCCGAGCGGGCGGCCAGTGACCCGGCGGCGAAGGCGCGGGTCAGCGTTATCACCTCGGCGCTGCTGACCTGGTCCGTTATCATCCTGGTGCCGCTCGTGGCGGGCATCTCGCTGGCTGCCGGGCCGATCGCCTCGCTGCTCACCCCCGCCAACCCGAACGCGCACTGCGCCCGGGCCGACATGGTCGCGACCACCGGCAACATGCTGGTGGTGTTCGCGCCTCAGGCTCTGCTGTACGGGCTGTCGGTCGTCATCTACGGGCTGCTGCAGTCGTACCGCCGGTTCGCCGCGCCGTCCATTGGCCCGGGGATCTCCAGCCTGGTGCTCATTGCCGGCTATCTCGCCTTTGTGCCGCTGAATAAGGGACGTCCGCTGGCCGAGCTGCCCATCACGGCCGAGCTTGTCCTATCGGCGGGAACCACGCTCGGCATCGCCGTCCTGGTCCTCGTGGCCGTGCCGCCGACGTGGCGGCTGCACCTGCGATTCCGGCCTGTCCTGCGGTTCCCGCCCGGCGTGGCGCGCCGGGCGGGCGGCCTCGCGCTGGTCGGATTCGCCGAGCTGGTCGTCATCGACCTGGCCAGCGTGGTGGCCATCACCCTGGCCAACGGGCGCGGGCAGACCGGCGCGATCGTCCTGTTCAACTACGCCTGGCAGGTGTTCACCTCGGTATCGGCGGTGCTGGCCCTGTCCATCGTCGTCAGCGCGTTCCCCGTGCTGTCCGCGCGTGAGGGGCCGGCCTTCGACCGGACAAGTGCCGGATCGACCCGAGCGGTCGTGCTCATGTCATGGCTCGGCACGGCTGTGATGGCGGCGATCGCCATTCCCGCCGCTCACGTCCTGGCCAGGCAGCCCGATCAGATACCCCAGCTGATAGAGGCCTTTGCCCTGTTCGCTCCCGGTATCGCGGGAACGGCCGTGATCACGAACCTGTCGCGGGTGATGTTCGTCATCGGGCGGCTCAAGGTCGCGGCCGCGGCGCTGGCCGGGAGCTGGCTGCTCGTGATCGTGGCCGATGTCGTGCTGGCCGGGCTGGCGCCATCCCGCCTGGTGATCGCGGCGCTCGCGCTGGGCAGCACCATAGGCCAGACTGTCCTGGCGATCCCGCTGATCATCGTCACCCGGAGGATCTGCGGCCCGGCCGCCGTGCAGGGTGTCAGGCACGCGGCGCTGGCCGGGCTGGCGGCCGGCGCGGCCGGTGCCGCGGCCGGCGTGGCCCTCAGCGTGCTGGTGCCCGTGCAGCACAAGCTGGCGGCCTGCGCCGTGGCGGTGCCCGCGGCCGGCTGCGCGATCATCGCGTTCGGCGTCGTCGCCTACCTCCTCGACGACGGTGACCTGAGGGCCGTCCTGGCCTGGGGGCGGCAGGCGCTCACCGCAGCGTCCGCCGCCGCGCGGCACCGGAACTGACGATGATCCAGCGTGGCGCCAGGCCGCGGCCGGGGGCGGCCAGCTGCCGTCGGGGTAGCCGCCGCGGTGCAGCACCATCGGGTAGTGCGGCAGCGTGCGCGGCCGCCGCACCGACGCCCGCCAGTTGTCCGGATACGGTTCCAGCCCGCGCATCAGCGGCGCCCCGGCCGGGTCGGCGGGATCGCCGGCCAGCGGTTCCAGCTCCGCGCGGAGCGCGGCGACGGCGTCGGCCCCGGACCGGCGGGCCGCCCCGTCCTCGACGGCGGCGATCTGGTCCGCGTACTCCACTGCGCCTCCTGGCCCGCCGCGCTCAGCCGGACGACTTTTCCGCGGCCGCCGGCCGGATCGGGCGCCATGGCGGCGAGGCCGGCCTTGCGCAGCACACCGAGGGCCATGGCGATCGATTCCTTCGGCACCCCGCTGCGCACCGGCAGGTCACGCAAACCCCAGCGCTGCATGCGGTCCAGGTTCGTCGGGGTGCGGGCCAGCCGCTCCAGTTCGGTGACCGGCATCGGCTCCGCGCCGACATAGCACATGCAGGTGAACCACATCGCCATCGACACCAGCCACGGGGCCCGTGAGGCGCCCGCCGGGCCGGGCGGGTCGGCCGGGCCCTGGCGGGCTGTCCGGTGCGGCATCCGGTGCTCGAACTCGTTGTCGAATTCGATCGTGAACGCGACCAGGGCCTGCGACAGCAGGGCCGGCAGCGGGTACCGTTCGGCCATGCCGGCATCATCGGACGGCCGCCGTCCCGCCGCAACCCGGCCCGCGGGGTGCCGGGCGCCCGGTCAGCCGGCGGCCTCGTAGACGGTGGCCTGCTTGGCCGTCACGCCCTCCAGCGCGATCGTGACCGGGATCTCGTAGTCGGCCAGCGGGGTGAAGCCGGCCGTGCGCAGGAACGCCCGCCCCGGGTCACCGACGAGCACCCGGGCGCCGCCCGCGCGGGCGCGGCCCAGGAACGACAGGATCCGGTCGGCCAGATCCTGCTCGTAGAACGCGTCGGCGCACAGCACCACGCCGGCGCCGCCGGCGTCCCCGTCCAGCAGGTCGGCGAGCACCGGCGTGACGCGTACCCCGTTGGCCGCGGCGTTGACCGAGATCACGCGGACCGCGATCTCATCCACGTCGGTGGCGACCACGCGGGCGGCCCCGCAGCGCGCCGCCGCGATCGCGACCAGGCCCGAGCCGGACGCCACGTCCAGTACCCGCTGCCCGGCCACCAGGCCCGGGTGGTCGAGCAGGTACCGGGCCAGGGCCTGGCCGCCCGCCCAGGGGAACGCCCAGAACGGCGGCGGCAGGCTCACCTGCCCGGCCGAGGACTCCAGCTGCTCCCAGACGATGAACGGGTCGTCGGCCTGCTGGATGCGGATCTCCGGCACGTACGGCACCCGGGCCGGCCGCGTGGTCGCGGCGATCAGCTTGCCCGGGTCACCCATGTCCGGCGACGATACCCGCCCGGCGCCGTCGGCCAGGCGCGGCCCGCGGGCGCGGGAAATGCCTCGGAGCCCGGGCGCGGCCTGGGGTAGACTGCGGGCTGTGTCTCCACTCTCTTGCTGACGGGCGCGGTCCGCGGGCGGGAACGGCCAGGCCGGCCGCCGCGGACTGACTGGACGCGTCCGTGTGTTGACCGATTCCGGGAGTGGTTGCCGATGATCGTGGCGAACGGGCTTGAACTGCGCGCGGGGGCGCGCCTGCTGCTGGGCGGCGCCAGCTTCCAGGTCGCCCCGGGCGACCGCATCGGCCTCGTGGGCCGCAACGGGGCCGGTAAGACGACCCTGCTCAAGGTGCTGGCCGGGGACGCGCTGCCCGCGGCGGGCACGGTCCGCCGCAGTGGCGCCCTCGGCTACCTGCCCCAGGATCCGCGGACCGGAGACCTGGGCATCATGGCGGCGGACCGGGTGCTGTCCTCGCGCGGGCTGGACGACCTGCGCGCCGCCCTGCGCCGGGCCGAGACGCAGATGTCGGATCCGGACCGCGGCCGCGCCGATGCGGCCATCCGCGCCTACTCCCGGCTGGAAGAACGGATGTCGGTGCTGGGCGGGTACGCCGCCGAAGCCGAGGCGGCCGCGCTCGCCTCCAGCCTCGGCCTGCCCGACCGGGTGATGCACCAGCCGCTCGCCACCGTGTCCGGAGGCCAGCGGCGGCGCATCGAACTGGCCAGGATCCTGTTCGGTGACTCCCAGACGCTGCTGCTGGACGAGCCGACGAACCACCTGGACGCGGACTCGATCACCTGGCTCCGTGACCACCTGCGCGGGTACCGCGGCGGCCTGATGGTGATCAGCCACGATGCGACGCTGCTGGAGGCCGTGGTCAACAAGGTGTTCCACCTGGACGCACAGCGCTCGGTGATTGACAGCTACACCCTGGGCTGGCGGGCCTACCTGCAGCAGCGGGAAACCGACGAGCGGCGGCGCAAGCGGGAACGCGCCAATGCCGAACGCCAGGCCGCGGCGCTCAGCGCGCAGGCCGACCGGATGCGGGCCAAGGCGACCAAGGCGCGGGCGGCGCAGGGCATGCAGCGCCGCGCCGAGCGGCTGCTGTCCGGGCTGGCCGACGAGCGGGCCGCCGATCGCGTGGCCAGGCTGCGGTTCCCCGTCCCCGCGCCGTGCGGGCGGACCCCGCTCGCGGCCACCGGGCTGGCCAAATCCTACGGCAGCCTGGAGGTCTTCGCCGACGTCGACATCGCGGTGGACCGGGGCAGCCGGGTGGTGATCCTGGGCCTGAACGGCGCCGGCAAGACGACCCTGCTTCGGCTGCTGGCCGGGATCGAGCCGCCGGACACCGGCACCGTCACAGCCGGGCACGGGCTGCGGCTGGGCTATTACGCCCAGGAGCACGAGACGCTGGACGTGGCGCGGACCGTGCTGGAGAACATGAAGTCGGCGGCGCCGGGCCTGACCGAGTCCGAGCAGCGGACGGTGCTGGGGTCGTTCCTGTTCTCCGGCGACGACGTGGCCAAGCCCGCCGGGGTGCTGTCCGGCGGGGAGAAGACCCGGCTCGCGCTGGCCCTGCTCGTGGTGTCCGGCGCGAACGTGCTGCTGCTCGACGAGCCGACCAACAACCTGGACCCGGCGAGCCGGGCGGAGGTCCTGGCCGCGCTGCGCGCCTACACCGGGGCAATCGTTCTGGTCACCCACGACGAGGAGGCAGTCGAAGCCCTTTCGCCTGAGAGAGTCATTTTGCTGCCTGACGGGGTAGAGGACGCCTGGAACGAAGATTTCGAGGATCTGGTGTCGCTTGCGTGAGCTTGGCGTCATCGGGCCCCGCTGGCGAAAATAATGATCGTTTACCTCTATGCGGGTGGCTATTCCCGCGGCGGTGCCTGATCATGGCCGGGGGGCGGTGTTACGCAGCGGTGACTCTACCTAACGGGAGGTACACGTGGCCGAGACGTTGAAGAAGGGCACCCGGGTGACGGGCGCGGACCGCTCCAAGCTGGCGGCCGACCTGAAGAGCCGGTACGACGCGGGCGAGAGCATCCGGTCCCTCGCCGCCTCGACCGGGCGGTCGTACGGCTTCGTGCACCGCATGCTCAGCGAGACGGGGGTCAAGCTGCGCGGCCGGGGCGGCGCCACGCGCGGCAGGACGTCCGCCAAGCGCGCGAGCTGACACCGTGCGGGCGACGCCGCGCACCAGGCCGCCACCGGCCCGGCGATACGGTGGAGGGCGGGTTCCGGAGCGGGACCGGCGCGGCGGCAGGAGGTTCGTGATGACCGGCGGCACGGGCGCACCCGACGGCGCGGGCCAGGCCCGCGAGGCGGACGTGGAGCCGACGGCGGGCGACGGCGGCATGGCGGCCGCGGGTGCCCGGCTCGGCACCGTGGGGCTGAAGCTGCGCATCGACGGCGCGGTCGCCACGGTGACGCTGCACCGCCCGGAACGGCGCAACGCGATGACCCCGGGCCTGTGGCGCGGGCTGGCGGCGATCGGCGCGGCCCTGCCTCCGCACGTGCGCGCCGTCATCGTCCGCGGCCATGGCCCGTCCTTCTCGGCCGGGATCGACCTGCGGCTGCTCGCCGCGGACGGCCTGCCGGGAGAAGAACTCGCCGACCCGGCCGGCCCGGGCTTCACCGAATGGCTGGCCGGCCTGCAGGCCGGGTTCTTGTGGCTGCACCGCCCGGACATCGTCTCGGTCGCTGCGGTCCGCGGGCACGCCGTGGGCGCCGGATTCCAGCTCGCGCTCGCCTGCGACCTGCGGGTGCTGGCCGACGACGCCCGGCTGTGCATGAAGGAACCCGCCCTCAGCCTGGTGCCGGACCTGGCAGGGACAAAGCCGCTCGTCGACATTGTCGGCCTGCCGCGGGCCCTTGAGCTCTGCCTGACCACGCGCACGATCGGCGCCGCCGAGGCCCGGGACCTCCGGCTCGCTGAGCTCGTCGTGCCTGCGGGAGACCTGGATGCCGCGGCCGCCGGGCTGGCGCACGCGCTGATCGCCCACGACGCGGCGACCGTCCGCGCGGTAAAGAAGCTGCTGGCCGGGGCGCCTGGCCGTACGCTGGAGGAGCAGGCGGCGGCCGAGGGGGCGGCGCAGGCCGCGCTCCAGCGGGAACGGCGCTCCGCCGGCTGACGGCCGCGAGCAGGCCGCTGGGCCGGCGGGGCTGTTCGCGACGAGCGGACGCCGTGCCGGGGCGCACCGGGAAGGTTTCACCGCCGGACGGAGGTTTCCGCACGCATGTACGGTGCCCGGGCGAACATGACCATGATGCGGTCCTTCCGGCAGGACCCGTCGGTGACGCGGCAGAAGCTCAAGAAGGGGACGATCCGCCGGATCCTCACCTACGCGCGGCCCTACCGTGGCATGCTCGCCGCGTTCATGGTCACCACCGCGCTGGACGCGCTGATCACGGTGGTCAACCCGCTGCTGCTCCGGGACATCATCGACAAGGGCATCCTGGCCAAGAACGAAGCGGTCGTGATCGGGATCGCCGCGGCGGTCGCGGGTGTGGCGCTGCTCGACGCGGGCCTCGGCTTCATAAACCGGTGGTTCTCGGCCCGGATCGGGGAGAGCCTCATCTACGACCTGCGGACGCAGGTGTTCCGGCACGTGCAGCGGCAGCCGATCGCGTTCTTTACCCGGGCCCAGACCGGCTCACTGGTCAGCCGGCTCAACAGTGACGTTATCGGGGCGCAGCAGGCCATCACGTCCACCATGTCGTCGGTGGTATCGAACATCCTGTCGCTGGTCGCCATCCTGATCACCATGTTCGCCCTGTCCTGGCTGGTCAGCATCATCGCGCTGGCGCTGATCCCGCTGTTCATCCTGCCCGCCCGCCGGGTCGGCCGCCGGATGCAGCGGCTCACCCGCGAGTCGATGCAGCTCGACGCGGAGATGGGCTCGACGATGACCGAGCGGTTCAACGTGGCCGGCGCCATGCTGGTCAAGCTGTTCGGCCGGCCGAGTGAGGAGGCCGACGTGTTCGCCGGGCGCGCCGCCCGGGTGCGCGGCATCGGCGTGACCACCGCCATGTACGGGCAGGTGTTCTTCATCGCGCTGGCCCTGCTCGCCGCGATAGCCACCGCGGTCGTCTACGGCCTGGGCGGCAGCCTGATCATCCACGGCGTCCTCCAGCTCGGCACGCTGGTCGCGCTGACCACCCTGCTGGGCCGGGTCTACGCGCCGATCACCTCGCTGTCCAATGTCCAGGTCAGCGTGATGACGGCGCTGGTCAGCTTCGACCGGGTCTTCGAGGTGCTGGACCTCAAGCCGCTGATCGAGGAGAAGCCGGACGCGGTGCCGCTGCCGCGGGCCGCCGCGGCGGACGGGACGGGGCAGCTGGCGCCGGACATCACCTTCGACGACGTGTCGTTCCGGTACCCCAGCGCCGGCGAGGTGTCGCTGGCCTCGCTGGAGTCGGTCGCGCTGCCCGTCCCGGAGCGCACCAACGCCAGCCGCAGCGTGCTGAACGGCGTGACCTTCACCGCGCCGCCCGGCCAGCTGACCGCGCTGGTCGGCCCGTCGGGCGCCGGGAAGACGACGATCACCAACCTGGCCGCGCGGCTGTATGACCCGGGCTCCGGCACGGTCCGGATCGGCGGCTACGACCTGCGTGACGTCACGCTGAAGTCGCTGCACGACACCGTGGGCGTGGTCACCCAGGACGCGCATCTGTTCCACGACTCGCTGCGCACCAACCTGGCCTACGCCCGGCCCGCGGCCACCGGGGCCGAGATCATCGAGGCCTGCCGGGCCGCGCAGATCTGGGACATGATCGCGGACCTGCCGGACGGGCTGGACACGGTGGTCGGCGACCGCGGCTACCGGCTATCCGGCGGCGAGAAGCAGCGGGTGGCGCTGGCGCGCCTGCTGCTCAAGGCGCCCACCGTGGTGGTCCTGGACGAGGCGACCGCGCACCTGGACTCCGAATCGGAGGCCGCCGTCCAGCGCGCGCTGAAGACGGCGCTCGCAGGCCGCACCTCACTGGTCATCGCGCACCGGCTGTCCACCATCAGGGACGCCGACCAGATCCTCGTCATCGACAAGGGGACGGTCACCGAGCACGGCACCCACGAGGAACTGCTCGCCGCCGACGGCCTGTACGCCGAGCTTTACCACACCCAGTTCGCCGGCCAGGAGCGCCCGGCTCGCGCCATGCCGGCGACCGCGTGACGGGCGCGCCGGCGGGCCCGCTGCTCTCGTTTCATGATCGTCCCGGCGCGGGGCGTCGGCCCGGACCGGCCGGGTGCCAGGAAATTCAGGAAAATATCCCGGTGGTGCTGTGCATGGCCCCGGCTTTGTCGCCGGGTCCCGGTAGTATCGAACTAGTAATCGAACCCGGCCCCCGTGGAGGGCCCGGGCCCCGGGAGGGGCCGGGCTCGCTGGGGAGGTGACCCGCCGCCCCTGGTGCACCCGGGAGGGTGACAGCCCGGCCACCGCGGCCAGGGTGCGGATCGAGATCCCCTCGGCGCGGGCCGAGGCCAGCGCCCACGTCCGTTCCCGTTCGGCCTGGTCCAGCCGCCACGCGGCCCGGGAAACCCGGATCAGGATTCGCCGCTCCCGCCGTGCGGCCTCGACCCGCTCGCTGATCGTCACCCGCCCATCGTGCCAGCAGTGTTCAGGAAACTGGACGCCGTAACGGTGTTCACGGGTCCGTTGTTACCGGCGCCCCGGGTCGTGACGAGATCGAGGCCGGCTTGGAGCCGGACAGGCGGGTGCGCGGCCCTGGCGGCGGGAGGCCCTCGGTGTCCGCCCTCGACGCCGGGGTCCTGCCCGCACTGGAAGCACTGGTCGATCCCGGGAGCCGGGGCGACCCCATGTCACCGCTGCGCTGGACGACCAAGTCAACCGCCAACCTGGCCGCGGAGCTCACCAGGCAGGGTCACGCGGTCTCGGCGCGGACGGTGGCCAGCCTGCTGGCCGGGGCCGGGTACAGCCTGCAGGGCAACGCCAAGACGGCCGGGGGGAAGCAGCACCCCGACCGTGACGCCCAGTTCCGGTACATCAACGAGGCCGTGACTGCGTTCCAGGACGACGGCAGCCGGTGATCAGCGTGGACGCCAAGAAGAAGGAAAATGTGGGGAATTTCAGGAACGGCGGGGCGGAATGGGCGCCAGCGGGGCAGCCCGAACGGGTCAGCGTGCGACTTCGCCGACGAGGAGCTGGGCAAGGCGGCGCCCTACGGGATCTACGACCTGACCGCGAACGCCGGCTGGGTCAACGTCGGCACCGATCACGACACCGGCGCGTTCGCTGTCGCATCGATTCCCCGCACTGCCTGCGCCACCCGGCAATCACCTTCGCCCTCGACGCCGGCACCACCCCGCGTGACGTGCAAGGCTACACCGGGCGCAAAGACCCCCGCACCACCCGCCGCTACGACCACGCCCGCGACAGCCTCGACCGCAACGCCGCCGACGCCGTCGCCGCCTACCCCGCCTGACTTCGCAAGCCGTCGCTGCTGGCCGGGGTGGCTTGCCCGGGCTTCGCGCGCGGCGGAGACGTTCATGTTCGCGCACACCGCCCGGCCGCCTGGCCGGCTGGGACCGCAGTGAAGTACCGGCAGACCCTCACCGCCCTGACCGGCCGGCCGTCACTAGCCCGGCCACGGCCGCCACCATCGCCCGGCTGGATACCCCGGCTGGAGCCGGTGCCCTCGATGCGGCGTTCCGCTCGCCGGTGCCGTGCCGGCGCAGGCCCCTTCTTGCGCTCCCACGCCTCGCCCGCCAGCAGTTGCGCGCGCGGGTCGCGCCAGCGGGAGGAGGCCCCGGCGTATGTCTCGCGCCGCCTGAGGTGCCCGATGCGTCATGATCTCAGCGCAAGAGGCATGATCGATGATTGAAGTCAAGAGATAGGGTTGGACCCACATACACAGCTCACTGTCCTAGGTCGATGGTTGCCGATAGGACGCCTGGGGGAGGGCCTATGTCATCACTACCTCTGGTCGGGTGTGATTGGGCAGGTTACCGGCTGCTTGCTGTTCTCGGCCGGGGCGGAATGGGCACCGTCTATAAGGCCGGGCAGCCGCGCATCGGCCGCCTCGTGGCGCTTAAGGTCATGGCTCCCGAGCTGGCAGCCGACGACGTCTTCCGTGCGCGGTTCCTCACGGAATCAAGCACGGCCGCCTCGCTGAGTCACCCCAACATCATTCCCATCTATGACATGGGCCCGTGCGAAGACTTGCTTTATATCGCGATGCGCTACGTCGCCGGCGCCGACTTGCGGGCAGTCCTGCAGGCACACGGTCGCCTCTCACCCAGTCAGGCGCTCTTGCTGATCGGCCAGACGGCCCGTGCGCTCGACGCTGCCCATCGCTGCGGGCTGGTGCACCGCGACGTCAAGCCAGGCAACATCCTGGTGGAGCGCGGGGCAGATGACGACGATCCGGACCACGTCTACCTCGCAGACTTCGGCATCACCAAGCACGTGGCCTCGCGAAGCGGGCTCACCTCCACCGGGCAATTAATGGGCACCATTGACTACACTGCCCCGGAGCAAATCCAGGACAGACCCATCGACAGCCGGACGGACATTTACTCGCTCGGCTGCGTGCTCTACGAGTGCCTCACTGGCCACGTTCCCTTCGAGAAGGATCTTGACGCTGCCGTCATCTGGGCGCACGTCGAAGAGCTGCCGCCGGCGCCGAGCACGGTCCAGCCCGGCCTGCCGCGCGGCATCGACGACGTCATTTTCCGTGCCCTGGCCAAAGAGCCCGGCGATCGCTACCTGACCTGCCGCGATATGGTCGCCGCAGCACGCTCCGCGTTTCCTGGCCTCGGCCAGAATCCGCCGACCGTCCTTGCTCCCCCCAGTGACCCGGATGACAGAACCACCCGGCAGCCGCCGGGCATGCCGCCATCGTCACCTGACCCGCAAATAGGACTTTCGGCGGGCACCCCAGACGGGCCGGCGGCGATGCGCGCTGCCAGCGGCCAGCGCGCCCATTTTCCACGCCGGTACGGCGCCGCGCGAGCGGTATCTGGGGCTGACCCGCAAATAGGACTTTCGGCGGGTACCCCAGACGGGCCGGCGGCGATGCGCGCTGCCAGCGGCCAGCGCGCCCATTTTCCACGCCGGTACGGCGCCGCGCGAGCGGTATCTGGGGCTGACGACAGGCCCACTGAAATCTACCGGCGCGGCGGCGAGCACGCACGGGCTTTGCCAGCCGGTCATATTCCGCCTCCCGGGACGGAGCCGGCGCCGCGGCACAGGAAGCGCCCATCGCGCCGGCTGGCGGCCCTGGGCGGCCTCGTGCTGATCATCGCGGCGGCCCTCGGAACATGGGCAGTCACCAGGCAGGGCGGGGCGCCGCAGCACAAGGCACAGGGCGGCGCGCCGCAGGGCCCTGTGCCCGCTGAGGTTGCCGGGGCCTGGCGGCTGGCGCATAACTCGCCGTTCCCGGTTCAGCAGGTACCTGCTGCGGTGCTGAACAGCCGGATCTGGGTAGCCGGTGGCCTGATTGACGCGCAGGATGCGACGGCACGGACCGAGTTCTACGACCCGGCGATCGACACGTGGAGCCCCGGCCCGCCGCTGCCCATCCCGCTGCATCACGCGATGATGGTGACGTACCGGAACACGCTGGTGGTGATCGGTGGCTTCGCGTCACAGGGCGGCGATGTGCTGGGGACCACCTCCGCGCGGGTGCTGTTCCTCAACCAGGCCCAGAACGGCTGGACCGACGGCCCCAGACTCCACATTGCGCGTGGTGCCGGCGCGGCAGCGGTGGTCGGGGACAAGATCATCGTTGTCGGCGGGCGGACCGGCGCAACCGAGAAGCCGGTCACGCCCACGGAAATTTTCGACGGCACCAGCTGGCATGACGCCGCCAGCATCCCGATCCCGGGCGATCACCCGGCGGCCGCCTCGGACGGGACCTACCTGTACGCCGTCGGCGGGCGCAAGGTGACCGTCACCGCTAACACCGCGGCGGTGCAGCGCTTCAACCCAGCCACCGGCCAGTGGACCCAGCTGCCGGCCATGCCAAGCGCCGCCAGTGATCTCGGCGCGGCGATCATCGGCGGCCAGCTGGTCACCGTCGGCGGCGAAAGCCCGGCCAGCGTGTTCAGCACCGTCCGCGCCTACAACCTGGCCACCTCGACGTGGTCCGCCCTGCCAGACCTCGCCGCAGCCCGGCACGGGGCGGCCGTCGCAGCGATCGGCAATACCCTCTACGTCATCGACGGGGCATCCCAGCCCGGACACAGCGCATCCACCCCCACCGTACAAATCCTTCGCCTTGGCCGGTAGGCAGATGTCCGGTGCAGGAAGCGATCACCGGACTCCGGCTGGGGTCGGTAAGACCGGTGTCACCAGGTGCACGCGATTGCGTTGAGCCTGCTCAGCTACCCTGAGCCGCATGGCCCCCGAGGATCCAGACTCCGGGGAGGACACCGAACTGGACGGCCGGGACAATATCGCCGGCCGATATCGCAGGCAGTGGAGTAGAGCACGCAGTTGGCGATCAGCTGGTTGAACTTGATCAGTTTCTCCTACCTGCGCACAGCTCCAGCACTGTTGTTACGACGCGGGCTGCCCGAACGGTTCACTCGCCAGGTACGAACCATTTCGAAAATTTTCTGGCGGCCGGCATGAACCATTCCCTATGGGCCTGTCGTACCTCATACAGCCATCCCGGCCGGCAGCGGCAGCGGAAAGTCCTAACTGGTGTGCACCGCTGCGCTGATTCCCTTCGTGCCTGAGTCATTGGAAGCAATTGGTTCCAGGCCCGTCGATTGCCAGGAGGAATTGTGAGAGACCTCAGTACTTCGAGCAGCAGCGGTGACCCGA
>Ga0335078_10000996_pt1 | contig 43102 bp, 42 predicted proteins | sample Lox_Sample_32_FD_206711 | JGI IMG/M metagenome (GOLD analysis project Ga0335078, IMG submission 206711) | Soil microbial communities from Loxahatchee National Wildlife Refuge, Florida, United States - Lox_Sample_3.2 | ecosystem: Environmental > Terrestrial > Soil > Wetlands | place: USA...
GAGGACCCGGTGGATCTCGCCGGCATACTCCCCGCGCCGACGCGTCGGGAGGGTGTGGAAGCACCCGTTGTCGACCAACCCGTCAAAGCTCCGGTCGGGGAAGTCTAGGGCGAGTACGTCCCCCACTCGAAAATCTGCAGCGACCCCCTCCTGACGCGCCCTCTGTTGGGCGGCGTGGACCGCCCCCGGGGAGATGTCCACGCCATAACCGTGGAAACCGCTCCGGCAAAGGTACAAGACGTTCGAGCCGGCCCCGCACCCCACATCCAGCACCGTAGAGCGCGGCCGGAGGAACCCCTCCTCCACGGCGCGGACGAGGTGGGGGCTCGGCTCGGGGCTGAACCAGGGGAGCTCGCGGTACGGTGTCTCCTCGTATGTCGCCTTCCACATCGACCGATGGCGGACCGAACTGCCACGACGGAGTGTCTCGTGGGGGGTCATCAACCGCTCTCAGTAACCCATGAAGTACTCATACTCGAGGTCATCCTCGACGACCCCGAGCGGGTCTCGCAGGAAGGCCAGCACGTCGCGCGCCATCTCCGGAAGGCCCACCACGTAGACCTTGGGGCGTGTGAGCCCGTAGAGGGCCTCTCGCACCCAGTGCAGGTCGATGCGGCCGGTCCGGCCCGTCCACGGCCGCGTAGACTCCGTCGGTCGGGTGACGGTGTAATGGACCGCTAGGTGGGGGTCACCCCGCGCGATCGCGTCGAGCTCGTCCCGGAAGGCGAACTCCTCGGGGGTCCGGGCGGAGTACAGCAGGACCCTCGAGCGGCTCGCACCGGTGTCCGCCGCGTACCGGGCCATCCCTCGAAACGGGGTGACCCCGATGCCCCCGGCAATGAACAGCGCGTCCCGGCTGGGGTCGAAGAGGAGGTCGCCAAGGGGGCCGATGACGTCGCACCCCTCCCCGGGACGCAGGGTCCGGAGCGCTTCCTTGAACGGGGAGCCGGTCATCTTCGCGGTGACCGAGATCAGGTCGGTCTCGGTCGGGCTGGAGGAGAGAGAGAACGAGCGGGCGGGCCCCCAGGGGTCCCGGACCCCCGGAAGGACGAGACGAACCGCCTGGTTGGAGCGGTAGTGAAAGTCCGTGCCTCGCGTCGAGAAACGGAAGGTCATCGAGGTGGGAGTCTCGGGCTGGCTGCTCACGAAGGGGAGTCGGAACCTGCGGGGGGGAGACGGGCCAGGTTTGGGGGGGCTCGGGCGGATCTCCACGACCGGAGCAGGGGCACGGGGCGCATATTGACTGGGTTCGGGACCGTCCGGTCCGATCGGATCGACCGCGGGATCGGCCCGCGGCTCCGCCCCGGTGGGCCATATAGGGCGAGCCCGTCGCCCGCGGGGCGGTTCGCGCACGTGGTCGAGGTATCTCCGGTCCGCGCTTGGCATCCGAACCCGGAAGCCGGGGAAGCGAGCCGTCTGGTCTGCCCGGTGTACGACACGCTCTCGGACGAGGACGTCCGTCGGTACGCCCGGCATCCGTCCAACGCGGCCCGCTTCGTGCCTCGCCCCCGGAACCTTCCGCTCCCTCGGTTCCTCGAGACGGCCGCGGCGCGGCTCGACGAGGCGCTCCACGACGGGGCCTACGTCCGCGACCCGCGCCCTTCGTACTACGTCTACGGGATCCGGTACGTTCCGCCGGCGGACGTTCTGGAGACGATCGAACCGGACGAGCGTCGCGCGGAGTACCTTCTCCTCGGGCTGGTCGGGGCCCTCGACCTGGAACGGGCCGGACATACGACGGTCGCCCTGCACGAACGCACGTTCGACGACCGCGTCGAGGAGCGAATGGCACTCACGGAGGCCACCGGAAAGAGCTTCGCGCCCATCATGGCCGGCTACCACCTCCCGGACCACGGCCTGAACGACCTGCTCGAGCAGCTCCTCGGCCTCAATCGGCGGCGTCTCGCGTTCGAGAGCGCGCGGACCCCGGTCGTCGAAGCGACCCTGGACGGAACGACGCACCGACTGTGGAAGATCGACGACGGCCCGTCCGTTACGCAGATCCGGGCGATCGTCGCGGAGCTGCGCCTGCTCGTGCTTGACGGGCACCATCGGTACACGGCCGCCGCCCGGCGGCACGACCAGGGTCGCCCCTCGGCCCCCCTCGTGATGCTCGTCGACGGACAGGACCGGGCCCTTCGGGTGCTGCCCTGGCACCGCGTCCTCCCGGCCCGGGTCCGGCCGTTCGACCAGGTGCTCGGTAGCGCCCAGAGGGCGTTTCCGCACGTCGCCCGGCTGGCGGCGACCCCGACTCCCGCCGCCGCCCTTCGCCGCCTTCGGGAGATGCACCGCACCGGACGGCGCGGTTTTCTCGCCGCGCACGGCGACGCGCTCTACGAAGTTCACGGCACCCCCGAGGTGTCGGACGTCGGCTCGGACTTCGACTTGCTGCACTCGTTCCTGGAGGCGAGCCTCGGCATCGACCCGCACGAGCTCCTCTTTGTTCGGTCCCCCCGGACCGCGCTCGACCGGCTCACCACCCGCCAGGACCCCGGAGAAGACGGGACCGCACTGCTCCTTCCACCCATCACGGAGCTTGGGATCGAGGAGCGCGCCTTCGGAAGCGGGCGTGTCATGGCCCACAAGTCGACGATGTTCCTGCCGAAGGTCGCCGAGGGGTTGATCTTCGGGCCGGCGGACGGGCGCGACTGAACGGAGCAAGCCGGCCCGCGCCGCTGGTGGGGGCCATCCGCCCTCGGGCGGCCCAAGACAGATGGTCGACCTGGGTTCTCCAGGATGCAGGTAGACCATGGTCGCCCCGAGAAAGGTCAGCAAGCCCAAAGCGAAATCCCGTGCGGCCACCCCTTCGGAATTTGCCCCGGGGGTGTTCGTCGGGGGCTGGAACGATGCCCTGCGGTTCGAGGGCGCCCGGTTCTGCGTCCTGGACGACCCGCCGGAGGACATGCCGCCGGCCACGCACATTCGAATCTACGACGAGTCGGCCGACCGGCCCCTCCGGGAGAACCTGGACGAGCTCGCACGCGCCATGGGCGCGGCCCGCTCGAGAGGTCAGCCCGTGCTCGTCTTCTGCGGTCACGGAGTGCGGCGCTCTCCCCTCGGGGCGGCGTGGTACCTCCACCGGGCGGAGGGGCTGCCCCTGAAGGAGGCGTACGAGCGGATCCGCGCCGTCCGGCCCAAGGTCGAGGAAGCCCGAGAGTGGATAGGGAACGCGGGCGAGCTCGAGCAGGCCTAGCGGGTGACCCGCGATGCAGGTCGAGTCCGACCCGGACCCTGCCTGGGTCGCGGAGCTGAGCGGCCGCGGGGCGGAGGAGTCCCAGCACGCGCTCGCCGAGGCAGCGGGAGAGCGACGCCTCTTCTCTCAGCTGGCGCGCTCGCATGCCCGCGCGGGTCGGACCTCCTACGTCGAGATCGACGCCCCGCTCGAGCTCCACGCGCTGGTGCGATTGCTCCGGCCCGCCCACGTGGTCGAGGTGGGGGTCTCCTCCGGGGTCTCCTCCGCCTACATGCTGAAGGCCCTCGAGCAGAACGGCGAGGGGAGGCTCCATTCGATCGACCTGCCCGCCTTCCCGCCGAAACGCCGGCCCGGGAAGTCGGACTCCCGAATCTCCTGGACCCTTCCTCCGGGACGAAGCTCGGGGTGGGCGGTTCCTGTTCCCCTGCGGCAGCGTTGGGACCTTCGACTCGGCGACAAGCGTGACGTTCTCCCGATCCTCGCCGAGCAGCTTCCTTCCATCGACCTGCTCGTCTACGACGTTCCCCACGAGGACAACGCAACCCGTCGCGAGTTCCGGGTCCTCGACCCGCTGTTCCCGCCCGGCGCGGTCGCGATCGTCGATCACGGCCCCGGCGGGGGACTGTGCGAGGCGCTGGGGAAATGGGCACTCGGGTGGAACACCCGCCCTGTCGGCCGCCAGGGGCTCGGTCTCTACGGGGCGCGTCGACCCCGGGGCGTCGCGAAGGAGTGACGCTCGTCGCTCGGGGACTCTCGCGAAACCCCAGCCTCTCCTTCGGGGGATCGCGTACCCTGGAGCGGTCTCCGGGCCGGAGGGTGGCGCGCCGGGGTCGCGGGCAGGAGGAGCGGCTCGGCGGCCTGCTCGCTTCGCGCCTTCAGGGACGGGTAACTGTTGGTCAGCAGCCGGAGCTGTCCCTTTCGAAGGTGCTCCCCGAAGGTCGAGCGGGAGAGCCCCTGTCCCCGGGCGACGTTATCCCAGCTCGTCCGGGCGGGGACGTCGAACAGACCGCTCTCGAAGGCCGCGACCAGGGACCGGGCCTGCTGGTCCGTCAGGCCCTCGAAGAAGTGGACCGAGGCCGTCGGCAGGTCCCGTACCCGCTCGAGGGTCCCCCGGTCGGTGACCGACCGGATCTCGACGTCCCCCAGGCGTCGCACCCGCGAGACCAGGTCGTTCAACTCGCGCTTCGAGGGGGCCATCAGGCGATAGGTCTCCGTGCCGCCGAAATAGATCACGGGGTGGAGCACCCAGACCCCCGTCTTCCGAGCTAGGCCCGTCACGGAGGGGGGCTCCGCCCACTCGAAGTCGGGGATGGTCACCAGGGCGTCCTTGCCGTCCACCACGAGGGCCCGGGCGTGGAAGGAGTCCCGGAGCGCCGCGAGCACCTCGCGGAGCTCGGACTCATCCGGCGCGGAAACCAGGAAGATATCCCGACGGTTATCGCACCACAGCAGGAGAAGCGAGCGAGGGAATTCGCACGAGATGTCGCAGTAGGGGCACGGATGGTGGACTCGCACCTGCGCCTCGACCACGCTCATCGCTCCCCGATTCGCCCGTTGGGTTAATTAGGTCCGCCCGCCCCCGGACGGCTCTAAGGGTATGTTGCTCCTCCACGTTCATCGAGCGGGGTACGTCCTCTAGGTGAGGTCCATGGTGGTCGAATTCTTCATCCAGCGAGTGCCAAAGTTCCGTGTCGCGTCGATCGTGCGGGTGGGGCCGTGGAAGGAGGACAATCTGCGCTCGGAGTTTCGGGAGCTCATCGCGTGGGCGCGGGGCCAAAAGGTCCGCACCGGTCGCTGGATCTTCTTCGAGCGAGACCGGAACCGGTGGGAGGCCTGCCTCGAGCTCGGGGGCCCCGCCGAGGTGGGAGGACGGGTCCGATTGAAGACGCTCTCCCCGACATGGGCGGCGTGCGTGACGTTCGACCCGGACGCCGTCTCTTCGCGGGTCGTCTACCACGCGCTCAACGACTGGCTTCGCTGGCGGAGGAAGGACGGGACGATCAAGTCGGTGACCGGGGTCCGTGAGGTCTACGACGGCGACCCCTGGGCGAGCCGGAAGGCGTGGGCCCACTGCACGGTCCAGTTCCTCGTACGGAGGTAGGCGGCCTCGCTGGACCCGACCGATCGGGTTGAGCCGCTCAACGGGCCGCGGACCTACGTCTCCGTTTGCACACCGGGCAGCCCGACGACCCGTCGGTAGGCGAGGCGGAGTAGAAGACCGGGGAGCGATGCGCCCGTCGGAAGCACACGAAGAGCCTGCGCTCCGATCCGTCACGGGCGCGAAAGGGGTAGACCCTCCAGTAGACCACCCGCACTCCCCTCCGAGGTCGAGCCGAAGCGAGGTACCGCTCGGCCGGGCCACCGAGCTCCGGACCGCGTCGAGTGGCCAGTCTCAGGTCCCATCGACGGACCAGCGCCGGGGGCACTGTCCAGGATCGGAGGACCGCTCGAACCGCTGGGGTCGGGTCGCGCCGGGTCCATTCTGAGTAGGAGGTGAGCGACACGACCCCGGACGGGCACGCGCGAACCTCCCAGACCCCGGGGAGGCGGTTCGCGACCCGCCGGGTCCGGACCGGTCGGTCGCAGTGCCGATAGCACTCTCCGCCGGGGGCGACCAGCGCGGTCCGAAGGGTTGGCGGAAGCGCGCCGGCCCTGGGCATGCTTATCCTCCCCGGGCAAGCGACCGCAACCAATCGCTGGAGAGGAGGTCGCGCCACGCACGCTCGGTGCGGGCGACCCGTTCGGAGAAGCCGGTCAGCAACGGTTCGACCCCTCCGTCGGACCATTCCAGGAAGACCTGGGGGATCAGATAGTCCGGGGAGGGGTCCCCGAAGTCTCGAACGAGCCGGTCGGCGACCTGGACCTGACCGCGCTTGTCGATGTCCAGGATGCGGAGGGGGACGTGAAGTCGGGAGGCCAATCGGCGACCCTCCCGCACGGAAAGCGGGACGCAGTGCGGGCACCATTGGGCGAGGACGATCGTAAGTCGCCTCGGCGTGCGAAGGGGGCGTCCGGCGGGCATGCGACGTGCAGTCCGTCGCGCCGCATTACTCCAACGCCACCGACCCTCGTCCTCGACACTCGGAGGTTATACCCTGCGCGGCGTGAGGAACCCCGAGCGGCCGTTCCACGGGAGGCGCAGGGTGACCCAACAGCGGGAGCAGGGCTGGGAGAGCACCGGTCTCGAGGTCCTGCGGACGGGCGACTTCGACGGGACCCGCTTGAAGCGCGAGGGGAGGTATGCAGTGTGCTTTGGCGCGACCTGGTGTCCTCCCACCCGGGGGTTCGTGCCAAAGTTCGTGGCTCGAAGCGGTCACCTTCCGGCGCAGCTGGCGATGGCGGACATCACCGACCTCGACGACCCGCTGTGGGACACATTCCAGATCCGGATCACCCCGACGATCGTGCTCTTCCGCGACGGGATTCCCTCGGCCCGTTTGGACGGTCGGCGGGTGATCGGCCTCCGGAACGCTGACCTGGACCGGCTGGCGGAGATGCTGGCCCACGACGCCGCTCCCACCGGCCCCCCAGCGCCCGGCAGGGAGTAGGCCCGCGCATCATGGACCTCTTCACGCATGTTGTATTCGCCTACCTGCTCTCCTTCGTGATCTGGGGGCCCGGGGCTCCGCAGTTCATCGCCGCCGGCGCCCTCGCGGGGGGCTTGCCGGACGCGGACGCGCTGCTCTTCCCCCTCTCCCGGCGATTCCCCATCCTTCAGCATCACGGGATCACCCACTCGATCCTCGGGGTCACGGTCGTCGCGGGGGTCGGGTGCTTTCTGGTCCCGTACCTGCCGTACTTCACCCACGCCTCGACGCTCGGCTACTTCGCGGCGATGGAGATCGGGGGCCTCTCCCACGTGTTCCTCGACGGGTTCACGCACTTCGCCGTGACCCCGTTCCTGCCGCTCTCGCTGCGCCGGCTAAGGCTTGACGCGGACGTCGCGATCAACGTGGCGATGCTCACCCTCACCACGGTGACGATGGTGACGCTCATCCTCGAGCGGGGGAACGTGCCGTTCACGATCTGGGTCGAGACCGCGTGGATCCTGGCGGCGGTCTACGGCGGATACCTGCTCCTCCGGGGCGTCGCGCGGTGGCGCGCCGGGGTCGTCCGCACGCGCGAAGGGTACACCTCCGTCGCGCCGACCACCAACCCGCGGGTCTGGACCCTCATCGACCAACAGGACACGGCCGACCGGTACCGCATCCGATACCGCCGCTACCGGTTCGGGGAGAAGGCTCCCGCCCCGGAGCGCTCGATGGAGGTGGCGAAAGTGCCGGCCACCGCCGGTCCAGTCCACTCACCCCAAGAGGCGCTCGAGCGCACGTACGCGACCGCGATGTCGAAGAACCGCTGGATGGCCCTACGCGCCCACGCCGGAGAAGCGGTCGCCCGGGGAAGCGTCTTCGAGGTCGCGTGGTACATCGTCGAGATGGGCATGTTCGGTCGCACGGTCGGGGTGCGGGGAGAGATCGACCGCTCGACCGGCGAGATGCGTCTGAGGTCCGGATTCTTCCGGCGGCCCACCGACCTCTCGGCTTGAGGAGGGCCAGCTTACCGCGTTCGGTCCCCTAGGGCACCGCGCGTCGCGGGCCGGGGGGTAGACCCGGGAGGAGGGAGACCGTGATTTCGTTCGTCACCCCAACCCGACGGCCGGAGCCGGCCAACCTCGAACGGATCGCCGGGATGCTCCCGAAGGGCTCGGAGTTAGTCGTGGTCTCGGTGCCGGGAGGGGCCGCCCACGCCCGCAACGTGGGCGCCGCCGCGGCGTCCGGCAAGGTGCTGGTGTTCGTCGACGACGACGTGCGGCTCGTCGCCGACTGGAGGTGGGAGGAATGGCTGACCTGGGATTGGCAGTTCGCGGTCGCGGCCAATTACTGGCCCGCGCCCGAGGTCGACGTACTCATGATGCGGGCCGAGAGCACGATGTTGGACGTCCTGCAGTCCGTCCTCGGCTACAAGCTGTTCATGTCGGGGTTCGCGGCCGTGCGCCGGGAGGCTTTCGAAGCGGTCGGAGGATCCCGAGAGGACGTCACGTTCGAGGAGCACTCCATCACGATGGACTTCTACAACCACCATTTCCGGGGGGCCCGGCTTCCGGTCCGGGTCCGGATGCTCCGGCGGTGGCACGGCTGGAGGCCGATCAATTCCGCCACGAGTCGCGGAAAGTCTCACCCTCCGTCCGCGCCGGGCCAAGTGGTTGTCCAGCGGCTCTAGGGCGGGACGCGGTCGCTCGGGCCGCCCCGGGGGCCCTCGGAGAGGTACCTACTCGGTCGGGCGGACTGCCTCCGCGGGCGGAAGATGGGCCGCACGGAGCGACGGCTCGGCGACGGCGAGCATGGAGAGCCCGTACGCCACGACCAGGATGATGACCAGGTTCGGCCACGGGACGGCGAAGGTCGAGACCCCCGCCGAGGTCGCCGCAGCGCTCTGGGTGAGGTTCCACACGATCAAGAGCCCGAGGCCGGTCCCGATCGCGATACCGACCAGCGAGACGAAGGAATACTCGAGGAAGAACGACGCGAGCACCATGCGGCTGGTGAACCCGTTCGCGCGGAGCATCCCGATCTCGCGACGCCGCTCCACGACCGCGCGGAGCGCCACGATCCCCATCGCGGCGATCCCGACCGCGAGGCCGAGCCCGACGAAGATCTGCAGCAGGCCGATGGCCCCCTCGGTCGACGCGATGGAGGAGGCGAGGAGGTCGGCGATGTTGAGGACGACCAGGCCGTAGGGGAAGAAGGCGGCCTTCGCTACCTGCGCGGCGCGCGTAGCGGACTGGCCGGGGGCGAGCGTCAGGAAAAAGACCTTCTCGTTCGAGTAGCCCAGCGCGGCCGCCGTGGGCGGGCTGACGTAGACCCCGCTGACGAGGGACTGCGCCATGACCCCGATGACCCGGACGGTGGTCTGATTGCCGTTGGCCGGGTTCGTGAGCAGCATCGTGCCGCCGGGGGTGACCGTCGGGTGGGCCGCGCTCGAGCCGCTGGCCAGGTTGTTGCTCACAGGGGAGTAGCTGTTGTCGACGATCGCGACCCCAGGGGTGCTGGAGAGCTCGGCGAAGACCTGCGAGGCGCTCATGCCGCCCTCGGTCGCGGTGAACGTGAACCGGTTCGTCGAGTAGAAGTTCGAGGACGTCGGCACGTCGGTCGGACCGGAGTAGATGTCGTCGGAATACGGATTGGCGGCGTATCCGCTCACGTTCACGTAGACCCCGCCAAGGATGAGCGGAACGACGTTCGAGAAGTACGGAGCGACCGTGGCGTTGTCCGCCACCAGCTCCGGCAGCTCGGGAATGGAGGTAGAGGAGTAGGCGACGAACGTGTAGCCCCCCGACTCCGACTGGAGGGTCGCCCCGAGGCTCGCGTCCACGGTGGCGCCCGTGGCCGCGATCCCGACCAGCGTGAAGACCACGAGCGCGAAGATGGCGAGCGTGATCGTGGTGCGAGTGGGCCGACGTCCCGGGTAGGAGAGCGCAATCCGGGCCACCGGCGCGCGCTGCGACTTCCCCCCGGCGAGTCGGAGGATGGCCGTCGAGATCGCGGCGGAGTTGAACGCGTACAGGAGCAGGGCTCCCGAGACCATGACCACCCCCTCGGTGAACACGATGAAGATCCCGCCACCGTGGTCCGTTCCGAGCAGGGCACGGTGCAGGGGCTCGTAGCCGGCCCAGACGACCAGAGCCGCCCCAGCGGCCGAGAACGCCACCCGATTCCTGACGAACCGCGACGCGATCAGCGCGAGGCCCACGACCGCGAAGGTGACCCCCAGGATGGGGTAGGAGAGGTTGGACGTACCTTGGTAGGTCCTGGCGTACAGCAGGGCGCCGAGGAGGAAGGACACCACCCCGAGGTAGGCCAGGTAGGTGTACGTGCGCAACGTGGGCGGGGGTTCGGGCAGGTCACGGATCGCCCGGACGATGTTGAGCCGGCTGGCCCGCCGGCTCGCGACCACCACGGTGACCAGGGTGAGGATGAACCCGACGACGTAGGCGATGACCAGGGTCTGGTTCGTGACGGTGAAGGAATCCAGGATGGCATTCGCGGGAAGTCCCGGGATCTTGTACAGAACCCCGAACGCATAGGCGAGGCCGTAGCCGACCGCGACGCCCAGGAAGGTGCCGGCGAGGGCGCTGCCGGCCGAGTACACCGCCCCCTCGAACAGGTAGGAGTAGACCAGCTCCCGGCCTTGGAGTCCTATCGCTCGCAACACCCCCATCTCCCCCTTCCGCTCCTCGGCGAGCAGGACGAAGATGCCCACGATCAGCATCGCCCCGGCAACGATCGAGAAGAGCCCCAGGACCAGGAAAAGGGTGGAGATGCTGCTCCCAGCGCTATCGGCGGTCTCCAAGCCCCCGACCAGCACCTGGTTGACCGTCAGTCCCTTCGCGGCGGGAATGGTCGCGAGCGTCGCGTTGAGGGTCGCGCTCACGTGGGGGGCGAGGGAGAGGCGGTTGGACTGGTCTCCGACGTTCGTGACGGAGATGAGGTTGATCATGCCCGACAGGTTCTGGAGCCTCTGAGCCAGCGGCAGGTCCACGAAACCGGTCCCGAAGTTCCCTACGCCGCCGGTCGGGAACGCGCCCCGGAGATCGTCCTGGACGACGGCCTGCACCACCGAGGGAATCGGCGTCGCGGCGACGCCGTAGAGGTAGACCGTGTCTCCGGTGGAGGCGTTCAGCTCGGAGGCGGCGAGGTCGTCCAGCAGCACCTCGCCCGGCGCGGGGCCGCTGATACTGGTCCCGTTGTCGGCGACGAAGTCGCCGAGCTGACTGCTCTGGTTGCCGTTCACCCCGATCAGGTACAGGTTGGTCTGGGGCACGCCGCTGGTCCGGTCGAATATGGAGAACCTGGCCGCGATCTCGGGGGCCATGCCGGCGATGGAGGAGTCCCCCGCGGTCCCGTTCTGGAGCGCGGTAAACACCGGGTAGGGGAAGGGGGTGTACGCGCCGGAGGGGGACTGGTTGCCGACAATCTCGTCGTTCAGACCGACCCCGAGAACCGTGTAGTGCACGTTGACCTGGGTAATCGTGTCGCCGACCACCAGGCTGCCCGAGACGATCGTCGTCGCGACCAGCAGCCCGAGCACCAGCAGGACCGTGCGGCCACGGGCCCGGACCACATTTCGGATCCCGATCCGGAAGGCGAGGCGATGGCGGACCGCGAGGATCACCAGGACCAGCGCGACGACGAGGAGCAGGAGCAGGAGTCCGCCCACCACAGGGTTCGCGGCCATGGGTTCAGGACACGAACTTCCCGTCCCGCATCCGCACCGTTCGGTCGCACCCGCTCGCGACCGTGGCGTCGTGGGTCACGACGACCATCGTCTGGCCGTAGGTCTTGTTCAGTTGCCGAAGGAGGGTGGTCACCTGACGGGAGTCCTCTTCGTCCAAGTTCCCGGTCGGCTCGTCCGCCCAGACGATCGCGGGACGGCCCACGAGGGCGCGGGCGAGCGAGACGCGCTGTTGCTGGCCTCCCGACAGTTCCGCAGGTCGGCGGTCGAGCCGGTCGCCGAGCCCGAGCTCCCCGAGCATCTCACGAGCCCGTTCCCGGGCCTCGCGACCCGGGACGCCCGCGATGAGGAGCGGCATCTCGACGTTTTCGGTCGCGCTCAGGACCGGGAGGAGGTTGTACGCCTGGAAGACGAACCCCACCCGACGAGCACGGTACTCGCTCTTGGTCCGGTCGTCCATGGAGTGGAGGTTGACGCCCTCGAGCGTGACCTCGCCGCGAGTCACCTCGTCCAATCCCGAGAAGCAGTTGAGAAAGGTCGTCTTGCCGCAGCCGGAGGGGCCCATGACCGCGATCATTTCGCCGCGCTGGATCGAGATGTTGACTCCTTGGAGCGCGGTGACCTCGGTCTCCCCGCTCCCGTAGACCTTCCAGACGTCCTTGCCCACCACGACGGGCTCGCTCATGGCCGGCGGTCGCGAGCGGCCCGCGTCTTAATACGGTAATCCCTTTTCGCGCGGACCTGTTCGCACAAACTGGGCGGGGTCCTCTTATCTCGGGAGGGCCGTACCGGAGGGCGCCGCGGATGACCGGGTACCGGCGGAAGGCGGGCGAGGGCGCGCTCCGCGCGCAAGCGCGTCGCCTCGCCTCCCTCCGGAGGCGCGCCCGGCACCAAGGGCAGCCGTTCGGAACCTACCGGCTCGCGATCCAGCTGCCGCCGAATGCGATGGGACCGAGGTTCAACGCCGCTCATCCGGACCTGAGGGTCGAGATCCGCAACCGCATGGAGCTCGATGCGCGGAATGTGCTGCTCGAAATCGCGGTCTTCGGCCCCGGGGCGCCGGACCTGCTGGAGGAGGTCCGGCGCTACCCCGAGGTGAGCGACGTCGAGGTGCATGCGCAGGGGCCCGACGCGGCCGTGTATCTGCTCGTCGCATCCACGCCCGTCGTCTTTGACGTCATTCGCCGGCACCGCGTGTTGACCCGATACCCCCTCGTCATCGAGGGGGGGTGGGTCAGATTCGAGACCGTCGGGACTGCTGACGAAATCCAACAGGCGCTCGAGGGACTGCGACGCCGAGTTGGCCCGAGCCATGTCGAGGCGGTTCGCCGCGGACCGGTCACCTTGGGAAGTCTCGGGCTTAGCCATGCCCAGGAGGTGATCTTCCGCGCCGCGATGGACCTTGGGTACTACGACGTGCCACGACGGACCTCCGTGTCGGGCCTCGCCAGCCACCTCGGTCGGAGCAAGTCCACAGTCTCCGAGGCGCTGACTCGGATCGACAAACGCCTCGCGGAGTCTGCCCTCCAGGTCTCCCTGGTGCCGCTGACCTCGGCCTGACCGGGGGAGCACGACGGACTCAAGGTCGTGCCGGCGTTGGCCGGCCCCCAGGCAGAGGTCGCGTGACGCAGTTTGAACTTGAGGTCGGCGAGACCGAGATAGCAAGCTGGCCGGCCGAGTCGGTCCGAACGGCCGGCGCGAAGGGGGTTCCGGGCTGGCTGGTCTTGACAGACCGACGGGTGCTCTTCTACCGGCACAGCGGGCTGCTCCGCGGCCGGGCCCCAATCCTCCCGCCCGACGTGTCGGTGCAGCTGGGCCAGGTTCGAACGGTCTCCGCCTGTCAGTTCCACATTCGCATCGGGTACGGCGACCAGATGCCGATCCCAGGAGTAGAGGTCGATGGACACCGCTTCATCCTGAACCGAGAAACCCCGTCGAGCCCGGTGGTCGCTGCGATCACCGCGGCCCGAGCCAAGGGAGGGGCCGCCTCTGCTCCACCGGTCCGCCCGGCCACGAGTGGAGGGAACGAGTCCTAGGCCCGGGCGCCACGGGGCTTCGTCGACGCCCTCCACGGTTGCCGAAACGACATAGGACCGGACCGGCTCACGCTCCGGCAACCATGACGACCGAGCTAGAGCTGTTCCGAGCCGTGTACCGGTACCATTTCAAGAAGCTCCGGAGCTATCTTCGCACGATTTGGAGCCTTCCCGTCAAGGAGCGGTACCGGGACCGCAGGTCCACCTTCCCCTCGCTCGTCGACCTGTACCTTCACATTCTGGACGACTACCGGTTCTGGTTCATCACGGCCTACACCGGTAGGTCGTTCGAGGAATTCCCTCTCGGCACCCGGCTCAGCCGCGCCGAGGCCGAACGGGCCACGCGCGACGTGGACCGGCTTGTGAGTAGCTTCCTGAGGCGACTGGTGCCCGAGGACCTGGACCGGAAGTTCTTCATCCAGGTCGACCGCCGGTCCATCACGATCCGCTCGATGCTCCTGCAGATGATCGAAGGGGACCTGGAGCACAAAGGCGAGCTCAACGCATTGCTCTGGCAGATGGATGTACAGCCTCCCGCCATCGACCTCGCCCGAACGCGCGCTATCGCATGACCACCGACTGAGTTGGCTCCCATTTTCGCCACCCCCACGGGAATCCGGGCCCGGCCGAGAGCAGATCGGGCAGCGGGGTGGCTCGGACGGAGCGAGGCTCGGACCGGAAAGAGAACTCCGGTGGACCCTCCTCGGGAGCGAGTGGGACCTGGGCTCGAATGCGTGCCTCGCACGTCCCGGGACCATCGAGGTCGGGAGCGCAGGGAGAATGCACTGTGCCAGGCTACCTGGGGCCCTTGAGTCCCAGCAGCAAGCCCCGACCGGAGGGAAGCCCCCGTTTCAGGAAGCGCGCGGTCAGGCCGGTGCGCCGCATGAGTTTCAGCAGGCGTCTTCGAGGCACCAGGAGTCCGATGTCCACCTCCTCGAAATGCGCGACCCGACGACCCGGCCGACCGATCAGATAGTGGTAGTGGACCGCCGAGCGCCTCCCCCGACGGGAGGAGAAGGCCATGCGGGCGACCGTGACCGAGCGGGTGGTGTGAGTGAGCAGGTGAACAAACCCTTGCCGAAAGTCCGCGGGGTCGATCCACGGCTCGATGATCACGACGCCGCCTGGCTTCAGGTGGCGAGCAAGATTCACCAAGGTCGCTTCGAGGTCCCGTTCCGTCCTCAGGTGGGCTATCGCACTGTACAGGCAGCTGATCACGTCGAACCTCTCGTCCAGATGGAAGCTCCTCATGTCCCCGCGAACCAAGCGGGTTCGGGGAAGACGACGTCGGGCCAGCCGGAGCATCTCGCGGCTCACGTCGACCCCGGTAATCGTGTAGTGTCGGCGGAGGAAGCTCAGATGTCTTCCGGTCCCGCACGCCACGTCCAGCCAGGCTCGCCCTCGGGAACGAACGAGCCTTCGCGCGAGGGATTCGAGGAACCTAGATTCCGACCTGTAATCCTTGGTCCCGACCAGGTGGTCATAGTACGGGGCCAGCCGATGGAACATGAGGGGCCGGGTTCGGCTCATCTTTCGCTCTCCCACCACATTCGAAAGTCCGAACGAGGCCTCAAAGTCCACGCTGCATCCCCCCCATAAGGACCGACCCCGCCCAGGGGAGGACCTGCAGCGGACGGGAGCATCGGGGCGGGCGGACACATCTCCGCGGGAGGGGCTTGAAGCACCGCTTATTCCATCCCGTGCGAATCGGCGCGAAGGCCTTCGGGCCAGGTGGACCGACCGTCAGGCCGCCGGGACTAGGACCAGTCGCCGAACCCGTGGGTTCCCGCGTTCAGCCCTGATCGGCGGCGGAATCGAATTCCCGGGGGATCCCAGGCCTCGGCGCCCCGTCCGCCGACATGTTCCGAGAGGACATCCCCGGTGGAGCGCGGAGCTCCCGGGGCGCATCCATCCACTAGGAGTCGGGTGGGGATCGCCCACCGCCCCCGATCGATCCTGCAAAGTGCGCCTCGGGGCGACCGAACTCGGCTGGGCTTCGAGAATCTTTAGTGGCTCACCCGATTGCGGTTGCCTCACCCGGGGGCCCAGAGGTGGACGCGATCGCGGCAGGGATTCTCGGCGCGACCGTGGGCGCGGTCATCGCCCGACAACTCCTCCGGCGTGGTCCACCGATATGGGTGGTGTTCCTCGTCGGGGCCTTCCTCATGGTGGCCAGCGGAGTTCTTCCGATCTCGGCGGCGTCCGCCGCAGTCGGGTCGAACCTCTCCATCCTGATCTTCCTGTTTGCCCTGTTCTTGTTCGCCGCCGGGCTCGAACAGGCCGGCGCCCTCGACCATCTCGCGCTCTGGGTGCTCGGGACGGCACGAAGGCCGGCCGATGTCCCGTTCGTCCTGTTCGTGGCGATCGGAATCCTCTCCGCGTTCGTCCTGAACGACGCGTTGGTCCTAGTGGGGGTCCCGCTCCTGTTCGCCCTCGCCCGTCGGATGCGCGTTTCCGCGGAGCCGCTTCTCCTCACCCTCGCATTCTCGGTAACGGTCGGGAGCGTCGCCACGCCGTTCGGGAACCCACAAAACCTGTTGGTGTCCCTGGGGAGCGGACTCAGCTCTCCGCTGGCGACCTTCCTCCGGTACCTGCTCCTCCCAACCCTCGTGAACCTGCTCGTGGGCGGGCTCTACCTCCGACGGGTGTACGGCCGTCGGATCGCTCAGGAGTCGGGGTCCACCGAGGGCCCCCCGGTGGCCCGCCCACGACTCTTCCCGAGTACCCCTATCCTTCCTCTGGCCCGGCGGTACCCTACCCTGGTCGTCTTCCCGGTAACCATCCTCGCCCTGATCACCGTGGACGTTGTCGCGGCCGTCACCGGAGGCCCTGCCGCCCCGCTGTATCTGATTGCGCTCGGGGGGGCGATCGTCACGCTGGTGGCAAGCCCCGGTCGCTCGGAACTGTTCGGCCGGGTGGATTGGTCGATCCTGGTACTCTTCGGCGCCCTGTTCGTCGTGGTGGCTGGAGCCTCCAACGGCGGGGTGCTCTCCGCGATCGAGGGAATCCTGCCCGTCCCTGGTCCGGCTCACCCCGTCACGGCGCTCGGAGCCATCCTGCTGACAAGTCTGGGAGGCTCTCAGCTCGTCAGCAATGTTCCCTGGGTGGCGCTTCAGATTCCGATACTTCGGTCGGTCGGATATGGTGCCGGAACGCCGTTGGTGTGGGTGGCGCTGGCCGGTGGCAGCACCCTGGCCGGCAACCTCACCCTTCTCGGGGCGGCGAGCAATCTGATCGTGGTCCAGCAGGCGGAGCGAGCGGGCGTACGCATCGGCCTCCGATCGTTCGTACGAGTGGGTCTTCCCCTCACGGCGATCACGCTCGCGTTGCTGTTCGTGTTTCTCCTTGTCGGCCTCTGAGTTGACCGGAGACCGAGCACCAGTCTTCCCGATTGATCACCCCCCAGCCACTCGCGGTCGAGCCGCCGGTGGGGAATCAGCCGTCGAGAGGGGTTGGACAGACCGTTCAAGGCGACGGTTGAAAGGGAGCGTTGACCCGGCGCGCTCTCCCCCGGAGGGAGTCGCGCCTCCGTGGGGCGGCGGTCAGGTTCTTAAGGGGAGATGGCAGTTCTGACTGTCTGTGGGGGGGGCGCCACCGACCGTCGAACTTTTCCCCGGCGTCTTCGGGAAGCCGTCCTCCGTCTTCATCGCGGGGACCAGCCGATCGTTGCTGAAGTGGTTCGCGTTCGCTGCTCTCGCCCCTTTTGGCTCGCGGGTCTACTGGACCGACGTTCGGCTCCCGGGAGAGATTCTCGACCCTCTCGACCCCATGACCGTTCACGCGGTTCCCGAAGACTCGGTCTACGTCCTCTCCCCCCGTGAGCTGCAGCCGGACGACATCCAGGCCCAGCGGGCGGAGGGGGCTGCGGCGACCATGCTCAGGTCCGATGAGCCCTCGCATTCGATTCAAGGCCTCGTGGAGTTTCTTCGCATGCCTTCGCACGCCCAGAAGCTGATCTCGGCCACGGGTCGGGTGGACGCACCGTCGATTCTTGTAACGGCGAACGCCCAACGCCTTGCCACGGTATACTCCCCCGAGCGAATTGCTCCTCTGATGCGTGCGATGCTGGAATCCGGAACCTGCCAGGTAGCCCTGTGGGCCGAAGCACCTACCACCCACACATCGATATTCGATGTGATTCTCCACGTCGAGGGACACAGCCCGACCGACTGGCGAGACGCGACCGTCCAGTGCGAGAGAGGCATCTCCGCTGGGCCGCTCGCGGCGGGAAAGGCCCATCAGCTGAGGGACGTTCAACCCATTGCAGCAATCTTAGAGAAATTCCTGCCGCCTCCCTCCAAGGGACGGGCGTAGCCATCCGCTCGCAACCCGGCCGAGGGGGGCTACCTCAAGCGGAGCGCAGGCGGCTGCGCGGCCTGACTTGGCTCGACTTCCACAAGCCCTGGTGGGACCGCTCTCTCGCCCCACTCCGAGATCCGGATCGTTTGGCTGAACCCTCGATCGGGGTCTACATCTTGAGCTGAAGGGGGGCACCGAGAGCGACCAGCACATCCTCACGGATTGAGCTGACGGTCGAGCGAAACCACCTGTTCGAATCGGGGGTCCTTCCGTGCGTCGACGAAGAGAGGAGAGAACAGGAGGGTGCTCAAAGGGAGTGTGTGGGTCTTGACGGCGGCGAACATGTAGTCGAAGAATTTGTCTAGGTCTCCGAGAGCGAGATAGATGAATCCGGCGTACGGGGACGTTACCCAGCCTTTGTCGTGAGCCGCGTCGAGCTTGGCGATCATCTCCATCGCGGTCGTCCGGTCTCCCCGCAGGGCAGCGAGGTACCCGCGCTTCAGGTAGGTGAGTCGATTCGTCGGCGCGATTCTCTCCATCTCTTTCGTCATCTCGGCCGCCTTTTCGAGGTCCCCCTTGGCAATGTAGTAGTCGCTCAGGCCGTGGTAGGAAGTAATCGGGTCGAGATGCAGCGTCTTCTTCCAGTGCTCCAGGGCCTCCTCCTCCCGGCCCGCCAGCCAGTACGCCCTTCCGAGGTACCGTATCGACGGCGGAGAGAGCGGGTCCAACCGATACGCCTCCTCGATGTATCGGACGTACGAGCGTAGGTCTCCTTTGATTCCCGCGATCTGGCCCAGGATATCGTGGGCCTCGGCGAGATTCGGGTTCAGCTCCAGGGCCTTCCTCGCCTCTCTCTCCTGCAACTCGGTGGGGTCGTCCGCCATGAACGACAGCTCCGCCAACATGGCGTGGGCCTCCGCCAAGTTGGGATTGATCCGGATGGCCCTCTCGGCCGCCGCCTTCCCTTGAACGATCGCCTCGGACCAGGAGATGAGTCCCTCCTCACCGAGCTGTTTGTAGGCCCGGGCGATGCTGGCGTAGGCCCTGGAAAAGCTCGGGTCGCGTTCGACCGCCTGCTCGAAGAAACGCAGGGCCTGTCGGATGGGGACCTCCTCGCGCTGCCAAACGAGGGCCTGCCCTTGGAGAAAATGGAGATACGCCGGCATATCTCGGGTCTCCTGGAGCGGCGGCACCTGGGCCGGAGTGGGAGCCAGATTGCTCGGGAGCGACGCGGCGACCTTCGTCGCGATGTCGCTCTGCACCGCAAAGATGTCGTCGAGCGTGTCATCGTACTTCGAAGCCCACAGATGCTCCTCGGTCGCGACGTCGATGACCTGTACCGTGACGCGGATCCGGTTCGCGGCTTTCCGAACGCTGCCTTCCACGACGGTCCCTACCCCCAACTCCTTTCCGATCGCCGAGACGTGCTTCTCCTTCCTCTTGTACTCCATCACCGACGTTCGGGCGATCACCTTGAGCCCCTTGACGAGCGCCAGGTTGGCGATCAGCTCCTCGGTAAGGCCATCGGCAAAGTACTCGTCGTTCGGGTCCGGGCTCATGCTCACGAACGGCAGAACGGCGATCCGGTTCTTGTCGGTCGGGGAGGCACCGTGGTCCTCGGAAGCCCGCTCGCCGACGGTCCACGGCAATACGAGCCGATAGACATCCATGGGTAGCTCAAGCCCCTTGAAGGCCGTCGGTGCTAGCTTCTCGAGTCTGTCGGGGATTTTGTTCCGTACCTGCTCCTGGACTGCGCCGGATACGCAGATTCCTCCGGGCTCTGCGATCGGTTCGATACGGGCGGCGATGTTCACCGCGTCACCCAGGATGTCCGCGCCACTCTGTACGACGTCCCCGAGGTGAATGCCGATCCGGATTCGAATGGGCGCGAGACCTCCCTCCGCATTCCTCTCGTGAATGCGCCGCTGGATGCTCACCGCACATTGCGTGGCCTTCAGCGCGCTGTCGAATTCGACCAGGAAGCCATCCCCGGTCGACTTGATTTCTCTCCCCTGGTGCACGGCGACCAGGGGCCGGACCAGCTCCGCCTGCTGGCGGAGCAGGTCGAGGGTGCGCCCCTCGTCGGCTTGGGTCGCCGCGGTGTAGCCGACCGTGTCGGTGAACATGATGGCGGCGAGCCGTCGGGTGGTGGCCACGACCCGAGACCGACCTCCGTTAGATTAAGCCACCCCTGACTCCCGAGGCGTTCGACGCGCTCCTCGCAATGGCTCGCGAGAAAGGCCTTCGTATCGACCGGAGGCCGGGACGAAAGGCGCTCCGCTTCTGGCCCAATACAGAGGTCCCAATCCATCACGCTTGACGAACTCCCGGGACGGTCGGTGGCGCTCGCACGAGGGCGACCCCGGGGGAGTCCGCTAGGGTTGCCCGGAGGCCTTGCGAATGCGAGGGACGCAGCGTAGCAGGTTAAGTGCGCCCACCGCGAACGAAGCGATCCCAATCGCGAGGAAAACGCCGGCCACCACTAGAGTCGACCATGGAAGGGGGGGAGGCGTGCACGTCCCCTCCAGGCTCACGCAGGAGGTGGGGGTACGGAAGACCTCGTCAGCAGTCACCACCAGTACCGTCCCGATGATCAAGCAGACAAGAACGAGCAACGCCGTGGCTTGACTCATCTCCGACCGCATGGAAACGGGCCCCCATGGATAAGTGCCCAAGGTGGCTTGTACTATTGCGCACCGACCGCACGGAGGTTCCGTGGCGCGTCGTGCCGGCCGCGTTGAGCGGAGGCATCAGTCACGCTGTTGGTTCGCAGTCCGACGTGTCTGCCGGGACCCGTTGAACCGCCACCTCGAACTCCATGACTCGCTCTGCGGTGGCGTCCCTCCATGGCTTAGCACGTGACGGATAGGACGTCCGGAGCCGCGCCAAAATCGCCGCGGCGGTCTGCTCCTCAATCCCCTCCAGCTGATCAGCGTCGAAATCGAGGAGGCCCTCCACCACGACCCGGTACCCCTTCCCATGTCGATAGACCCGAGCGACCCACTCGGCCACGGCCGCAGTGATAGCTGTCCAGCGGTGCTGCCCTGCGGGGAGGTGTCGGAACACCTTCGGCTTATGGATTCGTCTCGCCGCGCTCGCCCCGTTCGGGGTCGAGATCCACCGGCCCTCCGTTGGGCGCGTTCGCTGCGCGTTTGGGTCACCGAGGGAGGCCGGGGCAGAGTGGAAGGAGGACGCAACCGGTTCAGGGCGCTATGAACTCTGAGGTGAGGCTCCCATTCGAGTCTCTCCGCGCTTCGGGCGGTATGTCTGTCGGATAACCATAGAAGCAGCAATCGCTAGAGCTCCGCCGACGAACACGGATCCCAGCCCCCAGGCGTACGCCCCACCCGGGGTGTCGGCGGCTCCGAACGAGCCCGCCAGCAACCAGAGGGCCACCAAGGCGAGGGCTCCGGTGCCGATTCCGAAAGCCCAAAATCTCGGGAGGGCCGCGACCGCGACCAGGGCGACGACGAGGCAGACGAAGACGAAGGCCTGAGATCCGGAGAGCATCTCGCTGTACGGATACAGGTGGCAGCTCATCAGGCCGCACGGGATCGTTTGGTAGGAGGGCCAGGCTGGGGAGTCGAACCAGAACAGGAGCAGCCCAGTAAGCACCAGGAGCCCAGCTGATGCCAGACCGGTCTGGGCGGCAAATCGGGCCCTCACCAGTTGAGGGCGCGTAGAGCTTCCCAGTTGCTGGAGATCGAGGGCAGCCCCCGCGATGAGGAGAGTGGAGGCGACGACCGCGACAAACCAACCGATGGAGGGTCCCCAGGTGAGGGGCTGTCCCCCCACGCTCGAGGAACCGTAGAAGGAAGTCTGGGGCCCTGGACCATTTCCGGAGTCGTAAAGGGTTCCCCCTTGGGAAGGAGAGGCGACGACCCACGAGCAGCTGGAGGAGGGCCCGGCCATGAGGCTCGGAGACGATGCGGCGAGCGGGGTACTCTGCGGGGGTCCCCCTCCCTGGCAGAGTGTTGCGGGCTGGACCACTCCAACTAGCATGGGTCCTGCCAGAGCGAAAGCGACCACCAAGGCCACCAGGGTGGGAACGAGCTTCCGATGTCTCTGGGTGGTCCCTTTCCAGACGAGGTACACAGCCAACAAACCGACCACTACTCCGGCGACCACCAGCCCGCTGACGGTGAGATACAGAATGCCGGTGTCGCCGAGAAAAACCGAAACGTAGGAGGTCGCGTTAGAATAGGAACTTCCCGCTTGGGAGCCCGAGAGCCGGACGACCGTCGAGTAGAAGGTCTCGTGGTAGACCGAGGTCCCCGAGTTCAGGTTGATCGTGTACCAGCCCAGAAAGAGGGTCGAGAGGAGAAGCAGAGTGCCGGCCAGAAGAAGGGGAGCGACCAACCGGCTTCTCCTTGTTCGACGCCCTTCCATCCCGTCCGACATCGGCCCGACCGCCGTTAATTCTGCCGCCCGACCTGCGGGTCTCCCTTCCCGAAACAGGGGAGGAGCCGACGCGTAGCCCACCGCCCGCTCTCGACCCCACCGGTCGGTGAAGCAGCCTAGACGCCTGCGCTCGCGGCCGCCCTCGCAGCACGGCCGCCCTCGTGGCTCGAGCCGCCACTCAGTCGGCCGTCGTGCCTGTATGGAAACGGCTGACGGAGACGTTACGGTGGGATGATTGGACCTGTGTAGGTGCCGGATACGTTAGCCGGGACGCAGAAAAGCGAGCTCGGGCAGGAGCCACCGAACTCATAGATGCCGCCAGAGGAGATGAAGGAACCCGAGCCGCTGGTTCCGTTGGCATCGTACACCTCTTCGTTAGCCGGACAGCCCACGACGAAGAAGTACGTGAACGACCCAGCAGACCAATGGAAGCTGACCACCGTGCCCGGTGAAGTATAGATCCCCGGACAGTCCGTTTCGAGATCGTAAATGGCCGCGTCGTGCATCGTGAACCCTTGGGGGACAGGGACCACGACGAGTGCGACGAGCGTTGCCACGGCGACGGCAACGCAAACCATGGTGACGGTCAGGGGCGACCGCTTGGGCGGCGGGCCAGTGTCGCGGGGGGGCCCATCTCTTGGCTGCGCCCTACGCCCGGCCAAGCGACGCTTCTCGACCATGATCTGCGTAAGGAGGCCGAGTCCCAGTCCGAGGGCAATCCCGCCCGAGAAGAGAAGTACGGCACGGAACGTGTACTCAAGGTCGGACAGGGGGCACGTCGAGAAGGCCACCGGGCCGCTCCAGCAATCTATCCCAGACAGCCAGGCCCCGAGCAAGAGAAGCGCAATCCCGATGGGCGTCGCCGCGAACGCCAGCCCGGTTAGAGCGTGGTCAGATCCGGCTTCCATCGAAGCCCTTCCAAATCGAGGGAACGTACGGGGGCCAGATACTTATCAAGAGCTCGTCCTGCGCGGCGGCGCTCGGACCCCGCGACCCGGTTGTGCTCCCGTCGTCAGGTCGCCCATTGAGGGTACCCGAAGGGGAGTCGCTCCAACTCCTTCTGGAACGAATGTCTCCGGCGCCGTGTTCTGACGGAAACATGGTATCCGACGGCCACACTAGTGGGTGGGAACCCCCGCTCCCGCTGACCGCGCCCGCGATTCTCCCTCCCCCGAGAGGGGAGAGGAGTCGACGCGCTCCGTACGGTCAGGTCACCGACCGAGCGCCCAAGGAGGCCCTGACACTAGGGTTCGGGTCCCTCCACACCCGTTCGCCCCGAGGGAATCGAGGGAAATCAGCCGCGGGAGGGCTTCGTCGATTGGTTCAAAGCCCCAGCCGCCCGGCTGGCCCGTCCGAGGTTGTCGGTGAGTTCGGAAAAGGGTGGTTTCGGGATGGGGAAGGAACGCGTTCGAATCGTGGAGAATCGACTTGGCGGACGAACGGAGCCGCTGTCGACGCTGCGCCAGCCGAATCTATCGGGAACGCGGCAATGCCGTGGACGAGCCGACCTCGCCTCAGCTCAAGAGCGTAGTCGCGCCAGAACATCCTAGGAACCGTGCGAGGCCTTGGGCCTCTGCTCGGACCCGAGGATCGACCCCCGATGGCAAGCGGGAGAAACGGGTGACCCGCACGGTCAGCAGGTCTCCCTTCCGAGTGTGAGTCCACACACCCACGACCCGACCGTTGACCAAGAGCACCGGAGCAATCCAGCCCTGAGCCCGATATACTTGGGGATGGTGTCGCGCCTCGAGGAGATGGCCGCGCCTTTCGTGTCCGAGGAGAAACGAGTCGAAGTACGGGAGCAAGCACACCGATAACCCAGGGAGCTCGGCGTGCTCGAGCTCACGCAGATCCGCTCGGAGAATCCACTTCGCTTCTCCCTCTATGTCAACTGGCTCGAGCTCGCTTTCTAGGCGTGTCCAGATGGTCCGTGCGTCGGCAAGTCGCATCTGAGTCCATGCTTTGAAATCGGATGGCGTCGCGGGCCCGTACGCGCGGAGATACAAGCGGAGGAGCTCCTGCTCCGCCCGAAGGCCCGGCAGGTCATGCCAGCGAGGCAGCCATGCATCCGCTCGAACCGAAGTGGACTCGCCTTCATTGTCAGGTCCTGCGCAGAGGACCCCCCGTGCCCCCGCGAGGTGGAGCAAAAAGTCCGCGGGAAACGTGAAATTCGCCATCTTCACGCAGGGAACTTCCCGCCGGCTGCCCCAACCGGCCCATTGACCTGTGGTCAACGGCAAGGAGAGCTCTCGGCTCACGAGAACGGCCAGTTGCGAGCGAGTGACAGGCCGATCGAGAACGGCGATCACCACCCTCAGTAGCTCCTCCAGCCGCTCCGCGGTCACTCCACGGTTGAGCACGTAGCGGACCTCCTTCTCCGCCCTACGAGCCGTGCCTCTGACGAATACGGCAAGATGCTCCGTAGGAAGTAAGTGCACTGTTCTTCGCATACACCAGGCCTTCGCGAGAAGGCGGTCTTCCCAAAGTGCGGAGTTGACGTCCGCGGGCACCAAATTCTCCGTCCGCGCCCAGAGCGATACCTGAGCTGCCGATACCAGCTGGGCTTGGGCCCCGCCCATATCGGTCACGACGGAGGTAAGCGCCTTCTTCGGAGCCCGTTGGGACAGATGGTGGCGATTCAGTCGGAAGGCCCTGACTTGATCCCAAGAGATAGGGGACCCAGCGAGCTTTCCCGCCGTGCGACGCATTCGACTCGCCGAGCGGCGAAGGTCGCGGCACAGAAATAGCTGGGGGCACACCCGGGGGCCATGGTGGTCCCCATCACGGCAAGAGCGGCAGAACCCCTCCGCATGGTACGCGGGGGGTTCGGCCGTGGTGGAAGCGGTACGGGGTCTCACGGAAGGGCCAGTACGGGAAACGCGAGAACGCGTCGCCTTCGGCCTCCACAGTTTTGCAGGAAGGCAGTTCTCTAAGAAGCCCTCTCGGAGCCGGTCGCCCGTTCTTCGGAGTGATCGGGCGAACTCAGGGGAAGGTCCCCGAGCCGCGCCCGTCGGGCCGCTTCACGGGCGCACGGAGAGAGATCAGCCGCGGGAGGGATTTGAACCCTCGGCCTGCTCCTTACCAAGGAGCCGCTCTGCCAGCTGAGCCACCGCGGCGTCAGAGGGGACCCGACACCTCGTCCCTTTTCCGCTTTCCGCCCGGAGGGGTCGGCCGGTCCGAGCCCGTGGGTTCCGCCCACGGGAACCCATGGGACTGAGCCTCCCAGTCGCTGCGGTCCCGTGGAGGGAGCGGACGCTTCTCGAGGAACGCCGTCATTCCCTCCCGCTGGTCCCGCGAACCAAAGAGGCGAGCCCAAAGTCCCAGTTCGTACCGGAGATCCTCGTCGATACGGGGGTCCTGCGCCCGCAGAATTTCGTACTTGGCTGCCGCCAGAGCCAGCGGGGGCTTACCGGCTAGCTCTTCGGCGAACTCGAGCGCCGACGGAAGCAATTCGGTCCGCGGGACGATACGGTCCACCCAGCCGTCCGCGTGCGCCTCGGCGGCGGACACCGAGCGTCCGGTGTAGATCCAACGGCGAGCGCGGGCCGCGCCGATGCGGCGGGGGAGCCGTTGGGACCCTCCCCACCCCGGCGTGACGCCGAGGTTGATCTCCGGCTGGCCGAACTGAGCGTCCGGCGTCGCGAAGACAAAGTCGCACGCGAGGGCGATCTCACAGCCTCCGCCGAGGCACACCCCGTGCACGGCCGCGATCACCGGGAGGGGAAGACGTTCGATCAGCCGGGTCACCGCCTGCCCCCGCGCCCCGTGGGCTCTCGCCTCGGCAGGGCCCAGCGGGGCCATCTCTCGAATGTCGGCGCCGGCGGCGAATGCCTTCTCCGCGGCGCTGTTCAGTACGACCACGCGTACGGCGGGGTCCGAATTCGCCTCCCTCAACCGCGAAGACAACTCCTCGAGTACCGGGCGCGAGAGGACGTTGACGGGCGGATGGTCGAGCGTGAGGACCAGGGACGGACCGCGCCGCTCGGCGCGCACCAGCGGGCGGGGGGCTGAGGCCGACATGCCGGTCGCGGAGCCGGGCCGCGCTATTTAGGCACGGTGGGTTAGCGCCCCACGCAACAGGGCGGTTCTTGAAATGGCCAAGACGGTGGTGACCACGTGGTTCGGCGTCCACTTGGTCGACGGAACCCGGGTGGTGCGGTCCGTGCTCGCCCCACTCGATCCGGGCGAGCTCAGCGCTCGGGTCCGGGAGCGCCGGACCGGTCAGCTGACGGCCGAGGAGACCACATTGCTCGGCGAGCGCGGGCGCGAGGAGTGGACGACCCGCGACCGGCGACTCGTCCCATACGGGATCCGGCTCGACCCCCGGGCTGTCGCCGAGGTCGACCCGCGCGCGGTCGGGGTCGACCCCGAGCTCGGACGGACCCTCCTGCTCTCTGAGGGGGACTCCGCCCTGAAGGAGGCCTGGGACCCGTCGATCCACATCCAGGAAGCCGTTCGGGCCGCGGGTGACCTCGACCGGATGCAGAACTTGTTGGGGGAACGGCTCGGGAGCTGGGTCTCGCGGGACCGGCCCGATGTGGACCCGGGGGACCATTCCCGGGCCGCGCGCGCCGTGCTCGAGGGCGATACGGCCGGGCCGTTGGCTCCGACCGACGTCGGGTTGGTCCAAGCGCGGCGCCGGCTCGCGGAGCTGTACCGGTCCGCGGGAGACGTCCGGATTGCCCTGGCGGCTGCCGTCGAGGGGACGTCGCCCCGCCGGACGCCCAACCTCTGCGCCCTGCTGGGCCCTGAACTGGCCGCTCGCCTGATCGCCCAGGCGGGGGGACTCGAACGACTCGCCCGGCTCCCGTCGAGCACCGTGCAGGTGCTCGGTGCGGAGCGCGCGTTCTTCGAGCACCTCAGGGGCCGCGCGCCCCCGCCACGCCACGGTCTGCTCTTCACCCACCCGGCGCTCCAGTCCGCGCCTCGCCGGGAGCGCGGGAAGCTTGCGCGGGCCCTCGCCGGCAAGGTGGCGATCGCGGCTCGTCTAGACCACGCGGGGCGTCCGGTCGACCCTGCCCTCTCCCGTGCCTTCGACGTCCGGCGCTCCGAGCTCAAGGCCCGGCGGGGCAAACCGCCGGCCCGAGGTCGGAGCTCAGGACCCCGGCTTCCACTTGACCGAGCAACCGAGCACCGATAGCTCCGCGGGCTGCACCGGCTGGCGGGCCAGCGCCTGTTCGAGGGCCCGTTCGAGGTACCGTTCGGTGACGCGCTCCTGGTGCTGGTGGTCGTTGTCGATCCGGCCCTGGAACAGGAGCCGGCGGTCCGGTCCAAAGAGCATGGGGTGCGGGGTCACTAGCGCGCCGTAGGCCCGCGCGATCGCCTGCGACTCATCGACCAGGTACGGAAAGGGGTACTTCTTTTCGCGCGCCCGGCGGACCATGTTGTCGAGGCTGTCCTCCGGGTAGGCTCGCGCGTCATTCGAATTGATGAGGACAAATCCCACCCCTTTCGGAAGGTACCGCTCCCCGAGGTCGATCATCCGCCTCTCCCAGGCCTGAACGTACGGGCAGTGGTTGCACCAGAACGTGACGAGCAGGAAAGGACTGCGGAACCCGGCGAGCGAATAGGTCTTCCCGTCTACTCCCTGCAACTCGAAGGGGGGCGCCGGGTCGCCCAGGTGAAGCTTGAACTGGTCGGATTCGGCCACCGAGGACCGACCCCGGCTGGGTTCATACCGTTTTAGTGAACCGCTGGCCATCCCCCGGGAGGGTCATATGACAAGTCCTTCCCCCCCGCTACCCGTGGTCTTGGAGAGGGAACTCACGGTCGAGAAGGTTCTCGCTAGCCAGGAACGTCTGCTCCGCGTGGGCCGTGCGACCGTCCACGTCGCCTCGCTGGGCGAGACCGCGGTATCGTACGGGGTCGGCGTCCGCAAGACCGCCCCCTACTTGGCGCGGGCCCGAGAGGACCAGGTGTCCGTCGTGCCGCGCGCCTCGGGGGGCACCGGGCTCGTCCACTTTCCGGGAGACCTCGTCTGGGCTGTCATCCTGCCACGAGCCGACCCCCGGGTCGGTCGCGGCTTCGTCCGAGCCTACGACCGCTTCGGCCAGGGGTTGGTGGACATGCTCGCGGCTCGGGGGATATCCACTCGTTGGGTGGGGCCTATGGGGCTGTCGGAGGATTACTGTCCGCTGAGTCGGCGCGGGCTGGTCCTCGACTGTGAGGGTCGGGTACTCGCCGCCGCCGCCCAGCATGCCACCGGAACGACTCTCCTGCACGCCGGCTCGCTCTCCCGCACCCTCGACCGGCGGAGTGTCGCTCGATGGTTCGGTCTGCCCGAACCCGGACCGGCCGATCGCCTGACGTGCCTCACCGAAGTGGGGGTGCACGCCTCGCCCGACGAGCTCGCCCACTCGTTGGGAAGCCACCTGGTCGCCGCGCTCCAGCGCGAGGTGTAGGACCCTTTCACTCGGACCGGGCGGACCAGAGGGATTCGGCAGCCGCCTCGAGGCCCTTCCGGATCGCTTCCCAGTCTCCCCGGAGGAGCTGACGCCCCTTGACGACCGGGACTCCGTCGACGTAGACGGAGTCGACCGCCTCCTCGCTGGCGGAGTAGGCGAGGTGGGAGACGATCGCTTCGGGGCGCGCGGGCAGGAGGGTGGGATGGTCGAGGCGGAACAGCGAGAAGTCGGCCCGCTTGCCGACCTCGAGCGACCCCAGCTCGACCTCCCGGCCGAGGGCGCGTGCCCCCTCGATCGTCGCGAGGTCCAGCAGGGTCTGCGCACCGAGCGCCGTCGCATCCCAGCGGTGGTTCTTCTGGACCAGTCCAGCCAGGTGCATCTCCCGGAGCATCGACAGCGAGTTGTTGGAGGCGACGGAGTCGGTCCCGAGCCCGACAGAGGCCCCGGCGGCGCGGAGCTCCACGACCGGGGCGACGCCCCCGGACGCGAGCTTCAGGTTCGAGCTCGCGCAATGCGCGATCCCTACCTTACGCTGCGCCAGAGAATGGATTTCGTGCGAGGTCAGCCAGACCGCGTGGGCCGCGACCTGGCCCGGACCGAGGAAGCCGATCTCCTCGAGCCAGTCGACCGGTCGGCGCCCGGTCTTCGTCTCGTGCTCGTGCACCTCCCGACGGGTCTCGGAGAGATGGTAGTGGACGAGCGTCCCCGAATGCTCGGCCAGTTCCCGAGCCCCGAGCCAGGTCTCCTGGTTGCAGACGTAGACTCCCTGGGGGGCGACCAGCGGGCGAACGCGGGGGGAGTCCTTCCACCGCGCGATGAACCCGCGGGCGTTGTCCAGCGGCTTGCCGTGCTGGGTGGTCAGTTCCGGGTCCAGCACGGCCCAGCCGAGGAAGCCGCGGATCCCGAGGTCGTCGACCGCGCGGGCTACCGCGTCCTCGAGGTAGTAGAGGTCGAGGAACGAGGTCGTGCCGCCGAGGAGCATCTCCGCGACTCCCGCGCGCGCACCGGCCTCGACATCCCCTTCGACCCGGCGGGCATCCACCGCGAAAAGGGTCTCGAGGAAACCGGCGAGCTCCCGGTCGTCCGCGATCCCGCGGAGGGGGTGCATCGCGACGTGGGTGTGGAGGTTGACGAACCCCGGCACGAGGGCCCGGTCGTGCGCCTCGACGATCTCCGCGCCCTCCCGCGGAGCGTTGGGGCCGACGTGGGTGATCCGCCCGGAGTCGACGCGGACGTCTCCCCGCAGGACCCGTCGGCCGGGGTCCTGGGTGACGAGGAGTGCGTCGCGGAACACCCGAGGAGGCTCGTGGGGGACCGCCGTCACGGTCGACCTACGGGCGGCGGTCTAAAAGGCGTTCGCCGGCGGGACGGTTCACGGCCGTGGGGTCGACCTCGGGAAGGTCCGAGATCCCCTCGGCGGTCCGGGTCTCGGAGGCACGGAAGGCCGAGAGGACCCGGCGCACCCACGGCCGGCTGAAGACGATCGCGATGGGGACGATCGCGAGCACGGCCAGGATCACGTCGACCCACAGCCCGGGTACCCACGCCGCGCTCGGCATCCCGAGGATCGTCGCGGCGGTGTTCGGGATCAGCACGACCGCGCTGACCAGCCCGAGGAGGAGGGCGACGTAGGCGACGCCGAGCATGCGGATGTTGGACGTGTTGGCGAACGCGGCGATCCGATTCGAAACCTCTCCGAGGCGGTTGGTCGTGACCGAGAGCCGGTTGGCCTCGGCGGCGTTGCGTAGGGCGACGAGGTCCCGGATGCCCTGGCCGACCCAGGAGGCGAACTCCTCGAGGTGCTCGACCTCGGGCCGGACCGCGGGCAGAACCTCCGCAAGCTTCGGGAACCGCTCGCCAAGGGGGCCGTCCAGCTCGGAGACCGCGACCGAGAGCCGCGCGACGTGCCCCCGGACTGCGCGGTACCCCCGGTGCAGGGCGGCGAGGTCGGCCAGGGGGGCGGCCTCCGCGTGGTCCTCGGCGGCGTCCAGTCGCTCGGAGAGGTCCTCGAGTCGCTCCACGTAGCTCCTCGCCGCCGCCTGGAGGAGGTCGACCAGCTCGCCGGTGATGCCGCTAAGGCGGTGGGTGGTCGCGACCAGGCTCGTCGGGGGCGGGGGGCCGAGCCACCGGGTCCCTCCCCGGGATAGCCAGACCCCGTGGTACGTCGGACGCCCGGCCGCGTCGAGCGTGGCGAGCAGGATGACCGTTCCCCCCGGCCCGTGAAGCACCGGACGCCGAGGGGCCGGCTCCGACGGAAGGCCGTTCGCCGCGAGGGCTTCGGCCACCGGAGTCGGCTCGGAGTCGACCGTGCTCGTCCTCCTCGGCTAGATATCGAGGTTCGTGACCTCGACCGCGTGCTCCTGGATGTAGGCTCGACGCGGTTCGACCTCTTCGCCCATCAGGATCTGGAAGAGCGCGTTGGCCCGGCCCGCGTCCTCGACGGTCACGCGCAGCAGGGCCCGCGCCCCCGGACGCATGGTCGTCTCAGCGAGCTGTTCGGCGTTCATCTCCCCGAGCCCCTTGTACCGCTGCTGCGTGACCCCCTTCTGCCCGCCGAACTCGACGGCCAGGCGGTCCCGCTCCGCATCCGAGTAGGCGTAGGCGATGCGCGCTCCCTTCTGCAGGCGGTACAGGGGGGCCTGTGCGATGAAGACGTGGCCCTCGGTGATCAGCGGTGCCATCTTCCGGTAGAACAGGGTCAGCAGGAGGGTCCGGATGTGCGAGCCGTCGACGTCGGCATCCGTCATCAGGATGATCTTGTGGTAGCGCAGGCGGCTCAGGTCGAGCTCGTCCCCGATCCCGATCCCGATCGCAGTGATCAGCGCCCGGATCTGCTCGTTCTGGAGCATCTGGTCGAGCCGCGCCTTCTCGACGTTGAGGATCTTGCCCCGCAGCGGAAGGATCGCCTGGAACTCCCGGTCGCGCCCCTGCTTGGCGGTGCCGCCCGCGCTGTCCCCCTCCACGATGAACAGCTCGCACTCGGCCGGGTCCCGCGAGTGGCAATCCGCGAGCTTGCCGGGGAGCCCGCCCCCCTCGAGCAGTCCCTTGCGCCGCGTCAGCTCGCGCGCCTTTCGGGCGGCCTCGCGCGCCTGGGCGGCCTGAACCGCCTTCGAGATCAAGTTCTGGCCGATCGCCGGGTGCTCCTCCAGGAACTCGGAGAGCTTGTCGTTGACCGCGCTCTCGACCTGCCCCTTGACCTCCGAGTTGCCGAGACGCGCCTTGGTCTGGCCCTCGAACTGGGGCTCGAGCACCTTCACGGAGAGGACGGCGGTGAGCCCCTCGCGCACGTCCTCGCCCGTCAGCCCCTCCTTGTCGCCCTTGATGTAGCCGCGCTTGCGGGCGTAGTCGTTCAGGGTGCGGGTGAGGGCGGCCCGGAGACCGACCACGTGGGTCCCTCCGTCCATCGTGTTGATGTTGTTCACGAACGCGAGCGTGGTCTCGTTGTAGCCGTCGTTGTACTGGAGGGCCAGCTCGATATCGGTCGTGTCGCGCTTGGCGTGCAGCGCGATCGGGGGCCGGAACAGGACGTTGGCTCCCCGGTTGACGTCCTCGACGAACTCGGTGAGGCCGCCTGCGTGGTGGAACGTCTCGGTGCTGCCGTCCCGTTCGTCCAGGAACTGGATCGAGACCCCGGCGTTGAGGAACGAGAGCTCCTTCAACCGGCGGGCGATCGTCTCCCGGTCGAAGTCGAGGGTCTCCATGATCGTTCCGTCCGGCTTGAATCGGGTGTCCGTTCCCGTGGTCTCCGCCGGCCCGACGACCTTGACCGGGGCGACCGGGATGCCCCGCTCGTACCGTTGGAAGTACTCCTGTCCGTCCCTGCGGACCCGCACCTCCAGCCACTCGCTGAGCGCGTTCACCACGTGGACGCCGACCCCGTGAAGTCCGCCCGACACCTTGTAGGTGTTCTTGTCGAACTTCGAGCCGGCGTGCAGGACCGTCATCACGATCTCGAGCGACGGACGGTGGTACTTCGGGTGGTCCTCGACGGGGATCCCCCGGCCGTTGTCCCAGACCGAGGCCGACCCGTCGGCGTGGACGGTCACGCGGATCTCCGTGCACTCCCCGGCGAGCACCTCGTCGATCGAGTTGTCCAGGACCTCGTAGATCAGCTGGTGGAGGCCCCGGGCGTCGGTCGACCCGATGTACATCCCGGGCCGCTTTCGGACCGCGGAAAGTCCCTCCAGGATCTGGATGGAACTGGCGTCGTACACTGTCGTGGACATACCCGGTTGCGCCCTCGGAAACCGTCGGTGAAAACCGACGTACTAAACCGAGCCGGGCATGCGTTATAACCCTTCGGGCGGGCTTGAAATTCCACCCCGGTACGACCTCCTTTTGGCCCCCAGGGAATCCGTGTTCGGAGGGGCGTTTCCGGGGGCCCCGGGGACGGGGTCCGCGACCCCTGCAACGCCTAATACTCGGACCCTCCCTCCGCACCGCATTCCCCCATGCCCGACGAACCGGACGTTCCCCCGGCCGCACCCGAAACCCCCCCCGCGACCGCTCCGGTCGAGGAGCCCACCCCGCCGCCCGAGGACTGGGCGGTCAAGTACCGCTACCTCCTCGCCGACTTCGAGAACTACCGGCGGCGGACCGAGCGCGAGCGGGAGGGGGTCACGCGGCAGGCACGCGCGGGGCTGATCCGAGAACTGCTCCCCATTCTCGAGGCGTTCCGCGCCGCGCGCGAGGCGCTCGGGACCCTCCCTCCCGGCGACCCCGTGCGCCACGGCCTCGACCTCCTCGACCGGGAGTGGGCGACGTTCCTCAAGCACGAGGGCGTGGTTCCCATCGCCGAAGTAGGGCAGCCGTTCCATCCCGCCGAGCAGGAGGCCGTGGGCGAGACCGTACCGCGAGAGGGGGTCCCGGACGGCGCGGTCGCTGAGGTGGTGCAGCAGGGGTACCGCTTCTACGGTGGGATCCTTCGTCCGGCGAAGGTCGTGGTCGCCCGCACCCGAGCCGCGGACGCAGTCGAGGCGAGCCCCTCGCCCACGGAGGCGTCGTGACGCGTTCCTCGGACGTTTCGGGATTCTACCGGAAGAGCATCGCGGAGCGGCGGGAGTTCGCTCGCGAGTGGGCCGGCTTGACCCCCGAGGAGGCGGGAGCCTGGGAGTTCCCGCCCGGCGTCGACCCCGGGACCCTCGACCGGATGATCGAGAACGTCATCGGCGTGATGCCGCTGCCTCTGGGGGTCGCCACGCACTTCCGGATCAACGAGAAGGATTACCTCGTCCCCATGGCGATCGAGGAGCCGAGCGTGGTCGCGGCGGCCTCGAACGCCGCGAAGGTAGCGCGTTCGGCCGGCGGGTTCCACTCCCAGAGCACCGACCCGGTGATGATCGGCCAGGTCCAGATCATGGACGTCCACGACCCGGCGGCGGCGCGCCTCCGGATCCTGCATGCGCGGGGCGAGCTGCTCGCGGCGGCGAACGCCAAGGACCCGGTCCTCGTCAAGTTCGGGGGCGGGGCCAAGGAGATCGAGGTGCGCATCCTCCCCTCGCCGCGCGGCACGATGGTCATCGTCCACCTCCTGGTGGACGCGCGGGACGCGGGCGGGATGAACGCCGTGAACACGATGTGCGAGGCGCTCGCTCCCGAGCTCGCACGCCTCGCCGGCGGGCGCTCGGTCCTTCGGATCATCTCGAACCTGGCCATCCACCGCCTCGCCCGCGCCCGCGCGACGTTTCCGGCCGAGCAGCTCAAGACCGAGACGATGACCGGGGCGGAGGTCGTGGACGGGATCCTGGATGCCTACGCCTTTGCGGTGGCGGACCCGTTCCGCTGCGCGACGCACAACAAGGGGATCATGAACGGGATCTCGAGCGTCGTGATCGCCACGGGGAACGACTTCCGGGCCATCGAGAGCGGAGCCCACACCTTCGCAGCCTGGCAGGCGGCGCCCTCGGGGTCGGTCGTCCGTCCGCTCACGACGTACGAGAAGGACCGAGAGGGAAACCTCGTGGGGACGATCGAGTTCCCCGCCCCGGTGGGGCTGATCGGCGGGGCCACCGCGGTGCACCCGACCGCGAAGGCGAACGTCAAGCTCCTCGGCGTGAAATCCGCCCGAGAGCTCGGGGAGGTCCTCGCGTCGGTCGGCCTCGCCCAGAACTTCTCGGCCCTTCGAGCCCTCGCCACCGAAGGCATCCAGCGGGGCCACATGGAGCTGCACGCGCGGAACATGGCGGTGAGCGCCGGCGCCCGACCGGAGGAGGTCGACCGCGTCGTCGCCCGGCTGGTTGCCGAGCACGCGGTCCGATTCGACCGGGCCAAGGCCGTCCTCGAGGAGATCCGGGCCGGCCGATGAAGGTCGGGGTCCTCGCGCTCCAGGGAGACGTCCCGGAGCATCTTCGCAGCGCCCGGCATCTGCTGCCGAAGGGCTCTGTCGTCGCTCTCCGTCGCCCCGAGCAGCTCGACGAGCTGGACGCCCTCTTCCTGCCCGGTGGGGAGTCGACCACGATCGCTCGACTCCTGTACGGGGCCCATCTCTGGACCCCGCTCGCCCAGCGCCTCCGGCAAGGGTTTCCCGTGCTCGGGACGTGCGCCGGCTTGATCCTCCTGGCCAAGGAGATCGCCCCCAGCCCCTCCGGTCAGGACCCACCGAGCTTCGAGGTGCTGGACGTCCGCGTGCGGCGGAACGACTACGGCCCGCAACGCGAGTCGTTCGAGGCGCCGATCGTCATCGACGGGGTCGCCGGTCCCCCCTTCCCCGGGGTCTTCATCCGGTCCCCCCGGATCCTCTCCGTCGGACCGCAGGCCCTCCCGGTCGCCTGGAGGGGGGAGGAGATCGTCGGGGTGCGGTCGGGGAACATCTGGGGTCTTGCCTTCCACCCGGAGCTCTCGGACGACCCGCGAGTCCACCGCCGCTTTCTCGAGGAATCCGGTCTCCTGCCCTAGCGCAGCCAGAGGAAGATCACCACCGCGGCCACGAGGAGGGCCGCTCCCGCGAGCGCCGCCAGGACCCGGGTGCGCTGACGCACGTGACCCCAGCGTCCGAAGAAGATCGGGACGGGGCCGATCAGCAGGAGGCCACCGACCTCCTGCGGAGGGACCTCGTGGTGGCTTCGAGGGATCCCGTCCTCGGCCTCTTCCGCCGCGAAGGTGTACCCGAAGGAGAACGGAAGGGTGACGAAGCCCACGAAGAGGAGCACGACCCCGAGGAAGAACTCCGCGGAGGCCCCAAAGACCACCGGAAACACCACCACCAGGGCGACCGAGGCGCCCCCTCGGGCGATCGCGTCCACGATCAGCCCGGCCCCCGCGACGAGGAGGACGAGGGGGGCGACCCCTCGGGCGCGCATGCCCGAGGAACGACGGCCCAAACCAAGAACCTGCCGAACCGCCCGGCTAGTGGTACGTGTCGAACCGATACGGGGCGAGAGGCAGTTCGCCGAGGGCCATCAGGAACTCCGGGGGAGTGAGCACCGGACGGGGGTAATTCATCCCGTCGTCCAAGGCGATGCGCGGGCAGGCGGTGTTCACGTAGGCGTCGAACGCCCGGCCCTCGAGGTCGCGCGGGTCGAGCCGGTCGAAGAACAGGAGCTCGGCCTCCCGGCCCCGGGCGCGCGCCCGCTCCTGGAGGGCGAGCGCGGTCGGGGAGCGGTTCTGCCCGGCGAAGGTCGAGACCAGGATCCCCCATCGGCGGGCGTCACGGACGGACGCGACCGCCAGCTGACGGCGGCCGATCAGGAGCGCCCGGTCGACCGGGGGCTCGAGCTGGTTCTGCAGGGGGTCGAGAGCCCAGACCGGCCGGTCGACGGCGAACGCCAATCCCACCGGATGGAACCGCCCCGTTCCGACGAACAGGAAGGCGTCGACCCGGTCGGCGACCGCCTCGGCGCCGGTATAGTTGCACCCGAGGGCCTGGGCCGGGTAGGCGAGGCGGTGGTCTCCCTGCTCGACGTGGACCTCGTACCCTCGACGCTCGAGCGCCGCGGTCAGGGGGGATAGGAGGTCGAGGTGCTGGACGGAGGCCACAAGGCCCAGCCGACGAGGGACCCGAGCACGCTGGACGGTCGTCGCCAGTGCCTCAGGGTCCCCTCCGGGGTCTCGCATCTCGACGAAGAACGTACGCCGGGGGAGCCGCACGTTCGGGATCGGAGCGTGACCCAGGACCACCGCGAGGTCCGCGCGGGGCGCCTCCTCCGAAGAAGGGAAGTCGCACGCACCGAAGCACGGGCGCGCGGCGAGGATCACAGGAGCACCGGACTCCACCCGGATCCGCTCCACGAGCTCGTGGGCATTCCGCACGAGGCCCGCGGGCACCTGCAGTACGACCCGGGAGGGGTGAGCGGCCCGAAGGGCGGCGAACAGCTCCGGGCCCACGGTCCGGAAGACTGCCGGTGGAGGACTGGGCGGTTCGGACATGGGACCTGGCCGGTTCCAACCTTCGTGTCGCGCTAAACGTTTGGGGGCCTGGGGAGGTTGACTGGGAGCCCTGGTGCCTCCCCTCTGTGCTTCTCGAGGGGCGATGCGACGAAGCGGCGGCCCTCGCGACGGCATGGCTGTACACGCCTCACGCCGCGAACAGGGCCTTGCGGCTCAGCAGCCACCACCGGTTCGAACCCCGTCAGCCCGGCTCCCATCAGGTCCTCGGGTGGCGATCGAGCCACGCCCTCAGGCGAGCCACCGCCTCGCGGTTGTCCGTGAAGTGGAGGCGGCGCTCGGCCTCGGAGGGCTCGACCCACTCGCACTCCTGGTTCTCGTCGTTCAGGTGGGGGTGGAACGACCTCGGGACCTCGACCCCGTAGGCGTGGAGCCGCCAGACCTCCCCGTTCTCCGCCCGGAACGGGACGTGCCAGTCCAGCGGTACCACGGCGATCGCCTGCTCGAGGCCGGTCTCTTCCCGGACCTCGCGGAGCAGCGCGGCCTCAAGGTTCGCGTCGCTCGCCTCGACCTTTCCCTGGATCGGCACCCAGATCGACCCCCGGGCGGGGACCCGTCGGAAGACCAGCATCGCGAGCGGGTCCCGGGAGAACAGGTAGCCCTCCACGCACTCCCGCGAGACCGGTTCATTCGGTCGGGGGAGGGGGAGGAGCCCTCCGGGCGGCGGAACCGCGCCCATGGTGCGTCGGGGCCGTCAGCGGCTCCGCGTCATGAGCTGCATGATTGCCTCGGCCGGGGCCCCGTTGGCGCGGAACAACGCCTCGACGGCCTCCTCGCGGGAGACCTGCGCCTGCTCCATCACGAGCTGGATATCCTCCTCCGGCGGCCCCGTGGGGGCGCTCGGAGCCCCGGAGGCCGTTCCGGGGGCCGATGGGCCGGCGGTGCGAGCTCGAACCTCGGGCGTCCCGACGATCTGGTAGGTGCGGACCCCTTGGACGGTGAGGATCGTCACCTCGGGGGCCGAGAACACGTGCTCCTTGGTCTTGGTGCGCACGACCACCTCCTCCACCCCCTCGACCGGTTCGGTCTTCATGCCCATGCGTCGCATCATCAGCTCCATCTGGCGCTGGTTGCGCGGGCCACCGGGGATCATCGTCGTCTCCTACTCGTCGTCCCCCGTCGCGACGCGGATGCGTCGCTCGAGGTCGGCGTCCTCGACCGTCTCGTCCGTCGGGGAGCGACGCCGCGACCGGACCCGCTCGCGACGGCTCTCCTGGTCCCGTTGGACCTGGGCCGCCAGCTCCTCCATGATGCCCGAGACGCCCGCCATCAGGTTCCAGCCGGTCTGGGAGGCGTAGAAGATCCCCGCGTCCGTGTGCAGGCGCCCCTCCGCGGTGATGTCGGCCGTTCGGTGGGTCGAGTGCGGGCTGAGGTGGAGGCTGAAGAGGGATGGATGGAGGTGGCGTGCGATTCGCTTCAGCCCTTGGGCGACCAGGTGGTCGATGTCCGCGAGCAACGCCGGATCGCTCGAGCCGCGGAGGCCGGTGACCTCGACGTAGCAGTCCTCGATCCGGCCGGGCCCCTTGGCGGTCCGGGCGGCCCCGACGACCAGTCCGAGGAGGTCCGCCTGCGCCACGACCCGGGTCGGGTGGCCGTCCTCCACGACGAACACGCTCGACACCTTCGAATCGGTCATCTTGCGGGCCGCCTCGCCCGAGTGGGTCTTCGAGGCGACGGTGACCGCCGGGGACCGCATGAAGGAGGAGACGCGGACGTCGAGCGCGCGGGCGCGTTGCGGAAGGTCGCGCTTGCCGCCCGTGTCCGGCCGCCACAGCACGGAGGCGAGGTCCGCGACCCCGACGGCGCCCACGAGGCGCCCTTTCCGGTCCACCACCGGGAGCGGGTGCTCCTCGAGGAGCCGGATCTGTGCCTGGAGATGGCGGACCGTGTCCTCCTCGCGGATCGTGACGGTCGCGGGACTCCCGATCCGGTCGACGGGTTCGCGCGGGAACTCCGGGTGGTCGGCGAGGGCGCCGACGAGGTTCGTCCGACTGATGACGCCGAGCAGCTCCCCCCGCGGGCCGACCACCGGCCCGCCTCGGAGTCCGCTGCCGAGCAATAGCTCGGCGACCTCCGGGAGGAGGAGACGGGGGGTGATGAGGGGAGCCATGGTCAGCAGGCTGCCGACCTTCGTGTTGGTCGCTCGGCTCACCCGCCGGGCGAGCGACTCGAAGGTGATCATCCCGGCGAGTCGCGAGCGCTGCAGGACCGGGATCTCGTGGTATCCCTTGCTCTTCATGATCCCGAGCGCCTCGGAGATCGGCGCGTCGAACGGGAGCGTGACCGGACGGGGATTCATCAGGTCGCCCGCGGTGGGCCATTCACTGGGCATGGCCCGAGCATCCGGTGGAGAGGTCATAGCCCCTCCGGGTCCGAGGAAGCCCCGCTACGGGAGCGGGCGGGCCATCTGGTAGCCGTTCTCCCCGTCGGAGTAGTAGGTCCGCAGTAGGTCGACGACCGAGTAGTTGAACCGGGTGTAGAACCGGATCGCGGTCGCGTTCGAGACCCGGACCTCGAGCGTGACCCTCGAGAACCCGCGGTCGTGGCAGCGCTCGAAGAAGGTCGTCATCAGGAGCCGCCCGATCCCCTGGGCGCGCCAGGCCCGGTCGACCGCGAACATCAGGATCCGCGCCTCGCGCACGACCTGGGAGACGCCGAGGAGGAAGGCGACCGGAACGTCATGGTGGTCGGCCGCGACCAGAAACCCCTCGGGCCACTCGGAGCTGAGGGAGAGGTACAGGCTCGGGTCGTAGTGCTCGTGCAGCGCGTCGGCGACGATCGCGGAGACGAACGGCACGTCGGACGGACGGAAGCCCCGCAGCGAGACCGCCGGTCGGTCCTCGGGGACCGGGCTCACCCGCGTCCCGGGCGACGTGTCAGCGATACATCTCACCCGCCCCTTCCGGCGAACTCTCCCGCATGTTGGCCATCGACTCCTTCGTCTGCCGGAGGGTCTTCCGCATCTCCGCCTCGATCTGGCGGGCCTTCTCCCGGAGCGGCTTCGTGTCTAGCGCGATCAGGGGGACGAGCGGGTTCACGGTCTCGATGACCTTGGCGGCCGCGCGAGCGTCCGGGTAGTCCTTGTGCGCCTGGGCGACCAGGCAGAGCACCGGCGTCGAGCGGTTGATCGCCCCGAGGAGGAGGCCCCCGGCCAGGCCGGTCACGACCCCGTTCGCGGCGGCGAAGCGGTACTTCTCGAGGAGCGGGGCCGCGGCCCGGTTCGCCATCGCCACGATCCGGGCATCGGCGCCAACCTCGGTGTCGATCGGCTGGCCCTCGATGGCGACGATGAGATGCACCCCCTTCGCCTCGGACCAGTCGAGCAGGACCCGGCCGAGCGCGTTGAGCATCTCCACCGGCGGCTGGATGTCGGCGATCACCACGACCAACTGGTCGCAAGAGCGGTCGACCCCGCAGACCAGCTTGCTGGCATAAAGGCGGACGGGGGCGTTTACGATCCCCTCCTCCATCACGACCGTCGGCGGGAAATCTTCGCTGATCATGTAGGCGATCGGCTGCATGTCGAGCGCGTGGACCAGGTACGACGCGGCGACCGAGCCGACCAGGCCGTGGGTCGGGAACCCCACCACCATCATCGCCCCCTGGAGGGGCTCGTCGCGCGTATCGACGATTGTGACCGCCGTCGGCTCCATCGCCCCTAGGTCGGCCCGACCCGAGACTCTCCGAGGAGCCTCGAGCTTATTCCGCTTTGGTTCCTGGCGTGCGAGGGCGTGGCGCACCGTCCCCATACCTATTTCAGCGCGGACGCGGAATAAGCCGAAGGTCCGATTCCTATGAAGGTCCTCATTACGGGAATCGACGGCTACTCCGGGTGGCCGCTCGCCCTCCACCTCCTCGCCCGGGGGCACGACGTCGCCGGGGTCGACAACCTCGTTACCCGCAAGCGCGTCAAGGAGGTCGGCAGCTGGTCGGCCACCCCCATCCCCGCGCTCCCCCGCCGCCTGGCGGCCGTGAAGGAGGTCCTCGGCCGGGAGCTCCGGTTCTACCGCGGGGACCTGTCCGACTGGGAGCTCGTCCGGCACGTCCTCGAGACGGAGCGGCCCGAGGCGATTGTCCACCTCGCCGAGCAGCGCTCGGCCCCCTACTCGATGATCGACGTCCACCACGCCGTCGCCACGCAGGTGCAGAACCTCACGGGGACGCTCCACCTCCTCTACGCGATGAAGGAGGTCGTGCCGGACGCCCACCTCGTCAAGATGGGCACGATGGGGGAGTACGGCACCCCCAACACCGACATCCCCGAGGGGTTCTTCGAGGTCGAGTTCCGCGGACGGAAGGATCTCCTGCCGTTCCCTCGCCAGGCCGGTTCCTGGTACCATTGGAGCAAGGTCTTCGACTCGGGCGACGTCATGTTCGCGTCGAAGATCTTCCAGCTCCGCTCGACCGACGTCATGCAGGGGGTCATCTACGGGATCCGCACCCCCGAGATCACCGACGACCGCCTGCTCACCCGGTTCGACTTCGACGAGACGTGGGGGACCGCCCTGAACCGGTTCATCGCCCAGGCGGTGCTGGGACTCCCGCTCACGCCGTACGGCCGGGGGGAGCAGAAGCGGGGGTTCATCGCGCTCGAGGACTCCATGCAATCCCTCCGCCTCGCGGTCGAGAACCCTGCCCAGCCGGGGGAGTACCGCGTCTTCAACCAGTTCGACGCCGCCTACTCCGTGAACGAGCTGGCCGAGCGGGTCGCCCGGATCGGCGCCGAGCTGGGCCTCCACCCCACGATCGACCACCCGGCCGACCCCCGGGTGGAGGCGGAGCAGCACTACTACAACCCCCTCCACGAGCACCTCCCGAAGCTCGGCTACCGCCGAACGCGGGAGCTGGACGACGTGATCCGGGAGATCTTCCACGACCTGGTCCGTTACCGCCGCCGCCTCGCCGCCCGCAAGCACGTGTTGACCCCGACGGTGAACTGGCGCTTGCCGGACAGTCGTCCGTTGCTCGGCGCCCGCAACGCGGCCGCGGCGCCGCCCTCTCCTCCCTCGGCCGAGGCGACCCATCCCTCGTCGGCCAACACCGTCGCCTGAGGACCGCCGTCCGATGCAGGCGGTCGTCACGCTCGCGGGTGAAGGGACGCGGATGCTCCCGTGGAGCCGGGGACTCCGCAAGGAGTTCCTGCCGCTCTACGACCGCGGAAGCGCCGGGGAGCTCGTGCTCAAGCCGGTCGCCCACCTGGTGGTCGAGAGCCTGGCCGGTGCCGGGGCCGACCGCGTGACCGTCGTCGTCCAGCCTCGGGACGCCGGGTTCGTCCAGAGCTACTTCAGCGTGGACCAGGGCCTCCTCCTGCGGCACCGGCGCACTCCGGACCGGCTGGTCGAGACCCGCAGGTTCTACCGCACGCTCGGCCAGGTCCAGTTCGGTTTCGTTTCTCAGCCCCGGGCCGCCGGGTTCGGCGACGCCGTGCTGTGCGCGAAGGGAACCGTGGGCCGGGAGCCGTTCTTCCTCCACGCCGGGGACGGGGTGATCCTGGAGCGCGAGCGGGGAAGCGTGCTTCGGGCGATGGGACGGCTGCGCGAGGACGAGGACCTCGACGGCGTGCTCCTCGTGCGCCCGGTGGCCGACTCGCGACGCTACGGTGTGGTCGAGGGCGTTCCGGAGGGCGCGGTGGGCCCCTACCGCCGGCTCCGAGTGACCGGGATGGTCGAGAAACCGAAGAGGCCTCGCACCCACTGGGCGGCGACCGCGGTCTACGTCTTCGGCCCCGCCCTCTTCCCGGCCCTGGAAGCGGTCCGCCGGACCGAGCGCCCCGAGGAGCTCGAGCTGACCAGCGGGGTTCAGCACCTCCTCGCCCACGGCGGGAGGTTCGCCGCCCTAACCCTGAGCCCCCGGACGGGGGTCTGGTGCTCGGTCGGCTCCCCCGAGGGGTACGCCCTCGCCCTCGCCCGGACCCGCGGCCGCGCGCGACGTCTCCCCCGTCCGCAGGCGAACGATTAAGATGCGCCGGGCCCTGCCGGCGGTGCATCCACACCGGCGAGTTTTCCGCCGTGCGAAGAGGTCGTTCACTCGATGAAGCGTCAGATGGTCGACATGCTCGCGGAGCTGATCAAGATCCCGAGCGACCCATTCGCCGACAAGCAGGAGGTCCTCGACTACGTCCAGTCGTTCACCGACCAGATCCACATGCGGAACAC
>Ga0335078_10000997_pt1 | contig 43096 bp, 36 predicted proteins | sample Lox_Sample_32_FD_206711 | JGI IMG/M metagenome (GOLD analysis project Ga0335078, IMG submission 206711) | Soil microbial communities from Loxahatchee National Wildlife Refuge, Florida, United States - Lox_Sample_3.2 | ecosystem: Environmental > Terrestrial > Soil > Wetlands | place: USA...
GATCCCGGAAGTGCGCCCGGAACGGCCGGGTCCCGCCATCGCTGACCGCATGGCAGCCTAGCTCCCCGCGCGGGGATTCGACGGCCGTGTACACCTGTCCGGCCGGAACCCGGAAGCCCTCGGTCACCAGCTTGAAGTGATGGATGAGCGCCTCCATGGACTGGCCCATGATGTGCGCGATGTGATCGGCGGAGTTCCCGAGCCCGTCCGGGCCGACCGCGAGCCGGGCCGGCCAGCCGATCTTCTTGTCGGTGATCATGACCGGGTCGTCCTTCGGGCGCTTGGCCGCCAGCCGGTCCACGCACTGCTCGATGATCTTGAGCGACTGCTCCATCTCGTCCATCCGCACCAGGTACCTGCCGTAGGCGTCGGCCGAGGACTGGGTCGGCACGTCGAACTCGTAGGTCTCGTAGCCGCAGTAGGGCTGGCTCTTGCGCAGGTCCCAGGGCAGCCCGGTGGCCCGCAGCACGGGGCCGGTCACGCCGAGCGTCATGCAGCCGGTCAGGTCGAGGTAGGCGACGTTCTTGGTCCGGGCCAGGTACACCGGGTTGGCGTCGAGCAGGGCGCGGATCTCGCCGATCAGCGGGGGCATGACCCGCAGGAACTCCCGGAGCGCCTCCAGCGCGCCGTGCGGCAGGTCCTGGGACACCCCGCCGGGACGGATGTAGGCGTGGTTCATCCGCAGGCCGGAGATGAGCTCGAACAGGTCGAGCACCTTCTCCCGTTCCCGCAGCCCGTAGAGCAGCACCGTGGTCGCGCCGAGCTCCAGGCCGAACGTGCCGATCGCCATCATGTGCGAGGAGATCCGGTTGAGCTCCATCATGAGCACCCGCAGCACGCTGGCCCGGGACGGGATCTCGTGCTCGATGCCGAGCAGCCGCTCCACCGCCAGGCAGTAGACCGTCTCGTTGTACAGCGGCGACAGGTAGTCCATCCGGGTGCAGAACGTGACGCCCTGCGTCCAGGTCCGGAACTCCATGTTCTTCTCGATGCCCGTGTGCAGGTAGCCGATGACCGGGCGCAGCTCGGTGACGGTCTCCCCGTCCAGGGTCAGGATCAGCCGGAGCACCCCGTGGGTGGAGGGATGCTGCGGGCCCATGTTGACGATGAGCCGCTCCGCGTCCGACTCCTCGGCGGCCTGGACGACCTCGTCCCAGTCCTCGCCGCTGACGGTGTAGACCCGCCCCTCGGCCTCCGCGGTCATGAGTAGGACCTTCTCTCATCTGGTGGCGGCACCGTGGCGCCGCGGTACTCGACCGGGATCCCGCCCAGCGGGTAGTCCTTGCGCTGCGGGTGGCCCTTCCAGTCGTCGGGCATCTCGATCCGGGTGAGCGCCGGGTGGCCCTCGAAGACGATGCCGAAGAAGTCCCAGGTCTCCCGCTCGTGCCAGTCGCACGTCGGGTACACGCTCACCATCGACGGCACCCGGGGGTCGGCGTCCGGCACGCTCACCTCCAGCCGGATCCGCCGGTTGTGGGTGATCGACAGCAGCCCGTAGACCGCGTGCAGCTCGTGCCCGGCATCCCACGGGTAGTGCACCCCGCTGACGCCCAGGCACATCTCGAAGGCGAGGGCCGGCTCGTCCCGCAGCACCCGGGCCACCTCGGTCAGGTGGTCCGGGTCCACGTGCAGGGTGAGCTCGCCCCGGTCGACGACCACCCTTGGCACCGCGTCGGAGAACGAGGTGCCGTCGCGGTCCAGGCCGTCGGCCAGCGCGTCGGCGACGTCGTCGAAGTAGCCGCCGTAGGGGCGGGCGGTGACCACCGGGTCCGGCCGCCGCACCTGCAGCCCGCCGTACCCCGAGGTGTCCGGGGTGTCGCCGACGCCGAACATGCCGGCCCGCTCGACCTGCTGGTTCAGCCGTTGCTCACCGGCCGCCGCGGCCGGGTCGGGCTGCTGGTCCGCCGGCTCCGGGCTGGTGTCCGTGGTCACGACCGCTCCCCTGGCAGTGGCTCGCCGGGATCGGCCAGCCGCGGCTCACCATGACCGGCTTGCCGCGGCTCGCCGGGACCGGCTAGCTGTGGCTCGCCGTGATCGGTGCCGTGCATCCCCGCGCCGGTCCCGGACAGCCCGATGCCCGCCGCCGGATCGCCGGGCTCGACCGCGCGCCGGGCCAGCAGCGGGCCGCTCACCTGGTGGCGTTCGGCCCCCTGGACCAGCGGCAGCCGCCGCAGCCGCGCCTGTTCCAGCTCGGCGATCTCCGCTTCCCGGTTGGCGCCCAGCTTCATGTTCTGGATCTTGTCGTGCAGCTTCACGATCGCGTCAAGCAGCATCTCCGGCCGGGGCGGGCAGCCGGGGAGATAGATGTCCACCGGGACGATATGGTCCACGCCCTGCACGATGGCGTAGTTGTTGAACATTCCGCCGCTGGACGCGCACACGCCCATGGAGATGACCCACTTGGGGTCGGCCATCTGGTCGTAGATCTGGCGGAGCACCGGCCCCATCTTCTGGCTCACCCGCCCCGCCACGATCATCAGGTCGGCCTGGCGCGGGGTGTTGGACGCCCGTTCCATGCCAAACCTGGCCAGGTCATGCCGGGGACCACCGGTGGAGATCAGCTCCATCGCGCAGCAGGCCAGGCCGAACGTGGCGGGCCAGACCGAGCTCTTGCGCGCGTAACCGGCGACCTTTTCCACGGTCGTCAGCAGAATCCCGCTTGGCAGCTTTTCTTCGATTCCCATTGCCTAGTCCCAGTTCAGCCCGCCGCGCCGCCACACATAGGCGTACGCGACCAGCACCGTGGCGATGAAGAGCACCATTTCGACCAGCCCGAAGACCCCGAGGCTGTTGAACGTGACCGCCCACGGGTACAGGAAGATGATCTCGATGTCGAACAGGATGAACAGCATCGCCGTCACGTAGTACTTCACCGGGAACCGGCCGCCCCCACGGGGCTGCGGAGTCGGCTCGATCCCGCTCTCGTAGGCCTGCAGCTTGGCCCGGTTCCATCGCTTCGGGCCCGCGAGCGAGCCCATGACCAGCGAGAATCCCGCGAAGAGCGCGGCCAGCGCCGCCAGTATCAGGATCGGCACGTACAAGCTCAGCACCGGATGCCTCTCCTTCCTCCTGTCGTTCGTTCCGCCGCGGCCCGCTCAGGCCGCCGGCGTGAGCCGCGACAGCGCGTTGATCACGCGGTCGGCCGCATCACCGCGCCGCGGCTCGGTCAGGTTAGCGAGGAGCTTGAGCGTGAAGCGCATCAACGCCGGCCGGGGCATCCCGTACCGGGTCGCGCACTTCATCACCCACGGGTGCCCGATCGCGCCCACGAACTTGCGCCCGAGCGTGTAGTAGCCACCGTAGGCGTCCCGCAGCGCCTGCGGGTAACCCTGCAGGACACGCTCGGCGCCGGCCGCGTCCGGCCGGGCCAGCGCCTGCGTGATCACCCGCGCGGCGATCTCGCCGGACTCCATCGCGTAGGCGATGCCCTCCCCGTTGAACGGGTTCACCATGCCGCCCGCGTCGCCGGCCAGCATCAGCCCGCGGGTGTAGTGCGGGGTGCGGTTGAAGCCCATCGGCAGCGCCGCGCCCCGGACCGGCTCGGTCCGGTTCTCCTCGGTCAGGCCCCATTCGGCCGGCATCCCCGCCAGCCAGCGCCGCAGCAGCGCCCGGTAGTCGGTGTGCTGGAAGCCCACGCTGGTGTTCAGCAGGCCCAGGCCCACGTTGCTGGTGCCGTCGCCGGCCCCGAAGATCCACCCGTACCCGGGCAGGAGCCGGTCGTTGTCCCACAGTTCCAGCCACGACTCCAGGTAGTCGTCGTCGTGCCTGGGGCTGGTGTAGTAGGTGCGGACCGCCACGCCCAGCGGCCGGTCGTCCCGCTTGGCCAGGCCCATGGCGAGCGACAGCCGGGAGGAGTTGCCGTCCGCCGCCACCACCAGCCGCGCGGCGTAGCTGCGATCGGCCCCGTCCGCGCGGGCCGTCACGCCGGTGATCCGGCCGTCGTCGTCGCAGACCGGCGCGGTGACGGTGACCCCTTCGAGCAGCCGGGCGCCCGCCTTGCCCGCCGTGCGGGCCAGGGTCTCGTCGAATCCCCGGCGGTGGCGCATCAGCCCGAAGCCCGGGTAGCTGGACAGTTCCGGCCAGTCGAGCTCGAGCCGGACCCCGCCGCCGATGATCCGCAGGCCCTTGTTCGGCAACCAGCCGTCCGCGGTGTCCAGCGGGATCCCCATGCCCACCAGTTGCTTGACCGCCCGGGGCGTCAGCCCGTCACCGCACACCTTGTCCCGCGGGAACGTGCTCTTCTCCAGCACCAGCACGTCCAGCCCGGCCTGGGCCAGGTGGAAGGCGGTCGACGAGCCGGCCGGCCCGGCGCCCACCACGATGACGTCGGCCGAATCGGCGGGGGGAGTGTGCTGGTGCATGCGAAGGTGTCCCGACTGTCTTGTGAAGCTCTTCACAAAGTGCTTCCTGGAGGAGTCTAGACCGTTGCCCGTGACCGATGGTTCCCGGCCCTGCGGCCCCGGCCCGCCCCGCACTCCGGGCGGCTACGCCGGACGGCGCGCCGCATGCACGGTCACCACCCCGAGTGTCAGGTTCCGCCAGCGTATCGCCGTCCATCCGGCCGCACCTATCCGCCTGGCCAGTTCCGCCTGCCGGGGCCAGTCCCGGATCGACTCGGCCAGGTACTCGTAGGCGTCGCCGGCCGGGGACAGCCGCCGCGCCACGGCCGGCAGCGCGGCCGCCAGGTAGCGCTCGTACCAGGTGTCCAGCACCTCGCCGCGCAGGTGGCCGAACTCGCAGATCACCAGCCGGCCGCCGGGCCGGGTGACCCGGAGCATCTCGGCCAGCGCGGCGCCGGTGTCGGCGACGTTGCGCAGGCCGAAGGAGATCGTGACGGCGTCGAAGACCGCGTCGCCGAACGGCAGCCGCAGCGCGTCCCCGGCCACGAAGCGCACCGGTCCCGCGGCGGGCCCGCCCGGCCCGCGCCGGCCCTCCGCCTTGCGCGCGCCGACCTGCAGCATCCCCAGGGAAAAATCACAGGCCACGCAGTACGCTCCGGCCGTGGTGAACGTCCGCGACGAGGTGCCCGTGCCGGCCGCGAGATCAAGGACGCGCTCGCCGGGGCGGGCCGCCACCGCGCCGGCGACGACCCGGCGCCACCACCGGTCCTGGCCCAGCGAGAGCACGTCGTTGAGCAGGTCGTAGCGCCCCGCGACCTGGTCGAACATCGCGGCCACGTCGGCGGGGCGCTTGTCCAGGTTGGCTCTGCTCATGCCTCCACCGTACGGGGTGGTTGGCCTGGGTCCGCGTGGTTAGCCCTGGTAGGCGACGGTGGCGTAGTCGTTGCCGGTGCCGGACCCGGAGCTGTACCCGGTGACGAACACCGTCCCGGCGGAGCTGACGGCGACCGCCTGCGCGGCGCTGCCGCTGGGCCCGTTGCCGGTGTACTTCTTGACCCACTGCTGGGCGCCGGTGGCGGCGCTGTAGGCCACCGTGGCAAAGGTCGCGTCGTTGCCGCTTTCCCCGGTGACGTACACCGTGCTCCCGTCCGGGCTGACCGCCGCCGAGCGGGCCTGCGTGCCGATGCCGCCGGTGGCCGGGCCGTTGTACTTCTTGACCCACAGCTGCGCGCCGGTGGCGGCGTTGTAGCCGACCGTGGCGTAGTACACCTGGCCGGGGGTGGTCCCGGAACCGTACCCGGTGACGAACACCGCCGTCCCGTCCGGGCTGACGGCCACCGAGTAGGCCTGGTCGTCGCCGCTGCCCGGGCCGGTGTAGCGCTTGACCCACAGCTGGGCGCCGGTGGCGGCGCTGTAGGCGACGGTGGCGTAGTCATAGCCGGTGCTGCTGCTGCCCGCGTAGCTGGACCCGGTGACGAACACCGTCTTCCCGTCCGGGCTGGCCGCGACCGAGTTCCCGCCGCGGTTGCCGAGCGCGGCGCCGTTGTAGCGCTTGACCCACAGCTGGGCGCCGGTGGTGGCGTTGTAGGCCACCGTGGCGTAGTCGTAGCCGTCGTTGGTGCCGATGCTGGACCCGGTGACGTACACCGCGGTCCCGCTGGCGGTGACCGAGTGGGCGAAGTCGTCACCTGCGGGGCCGGCGTAGCGCTTGACCCACAGCTGCGCGCCGGTAGCGGCGTTGTAGGCCACCGTGGCGTAGTCGTAGCCCGTGGTCTTACCACCGCTGTACCCGGTGACGAACACCGCCGTCCCGCCCGGGCTGGCCGCCACCGAGGTGGCGAACCCCTGGAGATCGGGGCTGACGTAGCGCTTGGCCCACAGCTGGGCGCCGGTGGCGGCGTTGTAGGCCACCGTGGCGTAGTCCACCTCCCCGGCGGTGGTCCCGTAGCTGTACCCGGTGACGAACACCGTGCTCCCGTCCGGGCTGACCGCCACCGAGCTGGCTTCGTCCTCGCTGTTGTCCGGGCCGTTGTACCGGCTGGCCCACAGCCGGGCGCCGGTGGCGGCGTTGTAGCCGACCGTGGCGTAGTCCTCGGCCGAGGTGGTCCCGGGGCTGGACCCGGTGACGAACACCCGTGTCCCGTCCGGGCTGACCGCCACGGCGACGGCGTCATCGGTGCTGTTGCCGGTGCCGTTGTAGCGGCTGGCCCACAGCTGGGTGCCGGGACCGGCCGCCACGGGTGACGTCCCCGCCGCGGCAGCCCCCCGCGGCGCCCGCACCGCCGCGGCCGAAGCGCTGGCCCCGGTCACCCCTGCCGAGCCGAGCGCGGCAACCGCCGCCGCGGCGACACACGCGTCAATGATGTGCCTGCGCATACCAAATCCCCCCACCCTGGCCAGGCCCCGGCCGGCCCCAGTGTGCGCACCCCTGCCGACCGCTTGTCAAGGGATGCCGGAAAGCCGCAGGCTGCCGGGGCTGGCGTGGCTGCCGGGGTCAGCCGGCGCCGGTGATCATGCGGGTCAGCCGGCCTCGGTGATCATGCCGGCGGCCACGGTCGCCCCGGTCGCCTCGTCGATGAGGATGATGCCGCCGGTCTGCCGGTTGCGGGTGTAGGGGTCGCAGAACAGCGGGTGGGTGAGCCGCAGCGTGACCCGCCCGATCTCGTTGAGCGAAAGCTCGCTGACGCCCTCGTGCCGGTGCAGCGTGTTGACGTCGAGCCGGTAGTGCAGGTCGCGCACGATCGCCTTGGCCGTCCGGGTGGTGTGCTTGACGATCAGCCGGTCCCGGGGGGACAGCTTCCGGCTCTCCGACATCCAGCAGACCATGGCGTCCACGTCCTGGGTGACCGAGGGCTGGTTGTGCGGGCGGCAGATCATGTCGCCGCGGGAGATGTCGATGTCGGCGTCCAGCACCAGGGTCACCGACATGGGCGGGAACGCCTCGGCGACGGGCCCGCGGGCGGTGTCGATCCGCTTGACCGTGGTGGTGAAGCCGGACGGCAGGTGCATGACCTCGTCGCCCGGCTTGATCACGCCGCCCGCGACCTGGCCGGCGTAGCCGCGGTAGTCGTGCAGCTCCGGGTCGGTCGCCTGGTGCGGGCGGATCACGTACTGCACCGGGAACCGCACGTCGATCAGGTTCCGGTCGGAGGCGATGTGCACGTGCTCCAGGTGGTGCAGCAGCGAGGGCCCGTCGTACCAGCTCATGTTGCCCGAGCGCTGCACCACGTTGTCCCCGTGCAGCGCCGAGATCGGGATGAACGACAGGTCCGCGACCTCCAGCTTGGTGGCGAACGAGGAGAACTCCTCGGTGATGCGCTCGAACACGCTCAGCTCGTAGTCGACCAGGTCCATCTTGTTGACCGCGAGGACCAGGTGCGGGACGCGCAGCAGGGTGGCCAGGAAGGCGTGCCGCCTGCTCTGCTCGGTCAGCCCGTTGCGCGCGTCCACCAGCACGATGGCCAGGTCGGCGGTCGAGGCCCCGGTCACCATGTTGCGGGTGTACTGGATGTGGCCGGGCGTGTCGGCGATGATGAACTTCCGCCGGGGCGTGGCGAAGTACCGGTAGGCCACGTCGATCGTGATGCCCTGTTCCCGCTCGGCCCGCAGCCCGTCGGTGAGCAGCGCGAGGTTGGTGTACTCCTCGCCGCGGGCCCGGCTGGTCCGCTCCACGGCCGCGAGCTGGTCCTCGAAGATGGCCTTCGAGTCGTACAGCAGCCGGCCGATGAGGGTGCTCTTGCCGTCGTCCACCGAGCCGGCGGTGGCGAACCGCAGGATGTCGGTGTGATGCCCCGTCCAGGAGCTCACCACGGCCTCGGCGCTTTCACCAGGCATTAGAAGTACCCTTCCCGCTTGCGGTCCTCCATGGCGGCCTCGCTGGTGCGGTCGTCCGCCCGGGTCTGGCCGCGCTCGGTGATGCGGGTCGCCGCGATCTCCGCGATGACCTCCTCGATCGTGGTGGCCGTGGACTCCACGGCACCGGTGCAGGACATGTCGCCCACCGTCCGGTACCTGACCATGGTCTCGGACACCGGCTCGTCCTCGGACCGGCTGACGTAGGCGCTGTCGGCGAGCAGGATGCCGTCGCGCTCGAACACGCCGCGCGCGTGCGCGTAGTAGATCGACGGGATCTCCAGCCCCTCCCGGCGGATGTACTCCCACACGTCCAGCTCGGTCCAGTTGGACAGCGGGAACACCCGGATGTGCTCGCCCCGGTGGATCCGGGTGTTGTAGATGCCCCACAGCTCGGGCCGCTGGTTCTTGGGATCCCACTGGCCGAACTCGTCGCGGAACGAGAACACCCGTTCCTTGGCCCGCGCCTTCTCCTCGTCCCGCCGGGCGCCGCCGAACACCGCGTCGAACTGGTGCCCGGCGATGGCGTCGAGCAGCGTGGTGGTCTGCAGCCGGTTGCGGCTGGCCCACCGGCCGGTCTCCTCCACCACCCGGCCGGAGTCGATGGACTCCTGGACCGAGGCCACGATGAGCTGCACCCCGGCCTCGGCGGCCCGGCGGTCCCGGTACTCCAGCACCTCGGGGAAGTTGTGGCCGGTGTCCACGTGCATGATCGGGAACGGGACCCGGGCCGGCCAGAACGCCCGCTCCGCCAGCGCCAGCATCACGATCGAGTCCTTGCCGCCGGAGAACAGCAGCACCGGCCGCTCGAACTCGGCCGCGACCTCACGGATGATGTGGATCGACTCGGCTTCGAGCGAGTCGAGCTGGGTCAGCAGGTAATCGTTATGCGCAGTGGCCATCGAGTGGACTCCGGACTATAGACAGGGCGGTGGGCACGGCGGCCAGGCCTCACCGGGGGCCGGGCGCCACGGCGGCGGCGATGGCACCCAGCAGTGACTCCGCGATCGCTCCCGGGCAAATCAGGATATCGGGCAGCACCGGATCTGGCTGGTTGTATCGCAACGCCGAGCCGTCCAGCCGGGAGGCGTGCAGCCCGGCGGCGAGCGCCACGGCGGCCGGGGCGGCGGAATCCCATTCATACTGCCCGCCTGCATGGATGTATGCGTCCGCCGCGCCGCGGATCACCACGGCCGCCTTCGCCCCCGCGGAGCCCAGCGGCACCAGGGTCACGTCCATGGCCGCGCCGAGCCGCTCCAGGAACGCCGGCGGCCTGGTCCGGCTCACCACCACGCGCAGCGGCACGCCCGCCGCCGGGGCACCGGGCGGCGCGGGCGCCGCGGCGGTGGCCAGCACCTCGCCCTGCGCGGGAAGCGCCACCGCACCGGCGGTCAGCGCGCCGCGCTCCCAGAGCGCCACGTGGACCGCCCAGTCGGTCCGGCCGGCCTCGCCGAACTCCCTGGTTCCGTCCAGCGGGTCCACGATCCAGACCCGGTCGGCGGCCAGCCGCGCCAAGTCGTCCCGGCCCTCCTCGGACAGGACCGCGTCGCCGGGCCGGCGTGCGGCGAGCTCGGCGGCCAGGAACTCGTGCGACAGCCGGTCCCCCGCCTTGCGCAGGTCGTCCGGGTCGCCTCCCTCGGCGCGCAGGCCGAGCAGCAGCTGGCCGGCCTCCTCCGCGAGCGCAGCGGCGAGACGGTCGTCGGGCGATGTCATCAGGCGAGGCTCCCTAGGCGGGGGGGCGGTGGCCAGGTCCGGCGGGTTTCGGGCAGCGGCCAGGCGGGCAATGGCCAAGGGCCAAGTCGCCAGATTACCGTCTCCTAGTAGGCGCCCGAGCCCTGGAACACCGCAGCCGTGGTCTTCCAGAGGATCTGCAGGTCGAGGGCGAATGACCAGTTTTCCACGTAACGCAGGTCAAGCCGGACGGCTTCCTCCCAGGGCAGGTCGGAGCGCCCGCTGACCTGCCACAGGCCGGTGATTCCCGGCTTGACCACGAGCCTGCGCCGGACGTAGTTGCCGTACAGGGCGGCCTCGGCCGGCAGCGCGGGCCGCGGGCCGACCAGCGACATGTCCCCCATGAGCACGTTCCACAGCTGGGGCAGCTCGTCCAGGGAGTACTTGCGCAGCAGCCTGCCCACCGGGGTGATCCGCGGGTCGTTGCGCATCTTGAACAGCACCCCGTCACCATCGTTGTGCGCGAGCAGCTCGGCCTTCCGCTGCTCGGCGTCCACCACCATGGTGCGGAACTTGCTGACCTGGAACGGGTGCTCGTCCTTGCCCACCCGGGTCTGCCGGAAGACCGCGGGCCCGCCGTCGCCGAGCCTGATCGCAAGCGCGATGGCCGCCAGGAGCGGGGCCAGCGCGACGAGCGCGACCGCGGCGGTCACCCGGTCGAACACGCCCTTGATGACCCAGCGCAGCCCGGTGAGCTCGGGGTGATCCACGTGCAGCAGCGGCATGCCCGCGACCGGCCGGATGGTGGTCCGCGGGCCGGCCACGTCGAGCACCGCCGGCGCGACGCACAGGCCGGTGCCGGTCTTCTCCAGCTGCCAGGCCAGCTCGCGCAGCCGCATCCCGTTCAGCTCGGGACAGGGCAGCACGGCAACGGTGTCGGCGGACAGGTCCAGCACGGCCGACTGGATCCGCTCCAGGCCGCCGCAGACAGGCACCGCCGCGACCTGGGACCGCTCCGATGCCCCGGTCAGGCAGGCACCCACGACCGTCAGCCCGTGGTGGGCCTCCCGGCGCAGCTCTGTGATCAGGTGCGCCACGCCGTCCGGGTGCCCCACCGCGATCACCCGGCGCATGAAGGCCCCGAACCGCCGCCGCCGCCGGTGCAGCCTCTTGCGCAGCGCGTACCTGGCCGTCAGGTCGAGCGTCAGCGCGCACGGCAGGGCCACCAGCACGTAGCCGCGGGCGATCTCGCTCTTGGTGGCGTAGGAGAAGATGGCGATGGCGGCGGTCAGGCCCACCGCCGCGTTGAACACCCGGCGGAACTCGTCCGAGCCCAGGCCGACGATGCGCGGGTCGTACCCGCGGGCCAGCGCCACCGACACGCACCACAGGACCGGCAGGCAGGCCGTGAACAGCCCGTACGGCACGCGGCCCGGCGCGGGGTCCTCGAACCGGACCGCCAGGGCGGCGAAACCCCCGGCCAGGGCGCAGGCCCCGTCGGCCACTGCAACCGTGTGCAGGTAACGGCCCACCCAGACAGCCGGATCGGCAGCCACCCTCCGCGGCATCACCGTCAGCGTCTTGGCACCCGCGCGTGTAGTGGTCTGACCCGACACCCCGTACCTCCCCCACTGGGTTGCTCACCCAGCCCACAGGGAGGACGCCCGGCTAAATCACCGGGTTTACCTCAAGCACTCATGAATCTGTGTTTGCCCGGATAAAACAGGGTTCGTGCCGCGGGCCGGACGGGCCGCGCGGTGCCTCTATGCTCCGGGTATGCGAGTAAGCCACCCCGGCGTTGCGCCACCGGGACCCGCGTAGCCGGGCCGCGCATGGGGGGAAAGACGTTCGAGCAGGCGGTGGCGGGCCCCGCCCGGCCGGCCGCGAAGCCGCTGCTGCCGGGCGCGGCCCGGCACCATGCCGTGGCGGCCGTCGCCGTCTGCCTGCTGGTGCTCACGGTCCAGGGCGTGTGGATCCGGCACGGGATGGAAACCAGCTGGGTGGACACGGCGGTCAGCGGCAGGATAGCGGCCGCCCTCGGGGGGCATCCCCGGTTGCTGGCCGTGCTGGTCTGGCCGGGCGAGCCGGCCCCGGTCACCGCGATGGCCGCGGCGCTGGCGCTGGCGTGCGTGCTGCGGCGCCGGTACCGGGGCGCCGCGCTGGTGGCCATCTCCGTCCCGCTCGCGGCCGCCGTCACCGAGCTGGTGCTCAAGCCTCTCATCGGCCAGACGTCCTGGGGCAACCCGTTCCCCAGCGGGCACGTGACCAGCGCGGCCGCGCTGGCCACCGCCCTGACGGTGCTGCTCGCCGGGACATCCGCCGGGGCGCCGCGCCTGCTCTGGCGTGTCCTGGCCGCGGCCGCGTTCCTCGTCGCGGGCGCCGTCGCCGTGGGGGTGATCGGCGCGCAGATGCATCATCTCAGCGACACCGTCGGGGGCGCCGCGGTGGGCATCGGGGTGGTCCTCGCCACCGCGCTGGCGGTCGACCACGTCGCGGGCAGGTGGGACGCGGGCCGCAGCGGAGCGTAGCCCGGACGGGCGGGCCTGGCGGGCCGCTCCGGCCGCTCGCTGACGGCGCGGCCGGCGTTCCGCCTTAGCGAGCGTCCGCCTCGCGCCTGTCCCGGCCCGCCGTGCCCGCGGGCGCCGGCCGGCCCCCCGTCCCGGCCGCGGGCGAGCGTGCGCGGGAACGCCGCCGCCACGCCAGCACCAGCACGTCGAGGACGAGTGCGGTGGCGAGGACGGTGCCGGCGCCCACGGCGGCTCCCGCGACGACGTCGGTGAAGTAATGAAAGCCCAGGGCGATCATCGCGGTGGCGACGGCGGCCGCCACGGCGTACGCGATCGCCGCGACGGCAAGGCGCACCGCCCGCGGCACGCCCGGCGCCCCGGCGAGCAGCACCGTCAGGGCGGTGGCCACGGCAAAGGTGCCAGTCGCGTGCCCGCTGGGAAAGCTGAGGAAGCCGAGGGAGGTCCGGCCGACGAGCGGCTTGAGCAGCCGTTCGGTGATCACCGACGCGGCCGGGATGGCGATGACGACCAGCGCGGCGCCCCGGTACCGGCGCCGCAGCAGGCAGGCCAGCACCAGTACCGCGGCCAGCACCGTGATGGCCGGCAGATCACCCAGCCAGGCCAGGTCGAGCAGCAGCCGGTGCTGCCCGGCGAGGCCGGCCTGCACCCGTGCGTCGACCGTTGTGTCCACCGGGTCGGTGTGCGCCCCGTGCCCGAGCAAGGCCCCCAGCAGCGCCGTCGCCGCCACGCACGCCGCCACGATCACCACAGCGGGGAGCCGGGCAGCATCCGGCAGCAGGGGCCTCCCGGCTGACCTGCTGTCGGAGTTCCTCGGCATCCTGATGGTCATAGGAACCGTGTCCGCCCGGCCCTGATACCTCCTGCGGGCGGCCGCGCCCCCCGCGGGGCCGGAGGGCGCCGGACGGCGGCGGCCTTCCGCACGTCGGCTGTCACTTTGTCCCCCGCCTGGCTCCTCGTTTTGTCCCCGCCTGACTGTTCTTTACTGAAACTTTACTTTTTCAACGCCTTTGCTTGTATCAGGCCGGCCCGTCCGGCGATCCTATGCCTGCCGGCTTTGCCCCCGCTCATGTCGGCTCCGTGTGAACACATCCTGTGACCACATGAAGCGAATGAGGTGAGGCGATGAAGCTCGAAGTGATCCGCCTTGACGATACCGGCGCCGTCCTTCCGGACTTCGAGGGAGCCGGCCGGTGAGCCGCGTTCTGATCATCGTCCAGAACCTCTCGGTGCCCTTCGACCGGCGGGTCTGGCTCGAGTGCCAGGCGCTCACCTCGGCCGGGCACCAGGTCGCCGTGGTGTGCCCGAAGGACAACGGTGAGCCTGCCTACCAGGTCCTGGACGGGGTGGAGCTGTACAAGTACCGGGGTTACGCGCCCGGCGGCGGCAAGCTCAGCTACATCGCGGAGTACGCATACTCCCTGGCGGCCACGGCCTGGCTGACCCTCAAGGCCCGGCGGCACACCGGCCGGTTCGACGTGCTGCAGGCGTGCAACCCCCCGGACATCTTCTGGCCGATCGCCCTGGTCCTGCGCGCCATCGACCGGACCCGCTTCGTGTTCGACCACCACGACCTGTGCCCCGAGCTGTTCAAGTCCCGGTTCCCCGAGGGCCCGCGGCTGCCCTACCGGGCGCTGCTCGCCATGGAGCGGCGGACGCACCAGACGGCGGACCAGGTGATCGCCACGAACGACTCCTACCGGGAGATCGCGATCACCCGGGGCGGAAAGTCGCCCGCAGACGTCACCGTGGTGCGCACCGGGCCGGATCCCGAGCGGCTCAAGCGCGGGCCAGCGTCCCCGGAACTGCGCCGGGGCCGCCGGTTCCTGGCCGCCTACATCGGCGTGATGGGGCCCCAGGACGGGGTGGACATCGTGGTCCGGGCCGCCGACATCGTGATCAACAAGCTCGGCCGCGACGACATCGCCTTCACCGTGATGGGGTCGGGCGACTGCATGGAGGAGCTGATGGCGCTCCGGGACGAGCTGGGCCTGCAGGACCACGTGGAGTTCACCGGCCGCGTGCCCGACGACTTCGTCACGCGCGTCCTGTCCACGGCGGACGTCGGCCTGTCACCGGATCCCAAGAACCCGCTGAACGACCTGTCCACGATGAACAAGTCGATGGAGTACATGGCCTTCGAGATGCCCGTGATCGCGTTCGACCTGCGGGAGACGCGCGTTTCCTGCGGCGACGCCGGCGTCTACGTCACGCCCAACGACACCTACCAGTACGCCCAGGCGATCGTCGCGCTCGTGGACGATGAGCCCAAGCGCGCTGAGCTGGGGAAGCTGGGCCGCGAGCGGGTCGAGCAGGAGCTGGCCTGGAGCCATCAGGAACGCGCCTACCTGGGCGTCTACGAGCGGCTGCTGGGCGGTGCCGCAAGGGTCCTGGTACGGGCCAGGAGCTGACGTGTGCGGTATCGCCGGGTGTTACCAGCAGGCCGACGGCCAGAAGCTGGTGGACATCATGACCGACCGGATCGCCCACCGCGGTCCGGACGCGGCCGGGTGCTGGAGCCACGAGGACGACCGCGTAACGGTCCAGCTCGGCCACCGGCGCCTGTCGATCATCGACCTGTCCACCGCAGCCAACCAGCCGCTGTCCAAGGACGGCCTGACGATCGTGTACAACGGCGAGCTGTACAACTACCGGACGGTGCGGGCCGAGCTTGTCGTCCGGGGGGTCCGGTTCGTCACCGAATCCGACACCGAGGTCGTGCTCGAGGCCTGGCGGTACTGGGGGCCCGAGGCCCTCAGCAGGTTCCGCGGCATGTTCACGTTCGCGATAGCCGACGAGCGGACCGGCGAGCTCACCCTGGCGCGTGACCCGCTGGGCATCAAGCCGCTGTACTACCTCCGCCGCGGCACGGGGATCGTCTTCGCCTCGGAGCTGAAGGCCCTCGTCGCGGCGGCCGGCTCCGAGCTGCGGGTCGAGCCGGGGGCGCTGGTGGCGTCGATGCTCTATTACTGGCTGCCCGAGCAGCGCTGCGCCATCGACGGCGTGCAGAAGCTCCCGCCGGGCTCGTGGGCGGGACTGCGTCCCGACGGCACGTTCTCGGTGCGGCACTACTGGCGCGTCCAGGATGTGGCGGCCGAGGCGGCGGCCGGGCCTCCCGCCGACCTGGGCCCGGTCATCGAGGAGTCCGTCGCCGCGCACCTGGTGGCCGACGTCCCGGTGTCGAGCTTCCTGTCCGGCGGCCTGGATTCGAGCATCGTGACCGTGCTGGCCCATCAGGCCAACGCCGCGATCGACGCCTACACCATCACCTTCCGCCCGGAGGACCAGCGGCTGGAGGCCATGCCGGACGACGCGGTGTACGCGCGGAAGGTCGCGGCCCGCTTCGGCATCCCGTTGCACGAGATCGAGATCTCGCCGGACATCGTGGACCTGCTGCCCCGGATCGTCGACGTGCTCGATGAGCCGATCGGCGACCCGGCCGCGATCAACACGCTGCTCATGTGCCAGGCGGCGCGCGAGCGCGGCGTGAAGGTCATCTTGTCCGGGATGGGCGCCGACGAGCTGTTCGGCGGCTACCGCAAGCACCTCGCGTGCGTCCTGGCCGGCCGGTACCACCGGGCGCCCGCGTGGCTGCGCCATGACATGGTGCAGCCCGTCGTGGACCGCCTGCCCGTCACCGCGGCGGGCCGGGGGCTGCGCTACGCCCGGTGGGCGAAGCGCTTCCTTACGTTCGCCGAGCTGCCCGAGGAGCCACGGTTCCGCCGGAGCTACACGCTCTACGACCCCGGCGAGCTGGCCGCGCTCATCAGCCCGGACCTGGCCGGCTACGTCACGCAGGTGGTCGAGGAGCACAGCGACGTCTACCACGACAACTCGCTCGGCGACGAGGTCAACCGGATGTGCCTGGCGGACGCGCGCATGTTCCTGCCCGGGCTCAACCTGGCCTACACCGACCGGGCGAGCATGGCGGCCTCCGTCGAGGTGCGCGTCCCGTTCGTCGACCCGGTGGTGGCCCGGGCGGCGTTCTCGCTCGACGGCCACGCGAAGATCCGGCGCCGTCAGGGCAAGGTCGCCCTCAAGCAGGCCGCGCTGAGCTGGCTGCCGCGCGAGATCGCCTACCGGCCCAAGGCCTCGTTCAGCGCTCCCCTCCGGGCGTGGGTGCGCGGCGACCTGGCCGAACTCATCGGCGACGTGCTCATCGGCGGCGACCTGGTGCAGTCCGGGATGATCCGCCGGGACGCGCTGCTGCGCCTGGTCCAGGAAGAGAACGACGGCCGCGAGGACCGTTCCAAGCAGATATGGCAGCTGCTGACGCTCGAGTTGTGGTACCGCCACGCGCAGTCCCTGGGCGTGGCGGCGTAACAACGAGGCCTGCGGCGGCGGCCACCCGGCGCTGCGCAGGCGGTCAGAACCAACCAAGACAGCCCACCGAGGACTGATGAAGCAGATAGCGCAAAACTACAAGTCCGGCGAGCTCACCGTCCTGGACGTGCCGGCCCCGGTGTGCCGCCCGGGCGGGGTCCTGGTGCGGTCGCTGTTCTCCCTCATCTCCACCGGCACCGAGATGATGAAGGTGAGCGAGGCCAAGATGTCCATGGTCGGCAAGGCGCGGGCGCGCCCCGACCAGGTACGCAAGGTCATGGACTCGGTCTCGCAGCAGGGTGCGGTGGCCACCTACAAGAAGGTGATGAACCGGCTCGACTCCTACACGCCGCTCGGCTACTCGCTGTGCGGGATCGTGACCGAGGTGGGGCGGGGCGCCGAGGAGTTCCACGCCGGGCAGCTCGTCGCCGCGGCCGGCAACGAGTACGCCCTGCACGCCGAGTACAACTGGGTCCCGGTCAACCTGTGCGCCGCGGTGCCCAAGGGCGTCTCACCTGAGCACGCCGCGTTCTCCACCGTCGGGGCGATCGCCATGCACGGCGTGCGGCGCGCCGAGGCGCAGCTGGGCGACACCGCCTGCGTGATCGGGCTCGGCCTGGTCGGGCAGCTCGTGGTCCGCCTGCTGATCGCCTCCGGGGTCCGGGTGGTCGGGCTCGACGTGGTCGAGGAACGCTGCCGGCAGGCCGAGCAGGCGGGCGCGCACCTGTGCGCCGCGCCCACCGACGAGGGCATGGCGGCCATCGAGCAGGCTCTCGCCGAGCTCACCGCCGGGCGCGGCGCCGACCATCTGCTGCTGGCCGCGGGCGGCTCCTCCAACGGGCCGGTCGAGGCCGCCGCCAGGCTGGCGCGCGACCGCGCCCGGGTGGTGGACATCGGCAAGACCCGCCTGGACCTGCCGTGGAACGCCTACTACGACAAGGAACTCGACGTGCGTTTCTCCCGGTCCTACGGGCCGGGACGCTACGACGACCGGTACGAGCTGGAGGGCATCGACTACCCGGCGGGCTACGTGCGCTGGACCGAGCGGCGCAACCTCGAGTGCTTCCTCGACCTCATCGCCGGCAAGGAGATCGACGTCGAGTCGCTGGTCTCCGGCGTTCACCCCATCGAGGAGGCGACCGCCGTCTACGCCGACCTGGCGGCCGGCTCGAACGCCGTGGGGGTGCTGCTGAAGTACCCCGCGCCTGAGGCGGGCACCGAACCGCGCCCGGTCAGCCAGCTGATCTCGGGCAGCCGGGCGGCGGCGCCGCGCGGCACCGGCACCGGCCAGCTGACCGTCGGGTTCATCGGCGCCGGCAACTACGCCTCCTCGATGCTGCTGCCCCACCTCGCCAAGATGGAGGCCGTCCACCTGGCCCACGTCGCGACGACCCGGTCGCTGTCGGCCGTCAACGCGCAGCGCCGGTTCGGCTTCGTCACCGCCTCGACAACGGCGGACGCGGTGCTCGAGGATGACTCGCTGGATGCGATCTTCATCGTGACCCGCCACGCCACCCACGCATCCCTGGTCTGCCGGGCCCTGGAGACCGGCAAGGCGGTCTACGTCGAGAAGCCGCTCGCGCTGACCGGTGACGAGCTGCAGCAGGTGATCGACGCCGTCGCGGCGACCGGCAACGACCGGCTCATGGTGGGGTTCAACCGGCGCTTCGCGCCGCTGCTGGCGCAGCTGAAGTCCCGGTTCGGCCAGCCGGCCGGCGGCTCGGTGACCCGTTACCTGGTCAACGCGGGCCCGCTGGACGCGGACAGCTGGTACCGCAACGAGGAGCTGGAAGGCTCCCGGTTCACCGGTGAGGGCGGCCACTTCATCGACACGCTCAGCTGGTGGGCGGACAGCCTGCCCGAACAGGTCTACGCGATGCCCGGCCCGGAGGCGGGGGACCTGCAGGCCACCCTGCGGTTCCGGGCCGGCTCGACCGGCACGATCAGCTACGTCACCACCGGCAACCCCCGCTACCAGAAGGAGACGCTGGACGCCACCGGCGGCGGCCGGAGTGCCCGGCTGGACAACTTCGCCCAGGCGGCGGTCTGGGCCGGGCGCAAGCGCAGCGCCACCCGCGCGCGCGGCGGCCAGGACAAGGGCCAGCGAATGGAACTCTCCCGGTTCGTCGAGGCCTGCCGGACCGGTGCCCCCATGCCCATCCCGCTGGAGTCCCTGGTGGCCACCACCAGCGCGACGATCGCGGTGGCGCGGAGCCTGTCCAGCGGTCACCCGGAGCAGGTGTGACCGCACACCCCACCACCGCACGCCTGCGCTGGTACCTGCAGCGAGCCGGGCAGATGTCCCCCGCCGAGATGGCCTGGCGCGCCCGTGACAAGGCGGTCCAGGCCGCCTGGACACGCCGGCAGGTCAGGCCGGAGCAGATCGCCACGGTGCCGCCGCCACCGCCGGGGGAGCGCAGGTTCGCCAGCACGCTGCCGCCGGATGCCGCCGCGCGGGTGCCAGGGGAGGCCGGGGCGGCCATCCTGCAGGCCGCGGACCGGCTGATGCGCGGTGAATGGGATGTGCTGGGCGTGGCCAGGACCGACCTGGTCGCGCCCGACTGGTTCCACGACCCGGTGACCGGCCGCCGCGCGCCCTCCGGCCGGTACGCGTTCCGGATCAACTACCGCCTGGAGGAGCAGACCGGCGATGTCAAGCAGGTCTGGGAGATCTCCCGCCTGCAGCACCTCATGCTCCTGGCGACGGCCTGGTTCCTCAGCCATGAGGATGCCTACGCAACTCGCGTCGATGAGCAACTGCGGTCCTGGTGGCGGGCGAACCCGTTCCTGTCGGGCGTCCACTGGACCAGCGGCATCGAGGTCGGCATGCGGCTGATCAGCCTGACCTGGATCCGGCGCCTCCTGGACGACTGGCCGGGCGCGGCCGGCCTGTTCGAGGACAACGGCCTCGCGGTGCGGCAGGTCCGCTGGCACCAGCAGTACCTCGCCGCGTTCCGGAGCCGCGGCTCGTCGGCCAACAACCACGTCATCGCCGAGGCGGCGGGGCAGCTCGTGGCCAGCTGCGCCTTCCCGTGGTTCGACGAGAGCCCGCGCTGGCGGCGCAGGTCCGCCCGCCTGCTCGAGGACGAGCTGGCCCGCAACACCTTCCCGTCGGGCATCGGCCGGGAACAGGCCTCGGACTACCACTGCCTGGTCACCGAGCTCGGGCTGCTCGCCGCCATCGAGGCGGAGCGGAGCGACCGGCCGCTGGGCGCCGCCACCTGGCAGCGGCTGTGCGCGATGACCGACAGCGCCGCGGCGCTCGCCGACGAGCGGCTGCGCCCGCCCCGCCAGGGCGACGACGACGAGGGCCGCGCGCTGCTGCTCGATGCCCCCGAGCGCGGCCGCTGGCCGTTGCTGCTGTCGCTCGGCGAGGCGGTCTTCGGCCGCCTCGGCTGGTGGCCGGCCACGCCGGCCAGCGCGAGCGCGTCGATCATCGGCGCCATGACCGGCGCCAGGCGCGAGGTCCCGGGCCGGCCGGCGCAGCGGCCGTTCCGGTTCGCCGACGCGGGGACGACGGTGCTGCGCACGACCGGCAGGCGGGCCCCGGAGATCTGGTGCCGCTGCGACGGCGGGCCGCACGGGTTCCTCAGCATCGCCGCGCACGCCCACGCCGACGCGCTGTCGGTGGAGGTCCGCTACGGCGGCGTGGACATCCTGGCCGACCCGGGCACCTACTGCTACCACGGTGAGCCCGAGTGGCGTGCCTACTTCCGCTCGACCATCGCGCACAACACGATCGAACTCGGCGGGCGGAACCAGTCCCGCGACGGCGGCCCGTTCCTGTGGCTCAGTCACGCGAACGCCCGGGAGATCGACGTCGAGGACGCCGGGGACATCGCCGAATGGACCGCGGAGCACGATGGGTACCGGTCGCTAAGCCCGCCCGCGCGCCACCGCCGTACCATCCAGCTGGACCGGGCGTCACGCAGCATCGCCATCATCGACCAGATCGACGGCGGCGGCCACGACCTCCGCCTCGCCTTTCATCTCGGCCCCGACGTGCGCGCCGAACTCGACGGTGCCGAGGCGGTCCTGCGCTGGCCCGGCGCGGCCACGCCCGGGGAAGCGCGGCTGGAACTGCCGCAGGCACTGACATGGCGCCTGCACCGGGGGGAGACGGATCCCATCCTCGGCTGGTACTCCGGCGGCCTGGGCAGGCGGGTGCCCGCCGTGACGCTCCTCGGCCACGGCCGCACGTCGCCCGGGCAGCCCCTCGCCACCCGGCTGGAGTTTCTCGACGCTAACATTCGGGAGGAATCCGCCTTTACCAGGTCGGCCGTATCATGGGGCACGACCCGGGCACACGTGCGAAAAATACCCAGAATCCAGGCGGAGGCCGGATGAGCGAGCAGGCGCTGGACCTGAGAAGGTCCATGCGGATTATAGGGCGGCATAAGATCGCCGTCAGTATCGCCACCCTGCTTGGCCTCTCCGCCGGCGTCGCGTTCGTCGTCCTCAGCCCGCCGGCGCTGACCAGCAGTGCGCTGGTGGTGCTGCCCACCACGGCGGCCCGGTACATCACGACGCAGGTCGTCGTCGCAGGTAGTGACGAGGTGCTGACCGGAGCGATCCACCGGCTCGGCCAGGCCACGTCGGTGCAGGAACTGCAGAGCCAGGTGCAGGTCCGGAACCTGAGCCCGACCATTATCTCGATCAGCGCCCGGGGCAAGACCGCGGCCAAGGCGGAGGGCACCGCGAACGCCGTCGCCAACAGCTATGTCGCTTACCTGAGTTCGGCGACGAACCCGGGCCTGCGAATGCAGGCGCGGGTCTTCCAGCCCGCGGCGAATGCCACGGGAACACCGCTGCGCGAGCGCGCAGTCCTTTATGGATTGCTCGGCGCCCTGGCGGGCGCGATTATCGGCAGCATCGCCGTGCTCGCGATCGGCCGCAACCCCCGGCGCCTGCGGGAGCGCGACCAGATGGCGGATGCCGTCGGGGTTCCCGTCCTCGCGTCGATTCCCGTGGTCCACCCCTCCGACGCCGGGGGGTGGATAAAGCTCTTCGAGGAGTACCACCCGGGAGCCGTGTCCGCCTGGCACCTGCGCAGTGCGCTGCGCCACCTGGGGTTCGGCGACGTGAGCCTCACCGGCAGCAACGCCCGGGACGGGTCCTCGCTCGCGCTGCTGTCGCTGTCCTCCGACCGGAAGGCCTCCTCGCTCGGCCCTCAACTGGCCGTCTACGCCGCCTCGCTGGGCATTCCCACCGCGCTCGTCGTCGGGCCCCAGCAGGACGCGAACGTCACGGCCACGCTGCGCGCGGCGTGCGACCGGCTGGCGCCGTCCAGCCGGACGGGGAGCCTGCGGGTCGCGGTGACCGATCACCTCAGCATCGACCGGGCGCGGGACGTTGCGCTGACCGTCGTGGTCGCCGTGGTTGACGGTGAAGCGCCGCGCGTCGAGGACACACTGCGCGCGACCTCGACGGTCCTCGGCGTGTCGGCGGGCGCGGTGACCGCCGAGGAACTGGCCCTCGTGGCGAGCAGCGCCGCCGCCGACGGGCGCGAGATCGCCGGGATCCTCGTCGCGGATCCGGATCCGGCCGACCACACGACCGGGCGCCTCCCGGAGCTGACCCGGCACGCGCACCGTAAGACCCCGACCCGCGTCACCGGCGCGCCCGCGCCGGCCCGGCGGCGGGCAGAGACCAGGCGCCGAGCAGAGACCAGGCGATGACAGTGTCGAATAGAGGCAGCAACCGGCCCGAGTGGCTCTGGACTCCCGACGATACGGACGTCGAAGACCAGTCCCCCGATTTCAACGCGGGCATGGCGAGCCTGGGGTTCATCAGGGCGGCTATCCGGCGCAGCGCGCGGTTCTGCCTGGTCATGGCCGCCGCAGGACTGGTGATCGGCGCCGCCGTGTACCTGGCGTCGCCCCCGGCCTACCAGGCCTCGACGACGCTGTACCTCACGGTCGGCCCCGAGGCGACGCCCGGCACGGCGATAGCCAACGATCAGGCCGTTGTCCAGAGCCGCACCGTGGCTCAGCTCGCGCTACGCAAGCTGGGGCTGCAGGAAAGCGTCGACAGCTTCCTCGGGTCGTACACCGCCGTGCCGCTCACCGACCGGGTGATGGTCATCACGGTCACCGCCACTTCGGGCACTGGCGCGGTAAGCCAGGCGAACGCGCTGGCCGCGGCGTTCCTCCAGTACAGCGCGAGCCAGCTGGAGATACAGCAGAAGCTCCTGTTCCGGTCGCTTGACCAGCAGGTCGCCCAGGCCAGGCAACAGGTCACCGCGCTGACCGGGCAGATCAACCAGTTGTCCGCCCAGCCCGCGGACCGGGCCAGGCTCCCCAGCCTGCGGGCCCAGCGCGACCAGGCGATCGCCACGCTGGATGAGCTCGTCCAGTCCAACAACAGCGACAAGGCGAGCACCCAGGAGGCGACCACGGCGGAGATCAAGCAGAGCCAGGTGCTCGACGCCGCCGCCCCGATCCCGCCGCACTCGAGGCTGAAGCACCTTCTCCTCTACGCGGTCGTCGGGCTGATCGGCGCGCTGGTGCTGGCCCTGGGCCTCGTCGTGCTCCGCGCGCTCATGTCCGAGCGGCTGTACCGGCGTGATGACGTCGCCACCGCCCTCGGCGCCCCGGTCAGGCTGAGCACGGGCAAGGCAGGGCTGAGCCGCTGGCGGCCCGGCCGGAAGGGGCTGGCGGCGGCGGGCACCCCGGCGATCCGGCGGATCGTCGCGTACCTGCGCAGCACGGCCGCGGCAGGCTCCCACGGCACCCCGGCACTGGCCGTCGTTCCGGTGGACGACCTGCAGGTGCCGGCCATCTCCCTGGTGTCCCTGGCCACCTCGTGCGCGGAGCAGATGGGGCTGCGGGTGATGGTGGCAGACCTGTGCCGGACTGCCCCCGCGGCGCGCCTGCTCGGGGTGACGGACGTGGGGGTCCACACGGTGCGCGTCGACCGCGGGAACATCATCGTGGCGATCCCCGGCGATGCGGACGTAGCCCCCGCCGGCCCGCTTCGCCACCAGGCGGCGGAGGCACAGTTCCCGCCCTGCGACAAGGAACTGGCCGCGGCCTTCGCCGCGGCGGACCTGCTGCTCACCCTGGCTGCTCTTGATCCCTCGGTGGGGGGAGACCATCTCGTCACCTGGGCTCCTGACGCTGTCGCCATGGTGACCGCCGGTGAGTCCTCGTGGACGAGGATCCAGGCCGCCGCCGAGATGATCCGGCTCTCCGGCGTGCGGCTGGCCGCCGGCGTTCTCGTCGGGGCCGACAAGACCGACGAGAGCCTCGGCGTGACCCGCTCCCCGGGGGCCGGCGAAGGCATGCGGGACGCAGAAGCTGGCCTGCCGGACGCGGACCGGTTCTTCGCCACGCTCGAAGAGGGGTCGCGGCGGAAGACGCCCAATGACCGGTGATCTTGGATGACCAGGAAGGCATGGGTCATTCTGACGGCCGCGGCGGCCGCGGCCGCCCTCGCCGCCGCGGCCGTGGTCGCCCTGACGGCCGGTCCGGGCGTGCCCGCCAGCGCCGGCCCGGCCGTCGCCGCCCCCGCGACTGCCCCGGCAGCAGGCGAGGGGACCGTCCGGTCGCCGAGCGCCGGCCCGGCCGGCACACCCACTGCGCCGGGACCCAGCCCGGCCGTCACGGGCCCGCCGGGCACTACCGCCTGCACGAGGTCGGCGATCAACGGCAACTGCGGCCCATACGCCTACCGGCCGATCAGCAACAGCAACGGGTACACGACCTACGTCGGGAACAACATGTGGGCCTGCGGCAACGGTGATTGCGGCCCGCAGGTCCTCGCCGCCTACCACCCTGGCGACTGGTCGGTCCTGTCCACCCAGGCCAACGGCAATACTGCCGTCCTCGCTTACCCCGACGTGCAGCAGGTGTTCACCAAGACCACCGACACCGACCCGCCCATCTCCGCGTTCTCCGCCATCACCTCGGAGTTCACCGAGACGATGAACCCGCAGGCCGGAACCGACGCTGAGGCCGCTTACGACCTGTGGCTGGGCAACACGTCCGGGGCGAAGGAGATCATGATCTGGGTTGACAATGTGGGCCGGGGCAGCGGCGGGGCACAGCGGATCGGCGCCGCGACGATCGGCACGCAAGCGTTCACCGTCTACCAGTACCGCGGCGGGGAGATCATCTTCAGCCTGAACCGGAACGAGCAGTCGGGCACCGTTGACATCCTCGCAACGCTGAAGTGGCTCCAGGCGCACCGGCTGGTCGGCGCCGCAGCGCAGCTTGGCCAGGTCGACTTCGGCTTCGAGATCTGCTCCACGGGCGGCAAGCCGGAGCGGTTCGCCGTGTCCCGGTACACGCTGACCAGCACCTGTGGGCCGGCAGGGGGTTGTTTCGGCTGATGAGCGGCTCTGTCGTTGCGTTCCGGTCCCGCCGCAAGGCCGCACTGCTGGATCCCGCCCAGGCGCGGGAGCGGTCCGTGTTGCGCAGGGTCGGCATCGCGTGGGGCCTGCTGGTCCTCAACTCCCTGACCTACTACGGATCGATCCTGCACATCCCCGCAGCACTGGGCAAGCTCATCACCCAGGGCGCCCTGCCCCTGGCGATACTGGTGGCGCTCAGCGTGAACCGCAGGGTCGTCATCCGGCCCAACGTCTTCCTTTGCCTGGTCACCCTGCTCGCCCTCGAGGCGCTCGTGACGGTCGTACAGCCGCAGCACTTCGGCACCGTGTACCGGACCGTCCGGCTATTCGAGTACGTGGCCGCGCTGTGGCTGCTCACGCCGTGGTGGGGCCGGCGAGACATGCTGCTCCTCCGCTACTACCTGATCTGGCTCTCGGTTGCGCTGGGCACGGTGATCCTGGGCCTGCTGGTGGTGCCCAGCTATGCCCTCAGCGAGGGCAGGCTCGGTGGCGTGCTCTGGGACATACCGGCCACGGAGGTCGCGCACTACGCGGCGGTTGTGGGCGGGCTGATGGTTGTGCTCTGGCTCGGCGGCATGGTGCACGGAAGGATCGCCCTGATTGCCGCGCTGGCCGGCGTGATCATCATCGTCCTGTCCCATACGAGGACCGCCCTGGTCGGCATGGTGGCAGGCCTACTGGTCGCGGGCCTCAGCCTGATCGTGACCCGGGCCCGGGCACGCAAGTTCTTCGCCACCGCGGCCATCCTCGGGTCGGTCGGCATCATGACGGCGGCCGGTGTGGCGACGGCCTGGCTGGCGCGCGGGCAGAATGCGGCGGAGCTGACATCCCTCACCGGACGGACCGACTTCTGGCACCTGGTTCTCACCATGCCGCGCACCAGGTTCCAGGAGATCTTCGGTTTCGGCCTGTCGAACGGGTCGGTGGATGGCCTCCCGATCGACAGCAACTGGCTCGTCGCGTACTTGGAACAGGGTCTTTTCGCCGTGGTCGTCTGCGCGATCATGCCGCTGTTCCTCCTGGTGGCCGCCTTCTTCCAGCCGCCCGGCACCAGGCGGGCACTCGCCCTCTTCCTCGTCACCTACAGCCTGGTCGCATCGTTCACCCAGGTCGGCTTCGCCCAGCCCACGACCTATCTGCTCGAGCTCACCCTGGCCGCGTCGTTGCTGGTGCCGCCGGCCGCGGCGAGGCTGCGGGGATGACGATTGCCTGCGCCGGCCCGCCGCCGGCGGCGGTATCAGGCACGCGGCCTGCGCGCTCCTATAGAGGTGAAAGACAACGATGGTGAGGCACCACGGGCGGGCGACGGCCGGCTGTCCGATGGGGCTCCCGCGCCCCTGGTCATCGCAACCATCCTCCGGGAGGACGGCATCACCGGCGTCCAGTCATACGTCAAGCGGCTGCGCCAGTACCTCGGGGACTGCGGTATCGACACCACCCTGGTCACACCGTTCTCATGGGGCGGGCCGCTGACGGCACCCGTTTTCGGCCTTCGCCTCCTCCTGCACCGGTTCAGCGGCCCGGCCAGCACCGTCTGGTACCGGCACTGGCATGAGGTATTCCTCCGCCAGGCTCTGCGCCGGTGCCTCGCGGATGCCGGTGACTGCATCATCTACGCCCAGGACCCACTGGTTGCCCGCGCCAGCCTGCGCGCGCGGCGCGGGCCGCACCAGCGCGTGGTCATGGTGGTTCATTTCCGGATCTCCCAGGCCGACGAATGGGCGGATAAGAAGCAGATCAGGAACGGCGGGAGGGTCTTCCGGGCCATCCGGCAGGTGGAGCGAGAGGTGATCCCCCAGGCCGACGGCCTGGTGTACATGTCCCAGTGGGCGCGTGACGCCCTCCTGGAGTGGCTCCCGGAAGCCGGGAAAGTACCTTCTGCCGTGATCGGCAGCATGGTGACGCCGTTGCGCGACGAGCCGGTGCGAGAACCGCTCGCGGACCTGGTCACCATCGGAAATCTCGACATAGTCAAGAACCATCGCTTCCTCCTGGAGGTCCTGGCGGAGGCGAAGCGGGCCGGGCGGTCCCTCACCCTGGATGTGTTCGGGGAAGGGGCGTGCCGGTCAGACCTCCTGCGGCAGGCCCGCTCCCTGGGCCTGACGGAACAGGTCCGCTTCCGCGGCTTCCAGCCCGGCGCCCGCAAGTTCCTGCCGGGCTACCGCGCCTACGTCCACGCCTGCTACTCCGAATCCTTCTGTCTGGCGATCGTTGAGGCGATGGCCGCCGGCCTCCCCATCGTGGCAGGCAATATCGGGCCTATCTCCGAGCTCTACGACGACGGCATCGAAGGCCGGTACTGGCCTCTCGACGACCCGGCACAGGCGGCCGCCATTGTCGTCGACCTGCTGGACAACGAGCCCGCGCGCGCGAAGGCGGCGACTGCCGCGATCGAGCGATTCCACCGCGAATTCGATGCCGACCTCATCGTCCCGCGGTTGTTGTCCTTCCTGCGCGAACTGGACCCCGCGGCTCCGCATGCCGCGGCGCCCCGTTAGCACCTGCCGGCCTCGCCGGCGGCCAGGGGCGGCGGTGCCACGGCCTCAGAAACCCCGGTATTTCCAGGACCTGCGGCGCAGCCAGCCGTGCGCCTTACGCGCGAACGGGGATGCGATCATCGGCTCCAGGCGGGACATCGTGCGCGGCCCGGCGAGCTGACGCAACCGCAGCGTGTGATAGACGGGGAGCCTGTTCGCGTCCGGCCAGCAGTCGAAGGCGAAAGCCACGAGGTCGTCGATGCCGGCCTGTTGGGTGCGTCCCTGGTCGTAGGCACGCGCGGCGGCCCAGAGTGCCTCCTTGGCCAGCTTGCGGTGCACGATGCCGGACAGGCGCTTTGCGTCCGGAATGCTGTCCCAGTAGCGGTCGAAGAATACCTCGAAGGCCAGCCGCTGCTGACGCAGGTCGGCCAGCCCGGTAAAGGCCGCTCTCATGTTCTGGCCGTGCACCCGGTAATAAGCCTGATCAACACCACGAAGGAACCCGACGTCGGCGTTCATCGCCAACCGCAGCCACATCTCAAAGTCGCCGGAATGAGGCAGGCGCGGGTCATACCCGCCAACCTTTTTCAACAGCGACGTGCGCACCACGACCTCTGGCGACGTAATGTTGTTCTCCGCTTGGCGGAGACGGCGCTCGAGCCACCACTGGCCCGGCCACACCGACCACCCCCGCAGCCTCATCCGGGCGGCCGGGAGCGGCTTGTCCTGCCAGAACCACAGTGGGCATCCATAGACGAAGCCGACGCGCGGGTTGGCGTCGAGCAAGTCCCTGGCGCGCCGCAGTGCCCCCGGGGTGAGCCGGTCATCCGCCGACATCAGAACGCAATAGTCGCCCTCTGCCCACTCCAGCAGGCCCTCGTTGAATGTCGCGATGTTGCCCCTGTTGACCGCATGAACGATCACCTCGACGCGAGGATCCCGGGCCGCGATCTTCCTGGCCACCTCCGCGCTGTCATCGGGCGAGGCGTCATCGATGATGAGCACCCGCACGTCGACGCCGCGCTGATCATCCAGCACGCTGGCGACAGCTTCCTCAAGGAAGTGACCATATTTGTAACACGGGATAACGACGCTGACTGACGTCATCGCACGGACTCCGGCTTACCCGGGCGGGCATCTCGCATACTGCTCACAACAATGAGACGCATGACAGGCGGCATGCGATGACATGAAAACGTGGTGATGTGCGCACTGTGGCCCATGTCATACCCTGTTCTGACGGTTTTACCACCATAGCGGTACTGTGTCATCAGAGAATTGGTACCAGCAGCGGGTTGCGCCGTGGCCCGGGTGGCGGCTGGACTGGATCGAAAGGCGGGGGACATGACCTCGGTTCCGCTCGTCGACCTTGCGGCACAGCACGCGGCTGTGGCGGCGGAGATCGCGGAGGGCTGGCGGCAGGTGCTGGCCCAGACCTCCTTCATCGCCGGGCCCCAGGTCGCCGCGTTCGAGTCCGAGTACGCCGCGTTCGCGGGGGCGCGGCATTGCGTCGGCGTGGCGAACGGGACCGACGCGATCGAGATCGCGCTGCGCGCGCTGCGTGTCGGCCCGGGCGATGAGTGCATCCTTCCGGCGAACACCTTCATCGCGACCGCGGAGGCGGTGTGCCGGGCGGGTGCGACTCCGGTCCTGGTGGACTGCGCCGACGACGGGACGTACCTGCTCGACGCCGGCGCCGTCGGGGCCGCCTTGACGCCGCGGACGCGGGCGATAATACCGGTGCACCTCTATGGCCAGGCGGCCCCGGTGGAGCTGCTGCTCCCACTGGCCGAGCGCGCGGGCGCCTGGGTCGTGGAAGACGCGGCCCAGTCGCAGGGCGCCCGGCGCGGGGGCAACGGCGCCGGCGTGCTCGGGCATGTGGCCGCCACCAGCTTCTACCCGGGAAAGAACCTGGGCGCATACGGCGACGCCGGCGCGGCGATCACCGATTCCGGTGAGCTGGCGGAGCGGATGCGGATGATCGCGGACCACGGCACGCGGCGCAAGTACGACCACGAGGTGATCGGCTTCAACAGCAGGATGGACACCCTGCAGGCCGTGGTGCTGTCGGCGAAGCTGCGCAGGCTGGCGCGCTGGAACGCGGACCGGCAGGAGGCGGCCAGGCGCTACGACCAGCTCCTTGAGGATGTTTCAGAGGTCGTCCGGCCACGCGTCCTGGCTGGCAACGAGCATGTGTGGCACCTGTACGTGGTGCGCGTACCGGAGCGGGACCGGGTGCTCAAGGAGCTGCACGCGGCGGGGATCGGTGCGGGGATCCACTATCCCGTGCCCGTGCACCTCAGCCCCGCCTTCGCGGGGCTCGGATACGCCGACGGCGCGTTCCCCGTGGCCGAGCGGGCCGCGCGTGAGGTGCTCTCGCTGCCGCTCTTCCCCCAGATCACCCCCGCGCAGCAGGAGCACGTGGTGGCTGCCCTCACCGCCGCGCTGCGCGCGTGACCCGTCGGAGCCATCCCGCCCCGGCGCGGTTCAGCCCCAGATATCGCGCAGCACGTTGAGCACCACGCGTGAGCCGAGGCGATCGAGCTTCACCGGCAGTTCCCGCATGTCCGCGAGGCTCTCCCGCACGGCGCGCTGGCGTTCCATGGGACAGATGACGAGCAGGAAGCCGCCGCCGCCCGCGCCGGTCAGCTTCGCGCCCGACGCCCCCGCCTCCAGCGCCCGGCCCACCGCGGCGTCGATCCGGCCGCTCGACACCCCCGAGGCCAGCTTGCGCTTGGCTTCCCAGCTCTCCCGCAGCGCCGGGCCGACCGCGTCCACGTCGCCGCCGCGCAGCCGGTCGGCGGTGAATCCGGCCAGGTCGCGCAGCAGGTCGAGCTGGGGCCGGGTGGCCGCGATATTGGCGTTCTGCTCGGCCAGGATCGTGTTCGCGCTGCGGGTGATCCCGGTATAGAACAGCATGATCTGATGCTGGAGTGCCCGGCGGTCGGCGGCGTCGAGTTGTATTTCCTCGGCGACCACCTCCTCGCCGGGCCCGAACCGGATGTCACGTATGCCGCCGAATGCGGCGATGTACTGGTCCTGCTTTCCGATCGGCTTTCCGCAGTGTTCGATCTCGATCGCACAGGCCCGCTCCGCCAGTTCCTGGGCGGACGCCTGGTGTCCCTGGTACGCGAACAACGCATGCAGCAGCCCGACGGTCACCGCTGACGACGAGCCGAGACCGGAGCCGCCGGCCGAGGGGATGTCCGCCAGCGTCGTGATCTCGACACCGTTGGTGACGCCGGTCATCTGCATGGCTTCCCGAACGAGCTCATGTTCCAGGTCTTCGACGCGGGAGACGATCTCCTTCTTTGAGTAGTTGACGTAGATATCGTCGTCGAACCGCTGCTTCACGATGACGTAGATGTACTTGTCGAGCGCGGCGTTGAGGACCCGGCCGCCGTTTTCGCGGTAGTAGCCGGGCAGGTCGGTCCCCCCGCCCAGCAGGCCGATCCGCAATGGTGTCTGAGTGATGATCATCTCTGGGCCCGCGCGGGCCACTCCTCCCTGGCTCGCTGGTACGCCTCAGCGGTACCGATGTCGCGGAAGTAGCCCTCGACCGGCACTGCCCGGGCCCGGCCCACCAGTGCGGGCAGCAGGTCATAGCCGATATCGCTGGGCCGCTTGTCGGGGATCTCGTCGAGCACCCGCGGGTGGAAGGCGTACATGCCGGCGTTGGTCAAGTCGGAGACCGGCTGGGCCGGCTTCTCGACGAAGCCGGTGACCCGGCCGGCCGGGCCGAGTTCGACCACCCCGCCGGCCGACGGGTTCGGCGAGTGGAACACCGCCAGGGTCGCGATCGCGTCGTGGCGGACGTGAGTGTCGATGAGCGACCGGAGATCGAAATCCGTGAGGTTGTCGGCGTAGCAGGCCAGGAACATGTCCTCGCCATCGACCCACCAGCGGTTGGCCAGCAGCGTGCCGGCGCTGCCGAGCAGCTCCGGTTCGAAGACCATGCCGGCCTTTGGCGGCGCTGTCCGGCCGGCGATGTGGTCCCCTACCACGTCCGGCAGGTGGTGCAGGTTGACCAGGACCTCGTCGACGCCCGCACGGTCGAACTCGTCGAGCCAGATGTCGAGCATGGGCCGGCCGCCGATGGGCAGCATGCATTTCGGCGTGGTATCGGTGAGCGGCCGCAGGCGGGTGCCCAGTCCCGCGGCGAGCAGGAACGCCTTCACTGTGACGCCTTCCGGACGACGCCAAGAGCGCGCATCCGCGCGCTGGCCTCGGCCAGCACCCCGTCGAGGCCGTCCATGCCCTTGAGCCAGGCCGCGTAGGCGGCGACCGAATCGGCCGGGGTATGCTGCGGCTCCCAGCCCAGCGCCCGCAGGGCGGTGATGTCCGACACGATGTGACGCGTGTCGCCGAAGCGGTACTCGCCGGTGACCACGCCTTGCTGATCGGACCCGTAATGGCGCATCACGATGTCGGCGAACTGCCGGGTGGTGACCGGCGCGCCGCCGCCGACGTTGAAGACGCGCCCGGGCGCGCGGCCGTCGGTCAAGACCAGGACGTTGGCGTCCACCACGTCGTCGATGTTGACGTAGTCACGGATCGCCGCGCCGTCCTCGTACAGGACCGGGGCGAGGCCCTGCAGGTAGCTCAGGCAGAAGATGCGGCACGCCCCTGAGTAGGTGTTGTAGACCGACTGCCGCGGGCCCTGGACGATGCTGTAGCGCAACGCGACGGTCGGGATGCCATACCGGCGGCCCAGGTTGATCGCGACCATCTCCTGGCCGAGCTTCGACATGCCGTACGCGTTCTGGGGATTGGCGACCCGCTCGGGCGTGCGCCGCAGTTCGAGGGGCCCGCCACACTCCGGGCAGGGAATGTCCCACTGGCCCGAGGCGAGGGCCGGCTCGGGCCGCATGTCCGGCACCTGCTCCCCGTCGGCCGGGCACCGGTACAGCCCTTCGCCCATCGCGGCCTGCGAAGATGCGACCACCACCCGGGCCAGGTCCAGGCGCTCGGCGACGATGATCTCGTAGATCAGTGCCGTGGAGACCACGTTCACGTCGGAGAACCGTGAGAAGTCGGGCAGGTAGTCCTGGTGGGCGGCGAAGTGATAGACAGCGTCGGCCCGGCGCAGCAGGTTCGTGAGCAGGTCGCGGTTGCGGGTGTCGCCCTGGTAGAAATCAGCCCCCGGACTGAGGTATCCGGGCCGGCCGCCGCGGTGCACCGGCGGCGTCAGCGCGTCGAGCACGGTGACATCGTGCCCGAGCGCCAGGAGCCGGTCGCAGGTGTGCGACCCGATGAACCCGGCGCCGCCGGTGACGAGGACCCTCATGACCGCCGGCCGTGCCGCCGCTCGGCGGCCTCGCGGTACACGTCGAGAGTCTTCGCGCCCGTCGCGGCCCAGGTGAACTGGCCGGCCCGGCGGAGCCCCGCCTCGGCCAGGCCGTCCCTGCCCAGCTTGACCGCGTCCCTGATGGCCTGGGCGATGGAGGCGGGATCCTTGGGGTCGGCCAGGACCGCGGCCCCGCCGGCTATTTCCGGCATCGCGCTGGTGTCCGAGGTCACCACGGGGCAGCCGCAGGCCATCGCCTCGAGAATGGGCAGCCCGAACGTCTCGTTCAGGGACGGGTACACGAATACGTCGGCCGCCCGGTAGAAGCGGACGGTCTCCTCCAGCGGGACGCCGCCCACGAACACCACGTCCCCCGCGATGCCGAGCTCGGCGGCCAGTGCGCGCAGTTGCGCGAGGTACCGCTCGTCCCTGCCGGGGCCCACGATCGCCAGCTGGCGGCCGTCGAGATCGCCGCGTGCCAGCGCCCAGGCCCGCAGCAGGCCGTCGCAGTTCTTATACGGCCACAGCGACGACACGAACAGGACGAAGGGCTTTTTAACGCCGCGGGAGGCGATGTGAGCCCGGGCGGCAGCGGCATCGCCGGGCTTGAAGAGGTCGTGGTCGACCGCCTCGTGGATGAGCCTGAGCTTCCCCGGATCGACGTCCAGGTACTGCTCGATCTCCGACCGGAGGCTTTCGGAGTTGATGATGATCGTGTCCGCGAGCCGCGCGGTGCGCGGATATTGCATCCTGCGGTACAGCCTGGGCATCGGCCCGATCGCCTCGGGGGCGGTGTAGGCGTGCATCGTCTTCATGTGGATGACCAGCGACCACGTGGGGTTCACCAGCGGCGCCATCAGGGTGTTGAGGACATCGATGTGGCTCAGCGGCAGGCGCAGCGGGGAATAGGCATGTTCGGACAGCGTGCGCGGCGTGCGCCGCTCGTTCGACCACGGATAGGTGATGTAGCCCACGTTCGGGCCGTAGCCCTGGTAGAGATCACGCGACTTCCGGCTCACCAGCAGGTGCAGTTCCTCGCCCGGTTCGAGCCGGCTGGCCATCTCGGGGATCACCCTGGTCCAGAACCAGTGGGCGCCAGATGGGTTCTCCGGGTCCTCGGTCAAGAGGTTGATAGCCACGCGCATGCGTGCCTGCGGGCTTCGCTGCAGGGGCATCGGAGCGTGCTCCTTTCGCGCCACACTGGGGCCTTGAGCTGAGATGATCCGTCAGAAAACACTCGAAGAGACCGCGTCCGCGCTCATCCGCGACTGGCGGATGTACTGGGCCAGGGCGTGCATGATGGCCTGGTGCATGTCCTCGACGATGCCGTAGTTGCTGGCGTCAACATGGACCGGCACCTCGGCCACCTCCCTGGCGTCGCCTCCCTCGAAGCCGGTGAGCGCGATCGTGCGCAGGCCATGATCGCGAGCCCAGGTGAGCGCGCGGACGATGTTGGCCGAACGGCCCGACGACGAGACGGCGATCAGCACGTCACCGGGCGCGGCGTGGGACTGCAACTGGTACACGAAGACGTCCTGATAGGAGATGTCGTTCGCGATGGCAGTAAGCAGCTCCACGTTCACGCTGAGGCTGACGACCTTGGGGAGAAGGTCGGTGGTGGTGCGGACCCCTTTGTTGTGGTCACATTGCAGGTGATTCGCGATCGCGGCCGAGCCACCGTTGCCGCAGGTGAATACGCCGGCGCCGGCGGTGTAGGCGGCCAGGAGGATCGCTGCCGCGCGGTCCAGTGCCGCCCCATCGACCGACTTCGCCGCGCGGGTGGCCTCGTCCGCGTACCCATCGAAGAACGATGCCGCGGTCGCGTACGGCGCGGCCGGGAACCTTACCGGCAGGCCGCCGGCCGCTGGGGCGAAGGCTGAGAGTTCACCGACGGAATTCATACGGCAATACGCTCCAGGATGAACGGGGCCGCGGAGGCAAGGTCCGGGAAGGACCAGGCACCCGGGCGGGCGCGGTCGTCAGGTCCCACATACACCGCCGACGCCCCGACGGCGCGCGCCAGGCCGATGTCCTCGGGCCGGTCACCCACCACCCAGGACGCGGTCAGGTCGAGGTTGAGCGCGGTCCCCGCTGCCTTCGCCATCCCGGGTGCGGGCTTGCGGTCTTCGCTGACACGGGCAAAGGCCTCGACCACGCCCTCGGGGTGGTACGGGCAGAACAAGAAAAGGTCGATCTGCGCCTCATACTCGGCCAGGCGATTCGCAATATAGCGATGCACGCGGGCGACGTCGTCGATCCCGTAAAGGCCCCGCGCCACGCCAGCCTGGTTCGTCACCACAGCGACCGGGATGCCAGCCCGGTTGAAGCTGGCAATCGCCTCCGGCGAGCCCTCGATGAACTCGACCCGGTCGACAGAGCCGACATACCCGTGGTCAACGATGATCGTGCCGTCCCGGTCGAGCAGGATCCCAGCGCGCGGGGGGCCACCCGGGGAAGCGGCATTTCCATCGAACGCCATCGACACGCCAGTCCCGGTCGAGACCATCGTGTCACCTCACCTGGTTCAGTCCGCTGGAGATCTTCAGCGCCGTGCATATATGAGCACCAAGGAGGTCGCTGTGATACGGCAACCTCGTCCGGATTGATTTGTGCTTGGCCGCTATCGTGCCGGTACGGATATCTCTGGCCTCGATTTCGTCAAAGCGGATGTCACGGCAGATACCACGTGGTCCTGCTGCGCCTGCGTCATTTCGTGGAAAAGCGGCAGGATCAGGGAGTGCCTGGTCAGCCGCTCGGTTACCGGTAGGTTCGGCGTGTCCCCGGCGTAGGCCGGCTCCAGGTGGGCGGCCATGATGCCGCGCCGCGCGGATATGCCGTCCTCGGCCAGCAGCCGCATCAGTTCGTCGCGGCCGACCGCGGATTCGTCCGGGAGCAGCATCCAGAAGGACTGGTAGTTGGTTTCGCCATACCCCGGGTCATCGGCCGTCAGCAGGCCGGGAATGCCCGATAGCTGCTCCTGATAGCGGCGGGCGAGTTCGCGGCGGCGGGCCACCATCTGGGGAAGCTTGCGGAGTTGGACCAGTCCGATGGCTGCCTGGATGTCTGTCATCCGGTAGTTGAAGCCGACCTCGGTGTAATGCTCGATGACCGGCTGCTGGCTGCGATGGCGGTCGGCCGCGCTGATGTCCATGCCGTGCTCGCGAAGCCGGCGGAGCCTGGCAGCGACAGACCCGTCCCCCGTGGTGATCATGCCGCCCTCACCAGTGGTGAGGAGCTTGCGTGGGTGGAACGAGTACGCCGCCAGCGCGGCACCCGCGCCGACCGGGCGGGCCCGGTAGCGGGATCCGGCAGCGCAGGCGGCATCCTCGATCACGGTTACCCGGAGCGGATCGCACAGGGCGCGCAGCGCATCCAGGTCGGCCGGCGCCCCCGCCTGGTCGACCAGGATCACGGCGCGGGTCCGGCCGGTCAGGTGCGGCCGCACGGTCCCCGGCACGAGATTCTGCGTTGCCAGGTCCACATCCGCGAACACCGGCCTGGCACCGACGTAGCGCACCGCGTTGGCGGTGGCGATAAAGGACAGCGACGGGACGATGACCTCATCACCCGGCCCGGCCCCGGCCGCGATCAGCGCCAGGTGGAGCGCTGTCGTGCACGAGGACACGGCCACCGCGTGCCGCACGCCGATGGCTGCCGCGAACGCCTCCTCGAACTCCCGGACCCGGGGGCCCTGCGACACCCAGCCCGACGCCACGGCCGCAGCGGCGGCCTGGGCCTCCTCTTCGCCGAACCACGGCCGCATGACCGGGATCATCAGGCACCCGCCTCAGCCGCGAGAGCCCGCTCGGCGCGCCACCAGGCGACCAGCCGCCGCAGGCCTTCCTCAAGGTCAACTTCCGGTTTCCAGCCCAGGGACTGGCGCGCGCGGGAGATGTCTGCCAGGCGGCGGGTGACCGCGTTGACGCCACGGGGCGGCCCGAATTCCAGCGGCCGGACCGGGCCCATGGCCCGCTGCAGGGCTTCGGCGAGTTCCACCAGGCTGGTCTCGGTGCCGCAGCCGATGTTGAAGACCTCGTCGGTGACGTCGCTCGTCGCGGCGAGCAGGTTCGCCCGCGCGATGTCCTCGGTGAAGACGAAGTCCATGGTCTGCTGGCCGTCGCCGAGGATGAGCGGCGACTGCCCCGCCTCGATCCGCTCCATCCACCGGATCAGCACCTCGGTGTACAGGCCGTGGATGTCCATGCGCGGTCCGTAGACGTTGAAGTAGCGGAGCATGACGTAATCCAGGCCGCGCATCGCGTGGAAGCTCCGCAGCAGGCCCTCATTGAACACCTTCGCCGCGCCGTACAGGGTGTCGTTGGCGTACGGATGCTGCCGCTCGGTCGTCGGGAACTCCTCTGCGAGCCCGTAGACCGACGCGGAGGACGCGGCCACGACCTTGCGGATGCCGGCGTCGGCCGCGGCCTCGACGACCTCATAGGTGCCGTCGACGAGCACCTCGAGCGCGAGCCGTGGTTCGGTGGCGCACTGGGTGATTCTGATGGCGGCCTGGTGGAACACGACGTCGATGCCGGGCATGAGCGACCTGAGGAGGTCCCGGTCCCGGATATCCCCGTCTATGACCCGGACCTTGCCGGTCATGAGCGCGGACGCGAGGTTCTCCCGCCTGCCGCGGACGAAGTTGTCCAGGACCACGATCTCGTCGGCACCTGCCGCCGCGAGCTGATCGACGATCGTGGAGCCGATCGTGCCGGCCCCTCCCGTCACCAGGAAGCGCTGACCGGCGATCATGCGGCTGCTCCCGTCAGGGAAACCCGGATGCCGCCGCCGTCGGCGCTCCGCGACGCCGCCTCCAGCAGCCTGAGGACCCGCAGGCCCGCCCGCGCGTCAGTGAGAGGCGGCCGGCCCTCGCTGATCGCCGCGCTGAACTCGGCCATGACCGACATGAGGGCCTCCCGTTCGGGCAGCGCAGGGATGAGGGTGTCCCCGGTCCGGTATGAGATGAGGGCCTGGCGCCGCTCGTCCTGGGGCACGGCGCCGGCCATGAGCGTGTCCACGCCGCGGTCGTGGACCGCCAGCCGTCCTGCCGGATTGGTGTCATCCCAGACGATGGTGCGGCGGGAGCCGCCGAAAACCGTTGTCCGGATCTTCGTCGGGCTCAGCCAGTTCACGTGCACGTGGGCGAGGGCGCCATTGGACAGCCATACCGACAGGTAGGCGACGCAGGCCCGCTGGGCTCCTATCGGGTCACTGGTGTGTGCGGCCACCGCCACCGGTGTGACGTCCTCGGGCAGCACGAAATCGAGAATCGACAGGTCATGGGGACCGAGATCCCACAGGACGTCGACGTCCGGCTGCACCAGGCCCAGGTTGATCCGGACCGAGTCGACGAACTGCAGTTCGCCGATCTCGCCCCCGCGGATCAGTTCCCGGATCCGCCGCACGGCCGGGGTGTAGCAGTACGTGTGGTCGCACATGAGCACAAGCCCGGACTCCTGGGCCAGTGCCGCCAGCTTCTCTCCCTCCGCCGCCGAGGGCGTCAGCGGCTTCTCCACCATCACGTGCTTGCCCGCCTCCAGCGCGGACCGCACGAGGTCGAAGTGCGTGGCCGCGGGTGTCGCGATTGCGACAGCCCCGACCGCGGGGTCCGCGAGGATCTCGTCGTAGGAGCTTGTCGCCCGCACGGTCGTGTACGGGCCGAGGATGTCCCTGGCCCGTTCGATCCGCAGATCGCACAGCCAGTCGAGCCGGAACGCCGGCGTGGCCTGTGCGGTACGGACGAGATTCGGTCCCCAGTAGCCGGCGCCTACTATCGCTAGTCCAATCGGCATGCGGCGATTTCCCCCTGATAGCGCTCTATCGGAACCTGCCCGGTCCGGCGGACCTGGGCGTCCCCCGGGTGGCACAGCAGACCCCGGCCACCCTCATATGTGACGCATGTATGGGCGATTCGGATGACAGGATGAGCAGGGTTTCGGTGGATTGATGCCGGTTGCGGCCGTGGGCCAGCCCGGAGCGAACCCGGGTTGACCAGGCATCGTTGTCAGGGCGACTCCGGTCCCAGGATGCCCGCCACCTCGGCATAGCGCTCGCCGGTCCGGGGGCAGCGCCAGCGCCCGGGGGCCTCCGCCAGCAGGCGTTCCCCGGCCCGGCCCACCCATCCGATCTGTCGTGCGGGCACCCCGGCGACGAGCGCGTAGTCCGCCACGTCGCGGGTCACGACCGCGCCGGCCGCAACCATCGCCCAGCGCCCGATAACGCGGCCAGGGACGACCACCACGCGCGCGCCGAGCGATGCCCCCTCCTTGACCGTCACGCCGCTGGCGTCCCAGTCCGCGGGCCGCTTCAGCTTTCCGGCCTCGTCCACCGAACGCGGGTACAGGTCGTTGGTGAGGACCACCGCAGGGCCGATGAACACGCCGTCCTCCAGCCGGGCAGGCTCGTAGACCAGCGCGTAGTTCTGGAGCTTGACGTTGTCGCCGATGAGCACTCCCGGCCCGACGTAGGCGCCCCGTCCGACGATGCACCCGCTGCCGAGCCGGGCGTTCTCCCTGATCTGGGCCAGATGCCAGACCGTGGTTCCCGGGCCGAGGGCGGCGCTGGGATCCACGTCCGCCGTCTGCTCCACCTGCGGACCGGCCACGGTTCACGCTCCGTGACGAAGCGGCACGACCACGGTGGTGACCGTCCGGCGCTTGACCGCGTGGCCCGCAGGCACCGATGCCACGATCACCGAACCGGACGCGACCTGGACGTCGTCGCCTATCTCGACGTGCGGCTCCACGTAGATGCCGGTACCGAGCCGGATGCGGTCACCGAGAACGACGAGGCCGGAAGTCACGCACGCCGGGCCGGTCGCGCTGTCCGAGCCGAGCCGGTTGTGATGGTCGTAGGAGTTGTAGGCCGACAGGAAGTTGTTATCGCCCACCACAGTCCCGGCGCCGAAGTGGCAGAAGGCGCAGACGATATTGCCCGTGCCGAACGCCACGCCGGCGGCGATCCGGGCCGTCGGATCGATCGCGTTGGCCAGGGGGATACCGCCGGCCACGAGCGCCTCGCGCAGCCTCGCGCGGGCCGCGACCTGCCCGATGGCGATGATCGCCGCGTCGAACGCGCCATCGGCGAACAGCGTCACGAGCCGCTGGAAGCCGCCCACGACGGGCACGCCCATCACCTCGCCCGCCCAGCGCGACGCGTCGTCGTCGGCGATCGCCACGGCGGTGCCGCTCCCCGCGGCCTGCAGGATGTCGATCACCTGGGTTGCGCCGAAGGCCGCACCGAACACCGCGATACGCGGTAGTCCCGCCACCCCGGGCAGCGGATCGGGCAGCTCAATGGTCGCCGTCGCGGCCGCCGCGGCGGCGGCCTCGACCATGCCGACGGTGATCAGCGAGCCGCCGCCGACCGAGGCCAGGTCCACGCCCAGCTCCTCGGCCCGGCGGCGCGCGGGCTCGGTGGCGCGCGGCCCGGACCCCGCGGCCTCGGCCCGGCGGCGCTGCTCCTCCTCGGCGTGCGCCTCCAGCGCCCCGGCGTTGGGGAACAGCCACGCGACCGGCTCGGTCAGGCGCACCTCGGCGCCCTCGCGCGCGGCGTGCAGCAGGAAGCCCCCCTCAGGCGCCGGTACATCGAAGATCGCCTTGCTCGTCTCTATTTCGGCGATCGTCTCACCCGCCCCGACCTCGCTGCGATCGCCGGCGTACCACGCCAGCAGCACACCAGTCTCGCTGTTGACGTCAGTGGTCGGAACCAGGACCGGCTTCATACGGCCACCTTTCGGATCGCCTGCTCGACGCGCTCGGAGGTCATCAGCATGTCGGCCTCGAGTGTCTTCGAACTCGGGATCACGGTGGGATCGCTCGCCGCGGTGGCGACCGGGCGGTGCAGCTTGCCGAAGAAGCGCGCGGAAACCCGGGCCGCCACCTCGCTGCCCCACGTGAAGCCCTCGACGCCCTCTTCGAGCACCAGCAGGCTGCGCGTCGCGCCGACGGAGGCATCGATCGGCTCCCAGTCGAGCGGTGAGATCTGGCTCGGCACGATGAGCTCGCCGAAGATCTCCTCCTCGACCGCGAGCCGGGATAGCACGCGCCGCGCCAGTTCGGCCTGGTATCCGTAGGTCAGCACGGTGAACGAGCAGTCCTCGCGCGGCACCGGGCGGATCGAGACCGTCGGCAGGCCGTCGGCCGAGGTATGCACCTCCGCCATGTCACCCTCGATCCGCCCGCCGGCGGGCAGCATCAGGTGCAGTGGGTAGAGCAGCTTGTGCTCGATGAGCAGCACCGGGCTGTGCTGCGCCAGCAGCGCGCGCAGGACCGCGCCGGGGTCATGGACGAGCGAGCTGGCGACGACGCGCAGATGCGGTACCCCCAGGAAGTGCTTCTCCAGGCTCTGGCTGTGCGTCGGGCCGTAGCCGCGACCGCCGCCCGAGGGCGTCCGGATGATCACCGGGCAGGTCACCTTGCCGTTGTACATCGCTTCGTACTTGGCGATGTGGTTCACGATCTGGTCGAAGCACAGCGTCAGGAAATCGCCGAACATGATCTCGGCGATCGGGCGGTATCCCGCGAGCGCGAGCCCCGCGGACAGGCCGGCGACAGCCCCCTCGCTGATCGGCGTCGAGCGCACCCGGCCGGGGAAGTCGGTGCTCAGCCCCCGGGTCACCTTGAAAGCCCCGCCGTACGGGTCGACGAGGTCCTCGCCGAGCAGGATGACGCGGTCGTCCTCGGTAAGGGCCGCGCGCAGCGCGTCCCCTATGGCACGGGCGGCGATCACAGCGACAGGGCCCGGTCGATGACGTCCTGCAGCGCCGACTCCACCCCGGCATCGATCGCCGCGCGCGCGGACGCGTCGAGCCGGCGGCCGTGGATCTCGACCGGGTCAAGCTTCCAGCGGGCTGCGACCTCGTCGGCGGGACGGTTGTCGTCGTTCTTGGAGTGATGGCACAGACGGTAGGTATGGATCACGATCGCCACCGGCCCCTGCTGCGTTCGCGCCTGCGCCAGGGCGCGCCCGGCGACGGCGTCCAGCTCCTCGATATCGGTCGAGTCGATCTCGAACACCGGCAGCCCGAACGCGGTGAAACGATCACGGATGCTGCCCGCCAGGTTCGCGCTGGAGGGCGTGCTCTGCGCCCATGCGTTGTCCTCGAGCACGACGACGAGTGGCAGGCGCCACAGCGACGCCAGGTTGAGCGTCTCGTAGGTGGCACCCTCGCCCAGGGTGCCGTCGCCGATGAAGACCACACTCAGGCCGGCCCCGCCGTCGAGTTGCTTTGCCAGCGCGATGCCTGCCGCATTGGGGACGATGCCGCCCTGCACCCCGTTCGACATGAAGCCCGGGGCACACAGGTGCTGGCTGCCGCCGATGCCCCCGCATACCCCCTCCGGCTTGCCCATGATCTCGGCCATCAGCCCGAAGGCGTCGCCAGTACGGGCGAGGAAGTGCCCGTGGCAGCGGTGGTTGGAGAACACGTGGTCGTCGTCGCCGAGGTGCTCGATGATCGCGACCGCGTCGGCCTCCTGGCCGATGCACGCATGCGTGGTGCCGTTGAGCAGGCCGCGCTCGAACAGGTCGAGCAGGCTCTCTTCGAACCGGCGGATGAAGCGCATCCGGCGGTACAGGCGCTCGGCGCGCGGCTCGCCGGGCTCGCCCACGGCATCCGGCAACCCGCCGCTGCCCACGTTAGGCATTGTTGCCGTCATCGTCATATCTCACGTCTCACTAGAGCTTTCACAGCGCTTGCCTGATACTCAGCCCGGAACCGTCCGGGGTCCTGATCCATCAGTGATCCCCGGTTCCGGCCAGTGGGCGGAATGAGACATCTTACGCGAGCCTCAGCGCCGGCCCTCGCCGGTGATCACGGTGGCGGCCGCTCTGGCGCAGCCGAACCCGGGCGAACCATTGCGGCCCGAACGTCCTCCAGCCCTAGGGTGTGCGCCGTTTCACTGGGTGGTTTGCTTGAGTTCGGTGGCGAGCTGGCGCTGGAGTTTGGGCACGCCGGTCAGTGCCGCGTGGATGCTGGTGGCGGAGCTGCCCTTGGCGGCGGCGGCGTTGACGTGCAGCAGCAGGACATACCAGTAGCCCCGCGGGTCGGCGCAGGCGGGCATCGGGTGCCGGGCGGCCACGGCAACGGCCGACCTGGCCTTGCGCAGCGCGGCCTTCAGCGCGTGCGGGTCGGGCGCGGCCGCGGCCGAGCTGACGGCCGTCACGGTGGTGACCAGCCCCTTGCCGTGCCCGTGCGCCCAGGCGCTGTACTGCTCGCGGCAGCTGGCCGGCACCGCGACCGTGGACTTGTGGGTGGCGGGCGCCGC
>Ga0335078_10000998_pt1 | contig 43087 bp, 36 predicted proteins | sample Lox_Sample_32_FD_206711 | JGI IMG/M metagenome (GOLD analysis project Ga0335078, IMG submission 206711) | Soil microbial communities from Loxahatchee National Wildlife Refuge, Florida, United States - Lox_Sample_3.2 | ecosystem: Environmental > Terrestrial > Soil > Wetlands | place: USA...
CGGAAAGGCGGGCTCCGTTCGGGAGAGCGGGCATCGTCTGCGAGGGAGTCAGCGGGAAATTCATGCGAGTGCCCGCGGTACTCGCGAGTTCTGACCGCAACCTTGCGCGGCCCTGATCGTGATCAATCTTCGGCGGCGTCCAAGGCGGCGAGGCGGATGCTCGCCTGGTAGCCGAGCTCGCGGAATCCGAGGGCGCGGGCGACGCGCCTGGAGGCCATGGGGCGTGCCCGCCATTGCGGGAGCCTGCCCTCGGCGATCGCGTGGGCGACGGCCGCCGACGCGGCGGCGCGCGCCAGGCCACGGCCGCGCGCCGCGGCGGCGGTCAGCGCGCTCAGGTGCGCGGTGCCGCGGGGCCAATCACGGTAGCCCGCGGCGGCGACGACCTGGCCGCGCTCGCGGATCGCGAAGGCCGGCGTGGTGAGCTCCGCGATACCGCTTTCCTCGACCTCGCCGGGGTCGGTCGCCAGCACGAACCGCCTGAAGTCCGGGTCATCCAGGCTCAGCGGCGTGATGACGTCATCTCCGCGCCAGGGACAGAACTCCGCCGGGTCCAGGTAGGCCAGCGAGGCCGGGCCGAGTATCGCGGCAACGGGCAGCCGGTTCCGCAGTACGTAGGCATCGATGAGCGAGGCGGCAGGCAGGCCGGCGAGTCCCTGCTCGACAAGGCGGGCGGTGCCGGGATCGGGCGCGGTAGCGAGGGCCGTGTGGCCGAGGACGACGATGCCGGTCCAGCCCGGCGGGCAGAGAGCCGACCCGGGCGCCACCAGGACGCGCACAGCGGGAGCGAACCGGGCCGCGCTCCAGGCAACGGTCCCGCCGGCCGCCTCGGTCCCGCCCATGGCGAGGAACTCCCACAGCTCCCTGGCCCGTGCGGTCAGCACCGCTGGAATGCGGTCAGTATCCACAGGCAAAGACCGTACTGAATCACGCCCGCGGGTTCAGCCCGTCGTGCGTGTCCCAGGCCGGCCGAGCGTGTCCCCGGCCAGGCCCCGTGCGGTGGCCGCTTGCTGCCAGGAGGTTTAGCCACTCAGCCGTGGGCAGCTGAAGGGGCGAACTCGCACCTAAGGAGGCGCGACATGGGTTTCATGGACAAGCTACGTAACCGGTTCAAGATGGGCAGGGGCCGAGCCAAGCAGAACGTGGGCCGGGCAACCGGTGACCCGTACCTGGAGACCAGGGGGCAGGCCGAGCGAGTCGAGGGCGCCGCACGCCAGGTGGGCGAGCAGGTCAAGGACGCAGGCAAGAACGTCAGGGACGCTTTCTAGGACTAACCTGGGAGCAACTCGCCGAGGCCGCTCCGTCGCCGAGGGGGGCGGAGCGGCCTCGGCGCTTCCCGGGTCCGGGTGGCGTCGTTCAGGCGGGGCTGAGCCTGTCGAGCAGGTTTTCATCCCAGACCATGACGACGTACGACTCGAAACGGTAGGTGCGCGCGGGCTTGCCGAACGTCTTCATGGCGAGCTTGCGTGAGATGTCCGGGCCCCGGACGATGACGACGAAGTTCGCGGTGTGCGCCGCCGGGTCGGCCAGCCGCTCGTCGGTCTCCCACGGATAGGGTGCCAGGCTGTGGCGCTTGCCGCGAGCCTCGACGGCGAGCATGGTGATGCTACCGCCGGAGTCCACGGTGACGCTTGACGCCTGCCAGTACGGTGCAAGCCCGTGGCGCAGGTGGTGCTGGCGCAGCCAGGTCGCGAGGTGCACGTTCTGCGGCGCCCGTTGCGGTGATGCGGCGGCGACCGCGAGCAGCACCGCGTAACAGGCAAGCGCCGCGGCCAGGGCCGGCACGAGGACGCGGGCGCCGCGGCGCCGTACCGAGGAGAGCCTGAGCCGCGGCTTCCTGCCCGGCGCCCGCACCGGGCTGCCCGGCTCCCTCTCCCGCTTCTCCCGCGCGGCCAGCCAGGCCCGGAGCAGCGGGCCGCCGAGCATCCGGCCGGTCAGCGCCGCGCCGAGCGACAGGACAGGGCCGATCTCGTGCGCGCTGTAGATGTTGTCGATCGGGACGAACAACAGGTAGGCCGCGATGTTCAGCGCCACGGCGAGCACGAGCACGTCGGCCACCAGGTCACCAAGCGGCTCGCTGCGCGGCGGCCGGATCAGCCGCCAGGCGGCGACGACGAGCGCGGCGCTCACCAGCGCCACCCCGACGAGGTGCACGAGCGCGAAGGCGACGTTCCCCGCTCCGGCCACGCCCGCGTAGTCGGCGCCGAACAGCGCGAGCACGCTCTGCCAGAGCATCGTGGCGTCCTGCGCGATCCTGTGCCGCGGCAACAGGTGATAGGTAGCGGGCCCCAGATGGTACCCGCCATGCTGCATGATCAGCGAGTTCGCCGCGCGGGCGACCGGAACGGCGATGACCGCGGCGGCGGCAAGCGAAACCTCGTATCCGATCTCGCGCCATGTCACCGCGACATGCCGCATCCAGTCGACAGTCCGGGTGATGCCCGCCTCGGCCGCCGTCCGGCGCGCCGCGAGTATCCGGACGGCGCGCAGCAGGCAGGTGAGGACCAGCGGGACGACGCCCACCACCTCCGCCAGCGCGTCGCCGACGATCGTCCAGGCAAGCAGCACCGTCACGCAGGCCGGCCCGAGCCAGCGGGCCCGCGCTCGCGTGTCCTTTGCCCGGTCGAGCAGGAGCAGCAGGGCGAGCAGGGGTACCGCGGTGCCGACGTGGTCGGGGCTGCCGAGCAGCACCACGGTCGGCCCGTTCGGCTGCGGCGCCAGCATCACCGCGGCCGCGAGCAGCGCCCGGACCACGCCCTCCGGCCCTCGCGCCCTGCCCCGCGCCACGAACGCCGCGAGCAGCACGAGCAGCGTGTAGGTCAGCGCCGAGCAGATATGCACCACCTCGGGGCGGACCCCGGCAACCGCCGTCACCCCCGCGTACTCGGGCAACTCGGTGGTGATGAACGACACGTCGGTGTCCCACCAGCCGTGCAGCAGCAGGTTACCGTGCAGCATGTCCGAGGCCTGCAACACCAGCCCGGCGCCGTCAGAATTCACTTGTGTGGCGCCGGCGACGCGCAGGTAGCAGGCCATCAGGACCGCTCCGGACAGCACCGTGGCGAGGGCCCACCAAGTCCGCTCGCGATGCCGCCTGGCCGCTACCCGCCGCTGTCGCCGTGTCTTCTCCCGCATCACGGCCACGAGCGATAACTACCCAGCGTGCACGAACGGACACGGGTATTAATCGGAAGCTAACCGGATTCTCACCGGCCCGACCGGCCCTGGTACGGTCAGCCGAAAGCGGAACGGACACCGGGAGCAGTGCATGCAATCGCTGAAGGAGCGCGTCGCTATCGTCACCGGTGCCAGCAGGGGCATCGGCCTCGGCATCGCCGCGGAACTGGTGCGGCAGGGCGCCCGCGTATGCGTCACCGCCCGCAACGCCGAGCATCTCGCCGCGGCGGTGACGGAACTCGGCGGTCCCGACGTGGCCATCGCGGTGCCAGGCAAGGCCGACGACGCCGGTCACCAGGCGGAAGCGATCGTCCGTACCATCGAGGCGTTCGGCCGGCTTGACATGCTCGTCAACAACGCCGGCATCAACCCGGTCTACGGCCCGGTCGCCGGGACCGACCTGGCGGCCGCCGCCAAGATCTTCGCGGTCAACGTGCTCGCCCCGCTCGCCTGGACCACCCAGGCGCGGGACGCGTGGATGGGCGAGCACGGCGGCTCGGTGGTAAACGTCTCCTCCGTGGCCGGCCTGCGGCCAAGCCCGGGTATCGGCATGTACGGGGTCAGCAAGGCGGCGCTGATCCGGCTGACCACCGAGCTCGCCGTCGAGCTCGGCCCGCGCATCCGGGTGAACGCGGTAGCGCCGGCCGTGGTCAAGACGAAGTTCGCCACCGCGCTTTACGAGGGCCGCGAGGAGAAGGTGTCGGCCGCCTACCCGCTCAAGCGGCTCGGGGTGCCGGAGGACATCGCGGGCGCGGTCGCGTTCCTGCTGTCCGACCAGGCGAGCTGGATCACCGGCCAGACCCTGGTGCTCGACGGCGGAGTGACCCTGACCGGCGGCGTGTGAGCTGAGCGCGCCCGACCGCGGCCGGCGGGCACGGCTCAGGCCGGGTTCAGCTCGCCGAGCAGGTTCATGACGCCGGCCGCGACAGCATTGCGCGGCCGCTAGACGATGCCCGGGGGGACGGGGCCGGGCTCGAGCATGGCGGCGAGGGACCGGATGGCGTGGCCGGCCGGGCCGGCGTGCCCGAGGTAGCACGGGAACACCCGCCCCCAGGCGAGCGCGCGGCTGAGCGGCGCGATGCGCAGCGCGAGGGACACGGACCGGTCGACGACCGCCCGCGGGTGCCCGGCGTCTAGCCATGGCGTGAGGTAATCGCCGGTGAGCGCGGCGAGCTCCGGCGACCGTGGCGGCAGGCCGGCGTGCCGGGCGCCGGTGCGCAGCGCGGTGAGAAGGCTGCAGAACGGGTGCGCGACCGCGGCGTCTCCCCAGTCGAACGGGTTGTTCGCGGCGGCGAACACGTTGTTGGGGTGCACGTCGGCGTGGTCAAGGCTGGCGGGGATCGCCAGCTCATCGAGTTCTGCGCACCAGTCACGGAGCGGTGGCGCCAGTGCGCGCAGTTCCTGGTACTGAGCGACGGTGACGCCGTCGGTGGCACCAACCGCCCGTTCCGTGGCCGGGTCGGCGAGCAGTTTGTCGTACCGCGCGGGAACGCTGCCCGGGCGCAGGTCGGGCAGGCCGAGGCTGAGCAGGTCCCCCGCGTGCGCTGCCAGGTCGAACTGCAGCCGGGCGTAGCCGCGCAGCATGGCATGCCAGGCGCTCAGGTCCTCGGCTCGCGCCCGGGCCTGGGCGAGCGTCGGCCCGCCGTCCCTGGTCAGCGACCAGGCCCGGTCGAGGTCAACCGCGACAGGGGCAGGGAACTGGTAAGGAAACCAGTCCGCGAGCGCACTGATCAGCGCCGGCTCGAAGCTGGCGGGCGGCGCGCTGGCCTTGAACCACAGCGTCCCGCCGCTTGTCGGCACCCGGACGACAACGGAGTAGGAGCGTGCCCTGGCCAGCGCGGTGCCGGTGCGCGCCAGCCCGGCCCGCGCGCAGCCGGCGGCGATCCAGTCCTCCGCACCGGCGACCCAGGCCGGGTCCTGCCACGGTGGTATCCCCTGAACAGGTTCGGGCGCCCTGATGTCGGTAAATTCCATTGGTTATCCCGCCGGGCCGTTGGTGCTCCCGAGACAAGGTAACAGCCGGTACCCCAGGCGCGGCCCGCGTCGTGCTCGCCCAGCGCGAACCGCCCTGGTGCCCGAGATCGGCGCGACGTTCAATGAGGCCATGCGTGCGCCGTACGACGAGATCGCGGACTGGTACGAGCATGAGTTCCTCGGCACGCAGGACGCGCGGGCCGCCGATCCGCTCGGCATCGGTCACTGCCTGCGTGCGCTGCTCGGCGAGGGCAGCGGTACCTGCCTCGAGATCGGCTGCGGCACGGGCGTCCACGCGGCGACCGTGGCCGGCCTTGGCTGGACCCCGGTTGGCATCGATATCTCCGCAGGGATGCTGCGGCATGCCCGCGGGCGCCTCGCCATCGCCATGGCCGACGCTGCGCGGCTGCCCGTCAGGGACAACGCCCTGCCCGCGGTCATCTCGGTCATGGCACATACCGACATCCCCGGCTACCCGGCCGTACTGCGCGAGGCCGCACGAGTTCTCCGGCCCGGCGGGGCGCTGGTCCACGTTGGCGTGCACCCGTGCTTTTGCGGCGGATTCGCCGACCGCAGCGACCCGCAGGCCATCCTGATCGGCCCGGGCTACCGCGACGGCCACTGGACGAAGGCGTCGTGGACGGACAAGGGCGTCCGCGACAAGGTGGGCGCGGCCCACTTCCCGCTCCCCGACCTGCTGAACGCCATAAGCGACGCGGGCCTGGCGCTCGAGCGCTTCGCCGAGGGCGGCGCCCCCACCCCGATGGTGCTCGCGGTCAGGGCCCGCAAGTCGGCCGCCTTCACGCCGACGTAAGGGCTATTTCGTAATAGTTATGGGAAGCTCTGCGCGCCGCCCATAACTAACTAGTTCTTAGTATTTTCCGCGGCACGGCTTACGTCTTCCTTAAGCGATCGCACGGAGCCGAAGCCGCAGGACGGGGCGTGGTTATGCTCGGGCCCGGCAAGACACGAACAGGCCGCAGTGGGCAGGGCCCTGGTGCTTGCCGCATCAGAGCCAACCGAAAGGGACTCCGTCATGAACATCGCGGACAAGCGCACTCCTCGCAGGGCCGCCGCGTGCGCTGGACTCATCCTCGGCAAGTTCCGCCCGCGCGCGCTGCCTCTCCTGTCGGGAACGCTGGCGGTCGCCGCGGCGTTCGCGGCCGCCGGCTGCTCCGCGCTCGGCGGCGGCACCCAGAGCGTCGCGCTGGCCGGATCGACGACGGGCGCCACGTCGACCATGGGCAGCTCGGCGCGGGTTACCAACGGCATGGCCGGCGGCTACCAGGTCCTCACCCTGAACGACCGCAACGACCTCACCTTCAACCAGCTCCTCGGCATCAACAACCAGGGCCTGATCGCCGGCTACTACGGCAGCGGCGCCGCGGGCCACCCGAACAAGGGCTTCGTCCTCCGCGCGCCGTACGCCCAGGGCGACTTCGGCAGCCAGAACTTCCCCGGTTCCGCGCAGACGCAGGTCACCGGCCTGAACGACACGGGCGTCACCGTCGGCTTCTTCTCCACGATGAACGCGGCCAACACCGCGGACGACAACAACATCGGCTTCTGGCGGCTGGACGGCCGGTACCACGCGGTCAGCTTCCCGACACGAAACAACGCCAGGCCGTCGGTCAACCAGCTGCTCGGCGTCAACGACTCGGGTACCGCGGTCGGCTTCTACAACGATGCCAAGGGCAACGCCCACGGCTACGCCTACAACCTCGAGAGCAGGCGGTTCAAGATGATCACGGTGCGCGGCGCGACGTCGGTCACCGCCACCGCGATCAACAACTCGGGCGCCACGGCCGGCTTCTACATGACCGCGAAGGGCGCCACGGACGCCTTCGTCCAGTTCCACGGCGGCAGGACCTTCACCATCGCGATGCCCGGCGCGTCGGCCACCCAGGCGTTCGGAATTAACGACGCGGGCGAGGTCGTCGGCACCTACACCACCGGCACCGGCAACAGCGCCGTGACGCACGGCTTCACCTGGATGAACGGCAAGTTCACCACCGTGAACTACCCGATGGCAAGCTCCACCACCATCAACGGCGTCAACGACGAGGGCGACATCGTGGGCTTCTACACCGACGCCAAGGGCAACACCGACGGGTTCGTGGGCCTGCCGTTGTAGGAGCCTGCTGAATTTGCACGCTCGGACGTCGCAGTCGCACTCCTAGAAGCGGTCTAATTCAGCGGGCTCCCGGCCGCGACCGTGGATGCCGGCGTCGGCCACAATGGTGGCCATGGTTTCTGAGATCTTCGACCCAGCGCGGTGGCGCGTGGTGGACGGGTTTTCCTTTACCGACATCACGTACCACCGCGCTGTGGCGTCCGGCACCGTCCGCATCGCCTTCAACAGGCCCGAGGTACGCAACGCCTTCCGCCCGCACACGGTGGACGAGCTGTACAGCGCGCTCGACCACGCGCGGATGTCCTCCGACGTGGGCTGCGTGCTGCTGACCGGCAACGGCCCGTCGCCGCGGGACGGCGGCTGGGCCTTCTGCTCCGGCGGCGACCAGCGGATCCGCGGCAAGGACGGCTACCGGTACGCGGAAGGCGAGACGAGCGAGACCATCGACCCGGCGCGGAGCGGACGGCTGCACATCCTCGAGGTGCAGCGGCTCATCCGGTTCATGCCCAAGGTCGTCATCTGCGTAGTGCCCGGCTGGGCCGCGGGCGGCGGGCACAGCCTGCACGTCGTCTGCGACCTCACCCTGGCCAGCCGGGAGCACGCCAGGTTCAAGCAGACCGACGCGGACGTCGCCAGCTTCGACGGCGGCTTCGGCTCGGCCTACCTGGCCCGCCAGGTAGGCCAGAAGTTCGCCAGGGAGATCTTCTTCCTCGGCGACACCTATGACGCCGAGCAGGGGCACCGGATGGGCACCGTCAACGCGGTGGTGCCGCACGCGGAGCTGGAGAGCACCGCGCTGGAGTGGGCGGCGAAGGTCAACGGCAAGAGCCCCACCTCGCAGCGGATGCTCAAGTACGCGTTCAACCTCATCGACGACGGCCTGGTCGGCCAGCAGCTTTTCGCGGGCGAGGCCACCCGGCTCGGCTACATGACCGACGAGGCCGCCGAGGGCAGGGACTCGTTCCTGGAAAAGCGCAAGCCCGACTGGGGCCGGTTCCCCTGGTACTACTAGGTAAGCATTCTCACAGGCCCGGTGGCCGCGGGCGGCCGCCTCATAGCGCCCGGCGGCGTCGTCTCTGCCAGACGGCGTTCATGGAGCGCGCGCAGGCGGGCGAGCGCCCGGAGCACGTCGAGGTCCGCGTCGTGGTAGCGGCGGTGCCCGCTGCTGGTGTCCCTGTTGACCGGGCCGACCAGCCCGACTCCTCGTAGTAACGCGGCGTCGGCTCGCTCAGCCCGCTGCGCCTGGAGACCTCCTGAATCGTCAAGGCCGTCATGCGGACAGCGTCCCATGCCTCAAGCGCTTGAAGTCAACTGGGCGAACTGCTGGGCGTTGACGTGGGCGTAGTCGCGGTAGCAGTTGTTGAATATCACCTGGGTCTCCGTCGCGTCCTCGGCAAGACGCTGCACGTTGCCGGCCCATTTCGCCAGTTCGGCGTCGCCGTAGCGGTAGCGGAACCGCTCCTGGACGCTCTTAGCGTCCCATTTGTCGGAGTGGCCGTGCAGCCGGACGACGGCCAGGTCGCTGGTGACGGCGAGTACCGGGGGGATGGAGTTCGGGTAGCCCTGCGGCTCGTCCACGCACACGTACGGGAGCTGGTGGGCGGACAGGAAGTCCAGGGTCTCCTTCTGGTTATCCTCGGTCATCCAGGTGTGGTTGCGGAACTCCACGCAGACCCGGCGCGGCGCGACCCGCTCGGCGCAGCCGACGATGTACTGCTTGCTCGCGCGGCCGATCGGGAACCAGGGCGGGAACTGGAGCAGGATCGCGCCGAGCTTGCCCGCCTGGCGCAGCGGCTCAAGCGCGCTGAGGAACCGGTCCCAGGCCTCGTCGGTCACCTCCCGATCGACGTCCTTAAGGTAAACGCGGTCCTTGCCCGCCTTGCCCGCGGCCTCACGCAGGTCTTTAGGCAGCGCCCGCAGCGGGGTGGGATGCTGGGTGAGCAGGCTGAACGCCTTCACGTTGAATATGAAGTTCCCTGGGGTCCGTTCCGCCCACGCGGCCGCGGTCCGCTCGGCAGGCAGCGCGTAGTACGCGGAGTCCACCTCGACCAGCGGGAACTGAGTCGCGTAATACCGCAGGCGCTGCTCCGGGTTGCTGGCGTCGCGCGGGTACCAGCCGGATTCGATCAGCGTCTTATCGGTCCATCCCGCCGTGCCCACCCGGATCTGTCCCATGCAAGCAGCCTAAGCACCCGCGCCGGGAAGACGACGAGGAGACGTGGCGGTGACGGGGGACCACGCCCTCGTTCTGGCTAATGACCCTGGATTTCCTGGGCGGATGCGATGACTGTCGCGGCGCTGCCTCAGTCTGCCGGCAGCCGTTCCCTGCTGCCCGGGCCCGGTTCGACGGCGAGCCTCGGGCGAGGTCCGAGCTCGTGGCCGTCCGCGCAGGTCAGCGAGACCTCGATCGGCGCGCCGCAGTCCGCGTGGCGGACCACGGCCGGCGGCCCGTCGGGCCCGGCGAGGTGCCGGTCACCCCAGGCCATGAACGCGAGCAGGATGGGGACCAGCTCGCGGCCGGGCCCGGTCAGCCGGTACGCGTGCCGCTCGCGCGCGCCTGGCTCCCGGTACGCGGTGCGCTCCACCAGGCCGGCCTCCGCCAGGCGGGCGAGCCTGCCGGACAGGATGTTCCGCGCGATGCCCAGGTGATCGGCCAGCTCATCGAAGCGGCCGACGCCGTTGACGACGTCGCGCAGCACGAGCAGCGTCCAGCGGTCGCCGATGAGGGCGAGCGTCCTTGCGATGGAGCAGGTGTCGCTGTCGTACGCGCTATACGGCCTCATGACGGGTATGGTACGCATGCTAAGTTGTTTTTTGAAACTCAGACGCGGCGAGTGAGGTGGGCATGACAGCGCAGGATGCACCGGAGCCGGCCGCGGAGCGACGGGAGCGCACGTTCTCCTGGTCTGACCCGGCGGCGATCGCTGCTGCCGGTGCCGGGCTGAGCGGCGCCGAGTTCTTCGCCGCCATCGGCGCGGGCACGATCCCACCGCCGCCGGTCATGCGGGCCCTGGACTTCGACGGCGTTTCCTTCGGTGAGGGCCGTGCCGCCTTCCGGCTGACGCCGCGGGAGTTCCACTACAACCCGCTCGGCAGCGTGCACGGCGGCGTGTTCGCGACCATGGCAGACTCCGCGTGCGGCTGCGCCGTGCACACCATGCTCCCGGCGGGCGTCTTCTACACGAGCCTGGACCTGTCGGTGAAGTTCCTCCGCCCGGTCACGGTCCACACCGGCCCGATCACCGCCGAGGGCACCGTCGTCCACCTTGGCCGCCGCACCGCGCTCGCCGAGGCCCGGATCACCGACGCCGCGGGCAAGGTCTACGTCACCGCCACGAGCAGCTGCCTGCTGATCCGCCCCGACCAGCCGTCGCGCCAGGCCGGCTAGGACGGCTGGCCGGCTAGGGCGGCTGGCCGGCTAGGGCGGCTGGCCGGCTAGGACGGCTGGCCGGCTAGGACGGCTGGCCGGATCGTGTGCATTTGATCGCGGAAAACGGCCATTAAGTGCACACGATGACTTGGCAGCAGCCGGCCGACCGGGCATTGCGGGCCGCATGGGCGCAAGCCGGCGCCATCCCAGCCGCGACGCAGGAACAGGGCCGCGAGCCTGGCGGCCTGGGCGCAGCGGCGAGTGGTGACATCGAGCAGGCCGAAGCGCATGGTCGCGACATCGTCGCGGAACAGGTTGTCGTTATCCCGGCCGGCATCGGCCCACTTCTGCTCCGGCGGGTGGCTCGTCCTGCCGTCGAGCTCCACGCACAGCCGGTATTCGGCGTAGTAGTTGTCGAGGAAGCGAACGCCGCCTGCCAGCTCGCGCCGCACCTGACGGCGGGCCGGCGGCAGGCCGTGAGCACGTTCGACATCCCGAACGTACCGGCGTTCCAGCGGTGACATGACGCCGTCCTGCGCATCGGCGAGCGCTTCGGTCAGCAGGACACGCCACCGTATCCGGCTACGCGCCGCGAGGGCCTGTCGCAGCTGAGGGACGGAGGCGAGCCCGCGCCCGGTGGCGCGCGTTACCCAGCCGTAGGCGTCATCGAAGGTCCCAGCCGCGTCCACCAGGTCAAGCACGGTCTCGGCGACCGGGGTGCGCGGCAGCAGCCACGCCGGCAGCCGCTCGCTGGCGACGTTGCGCGACCGGTGCACGACGATCCCCGGAATCCCGTGATTCCTTGCGGGATTCCGCCCGGCCGGGACGGTGACATGGATCTTGCTGCTCGGCTTGTCAGTCAGCCGGTGAATCTCCGCCGCCGTCTCGTGGCTTAGCACCGCACCCGGGCCGGCGCGCACTACAGCGGCCCAGAGCTGAGCCTCGCGGGACGGGGTGCCGCTGAACGCGGCGTACGTCCCGTGGTGCAGCCGCTGCCAGGCTCCCGACCGCAGCCTGCGCGCTATGGCATGTCCGGACACTCCCTGGCCGCGAGCCTGCCGGCTACTCACCACGCTTGCCTGGAAGCTGAGCAGGTCCTGCCATGTGACCGAAAGTGAATGCTTCATAACACTCAGCATCCACAATCCGGCCCATGATCACAATTGGGAGCCCACCCGAATTATCGTGTGCATTTGATCGCGGAAAACGACCATCAAGTGCACACGATAATTCGATCTTGAATTTGATCTCGCTGGCATGGGCATGTAGTGGGGGCGGGGCATGTGGCGGGAGGCGAGGCGGGAGGCGAGGCGGGAGGCGAGGCGGGAGGCGAGGCGGGAGGCGAGGCGGGGCGGGGGGGTGGATTGGCACGCCTGGCCTGGTGCGTGGCCGACGGTGGTGGCCAATACTTGTCCTATGCGGCAGGTGCTGTGCCCGGTGCTCGTCGGGCGGGACGAGGAGTCACGTCACCTGCAGGCTGCCCTGGCCGCGGCGCGGGCGGGGTGCGGCGGTACGGTCTTCGTGGCCGGCGAGGCGGGGGTGGGGAAGTCCCGGCTTGTCCGTGAGATCGCGCGCACGTCACGCGAGCAGGGCCAGCTGACCGTGACCGGGCGGGCGGTGGCCGGAGGCGTGCCCGCGCCGTTCCGGCCGTTCGCCGAGGCGCTTGCCTCCGCCGCCAGGGCGGGGCGCCTGCCAGGGAACGGTGAGCTGGATCCGTTCCGTTCCGCGCTTGGCCGGCTGGTTCCGCAGTGGCGCAAGCCAAGGGACGGGCCGGGCGATGACTCGCTGGTGTTCCTCGGTGAGGCGGTGCTGCAGCTACTGCGCGTGCTGTCCGGCGATGCCGGGTGCCTGCTCGTGCTCGAGGACCTGCACTGGGCCGACCGGGAGACGCTGGCGCTGCTCGAGTACCTGGCCGACAACCTGTCCGCCGAGCGGGTGCTGTGCGTGGGCACGCTGCGCGGCGAGGAAGGCGGCGCGGCGGCCGGGCTTGCCGGGGCGCTCAAGGCCCGCGGCTCAGCGGCCGTGCTGCCGCTTGACCGGCTGGACGTGGCGGCTACCGCCCGAATGGCGCTGGCCTGCGTCGGTGCCGCCGAACTGCCTGACGTGGTCCAGACGGTGGTGGCGGAGCGCGCCGAGGGCCTGCCGTTCCTTGTCGAGGAGGTGCTCGCAGGCCTGATCGGCGACGGGACGCTGACCGAGCGGGACGGCTACTGGCAGGCGGGCGACCTGGCCGGACCTGGGGTGCCCGCCACGTTCGCCGATGCGGTGGGACGACGGCTCGACGGGCTAGATGCCGACGCCCGGCGCGTGGTCTGCGCGGCCGCGGTCATCGGCCGCAGGTTCGACTGGGCGCTGCTCGGCCGGGTGACCGGCCTGCCGGACGCCGCCGTGGTCGCGGCGTTGCGGCGGGGCGTGGGCCTGCAGCTGGTCGCGGCCGACGGTGACAGCTTCCGGTTCCGGCACGCGCTCACCCACGAGGCGGTACTTGCGGGGCTGCTTTCGCCGGAGCGAGCGCTGCTCGCCGGGCAGGCACTTGCCGCGGTGGAGGCGGCGCACCCCGGCCTGCCGGGAACGTGGTGCGTGCTAGCGGCCGAGCTTGCCGAGGAGGCGGCGAACAAGGCGCGGGCGTGCGCGCTGCTGCTCGAGGCGGGCAGGCGCGACCTGGCGGTGGGCGCACTGGCCAGCGCCGAGCACACGCTGCTCCGAGCGCGGGCCCTGATCGGCACGGATGACCCGGTGCTCGGCACCGGAGTCGACGAGGCGCTGACCGAGGCGTTCGCCCTGTCGGGCCAGGTGGACCTGGCGATCCAGACGGGCAGGCGGCTGCTTGCCCAGCTGGGCGGCCCAGCGTCGCCACGGGCCGGAGCGCTGCACCTGGGGATCGCGCGGGCCGCGATGGCCGGCGCCCGCTGGGCGGAGGCGGCTGCGAGCGTCGAGGTCGCCCGCGGTTCACCCGGCGCCGATTCCGCTCAGGTGGACGCGTGCGCGGCGCAGGTCGCGGTCGGCCGGGGTGACCTGGCCGAGGCTAACCGGCTCGCCAGGGCAGCCCTGGACGCGGCAGAGCGCGGCGGGATGCCGGAGGTGACGTGCGAGGCGCTCGAGGTGCTCGGCCGGGTCGCCAGGCAGCGTGACCTCGACGCCGCCGAGCGATTCTTCGCGCAGGAGGACGCGGTGGCCAGAGCGCGCGAGCTGCGGCTGTGGCAGCTGCGGGCGCTGCACGAGCTTGGCACGATCGACCAGTTGCGCACCGAGAGCACGGCCCGGCTGGAGCAGGCACGGGAGCTGGCCGTGGACCAGGGCGCTCTCGCGCTGACCGCGACACTTGACCTGCAGATCGCCGCCGGTCTTAACAAGCAGTTCCGCCCCGGTGATGCGATGGAAGCAGCTAACCGGTGCGAGCAGGCATCGCGCCGGTTCCACCTGGCGACGCTGCCGATGGCACTGATCTTCCAGGCCACCGCGCACGCGATCCGCGGTGAGCGCGATGCCATGGAGGCCAGGATCGCCGAGGCGACCGCGCTGGCCCCACAGGACCCGGACGTGACGGGCTGCGCGTGGGGGCACTGCCGGGCCACCTTCTCGCTGCTTGCCGAGGACCTGGAGCAGGCCCACGCGCAGATGACCACCGGGGCCGGGCTGCTGCTTAGCTCGCCCGCGACGATCGCGCCGCCGTTCCTTGGCCTCTGGCCGCTGCTCGGCGCCCTGCTTGACAGGGACGCGGCGGCGGGTGCGGCCCGGGTCCGGGCCGCCCACGGCACCCGGCACCTGGTGGTCGGCTCCCTGCTCGGCTACGCGGACGCCATCCTCGCCGGCCGGGAAGGCAAGACGGAAGCGGCGGCGACCACGTTCGAAGCCGCGGATACCCAGATGGGACCGCTTGTCGCCTGGTACAGGCACTACGCAAGGCGCCTGGCCGCGCAGGCCGCGCTCGCCGACGGGTGGGGCGACCCCGTTGGCTGGCTGCGGGAAACCGTCGGTTACTTCGCCGCCCGTGGTGATGACCGGGTGGCCGCCGCCTGTCGTGGCCTGCTGCGCGAGGCGGGCGCGCCTGTACCGCGACGGCAGGCAGGAAGCGACGGGCTGCCCGGCCAGCTGCGGGCGATCGGCGTGACCGAGCGCGAGGCCGACGTGCTGCTGCTGGCCGCCCGGGGCCTGGCCAACAAGGAGATCGCGGCCGAGATGTTCCTGTCGCCGCGCACCGTGGAGAAGCACGTGGCCAGCCTGCTCGCCAAGACCGGCAGGCGCCGCTCGCAGCTTGCCGTGTACGCCGCCGGGCTTGACTGGCAGCCGGATAGTTAACCGGGTATCCGGCCAGGCTTAACTGGGTAGCCGCCGCCACGCAGGCCGGGGGCCGCCGCGGCGCCGATTGGGTGCGCGCACCGATGTGGCCGTTACCCGCCGCGAGCCACGATGCGGTCATGCGGGGACATCAGGCTTCCCCGCCCGCACACAGGAGGCATCCTCATGGCCGCCGTTGATGAAGCGAAACTCAATGAATTCCTCGGCCAGTTCGTGGCCGACCTCGGCGCGACCGCCAACGCCGCGATGGTGGTCATCGGTCACCGGCTTGGGCTCTACCGGGCGCTGGCCGACGCACCGCCGCTGACCGCGGCGGAGTTCGCGGAGCGGACAGGGACGACGCCCAGGTACGTCGCCGAGTGGCTCGCCGCCCAGGCGGCCTCCGGGTACGTCACCGTGACGGACGGCGAGCGGTTCACCCTGTCGGCAGAACAGGCGCTCGCGCTCGCCGACCCGGACGGCCCGGTGTACCTGCCTGGCGCGTTCGTGCTCGCGCTAGCCTCGCTGCGCGCCGAGCCGCGGATCAGCGAGGCGTTCCGCACCGGCGCCGGACTGGCCTGGCACGACCAGGACAGCGAGGTGTTCGACGGGTGCGAGCAGTTCTTCGCACCTGGCTACCGTGCCAACCTGGTCCAGTCCTGGATCCCCGCACTTGACGGGGTGGAGCCCAAGCTGCAGGCCGGGGCGAAGGTCGCCGACGTCGGCTGCGGGCACGGGGCCTCCACCCGGATCATGGCGCAGGCGTACCCCGCCTCGACCTTCACCGGCTATGACTACCACGCCGCCTCGATCGAGCGCGCCGCCAAGGCCGCCGCGGACGCGGGGCTCGGCGAGCGCGCCCGGTTCGCCGTCGCGCCCGCCGACCAGTTCCCTGGCACCGGGTACGACCTGGTCACCGCGTTCGACTGCCTGCACGATATGGGCCACCCGACGGCCGCCGCCGCCCACATCCGCCAGGCGCTCGCACCCGACGGCACGCTGCTGCTCGTGGAGCCCGCGGCCGCCGATGACCTGGCCGGGAACCTCAACCCTGTCGGCCGACTCTACTACGCCTTCTCCACCCTGTTGTGCGTGCCGAGCGCGCTGGCACAGGAACCGGACGTGGTGCTCGGCAACCAGGCCGGGGAGGCGCGAACCAGGCAGGTACTCAACGAGGCGGGATTCACCAGGTTCCGCCGCGCCGCCCAGACGCCGTTCAACCTCATCTACGAGGCGCGGCCATGAGCATGCCGCGCGCCGTGCACGGCGCGGGCGCCCGCGCAGCGGCCGGCACCGAGGTGCTGGCCCTGCCGGGCGCCCGGCTGGCCTACCAGGTGAGCGGTGCCGGGCCCGCCGTGGTGCTCGTTCACGGGTTCGGGCTCGACATGCGCATGTGGGACCCGCAGGCAGCTCACCTGGCGGCGCGTTTCCGCGTGATCAGGTATGACTGCCGCGGGTTCGGTGCCTCCGGGCCGTTCGATCCCGCCGTGCCGTATACCCACGCCGGCGACCTGCTCGCGCTGCTCGACCATCTGGCCATAGCAGAGGCCGTGCTTGCCGGGCTGTCGTTCGGCGGCCGGGTAGTGATGCAGGCTGCCCTGGCCGCACCGCGGCGCGTGCGGGGACTGGCACTGCTCGACGCGGTGCTCGACGACGTGCCCTGGGACGCCGAATCGGCCGCGGGACTCGCGGAGGCTGCCCGGCAGGCACGGCAGCACGGGCTGCTTGCTGGCCGCGCGGCCTGGCTGGCCCACCCCTTGTTCGCCACCACGCAAGAGCAGCCGGCGGTGGCCAGCGCGCTGGCGGACATGATCGCCGGGTACCCCGGGCAGCACTGGACCGGCCACGACCCGCACCGGCAAGACGAGCCGCGCCTCATCGAGGCACTGGAACAGCTCACCATGCCGGCCCTGGTGACGGTGGGCGAGCGGGACGTGCCGGGTTTCCGTGAAATGTCCGCCGTGCTCGCCCGCCGCATCCCCGGCGCCCGGTACCAGGTCGTGGCCGGCGCCGGCCACATGAGCAACATGGAACAGCCCGGCGCGGTCAACCGGCTGCTCACCCAGTTCCTAGACGAAACCAGCACACCGTGACCACCGGGAGGACCACATGAACACCACGCCAGCGACGCCAGTACCCGAGTCCGCCGCCCGCAGCGACCTGCTAGTCGATCCCGGATGGCTGACGGCCCGGCTGCACGATCCCGCCGTCCGGGTGGTCGAGGTAGACGTGAGCCGGGCCGCCCATGACCAGTGGCACATCGATCAGGCCGTCCTGTGGAACGTGTACACCGACCTGCGGGACGCGGACTACCGGCCCGTCGACGACGCGGCAGTGGGCCGACTGCTCGCCCGGTCAGGGATCCGGCCAGACACCACGGTCGTGCTCTACGGCTACGCGCCAGCGATGGGCCTGTGGCTGATGAAGCTGTACGGCCATCAGGATGTCCGGATACTCGACTGCTCCCGTGACACCTGGTACGCCGAGGGCCGGCCGTGCAGCAGCACGCCGACCGAGACAGCCGTCACCAGCTACCCACTGCCCGGGCAGGACAAGCGGCTGCGCGCGGACCACGCGGCGGTGCGCGACGCCATCGGCGCGCCGGGCAGCACCATCCTCGACGTGCGCAGCCAGGAGGAGTACCGTGGCGAGCGGTTCTGGCCGTCAGGCGGCATGGAGCCAGGGGGCCGCGCCGGGCACGTCCCCTCGGCGGTCCGCCAGCCCATCGACGGCCTCTATGACGACCGCGGGTCCTTCCGGCCCGCCGCCGAGCTGCGGGAAATGCTCTCCGCCGTCGATATTGACGGCGACGGCGAGCTGATCACCTACTGCACCATCGGCGGCCGGGCAAGCACCGCCTGGTTCGTCCTCGCCCAGTTGCTTGGCCGCGAGCACGTCCGCGTCTACGACGGCTCATGGGCCGAATGGGGCCGCATGCCCGACACCCCCGTCGCCCGCGAGCACGGCGGTTAGCTGGTCGTCGAGCGGCGCGGCGGTGAGCCGGTTGTCGATGACGGCGTGCGGCACGGCGGGGCTGTCATCGAGCCGCATCCGGGCGGTGAAGGCGGCGAAGTCCGCGAGCTTGCCCGTGTCCCTGCCGGATCCCCTGGCCGCCAGCCGCTGCCGCAGGGTCGCCGCGTCCGACCTGACCCAGACGAGCCGCACGTCACCGCCGCCGAGTTCGGCGGCCAAGTACCGCCAGCGGCAAGCGTCATGGATCTGCTTGGTGAACGGCCCGGACAGCAGCGCCGGGCAGCCGTGAGCACGTATCTCGCGGGCGGTCGCCGTCATCCCTGCGTACTCGTGCGCCTTGACGTGCTCGTCGTACCAGGGGCCCTCGCGCTCGCCGGGCGGCCGGCCCGCCGCGGCCAGGACCGCGGCGACGAACGGCCCGTACATGGTGTCCTTGTCAAGCAGGGCGGGCACCGGGTCGAGGCGGGCGAGCAGCAGCCTGGCGACCGTGCTCTTGCCGGCTCCCGGCGCCCCCGCCACCACCCACGCGCGCGCTTGGACGCTCATGCGCGCCAGCATAGGCGGCACCGCGGCACGGCCCGCGAGGTCCCGCGAGGTTTCGCGAGGTCCCGCGAGGTTTCGCGAGGTTCGCGAGGTTCGCGAGGTTCGCGAGATCCCGCGGGGCAGCCGCCAGCCGGTTGCCTAGGGCCTGCGGTTAGGGTTGGCGTGGCGGTAACGGTGCAGCTTGGAGGGCGATGAACGGAGCCGCGCGGGGGGCGCTTGAGATCGGTGCGCTTGGCGTCGTGTTCGGCGACCTCGGCACCAGCCCGCTGTACACCGTGCAGACGGTTTTCAGCCCGTCCGACCCGCACCGTGTCCAGGTGTCGACGCAGAACGTGTACGGCGTCGTCTCGCTGATCTTCTGGGCGATCATGATGATCGTCATGATCACCTACGTGACCCTGGTGATGCACGCCGACAACGACGGCGAGGGCGGGATCATGGCGCTGATCACGCTGATCCGCCGGTGGGGCGTGCCGAGCGGGCGGCGGACGGCGCTGATCCTTGCGGCGCTCGGCGTGTTCGGCGCCTCGCTGTTCTTCGGCGACAGCATGATCACCCCGGCCATCTCGGTACTCTCCGCGATCGAGGGCGTGCAGGTCGCGGCGCCGTCCGTGGGCAGCATCGTGCTGCCGATCACCGCGGTGATCCTGGTCGGCCTGTTCGTGCTGCAGCGGTTCGGCACGCGGGCGGTCGGGCGGCTGTTCGGGCCGGTGATGCTGCTCTGGTTCGTGGTGATCGCCGCCTGGGGCATCAAGGGCGTGGCAAGCAACCCGGACATCCTGCGGGCGCTGTCCCCCACGTACGCGCTGACCTTCCTGTTCGGGCACTTCGGCACGGCGTTCTTCTCGATGGCGGCCGTGGTGCTCGCGGTGACCGGCGCCGAGGCGCTCTACGCCGACCTGGGGCACTTCGGCCGCGGCCCGATCACCAGGGCCTGGCTGTTCGTGGTCTTCCCTGCCTGCGTGCTCAACTACATGGGGCAGGGGTCGCTCGTCCTGTCCCATCCGGCTACCGCGATCGCCAACCCCTTCTTCCTGCTCGTGCCCGGGTGGGCGCGGCTCCCGATGGTGGTCCTGGCCGCCGCCGCGACGGTCATCGCCTCGCAGGCGGTCATCTCCGGCGCGTTCTCGCTGACCCAGCAGGCCGCACAGATCGGGTACCTGCCGCGGCTGCGGATCGCGCACACCTCGGAGGAACGGGTCGGCCAGATCTACGTCCCGTGGATCAACTGGGCGCTGTGTGTCGCGGTGCTCGCGCTCGTCTTCACGTTCCGCACCTCGACCGCGCTCGCCTACGCGTACGGCGTGGCGGTCACCGGCACGATCACCATCACCACGCTGCTTTACTTCTACATCGTGCGCAGCCAGTGGAAGAAGCCGCTGTGGCTCGTGCTGCCGGGCGCCGCCGTGCTGATCGCCTTCGACCTGCTGTTCTTCGCCGCCAACCTGACGAAGCTGCCGCACGGGGCCTGGCTGCCGATCGTCATCGGCCTGCTGGTGTTCACCATCCTCACCACCTGGCAGAAGGGCCGGCATCTGGTCAGCAGGCAGCGCGAGCACGACGAGGGATCGCTGCGCGAGTTCATCGACCAGCTGCACGCGAAGCAGCCGCCGCTGCGCCGGGTGCCTGGCACCGCGGTCTTCCTCAACCGGGGCAAGGCCACCACGCCGCTCGCCATGCGCGCCAACGTGAAGCACAACCACGTGCTGCACGACCACGTGCTGATCCTGGCCATCGAGACGCTCCCCGTCCCGCACGTGGCGGGGCCCGGGCGGCTGGAGATCGACGACCTCGGCTACAACGACGACCGGATCTACCACGTCACCGCGCGCTTCGGCTACATGGACCCGCCCGACGTCCCCTCGCTGCTGCCGCTGCTGCGCGCGGCCGGGCAGCATGTGACGATCGACGCCGACGGCACCTCCTACTTCCTGTCGACCATCGAGGTGCGCCGGGGGAACACGCCCGGCATGAGCAGGTGGCGCAAGCGGCTGTTCGTCGCCACCACCCGGCTGACGGCGGACGCCGCCGAGTACTTCCGGCTCCCGCGGGAGAGCACCGTCATCATGGGCTCGCGCATCGAGCTCTGACAAGCCGCGGCGAATCCCGGTGCCTGCCGGAGTCGGCCGCCGCCGTTCCGTGTGATCCAAATGCTTATGCGGAACGGTGGCGTGGTTCCCAGGTAACCCGGCCGCGCCGGCCTGGCCGGCGGCCGCGGCGTGGAACGCGTCAAGCGCCTCCCTTGGGGTCTCGTAACGCGCGTCCGGGTCCAGGGCCTTGCCGATACCGAAGCTGTCCAGTTGCCGCTGTACCTGGGGAAGCACGGTGCTCACCGCGAACCGCACGTGCCGCTCCTTGGCGAGGTCCACCGCCCTGGCAAGGACGCTGGACGCGGTGTAGTCGATGTCCTCGACGGCCGCGCAGTCGAGGACGAACCAGCGCGGCGGCCCGCCGTCTTCGACGAGGGCGCGCAGGTCGGCGAGCAGCTTGGCCGCGTTGGCGTAGTAGAGGCTGGTGCCGAACCGGTAGATGACGAGCCCCTCCTCCGTCCGCGCGCCTGGCGTCACGGGGATCGGCTGCCAGTAGCCGGCCTGCGACTTCACGAGCACGTGGTTGAGCGGGTTGTAGCTGTGCCGCAGGTGGTCGACGACCGAGGCGACGACGGCGACCACGATGCCGTACTCCACGCCGAACACGACCACCGCGGCCGCGGCGAGCAGCGCGACCACGAACTCGTCCCGGCGCATGGCGAGGATGCGCCGCAGCTCCTTCAGGTTGATCAGCTCGACCGCGATAAGGAAGACGATCGCGGCCAGTGCGGCCCGCGGCAGGTAGGCGAGCGGCCCGGTGAGCAGCGCCGCGGTGAGGAGCACCACGGCGGCGGCGGTGAGCTGTGCGAGCTGGCTCCGTCCGCCCGCGCTGTCCACCATCTGCGCCTTGGTGGGGCTGCCGTTGACCACGAAGGTGCGCGAGAACGCGGCCGCGACGTTGGCCGCGCCGAGCGCGCTCAGGTCATCGGGGACGCTGAGCTGCTCGTCGTACTTCGCGGCGTAGGCGCGCGAGGTCGCCGTGCTCTGCGCCAGGATGACCACGAACATGGCCGTCGCGGTGCCGAGCAGCCTGGTGGCGTCGGCCCGGTCGAGCGCGGGCAGCGCGAGCGACGGCAGCCCGCGCGGCACCGTCCCGACCACGGCCACGCCGTGACTGGCCAGGTCGAACAGCCGGCTGGCGGCGATCGCGAGCACGACGGCGATCAGCGCGCCAGGGATCCGGCGGGTGACCGCCCTGGCACCGAGCACGAGCGCGATCACCCCGGCCGACACCGCCACGTCGGTGCCGTGGGCGGCGGCGACCCCGCCGAGCGCGTGCACAAGCACGGGCACCGGCTCGCTGCCGTGCACGGTGCGGCCGAGCATGTCGGGCAGCTGGCCGATCGCCACCTGAACCCCGACGCCGGCCAGGAACCCGACGAGCACCGTGCGGGACAGGAAGTTCGCGAGGAAGCTCAGCCTGGCCAGCCGGGCGAGCAGCAGCAGGAGCCCGGTGAGCAGCGCGGCCAGCCCGGCCAGCCGCACGTAACGCGCGGAGCCAGGGACGGCAAGCCCGGCCAGTGCCGCGGCCATGATGGCCGCGGTCGCCGAGTCGGCCCCCACCACCAGGTGCCGCGAGGAGCCGAGGACGGCGAAGACGGCCATCGGAAGCACGAGCGTGTACAGGCCGGTGACCAGCGGCATCCCGGCAATGCGCGCGTAGCCGAGCACCTCGGGGATGCCGAGCGCGGCAAGCGTGACTCCGGCAAGCACGTCCGGCCCGACCCGCGAGCGCGGCAACGGCAGCAGCCCGCCGAGGACAGGCAGGCGGCGCACGTGCAGCCGCCGCAGCAGGCTACGCGTGCCGCCTGCGGGCCGCTTGGCCCCGCCGCCGGCGGGGTCAGGGCTGGAAGACAATCCGGCCGGTGGTGGAGCCGGCGCCGAGACGGCGCAGCGCGTCGGGCACGCCGGACAGCGGCAGCCGCTCGGAGACAAGCGTGCGGATCAGCCCGGCGTCGGCCAGCCGGGTCAGCTCGGCGTGGCAGTCGGCGACGGACTCCGGGTCGACCCGTGCGTACAGGCCCCAGTGCAGGCCGAGGATCGAGTAGTTCTTCACGAGCGCGTGGTTCAGCGCGGTCGTCGGTATGGTCCCGCTGGTGAAGCCGACCACCACGATCCGGCCCTCGAAGGCGATGCACTTGGTGGACCGTGCGTACGCGTCGCCGCCGACCGGGTCATAAACGACGTCGGCGCCGCGTCCCCCTGTGGCCTCCTTGACCACGGCCACGAAGTCCTCCGCGTAGCGGTCAACCACCACGTCAGCGCCGAGTTCCCTGGCCACGGCGGCCTTCTCCTGGCCGCCGACCACGCCGATGACCCGCGCGCCCGCGGCCTTGCCAAGCTGGACCGCGCCGCTGCCGACGCCGCCCGCCGCCGCGTGCACGAGCAGCGTCTCGCCGGCCACCAGGTGCGCCCGCCGGTGCAGGCCGAACCACCCGGTCTGGTAGGTAACAAGGAACGGCGCCGCCTCGGCGTCGTCAAGCGCCGCGGGCGCGGAAAATGCGCCAGGCGCGCCCATCACGGCATACTCGGCGAACGCGCCGTACGGCAGGGCCGCGCTGCCGATCACCCGGTCACCGGGGGCGAAGCCGGCCACGTCCCGCCCCAGCTCGACGACCTCGCCGCACAGCTCAGACCCGGGGGTGAACGGGAGCGGCGGGCGGACCTGGTAGTTGCCCTGGATCATCAGCGCGTCGAAGAAGTTCGCGGCGGCCGCGCGCACCCGGACGACGAGCTGCCCGGGACCTGCCACCGGGCGCGGCACCTCGGCCAGCTCGAGGACGTCTTCCGGCTCGCCGAGCCGGCTTGCCTGCCAGGCTTTCACTTGCCCTCCTCCGCCTTCCGCGCCTTCTCTTCCGCCTCTTCGACCCGCTGCTGCAGCCGCGACATGCCGCGCAGCCACCGGTCGGTGTCCGTGGCCCGCTGCACGTAGTAGTCGTGGACTTCGGGATGCGGCAGGACGAGGAAGCTGCCGTCGGCCAGCGCGGCCGCCAGCGCGCCGGCCACCTGCTCTGGCTCGATCGCGGCGCCGGCGAGCACCACCTTGCCGGCCCGCCCGGAGTTGGCGAGCATCTGGGTCCGCACTCCCTGCGGGCAGACGCAGTGCACGCTCAGCCCGCGGTGCTGGTACGTCGCGGCGAGCCATTCCGCGAAGCCCACCGCCGCGTGCTTGGTCACCGAGTAGGGTGCCGAGCCGAGCATGGTCAGCAGGCCCGCGGCCGACGCGGTGACGACGAACGTGCCAGAACCGCGCGCCAGCCAGCCGGGCAGCAGTGCCCGCGCCGCGCGGACGTGCGCCATCGTGTTGACCTCCCAGGCGCGCTGCCACACGTCGTCCGGGGTCTGCGGGTCCGTTCCTCCCCCGGTTCCTGCGTTCGAGCAGTAGATGTCGATCTCGCCGAGGAAGCCGGCCGCTGCCTGGACGAGCTCAGCGACGCCCCGCTCGCTCCCGGCGTCACCGGGGACCGCGAGGCCGCCAGTCTCGGCGGCCACCGCCTCGGCCGCCGCCGCGTCCAGGTCGTTCACCACTACCCGCGCGCCGTCTGCGGCGAGCCTGCGCGCCATTGCCCGGCCGATGCCGCCGCCACCGCCGGTGACCACGGCGCCGGCTCCGCTCACGATCGTCATGAGCGAACCATACCGATTCCGGTTCGCCGCGCCCATGGGTGGGCGCGGCGGCTCGGCGAGCGATGATTGCGGCAACGAGCCGCCTGCAGCCGTATCGCTGCCACAACCATCCGGGGCGGGCCGCCCGCCGGTTAGCCGACGCGGTCGCGGATGTGGGCGGCGAGCGGGATCTCCTCGCGCAACTGGGGATCCGGCACGGGCTCGCCAAAGGTGACGGAGATCGGGAGCACGCCGGCCCAGACGTCAAGGTCGTAGTCCTCTGGCTCGTCCGCGGGCATGCCGGCCCGGGTCTTGACCGAGGCCTCGGCCAGGGGGAGCGACAGCACCGCCGTGGCCGCCATCTCCTTCCTGGTGGGCTGCCGCGCGGCCGCCCAGCGGCCGGGGATGAGGTGGTCGGTGATGAGCCGCAGCGCCTGCCAGCGCTCGTCCTCGTCCCTGACGATGGCCGCGGTGCCGAAGATGACCGCGCTGCGGTAGTTCACCGAGTGGCTGAACACCGACCGGGCGGCGACAAGGCCGTCCACGTGCGTCACCGTCACGCAGACCCGCTTACCGTCCGCCGCACGGAACGCGCCGTTGGCCGAGGACCCGTGCAGGTACAGCGTGTCGCCCTCGCGGCCGTACGCGGTGGGCAGCACCACCGGGTCGCCGTCGGCGACCACGCCGAAGTGGCAGATCAGGCCGGCGTCGAGTACCTCGTAGAGCGCGGTGCGGTCGGTCGCGCCGCGCTCGTGGTGCCTGCGCAGGGTGGTACGGGGGGTACTGGACAAAGGCGTGGTCTGCGTGCTCATGATCCCGTAGCCTAGGCGGCAAGTGGACTGGCGCAAATAGCCACTCGTGGAGAAGTTTCGATGACCACCTTGCCGGCCGGCCTGCCGGTCGTCGTGGACCGCGCGGGCGGTACACCGCTCGCCGCCCAGATATCCGGCCAGCTCGAGGCGGCCGTCACCGCGGGAGTGCTGCGCGCGGGCGACCGGCTGCCGTCAAGCCGTGACCTCGCGGCCACCCTCGGCGTCAGCAGGACGGTGGTCACCAACGCCTACGCCCGGCTGTTCGCCGAGGGCTGGCTGGAGGGCCGCCACGGCTCTGGCACCTACGTGGCCGACGTCACCACGCCCTCCGTCAGCGCGCCGGCCCTGGGGCCGGGCCGGGAGAGCGGCCTCGGGTCCGCACCGCTCAACGTCACCGATGCCCCGGAACGCAGGCGTGTTCCACCCGGCCGGCCCGTTACCTCCGCCGACCGGGTTGCGGCCGGGGACGGCACCGGCGGGCCGGACTGGCGCACCGCGGTCCACGTCCGCCGCCCCGGCCTCATCGACCTGCAGCCCGGCATCTCGTGGGCGGACGGGATCGAGCCTGCCGCCTGGCGGCGCGCGTGGCGGCAGGCGGGCACGCACCTGCCGTCCCGCTGGCCTGACCCGCACGGGCTGCCCGAGCTCCGCGCGGAGATCGCCGCCTACCTGCGCAGGTCCCGCGGCCTTGCCGTCACGCCTGCGCAGGTCCTGGTCACCCAGGGGGTGTCAAGCGGGCTCGCGCTGCTCGCGGACGCGCTGCTCGCGCCCGGCGACAAGGCCGGCGTCGAGGAGCCCGGCTACGCCACCGGCCGCGAGGTGCTGCGCCGGGCGGGCGCCGAGGTGGTGACCTGCCGGGTCGACGCGCACGGCATCGTACCCGGTGAGCTGCCCGGCGACCTGCGGCTGCTCTACACCACGCCCGCTCACCAGTACCCGCTCGGCGGCCGCCTGCCGGTGAGCCGCAGGCAGGCGCTCGTCGCGTGGGCGCGGGCCGCCGGCGCGGTCGTCGTCGAGGACGACTACGACAGCGAGTTCCGCTACGACGTCGGCCCGCTGCCCGCGCTGCACAGCATGGACCCGGACGTCATCGTCTACCTGGGTACCGCGTCGAAGGTCATCGCCACCGCCTTCGGCGCCGGCTGGCTGGTCGCACCCCCCGCGCTCGTCGACGAGCTCGCGGCCCTGCGGCCGCGCATCGGCGTCCGCATACCCGAGCCGGTGCAGCACGCCGTGCTCGCGCTGCTGCGCTCGGGTGACCTGGAGCGGCACGTACGCAAGATGCGCCTCGAGTACGCCCGCCGCCGCGCCGCCCTCGTCGAGGGCCTGACGCACGGGGACGGGGACGCCGTGGCCCCGGGCGCGGACCGGGTGCCGTTCCGGCTGCTCGGCGATACCGCCGGGATGCACGTGGTGCTAGAGCTTCCCGCCGGCTACCCGGCCGCCTGGCTTGTCGACGCGGCCGCAGAGCGCGGCGTGGCGGTCTACCCGCTCGACCGGTACTTCGCGGGGCCGCCCACGATGAGCGGCCTCGTCCTCGGCTACGGCACGGCCACGCTGCCCCAGGTCCGCCGCGCGGCCGCCGCGCTGTCCCGGCTGCTGACCAGGCTCCAGTAGGCCGCGCGGCGCGGCGCGTCAGGCGGCGCGGCGGTGGACCAGCCAGATGGTCACGGCGATGAGCAGCGCCGCAAGTACCAGCAGCCAGCCGCCCTCGATCCACTGGAACGGCCAGAACCGGGTGGCCGGCTGGAAGCTGGTCCACGGCGCGTAGCCGTGCGGGGCGAGGCACTGCGCGAACGGGTTCGCCGAGGAAGGCGGCCCGCCAGGGCCGCCGATGCCGCCGCCCTTCCCCCCTGGCCCCTGAGGGAAAGAACACGCGTTGAGCAGGCTGTCGGGCGGGTTGCCGGCGAAGGCGAACCTGCCGTCCTTGGTCCACCACTGGCCGATGATCCACGCGGTGCCCGGCACGTTCGTGTCGCTGCTGACCAGCGGCGTCAGATAGTGCTCGCGGAGGAAGGCCGCGGCCACGACGGCGAGCCCGGCGTAGACGGCCAGGGTGGCGACGATCGCGGGGACGACCCGGCGGATGAGCATTCCGGCCAGGGCACCGATGGCGAAGGTGGCGACCGTCCAGGCGGGGAACGTCACCTCGCGCAGGCTGAACACGACCGCGAACGGCGTGTTTCCGTAAATCCCCAGTTCCTGATTGCCGGGGGCGAGAAACGGCTGGTAACACCAGGACACCAGGGCGCCGAACGCGCAAGTCGCGGCGGCCAGCACGACCGCGAGCGGCACGAGCTTTGCGAGGGCCCAGCGCCATCGGCCGAAGCCCTGGGTCCAGGCGAACCGGAAGGTCCCGGTCTCCAGCTCCCTGGCCAGCAGCGGCGCCCCGACGAATGCCCCGATCAGGGCGGGCAGCAGCTGCAGCAGGACGGACGGGATCGACATGGCATTCCACGTGCCGTTGAACGTGGTGGCAAGGTCTTGGCAGGCGGGCGCGCTGGCCGGGCGACAGGCGGTCACGGCGGCGTAGTCGTGGTGCACCGACGTGCCGGCGATCCACAGCCACCCGGCGAGGCCGCCAAGCAGCACGGCCACGGCGGCGAGGGCGTAGCGGTGCTGCCGCCAGGTGACCCCGGTCATCCGCCGCCACGGTATCGGCCGCGGACTGGTGTCGTCGTCCGGGCGGGCGGGCGTGGTCAGCGCGGTCATCGCGTCACCGCCGGCCTGGTCGCGCGCATCAGGCGGCCCGGCGGCGGACGAGCCAGATGACGGCGGCGACGAGCAGCACCGACAGGGCGAGCAGCCAGCCGCCCTCGATCCACTGGAACGGCCAGAACCGGGTGGCCGGCTGGTAGCTGGTCCACTGCGTGTAGCCGTGCTGAGCCAGGCACGGCGCGAAGCCGAGGGGCCCGATCTTGTCCTGTGGAACGTTGGAGCAGAGCTGGTTGACGAGGCTGTCCGGCGGGTTGCCTGCGAAGGCGAACCGGCCGCCCTTGGTCGTCCACTGGCCGATGGTCCACGCAGTGCTCCCGCCAGGCAGGCTGATGTTGATGTTGCTGGTGACCAGCGGGGTCAGGTAGTGCTTGCGGAGGAACGCCGCGACCGCGAAGGCGAGCCCGGCGTACACCGCCAGGGTGGCGACGATCGCCGGAACGACCCGGCGGATGAGCATCCCGGCCAGGGCCGCGATCGTGAAGGCGGCCAGCGTCCAGGCGGGGAACGTGACCTCGCGCAGGCTGAACAGGTTACCGAAGGGTGATGCTTCGTATAGGCCGGGGATCTGACTGTTGGCGCCGGATTCCGGCTGGAAGTACCAGGACACCAGGGCGCCGAACGCGGCGGTTGCGGCGGCCAGCACGACCCCGAGCAGCACGAGCTTTGCGAGGGCCCAGCGCCACCGGCCGAAGCCCTGGGTCCAGGCGAACCGGAAGGTGCCGGTCTCCAGCTCCCTGGCGAGCACCGGCGCCCCGGCGAACGCCCCGATCAGCGCGGGCATCACTTGCAGCAGGACGCCCCCGGCCCCTTTACTCCCCATGAATTTATCGGTGGCGCTGCCGTTGAAACTGACGACCAGGTTCACGCAGGCGGACGAGTTCACTGGATGGCAAGCGACCGCGGCGGCGTAGGCGTTGTGCAGCGACGTGCCGGCCGTCCACACCCACACGGCGAGTGCGCCGAGCAGCACGACGACGCCAACCAGCGCGTAGCGGTGCTGCCGCCAGGTGACGCCGGCCATCCGCCGCCACGGCAGCGGCCGCGGGCTCAGGTCCGCGCCCGGCTGGGCCGGTATCGTTGGCGCGGTCACCGGGTCACCTCCGCCGGGGTCTCGCGCAGGTAGGTCAGGGCGAGTTCCTCCAGGCTGGCCTTTCCGTGGGTGGCGAGCAGGTCATCGACCGCTCCGGCCAGCCGCACCTGGCCACGGGACAGCAGGATGAGGTAGTCGGCCACCCGCTCAAGCTCGGTGAGCACGTGCGAGGACAACAGCACGGAAACCCCGTAGGCGGACGCGGCCGCCAGGACGGTGGCCATGAAGTCGTGCCTGGCGATCGGGTCGAGCATGGCTACCGGCTCGTCAAGCACGAGCAGCCGCGGTCGGCGGGCCAGCGCCAGGGTCAGCGCGAGCTGTGCCTGCTGCCCGCCGGACAGCTTCCCCGCCCTTCGCTTCGGCGGGATGCCGAGATCCTCTAGCCGGGCGTAGGCATACGACTTGTCGAAGCGCCGGTTCAGGGTGCGGGTTATGTAGATCATGTCCGCGACCGACAGTGTCTTGTACAGCGGGGTGTCCTGCGCCACGAACGCGATCCCGTCAAGCGCGGCGGGCGACCCCGCCCGGCGGCCGCCGAGCACGGTGACCGCGCCCGCCGACGGCGTCGACAGGCCCACCGCCAGGTTGAGCAGCGTGGTCTTGCCCGCCCCGTTCGGCCCGACAAGCGCCGCCACGCGCCCGGCGGGGATCTCCAGCGTGCACTCGCGCAGCGCCCACGTACGGCCGTAGCGCTTGCCCAGGCCACTGGCCTCGACAACGTTCATCGATCTCCTCCTCGCGGAATCCGGTGTGTCCGCCGCCTACTGTCCCCGGATCCCAGCCGGGCTGTCTGCGCCCGCGGGGACGAACCGGTTCATCCGCGAGGATGAACCCAGGTCGCCGCGCGGATGATGCACATGGGCTGGCCGGGGGATACCGTCGAGGGCATGCAGGCTCTTAGGCGCTTGGCGGGTGGTGCCCCTGGAGTCATCGTCGATGCCGGGATCGGGGTAACAGGGGCCGGGCTGATCGCCGTCGCCACGTGGGGATCGCCCCGCCTGATCGGCAGCGAAGCGATCGCCGGACCCTCGTGGCTGCTGGCGCTGCTGCCACTGCTCATGGGCGCGGCGCTGGTGCTGCGCCGCCGCGCGCCGCTGGTGATGTGGCTCACGATCTGGGCTGGCACAGCGCTGCTTTGCCTGCTCACCGACAACTTGGTGCGGGGCGTGGCGTTCGGGTTCGTGCTATTCGGCGCCGCCTACTCGCTGGGCGCGCACGCCAGCTTTCGCCGCGCGGTCGCTGGCCTCGTCCTCGCCGCCCCGCTAGTGGGTGTGCTCAGCCACAGGGGCGAGCTGTCACTGGCCTTTTCGCAGGGTGAGGGTGGCGGCGAGTCGGCCGTGGGATTGGCGTTGCTACAGCTTGGGGCGTTCTGGCTGGCCGGCGTGCTCGTCCACGCGCGCAGGCAGACCGCCGCGCTTGCCGCACGGAGCGCCGCCGTGCAGCGCCAGGCGGAGCAGGCCGCGGCGGCCGAGCGGGCGCGGATCGGCAGGGAACTGCACGATATCGTCGCCCACCACCTCAGCGTGATCGTGCTGCAGGCGGCCGGCACCCGGGCGTCGGGAAAGCCGGCAGAAGCGACCCTGGAGAAGATCGAGAACAGCGCCAGGCAGGCTCTATCCGAGACCCGCCGCCTGCTCGGCGTCCTGCGCGACCCGGAGGAGGAGGCCAGGCTCGCACCGCAGCCGGGCATCGGCGACCTGGACGCGCTGGCCGCCAGCGTCCGAACGGCCGGCCTGCCGGTACACCTGGTCATCGACGGCGATCCGGCCGCGCTGCCCGCCGCCGTGGACGTGTCGGTGTACCGGATCGTCCAGGAAGCGCTGACCAACGTGCTCAAGCACGCCGGCCCGGCCCGCGCCGAGGTGACGATCGGCTGCGCAGCGGACACCGTCACCGTCGAGGTCACCGACGACGGAACCGCCGAGCCCAGTCGCAAGGTACCGGGCGGCGGGCACGGGCTGGCCGGGATGCGCGAGCGGGCCGCGGTATTCGGCGGTGAGCTGGCCGCCGGGCCGCGGCCGGGCGGCGGGTTCGCCGTCCGCGCCCGGCTGCCGCTCCGCGACGGCCTCCGGCCCGCGGGAGTCTCGTGATCAGCGTCCTGATCGCCGACGACCAGGACCTCGTCCGCGAGGGCCTGCGGATGTTGCTTGAAGCCGAGCCGGACCTCGCCGTCACCGGGGAGGCCGCCGACGGCAGCCAGGCCCTGACCCAGGCCCGGCTGCTTGACCCCGACGTGATCTTGATGGACGTCCGCATGCCCGTGATGAACGGCATCGAGGCGACCACCCGGCTCGTCCAGGCCGGGTCACGGGCGCGCATCCTGATGCTGACCACCTTCAACCTGGACGAGTACGTGTACCACGCGCTGAAGGCAGGCGCGAGCGGCTTCCTGCTCAAGGACGCGAGCCGCGACCAGCTGGCCGGCGCCGTGCGCGCGGTGGCCGCCGGCGAGACCCTGCTTGCCCCGGCCATCACCCGGCGGCTGATCGAGGACTACTGCAGCGGCCCCGCCCCTGGCACCCCGGTCACCGGCGGGGCCGGCGGCCTCAGCGAACGGGAGCTCGGCGTCGTCCGGCTAGTGGCGCAGGGCCTGTCGAACGCCGAGATCGCCGCCGGGCTTTACCTCAGCGAGGCCACCATCAAGAGCCACATCGCCCGCATCCTGGCCAGGCTCGGCCTGCGCGACCGGGTGCAGGTCACCGTCTTCGCCTACGAGCACGGCATTGTCCGGCCCGGTCATAACACCAAGCTCGGTGAGTAAGGCGGGTTGCCCGGCCGTCCAGGGCACGCTCGCCCGCGGTCGGCCGCGGATCAGCCGGTCATATCGAAGGCGCGTGACTAGCTGCTGACGCTTACTTGGCCGGCCCGGTGAGCGCGATCGTGACGCCGACGCCGACCATCGCAAGGCCGCCGGCCCCGCCGACGAGCGCGTACCGGCGCGGCGACCGCGCGAACCAGGCGCGGACCGTGCTTGCGGCCAGGCCCCAGGTGACGTCGGAGACCAGCCCCATGCTGACAGAGACCAGGGCGAGCAGCAGCATCTGCGCCGGGACGTTCCCCGCCCGGTCAACGAACTGCGGCAGGATCGCGCCGAACAGGATGTACGACTTGGGGTTGGTCACGCCGACGATGAACCCGTCACGCAGCGCGCGCCAGCCGTCGCTCGCGCCCGCCGCCGACGACATCGCCGACGCGAGCGAGTGCCGCCGCCTGACCGCCTGGACGCCGAGGAACACGAGATAGAGCGCGCCAGCCAGCTTGACCGCGGTGAACACCTCCGCGGAACGCTGCAGCAGCGTGCCGAGCCCCACCGCCACGCACGCGGCCACCACGTAGTTGCCCGCGGCGTGCCCGGCAGCGGTCGCGAACGCGGTGCGCCTGCCGTGCGCGAGCGCGCGCCCGATCACGAACAGCACCCCCGGTCCAGGAACGACGATGATGACGAGCGACGCGAGCGTGAAGCCGATCAGGTGCCCCGATGAGATCATGTGCCCATCATCGCCCGGTTTGGAGTGTGCTTGCACCCCGTCGGCGGCCGCACCGCCGGGTAACCACGCCGGGCCTGGCGGTGGCACTATCGAAGTGACGTACTCAGGTCGTCTAGGAGGTTGCCGTGCGGCTGGTCAGGTTCCATGCCGGAGATCGCCGTGCTCGCGCCGGGGTGCTCGACGGCGACACGGTGACCGAGCTAGCGGCGGCCGGGTCGCTCGGCGACCTGCTTGCGCTGCCGCTTGACCGGATACGCGCGGCCTGCGAGCACCCGGGGGGCGTGGTGCGCCCGGCCGCCGACGCGGAACTGCTTGCTCCGCTGGACGGCCGGATGGAGGTGTGGGCGGCCGGCGTCACCTACGAGCGGTCGCGCACCGCCCGGATGGCGGAGAGCGGGCAGTCCGCGGACGTCTACGACCGGGTGTACGCGGCGGAGCGGCCCGAGCTGTTCTTCAAGTCCGCGGCGTGGCGGGTCAGCGGGCCAGGCGAGCCGGTGTCCGTGCGGTCCGATTCCGTCATCGACGTCCCCGAGCCCGAGCTTGCCGTCGTGCTCAGCGCGGCGGGCGAGGTGGCCGGCTACACCATATGCAACGACATGAGCTCACGGTCCATCGAGGGCGAGAACCCGCTGTACCTGCCGCAGGCCAAGATCTACCGCGGCGGCTGCGCGGCCGGCCCGTGGATCGTCCCGGCCTGGGCGGTTCCCGACCCGTACGCGCTGACCATCGAGCTGACGATCGCCCGCGGCGGCGCGGTGGCGTGGGCGGGCAGCGCGAGCACCGCGGCGTTGCACAGGAAGATCGACGAGCTGGCCGCCTGGCTGTTCCGTGAGGACGAGTTCCCCGCCGGGGTGATCCTGTCCACCGGCACCAGCCTGGTGCCCGACCTGCCGTTCACCCTGGAGGCCGGCGACGAGGTCCGCATCCGCATCTCGGGGATCGGCGAGCTGGTCAACCCGGTGGTGCGCGGCAAGGCCGCCTTGTTGAGTCGCGCAACGTAAGGTAAGTTACCCGTCAGTCACATATTCGTTCCGACGTCGGTGGAGGCGACAGTGCGCGACGTGCTAAACCCGTGGGCGAACCCGGTGACCTGGGCCGTCCCGTTCTTCCTCCTCTTCATCGGCATCGAGCTCGCCGCGCTCAAGTGGCTCGACCACGACGACGTGACCGGATATGCGCCGAAGGACGCGTCGACGTCGATCATGATGGGCCTTGGGTCGCTTGCCAGCACCCTGGCGCTGAAGGCAGCCGCGTTCTTCGTCTACATCGCGCTGTACCTGTACGTGGCGCCCTGGCACCTGCCGATGCGCACCTGGTGGTCCTGGGTGCTCGTCATCGGCGGCGTGGACTTCGCCTACTACTGGCAGCACAGGTTCGTGCACAGGGCCCGGGTCGGCTGGGCCGCGCACCAGGCGCATCACTCCTCCGAGTACATGAACTTCGGCACCGCGCTGCGGCAGAAGTGGAATCCCTGGTTCGACTTCTTCTTCTGGCTGCCGCTGCCGCTGCTCGGCGTCGCGCCGTGGGCGATCTACTTCGCCTACGGCATCAACCTCGTCTACCAGTTCTTCGTGCACACCGAGACGATCAAGAAGCTGCCGCGGCCGGTCGAGTTCCTGTTCAACACGCCGTCCCACCACCGGGTGCACCACGGCTCCGACCCGATCTACCTGGACAGGAACTACGCGGGCATCCTCATCATCTGGGACCGCATGTTCGGCACCTTCCAGCCAGAGCTCTTCCGGCCGAACTACGGCCTGGTCCACCCGGTCGACTCGTACAACCTCATCACGCTGCAGTACGGCCACTACGCCGCCCTGTGGCGGGACCTCAGGCACGCCGCGTCGTGGCGCGACCGGCTCGGCTACCTGTTCATGCCGCCGGAGTGGCAGCCACCGTCCGCCCGCACGGCCGAGGCCGAGCCCGTCTCCGCCTAGCATGACCTGACCGGGCGTCGCGCAGCAGTAAGCGGCCTGATCAAGTATGTCGTCCTGTCGTCCATCGCGCTCGTCAGCATGGACGACGTCGCGCCGGCCGCCGAGGTCATCGGGGACCGCTCGCTGCGCAGCCTGGACGCCATCCACCTGGCCACCGCGCACGAGCTGCGCACCGAGCTGACCGCGTTCGTCTGCTACGACAAGCGCCTGCTCGACTCGGCCCATGCGCTCGGGCTTACCGTAGCGGCCCCGGCGTGAGTCGGCTCTTCGAATTTTTGTGCTGATTCGGGCTAGGCATATCGGGCTGGCGCCTGGGAAGATGGGCCCGTGACTGGGACTGCCCCGTGACGGCGGAAGCACTGCACGGCAGGTTGAGACTGGCCCGGCTAGCCGAGCGGCAGGAGCTGCGGCTCGCGGCGGCGCTGTGGCGCGCCGACCGGCCGATGGCCGTGGGCTGGTGGGGGCTGCTCACCGCGCGCGGGCTGCTGCCCGCCTGCTTCGCGATCGCCGCCGGCGTGCTTGTCGCCGCGGTCGAGCGCGGCTCGGGCCTGGCGGCGCCGCTGCTCACGGTGGCGGTGGTGTTCGTTCTCATGCAGGTGCTCGGCCCGCTGCACACCGCGCTTTCCGCCAACCTGGGTGACCGGACGGCGGCGCGGCTGTACGACGAGATGACCGGGGCGTGCGTAGCGGTTCCCGGCATCGGGCACCTGGAAGACCCGGTGCTCGCCGCCGACCTGCAGATGGCGCGGGACTTCGACCGGGGCATGACCGGGCCGCCGCTGTCGATATCCATGGACTTCATCGCCGGCGGCCTGGTGGACATGGTGGCGGGCATCGCCCAGGCCTGCGTGCTGTTCGGCTTCGCCTGGTGGGCGCCGCCCGCGCTGGCGACGGGCTGGCTCGCGACGCACTGGCTGCTGCGCGAGAGCGCCGTCTGGCGGGACCGCAACACCGCGGAGGTGCGGCAGGCGCAGCGGGACGCCGACTACGCCTACCGGCTGGCCGTGGACCCGCCGGCCGCCAAGGAACTGCGGATATTCGGGCTGCCCGACTGGGTGCTCGGCCGGTTCCTCGCCAGCAGGCGGCGGCTGCACCGGCTGCAGTACGAGGCGACCCGGATGCGGGAGCGCTCGCTGCTGCTCAGCCTCGCGGTGGTGCTCGCGGTCAACGGGCTCGTGTTCTGGATGCTCGGCGCGGCCGCGCTCGACGGCCGGCTCGCGCTCGGCAGCCTCATCGCCTACGCCACCGCGGCCGCGGGCACGTCGATGATCGCGTTCGGCGGGCTGAACTGGGCGCTTGACGGCGCCGCCGCGCCGGTCGCGGCGGTCGGCAGGCTGACAGGAGCGATGGGCCTGGCGGGCACGGTCGCGTCGGGCAGCCGGCCGGCGATGAGCATGCCCGCCCGTCAGGTGAGCTTCAAGGACGTGACGTTCGCCTACCCGGCGAGCCCGGAGCGCCCGGTGCTGCGCGGGCTCAGCCTGGAGATCCCGGCGGGCAGCTCGCTGGCCATCGTCGGGCAGAACGGTGCGGGCAAGACCACCCTGGCCAAGCTCCTGTGCCGGCTGTACGACCCGCAGTCGGGCGCGATCGAGGTGGACGGCACCGACCTGCGCGACCTTGACCTCGAGTCGTGGCGCCGCCAGGTCACCGCGGTGTTCCAGGACTTCGTCCGTTTCGAGCTGACGCTGCGGGAGAACGTGGTGCCGTCATCTCCCGGGACGGCGATCCCCGGCAAGGCGGCCGCGCCGGACACGCCGGACACGGCGCTCGACGGCATCGTCACCGCCGCGCTCGCCGAGGCCGGGGCGGCGGGGCTCGCGGACCTGGACACGGTGCTCGCCAAGGGGTACACGGGCGGCACGGAGCTGTCTGGCGGGCAGTGGCAACGGGTTGCGCTCGCCCGTGCCCTGGCGGCCGTGCGGCTCGGCGCCGGCCTTGTGCTGCTCGACGAGCCGACGGCGCAGCTCGATGTCCGCGGCGAGACGGAGATCTTCGAGCGGATACTGGCGGCCACCCGGTCGTGCACCACGATCCTCATCTCGCACCGGTTCAACACGGTCCGGCACGTCGACAGGATCGCGGTGGTGGCGGACGGCGCCGTGACGGAACTCGGCAGCCACGACGAGCTGATGGCGCTGCGCGGCCGGTACTGGCGGATGTTCTCACTCCAGGCGGAGCGGTTCGCGACCGGGACGCCAGAGGAAGGCGAGGAGGAGGTGACCTTCGATGTCCTCTCCTGACCAAGACGCCGTGGGCAAGCTGCCGCCCGCGCTGCGGTCGATGTGGCGGCTGTGCCTGCTCGGCTTCCGGTACGAGCCGGCGCTGATGGGCGTCTCCTTCACGCTCGCCCTGGTCGCGGCCGTGCCCGACGCGCTGCTCGCCGTCTGGTTCAAGCTGCTCGGCGAGGGACTGCTCTCTCACGACCCGGGGCTGCTGCGCTTCGCGGTCGTCGCGCTCGCGGTCTCCGCGGTGGCGACCTGGCTGCTTGCCACCGTGTCCACCCGGATACAGCGCCGCTTCAGGGACAAGGTGACGATCGCACTTGAGTCGCACGTGGCGCGGCTGCAGGCCGGCATCGCCACGGTCGCGCACCAGGAGCGGCCGGAGTACCTGGACCGGCTGTCCGTGCTGCGCGATGAGACGTACACCCTGGACCACATGTACATGTCGGTCTTCTCCACCGCCGGCTGGCTGGTGCGGCTCGGCATCACCGTGGCGCTGCTCGGCTCGGTCAACCCGGTCCTGGTAACGCTGGTGCTGTTCGCCATCCCAACGGTGGCGGCCACCTCCTGGCGGCCCGCCGTGGAGCGCACCGCCCAGGAGCGCGGCGCGCAGTCAACCCGGCTCGCCGCGCACCTGTACCAGCTGTCCACCACCGCCTCGCCCGGCAAGGAACTGCGGGTGCTCGGCATCGGCCCGGTACTCGCGGGGCGGCGCCGGGCGGCGTGGGAGCGCTGGTACGGCCCGGTGGCGGCCGCCAGGTCGCGGTCCGCCCTCTGGTACGCGGGCGGCTGGGCGGTCTTCGCGCTCGGCTACGCCGGCGCGATCGCGCTCACCGCGACCGGGCCGCGGGCGTCCACCACCGGCGCGATCCTGGTGCTGACCGCCGGCTCGCGGCTGTCCTCCTACCTCAACGCCACGGTCGGCGAGATCGGCTTCCTGCGCGGCACCTGGATGGACGGCGCGCAGCGGCTCGCCTGGCTTGAGGACTACGCGCGCGCCGTGGCGCAGCGCGCGGACCAGCCCGCGCCTGACGGCATCGCCGAGGGCATCAGGCTTGAGCACGTCACGTTCCGCTACCCGGGCGCGAGCAGGCCCGCGCTCGACGACGTGGACCTGTTCCTGCCCGCCGGGTCGGTGGTCGCGGTCGTGGGCGAGAACGGCGCGGGCAAGAGCACACTGGTCAAGCTGCTCGCGAAGCTCTACTCCCCCACCACGGGCCGCATCCTGGTAGACGGCACGGACCTGGCCCGCGTCGACAGCGCGAGCTGGCGGGAGCGGCTGGCCGGGGCGTTCCAGGACTTCTTCCGCTTCGAGTTCCAGGCGGCGCACACCATCGGCGTCGGCGACCTGCCGCGGCTCGACGTCGAGCCCGCGCTCGTCACCGCGGCCGAGCGGGCCGGCGCGCAGGACCTGGTCGACGGACTGCCGGCCGGCCTGCGCACCCAGCTCGGGCCGACCTGGCAGGACGGGGTCGATGTCTCCTACGGTCAGTGGCAGAAGCTCGCACTGGCCCGCGGCTTCATGCGGGACGAGCCGCTGCTCACGGCGCTCGACGAGCCGACGGCAGCGCTTGACGCGGAGACCGAGCACCAGCTGTTCGAGCGGTACGCCGCCACGGCCCGCCAGGCACGGGCGAACGGCGGCCTGACCATCCTGGTGTCGCACCGGTTCAGCACCGTCCGGATGGCCGACCTCATCGTGGTGCTCGACGGCGCGCACGTGGCGGAGGCAGGCAGCCACGACGAACTGCTCGCCCGCGGCGGCCGCTACGCCGAGCTGTACCGCATCCAGGCGGCGGGGTACCAGTAAAAGGGTTACGCTGCCCCGCCGGACTCGTCGCGTGCGGAGCCGGGCTCGCGGTAGGCGGTCAGCGAGCGGGAGCCGCTGGCCAGGACGGTCGCGATGAGGGCGCGGACCGCCGGGCGCTCATCGGTCCGCGGGTTCGTCAGCAGCACCAGGTCGATGGTGCCGAGCTCGGGCAGCCGGTGGCCGGGGCCGAGGGTGGTGAGCTGGGCGGGCACCAGGCTTGCCGCCATCGCCGAGATGCCGATGCCTGCCGCCACGGCGCCGATCAGGCCGTTGACGCCGCGGCAGACGCAGGCGCTGCGAAACGGCAGCCTGGCGCGGTTCAGCGCGCGGCGCATCTCGGACCGGGAGATGCTCGGCGCAGGGTAGACCACGAGCGGCAGCGGGCGGGTCAGGTCGGGCCTGGTGGACGGCGTGCCCACCCACACCAGGCGGTCCCGCTTGACAAGCTGGCCGCGCTGCTCGCCGCTCGGGCGCTTGCCGATGAACACATCGAGCCTGTCGCCCTCGAGCCGCTGGTGCAGCAGCCCGCTCTGGTCCACCGTCAGGTCGAAGTCGACAAGCGGGTTGTCCCTGCGGAAGTCGCGCAGGATCTGCGGCAGCCGGGTGAGCGCGAGGTCGTCGGAGATGCCGATGCGCAGCCTGCCGCTCGGCCGTGACCCGCTGAAGTAGGCCGCCGCCTGCTCATTGGCACCGAGGATGTTGCGCGCGAACCCGACCATCGCCTCGCCGTCGGCGGTGAGCGCCACGGAATGGGTGTCACGCTGCACGAGCGTCCGGCCGACCTGCCGCTCCAGGCGGCGGATGTGCTGGCTGACCGTCGGCTGCTGTATGCCGAGCCGCGCCGCCGCCCGGGTGAAGCTGCCCGTCTGCTCGACGGCGAGGAAGGTCGCAAGCAGCTGCGGGTCATAGACGGTCATAACGCTCCGCAATAACTGTTAGCTAAATCATAGGAGTTCCATATAAGTCCCTCATATTGGAGGATGTCAAAGGCAACAGGGACAAGACGACAAGGAAGGCCCTCTTCGTGACTACCGCCGAGACCGTTCGGCGACCGGGAGGCGCCTTCGCGGCACTCTCGTCGCGCAGCTACCGCATCTACCTCGGCGGGCAGAGCCTGGCGAACACCGGCTCGTGGATGCAGGCCATCGCGCAGGACTGGCTGATCTTCAGCCTGACGCACAGCTCGACCGCGGTCGGCGTGACGATGGCGCTGCAGTTCCTGCCGATGCTGCTGCTCGGCCTGCACGCGGGCGCGGTGGCCGACCGGCTGCCAAGGCGGCGCATCCTGCTCACCACGCAGACGCTGAATGCCCTCGCCACAGGGACGCTTGCCGCCATCACCATCGCGGGCGCGGTGCGCGCGGCCGACGTGTACGCGTTCGCGCTGCTGAGCGGCGTGATCTTCGCGTTCGACGTGCCTGCGAGGCAGGCGTTCGTGACCGACGTGGTGCCGGAAGGCAGGCTCCGCGCGGCGATCTCGCTGAACGCCGCGGTGTTCCAGGCCACCCGGCTGATCGGGCCGGCGATCGCCAGCCTGCTCATCGTGAGCGCCGGCACCGGGTGGGTGTTCGCGCTCAACGCCGCGTGCTACCTGGGGCCAACGATCGGGCTACTGCTGCTGCGGCCGTCCGACCTGCAGCCGACGCCAGCCGGTCCCCGGGCGCCCGGCGCGGTGCGGACGGCCGCCAGGTACCTGCGACGGCGCCCCGACGTGCTGTGGACGATCTTCCTCGTCGGGATGCTCGGCACGTTCGGCCTCAACTTCCCTGTCGTGCTGACGGCGATGGCCAAGTCCGCGTTCGGCGGCAGCGCGAGCACCTACGGGCTCTTCAACATCGTGCTCGGGCTCGGCTCGGCGGCAGGCGCGGTCCTTGCCGGGGCGGGTACCCGGCCGCGGACCCGCACGATCGTGACCTCGGCGGCGCTGTTCGGCCTCCTCGAGGCGTCCGCGGCGCTCGCCCCCGGCATGGCGGCGTTCCTGACGCTGCTCGCGGCCATGGGCTTCGTCAACCTCATCTGCCAGGCGATGGCGAACTCCGCCGTCCAGCTCGCCGTCGACCCCGAGCTGCGCGGCCGGGTCATGGGGCTGTACATGCTGGCCTTCATCGGCGGCACGCCCTTCGGCGCTCCGGTCATCGGCGCGATCACCAGCCACTACGGTGCCCGGGCCGGCATGCTCGTCTGCGGTGCCGTGCCGGTACTTGCCGCCTGCGTGGTGGCCGCGGCCCTGGCACGCAGGGAAGGCCGGCGGAGCCCGGCGGCCATCGGGGCCGGGGCTTCCTCGGCCGGCGTGCCGGCCGGCCGCTGAGGCGCCTCACCCGGATAGTCGGCAATGAGCCCGATTTCGGCATATTTGCCAGATATGTTCCGCAAGCTATCGCAGGCCAGAGCATGATCATGAAACTTTTTTCGCGTTATCACACCTAAAACGCTTCGCAACCACGAAAGTCTTCGCGATCATGGCGCTAGCGGGCCTTGAGGCCGACTCGCCGGCCCGCTCCGCGGCCCTGGCACGCTCCGCGGCCCTGGCACGCTCCGCGGGCGGGGCCGGCAGCGGGCGGGGCCGGCAGCGGGCGGGGCCGGCCAGCCGTAACGCCGGGAAGCGTGGCTGCCGTGTCAGGGCGGGCCGAGGCGGTCGGCCACGGCCGCGAGCAGCTCATCCTCGGTGTCGGCCACCGCGGACCCGCCTCCCGTCCAGGTCGCCTCCCAGCGTCCTGAGTCGCTGACGTACGGGTGGGTGATCTTCAGCACCCGGCCGGCGTGCGCCGTGACCAGCGCTATCCGCCCCACAGACCGGACAGGCCGGCCGGGTGCGGGAAGCTGCACGCCTGGCTGCGACGGTTCCATGCTCTTGCCTCCCGTTCGGGCCCGCGGCTCCGTGCCGGCAGCGCGGGCCTGGTGTTCAGGTAGGCCGGGGACGCCCATCGACCCCGAGCAGCAATTATTGTGAGCGCTAACATGACCTGATGTCAACCCATATGCGCTTAGCCAGGTGCCCGGTGGGGCGACCTCGAAGCTTGGTGTACTCGAAATGCTGCGCTCACGCACGCACGCACACGCACGAACACGCACACGCACACGCACGCACACGCACCGCACACTGTCGCACGGGGCTGAGCCAGGCGCGGCCCGTCGCTTATAGCCCCTGGCCGGGACCGGACTTGAGCCCGCCGGACACTTTCATTGAGCACGTTAACAATTGGCATCGTTCGATCCGGGCCGCATCGTGCAGCCTGGCGGGATCGGCGGCCGTGATGTCACTTCTGGGGCTACTTGTCGACGGTTTGCCGCCGGCAACGCGGGCGATTGTGCATGATTGTGGCGAAGCAATTACCGGAGGAGGGAGTGCCGGCGATGTCGCAGTCGATCGTCGAGCCACTGCGCCGCTGGGATCCGGAACGAATCGGCCCGTACACGATCATCGGGCGGCTCGGCCACGGTGCGATGGGGCAGGTGTTCCTCGCCCGGTCCACGGCGGGCCGCCTGGTGGCGGTGAAGACGATCAGGATCGAGCTGGCGGAGGAGGCCGACTTCCGTGCCAGGTTCGCCCGCGAGGTAGCGGCGGCGAGCCGGGTGAGCGGGGTGTTCACCGCCGCGGTGATCGAGGCGGACCCGGACGCTGACCTGCCCTGGGTGGCCACCGCGTACGTGCCCGCGCCCTCGCTGAGCACGCTCGTGCGTGAGGCAGGCCCGCTGCCTGCGCGCGCCGTCCGCTGGCTCGCGGCCGGCTGCGCCGAGGCACTGCAGTCCATTCACGGCGCGGGGCTGCTGCACCGTGATGTCAAGCCGTCGAACGTGCTGGTAGCCCCTGACGGGCCGCGGGTGATCGACTTCGGCATCGCCAGGGCGGCCGAGCGGGTTCAGCTCACCGCCACCCACGCGGGTTCCGGCACGCCAGCGTACATGGCTCCCGAGCAGGCCAGGGACGCGTCGCGGGCCTCGCCCGCCAGCGACGTCTTCTCACTCGGCGCGACGCTCGTCTACGCGGCGACCGGCCACGCGCCCTACGAGGGCGAGACCGTCATGGACATCCTCGTCCGGCTCGCCACCGAGCCGCCCGACCTCACCGGGCTGCCCGAGGAACTGTACGGGCTGGTGGCCGCCTGCCTGGAGCGCGTACCGCGGGACCGGCCGTCAGACACGGCGATACTCGCCAGGCTCGGCTCGTTCGCGCTGCTTGCCGGTCCCGGGCATGACTACCTGCCCGACGATGCGATGGCGGTGATCGGCGAGTACCAGCGCGGCCCGGTGCTGCCGCCCGGCGCCGCCCGCGACGACGGGCCCGCGGGCGAAGCGACCGACGGCGAGCAGCCGGTCGGCGGCCAGACGGCCGGGTCGGGCAGCCAGTCCGCGAACGATGCGACGGCGGGGTCGCATACCGCCCTGCCCGGCTTTCAGTCGTTCGGCAGCCACGGCGCCGGGCAGGGCCCGGCCGCCGGCCGGGCACGGCGCCGGCGCTTCGCGCCGCGCCGGAAGGGCGCACGGTCCGGGCCGGCACGGCCGGCGCGCCTGCCGCTGTGGGCAGCTGCGGTCCTGTCGCTGCTGCTGCTCGGTGCCGGCGCCGCACTCGGCATCTGGCTGAACGGGACAGGCACCCAGACGGCCGGCCGGCTGGGACCCGTGCTCCCGCCGCCGGCGACGTGCCCGCCGCCAGGGGCGAGCGCCAGGCCGCAACTGTGCATCAGCCAGCCGTGGGGCGACGGCACCACGGTGTTCATACTCCACGGCAGCGGCTTCGCCCCCGATGCCCGGCTAACCGTGACCATGTCCGGGGTGCACGTCGGGCCTGCCGTGGTGACGGCGGATGACGCCGGCATGTTCAACTACGCGTTCGACCAGGGACATCACTTCTTCCCCGGGCCGATCCC